>ERZ778021.39-NODE-39-length-322262-cov-60.337150_pt1 | contig 322262 bp, 248 predicted proteins | sample MGYA00375751_ERZ778021 | MGnify/ENA primary metagenome ERZ778021 (study PRJEB29350, sample SAMN05389814) | bioreactor metagenome | isolation source: Thiocyanate stock bioreactor | place: South Africa: University of Cape Town | collected 2013-08-29 ...
CAGGTGCTGGAGTTACAGGACCAACTGGGCCACAAGGACCTGCCGGAGCTAATGGTGTTACAGGGCCAACAGGACTGCAAGGTGCTCAAGGACCTGCTGGTGCAATCGGGCCACAAGGACCACAAGGTCCAACTGGAACTTCTACTAATATATACTCAGCAACAGGCACTACTAATATTAGTATGAACTCAACAACTTATACCAATACAGGTTTAAGCTTAACCTTTACACCAACCAAATCAAACATTTTAGTTTCATTTACTATGTCAGGGCGTTCCGATCCAACCAATGCTGATGTACAACAAAATGTTTATGCAAGAGTTTTGCTTGATGGAGTATCAATTGGAGGCACTGGTACTGTAGGACAAGATGTAGATGGGTGGTATTCATCTGTTGTAACTAGATGGAACTTGTCTTTCTCAAAATCCGTTACAGTAAGTACTGGTGTTTCACATACGCTTACATTGCAGTGGATGCGTACTGGAATAGTAGAAAGAACTATTTACTGCGAACCAGCTACAGCACCGGATTACTCTCATAGAACAATTACAGCTATAGAATATTAAGACCTAAAATCTAATATAAAAAAAAGAGGCTCGAGAGCCTCTTTTTTTTATTCAGCTATTTCATTTTTCGGGCATATTCCAGTTTAAAACGCTCTATTTATTCCCACCACAAAGCGCCATTGCACATTGTTTTCTGTAGCCGGTGCATGGCTTAAATAAAATGGAATATCGAAGCGAAGCGTAAGCGGTTTTACTCCTTGCAAAACACCCCACTTCTTAATAGTTAATGCTGCACCAACACCTGCATCAGCACGCAACTGAGAGAATTGATTTTCTCCACTTGCATTGGTGTAATACATCATTCCTGCATCGGCAAACAAATAGGTGCTAAGAGAAAACCATTCCTTTAGTTTATTCTTCTTAATCTGAACAATTTTGGCAAAATCTAATTCTGTATTCACAGCCCAGCCGCTATTGCCGCGATAAGCAAAGCCAATTTTGCCTGAATTATCTTTTTCAGGAATTAAATAGCCGCTATAACCGCGCAAATTTAAACCGCCACCATAATGAAAATGATTGGTTTGTGTACCATAACTTCCTATCCACTGTGGAGGAAAAAAGCCTTGCGCCCGCACATATTTATTTTCCATCATTTCTTCTGCATTTGCACCAGAAAAATACAATGCACTTTCATTTGGCAAATTATTTCCTGTGCCAATTCTACCGTAAAATCTATTGCGAAAATCTAAGCGCCATAAAACAGTGGTGTTGGTATGTTCAACTTCTAAATAGTGATAATTGAAGCTGTTGAAAAGTGTAGCACTGCGCAGCGTTGCTCTTATTTCTCCTGAGCTCTTTGGTTTGTAATAGCGGAAGTTTGCCGTAATATTTATGCTTGCATTAAAGCTTTTATTATTATCCCAAATAGTACTCCATTCATCTTTATAGATTAAGTAATTTCGCCAAGCTAAACGATTGCGTGTAAAGGCTTTTAGGTTCACATCTAAACTAAAGTTTTTAGGCAGTTGCTTTTGAATACCGGTTCTATACATTTCGTAGCCATCTAACCAGCGCGAACTAAAATAAAATGTAGCATCTTTCATTAGTTTATCTATTGCTGTGCTATAATCAAATCGGTACGAAAACCAGCCTGCTTTCGTTTTCTGCGATTGTGGAAAGAACTTTTCTCCGCCTTGTGCCAAATGCGTATTCACCCAAGCAGAAAATGCAAAATTGTGTTTCACATTCATGTAATTTCCGTGTAGATGAATGCCCAACTTAAAGCCATCATAAGCATTCCACCAAATATCGGGGCGCATCCAAATTCTATATTTTTTCCATGATGAAAGCGGAAATATTCTGGAATCGAAACGAAACTCTACATTACCGCGCAAGCGATTATCCAGCATATTTATATCCGCCAATCTTTCACTTGGGTCAATAATTACATTTTTAATACCTGAAGGAATATTCACCGTTGCGGTATAAGTTGGTTTTAGCTTATCCCAACCAATCCAACGCGGTAACACGGTTGTAGAAGTATCTTTCTTTTCAAACCAAGTGTTTGGAATATAATAATTGTAGGTTTTGCCATTCTTGGCCTTCACACTAAAATCAATTGGCATTTGCATTCTGCCTTTTCTCTTAAAGGTAATTTTATATTCATTCGTTATATCGCCTTTCTTCACCAATTTAATTTTGTAATCAATGTTTTGAGTTGTTTCCATCCATTCATCAAAAAACCAATTCAAATCTTGTTTGGTGAAGCGAATAATTGCATTGCGAAAGTCGTTTGGGTAAGGATGTGCCATTTTCCATGTATTTACATAGTGCTGCATGGCTGCCAAAAAGAGTGAATCGCCCAACACATATTGCAAATTATAGAGCATGGTTGCGGTTTTTACATACACGTGTTTGTAGCCGCCACCTTGCCCAAGCGCTCCATGAAAATGGTCGCTGTGCGTATTTAACTGCTCATCGTTGTAGCGAAGCGCATCAGACAAGTAACTTAAATAAGCATTTCTATCACGAATATTTTGCGGCTCCGTGAAGTGGCGCAAATAGCGGTTCTTAATTTTGTTCCATTCATAAATTGTAGTATCTGTATTATCAATTTTTTCTAACCCCCAAATAGTAAGAAACTGCGTGAATCCTTCATCTAAAATTGGGCGATAAGTTTCATTATTTCCCAACATGCCGTAAAACCAATTATGTCCAACTTCGTGAACCAACAAACCGCGATAACCCGGGTCGCTGCCACCATCTAAAGTAAGCATCGGGTATTCCATGCCATCGGCTGCATCGGCAACTACCATTTTAGGATATTCGTAATTCCCAAAATCTCGGCTGAAAGTGCCTATTATTTTAGCGCAATAGCTTGCTGCATTTTGCCAACCGCTGCAATGTGGCTCTTGTGCAATAGCAACACATTGTACTTTATTTCCGTTTGAGAGCAAAATAGAAGTATCGGCAATGCGATAAGTTGGATCGGCAGTAAAAGCAAAATCGTGCACATTGATTGCGCGATATTTCCAGGTTTTGGTTTCTCCTTTTTTGTATGGGATTATTACACTCGGAGTTTCATTCCATTTTTTATTTTTAAAATTTGAAATTTGGAGTTTTTGCTTTAAAGAATCCGGAAGCATTTCACTTTCATTCAATAATACTCCGGTTGCTTCTACAATATAGTTTGAAGCAAATGTGAGTGCTACTTCAAAAGTTCCAAAGTTGCCATAAAACTCGCGATTCAAATGCTGGTCGGTATTCCAACCGCTGTATGCATCATAAACACAAACTTTAGGATACCACTGGCAGCCATTGTAGTGTTTAAAACCCCAGGCATCGTACATTTTCATGCGCCTGCGCGTGCTTCCGCGTTCGTAAAATGTTCTAAAATTTATATTGAGTTTTATTGAATCATTTGGCAGTAAATCTGTTGGAAGCTTTACTTTTAAAATTGTATTATCTACTTCTGTTTTAAGTTCAATAGCTGGGTTATCTGAAATTTGAATTTTTTCGATTGTAATTCCCTGCTTGCTTGCTTCGTACTTTCCATAAGTGGGATTCACACCGTTTGCTTCTTGCAGATAGTGCAAATAGCTTTCGGGCTGAAAAGCATTTTGGTAAAGATGAAAAAACAATTCATGTAATGTATCGGGGGAATTGTTGTAATAAACAAGTGTTTCGCTTCCGGTGATTATATCTGTTGTTTCATCAATATTAGCATCAATTTTATAGTGAACATCTTGCTGCCAATAACCAAGATATGGCAACTTATTTTTCCAATACATTTTGTTTAAAGCAGAGCGATACTCGGCAGTTTGCGCACTTACGCTTAATGCACAAAAAGAAGCCAATATCAAAAGCAAAGCCGCACGCATTTTTGTAAAACTTTGAAACATTCAACAAAGTTGAAAGCATATTCGGCAATAGCAAATTTTCTTTACTAAGTTGCTTATTATCTTTACCAATCTTTGTACAAAGTTCATAAAATCATGCTCGTGAATAAATACATTAACCTCTGCTTATCGCTACTCATTTTTTCAACCTGTACCTTAATTGCACAGGAAGCCGATGGACTAAAAAAAATCAAATGATAAGTTCATAACCAAAACCATTTCTTCCAAAGTAAAAAAACTCAATACTGCATACTCAATCAAATGCAACAAAGAAAAAATCACTTAGAATAAAGCAGTTTAGGTAGATTCTAATAGTACAGAGTTGTCAATAGAAGGAGAAATAGGATTTGCAGACAACTGTGGTTCATCCATCGCAAAATTTGATTTGAGGCTCACACCAAAAAACGCGCTAACAAAAAGAACAGACGATTTAGGGCTTTTCTTATTAGTTCTTTCAAACGAGTATCCATTAAAATATTTTGAGTATAAAACTATTGGTGTTTACCTGCCACGATGCGAAGATGGAAACCACAATCAAAACAGCTTTAATCTGAATTGGCTTGGCAATTCTTTACCTTGATATTGAGTTGAATTTGAGAAGAAAACATGAAGATGCTTACCTCTTCGCATCCACAGAAGTCGCTGATTTTCTCGAATACAAAACCCCACCTTTGTTGATGTGCTGCTGCGTTCAAAAGTACACACGGGCTACCCCCTTTGCTGTTAAGCCTTTTCCATTTTTGCACGGCTAAAGTTTGTGGAAACGCCCAATTAGTTTCTTTTTAAAATATACAATCGGGGTTAAATTTTCTTCACCTGAATAATATTTACAGGGCAAGCTTCTGCGGCTTTTTGGTTTTCTTCTAACTCAAAATCCGGAACATGTGCAATAAACAAATCTTTCTTTTGCTTCCCTCCTACCAATATACACTTGCCATCTTTTTTTGACATTACCCAACGATGCGGAGCTGCTTCTACACAAGCATTGCAGCCAATACATTTATTGCGGTATTGAATAATTTGCACCATGGTTTTAATTAGCAGAAATCTTTTTATATAGCTTATCGGAAGGGCGGATTTTTTCGCTCAATTTAAAAGAAACCAAACTGCCTTTGCCGGCTGCTTCAACTGTGGAATTATCTACACGTATTTCTTCTATAGTTGCTTCAACATAACCGGTTGTGGGTCCGGTAATAATTATTTCGTCTCCGGCATTGAGTGCTTGCGCTTCGATAATAAATTCTGCCACTCCAATTTTATCGTAATACTTACTTCCTTTTCCTAAGTAAACTTTTTTCATGGTTGCTGCTGAACCATAAACGCTACTCCATTCGCCAATTTTTCTACCCAAATAGTAGCCGTCCCAAAACCCGCGATTGAAAACGGTTTCGAGCGATTTCATCCAGCTATTTATTTTCTCTTCTGTGTAAGTTCCTTCGGCAATGGCTTCGGCTGCTTCGCGATAGCACTTGGTGGTGGTGTAAACATATTCTGCCGAGCGTCCGCGCCCTTCAATTTTTAAAACACTAACTCCTGCTTCAATTATTTTATCTAAAAAATCAATAGTACAAAGATCTTTTGCCGACATGATGTATTCGTTATCAATCTCTAATTCGTGTCCTTCTTCTTTATCTGTAACCACATAGCTGCGCCTGCAATTTTGTATGCAAGCGCCACGGTTTGCCGAAGCGTTGTGCGTGTGTAAACTTATATAGCATTTTCCTGAAACTGCCATGCACAAAGCGCCATGTCCAAAAATTTCGATGCGAATTGGCTCTCCGGAAGGCCCTACAATGTTTCTGCGCTCAATTTTTTGGGTAATATTGGTTACTTGCTGCAAAGTAAGTTCGCGCGACATCACCATTACATCGGCATAGTCGGCAAAAAACTCTATGGTTTCTATATTGGTAACATTTGCTTGTGTTGAAATATGCACCGGCATTTTTTGCTTACGACTATAATTTAAAACTGCTAAATCGCTGGCGATAATTGCAGTAATTCCTGATGCTTTTGCTTCATCTACAATTTTGCGCATCAGCGAAATATCATGATCGTAAATAATCGTGTTTAAAGTAAGATATGATTTTACATCGTGAGCGGCACAGGTTTCAGCTATTTTCTTCAAATCGCTTAAAAAGAAATTGTTGGTAGAGCGTGCACGCATATTTAATTGCTCAATACCAAAATAAATAGAATCTGCTCCTGCTTTAATTGCTGCCATCATTGCTTCCCATGAGCCTGCGGGAGCCATTATTTCTAACTTCGATTTTTTCATGACTAACTATTGTAACCGCAAAGGGTTTTGCAAACTGCAAAAATACAAGCCGCAGCAGCTTAAAGTAAGGTTTACACAGCTAATTTTTTTGTTCATTACGAAATAGTAAAAACAGCTTTGCTATTATATGAAAAAGTAATTTTTATTTATTGTGTCCAGAACACATCTTTAATTGTTTGTTCATCTTTTAGCAGCTTTACTATTACATCTAATTTGCTTACATCTACATTTTCCACACTCAACTGAAATACAAAATTCCCATCTTCTTTTTCAAGACTAAATGACTGAACTTTTAAATTTTCGTTGTTCAATAATTTCTTAAGTAATTCAGCATGATTCGTATCCGTATCGGCAATAATTCTTAGCTGCATGTGTCTGAATTTCTTAAATAATCTTCGCTCTATCGGTTGCAACCCCAAAAGGATTACCAAGGCAATAAACGTGGTTGCTGCAGCAGCAAAATACATACCGCTTCCGGTGGCAAGCCCAATGGCAGCAACTGTCCACAAACCTGCGGCAGTGGTTAAGCCACGAATAATTCCTCCTTTTACAAAAAGGATAGCACCGGCACCAATAAAACCTATACCGCTTACCACTTGTGCCGCTATACGCGAGGGATCTAAGGTTACATCTTTTGTTCCTAAAATATCGCTAAAGCCAAATGCCGAAACAAGCATAATTAAACATGCTCCAACACAAACCATCATGTGTGTGCGCAATCCGGCAGCCCAATCTTTCCGTTCACGCTCTATACCAATGAGTGCGCCAAAAAACGATGCTAAAAGCAATCTTATTAGTATTTCTTGCCAGTAAATCATAGCTGCAATTTAGTATATAATTTTATGATGCTGCAACAGATGAATCTTGTTTTTTTGCTGCAAAATTTTGCACTAATTTTAGTTGCTCCATCGCTGCTTTTATTGACGATACATGATCAATATTCAGTACTAAATATTTTTCAGTTTCGCGTAGATACATTCCAGTTTTATATTGCTGCACATAGGCAAGAATTTTAGAGAAAGTCTGCGATGAATAAAACGTTGCGCTTTGGTTTTCTATAAAGTAACATCTTAGTTGTTTGTTTTTAAGAATTATACGTTCTAACCCCAAATGAGTTGCAATCCATTTCATTCGCACGGCATTAAAAAGTTCTAAAACCTGCGTTGGAACTTTGCCAAATCTATCTGCTAACTGAGTCTTAAACTTCTCTAATCCTACTTCGTCTTTCACTTCATTTAAATCGCGATAGAGCAACATTCTTTCACTATTGCTTTTTACATATTCATCAGGAATAAGCATTTCCAAATCGGTTTCGATAGCGCAATCGCGGGTGTATTCAAGTGTGCGGTCAAGTTCTTCTTTATACAAATCTTTAAAGTCGGTTTCCTTCAATTCCCGTACAGCTTCATCTAAAATTTTTTGGTAAACTTCCATTCCAATTTCAGCAATAAAACCGCTTTGTTCACCACCTAATAAATTTCCTGCTCCGCGAATATCTAAATCGCGCATGGCAATATTAAATCCACTGCCCAATTCGCTAAATTCTTCAATGGTTTTTAAGCGCTGTTTCGACTCTTTAGAAAGTGTGCTCATTGGTGGTGCAAACAAATAGCAAAACGCTTGTTTGTTGCTTCTGCCAACTCTACCGCGCAATTGGTGCAAATCGCTTAATCCAAACTGGTGCGCATTGTTTATTATTATAGTATTTGCATTTTGAATATCAATTCCGCTCTCGATAATATTAGTGCTTAGCAACACATCAAATTCTCTATTGATGAAGCGCATAATTACATCTTCCAATTGCTCACCTTCCATTTGTCCGTGTGCTACGGCAATATCTACTTTAGGAACAATTTTTTGCAACATCAATTTTACTTCAGCAATATCTTTTACTCTGTTGTGTACAAAGAATACTTGCCCACCACGATAAATTTCGCGCTCTATAGCTTCGCGAATTACGTCAGGATCTAAAGGGTGAACTTCCGTAACCACACCTTGCCTATTTGGCGGTGGCGTATTGATAATGCTCAAGTCGCGCGCGCCCATCATGCTAAACTGCAAAGTGCGTGGAATTGGCGTAGCAGTGAGCGTTAGCGAATCAATATTGGCTTTCAGTTCCTTCAAAGTTTCCTTCACACCAACGCCAAATTTTTGCTCTTCATCAATAACCAATAAACCTAAATCCTTAAACTTTACACGCTTGCCAATTATAGCGTGTGTGCCAATAATTATATTTGTTTTTCCTTCTTGCAAACGCTTGAGTGTTTCTGTTTTTTCTTTCGCTGTTTTAAATCGGTTTATATAATCAATTTCTATTGGAAATTCGCTTAACCGCTCCTTAAATGTTTTGTAATGTTGAAGTGCTAAAATAGTGGTAGGCACTAACACGGCAACTTGTTTTCCATCGCAAGCGGCTTTAAATGCAGCGCGCACAGCCACTTCTGTTTTTCCAAATCCCACATCTCCGCAAACCAATCTATCCATTGGATGAAGCGATTGCATATCGCGCTTTACATCTTCTGCAGCTTTTGCTTGGTCTGGTGTGTCTTCATAAATAAAACTTGCTTCCAATTCATTTTGCATGTAGCCATCGGGCGAAAACTGAAATCCTTTTGCTGTTCTGCGTTTTGCATAAAGCTGAATAAGGTCGAAAGCAATTTCTTTTATCTTCTTTTTAGTCTTCTTTTTCAGGTTTGCCCACGTATCGGTTCCCAGTTTATTTACACGCGGTGGCTGTCCTTCTTTCCCCACATACTTTGAAATTTTATGTAGCGATTGAATACCTACATAAAGTATATCGTTTCCCGCATAAATTAAGCGAACTGCTTCTTGTGCTTGACCGTTTATTTCAATTTTTTCTAAACCGGAATATACTCCAACACCATGATCGATATGCGTAACAAAATCTCCTGCCTTTAGCTCCCGAATTGTTTTCATCAACATGGCTTTATCGCCCGAAAAACCTTGTCGCAAGTTGTATTTGTGGTATCGGTTAAAAATTTGATGGTCGGTGTAGCAAGCAATTTTTGAATCTGAATCTACAAAACCTTCACTGATGCCGGAATAAATTGGAGTGAACTGAACATTAGCTTTCAGATCTTCAAAAATGGCATAGAACCGTTCGATTTGCTTTGCATTTTCAGCAAAAATAAAATTTGCCGTTTCGTTTAAAGTGTTCTGCTTTAATGTATCAATAAGCAAGTTGAAATTCTTATTGAAAGAAGGTTGTGGCTGCGCATTAAATTCAAATACTTCTTCTGCTTTAAAGTAAGAAGTTTTCCCAAATTCTATTAAATGAAAATTCTTTATTCCGTTGGTAAAATCTGCCGATGTAAGAAATACTTCTTCGGGCGTGCCTTCGCGCAAAGGATTGTTTTCGCTAAGAGCAGAAATATCTTTTTTTGAAAGTATTTCAGCCTTATTCATAAGTGTTCCGAGTGTATCAAAAATGCTTTGTCCATTTTTAATCCAAATTACTGTATTTGCAGGCAGCGCCTCAAACACAGAAGTTTTTTTCTCGTTAGTAAAATGCGTTTGGATATTCGGAACAATGCTAATACTGCTAATGTTTTTTTGCGAAAGTTGAGAAGCAGGATCGAATGTTCTGATGCTTTCTATTTCCTTTCCAAAAAGTTCTATTCTGTATGGAAATTCGTTGCCAAAAGAAAAAATATCTACTATGCCACCGCGAATACTAAACTGTCCCGGTTCATACACAAAATCCACTCGCTCAAATTCAAATTCTACCAGTAAATCTATGGCAAAATCCACATCAAATTTTTCGCCCGTTTTCATGTGAAGTGTTTGCTTGTTCAGCTCTTCGGCTTTCACTACTTTTTCAAACAATGCTTCGGGATAAGTTACCACTAATTCTGCTCTGCTGTTTGGATTAGTGATGCGGTTAATCGTTTCAGTTCGCAGCAACACATTGTTGTTGTTCAATTCTTCTAATTGCTGTGGACGCTTAAACGAATCAGGGAAAAATAAAACATCTTTTTTGGGTAGTAGCGATTGTAGATTATTTAAAAAATAAGCAGCCTCTTCTTTATCATTTAAAATAAAAAAGTGGCTTGCGGCAGAATTAAAAAAAACACCCGAAGCAACAAAAGTATCCATTGCGCCAACCATTCCTTTTGCAAATAGATTGGAAGCTTGTTGCGCTTGAAGTGCAAAAGCAATTTTAAGAATTTGAGGATGCTGTTTGTAAGCACCAAGTATATCGTTAATATTATTCATGTATTAAAACTCAAAAGGCACTCTGCCGCTATCTTGTTATCGAAAGCAGACGAGTGCAAGAATTAAAGCGCAAAAATAGAACTTCGCACGGCTTTTGTTGAAAATTTGTGCAAAAACCAACCAGCGTGAATAAAAATTTAGAGATTAAAAACCCACCATTTGTAGAAACCATTCATCTATACGATATTACGCCCCGTTTTATAGAACAAAACATGAAGAAGAACTTACTTGCATTGTTAGTAGTTTTGGGAGTATCCTTTGCTTCGGCACAGGAACAAACAAAACCTTTGAACGAAACTGAAAAATTAGAAAAACTAAAAGGTACATTTTCTATTCTCGCACAACAACGTGTTTATGAATTACCGTCCAACCTTTCAGTAATAATTGAAAAGAATCGTTTGGCTGATAAGCAAAATGTAATTCAACTTTCGAGCGAAGTTGTTTTAGTAATTTACCCTTCATCGCAAATTGTAAACCAAGAGCCCAAGGCAACAAAGTAGAATGAAAAAGATATTCGGTATATTTTTAGTGTTGTTGTCTGCTGTAGCTTTAGCTCAGCCTGTAAATGACGATTGCGTTAATGCTACTACAATAAATATTCCTGCAAATGGAAATGTCTGCGTAACCGGCACACTTACAGGTGCTACCGATGATGGAATTTATGTTCAAAATTGTGAAGTATCCGGCTCGGCAGAAGTGTGGTTTGCATTTGTAGCTACAGGCTCTAACAATACAGTTACCGTGCGCCCCATTGGCTCACCTGCTGCACAAAACCTAACCGTTGCATTGCGCTCCGATTCCTGCGAAGGCTTAATTAGTATTTGCAATGCCGCTGCTACTCCGGGAGGAACAGTTACTGATAATTGGGTATTTACTCCGGGTAAAAAAGTATATATTTCTGTTTCATCAAATAGCAATAGCGGAGGAAGTTTTGAATTATGTGTAACTTCTATACAGCAGCCTCCCGTTGGCGGAAAGGATTGCTCTACCGCAGAATTATTGTGTAACAAAAATAGCTTTACTACATCTATTGGCGCAGGTTCAAATGGATTTAACCCACCTTGCTTTGCAAGCCCTTTGCAACGCCCTATTATTTACAAATTTACAGTTGGCGTAAGTGGTTTGCTCAATTGGAAAGCAACTCCCAACTGCACTACCAATGCCAACACTACTGAGTTTGACTGGGCAGTTTACGATATTACCAATCGATGCCCGGGCTCAGTAGTAAAATGTAATTATAACTATACCGGAGGATTTTTTACTCCATCTATCACATCTGCACAAGGTATGCAAGGCGGAGTTGGAGGCAGCGATGTCGGCTGCACAACTACTCCTCCAGGAACAGTTGCAGCAGAAATTTGTGCAGGAGCGAATGTAACAGCAGGCAATACTTATGTAATATACATAGACCAATATACTGCTGCAAGTAATTGTTCTATCACTTTCGATTTTACAGGAAGTACTTTTGAAATGGCTCCTTTGGCAAGGTTCACCGCTTCTGATACAATAGGCTGTGGTAGTGTAACCACTACTTTTACCAACACAAGTATTCAGGGCGTTACTTACAGTTGGGATTTTGGCGATGGAACAACTTCAGGTGTACAAAATCCACCGGCAAAAACTTTTTCTACTCCGGGTAATTATTTGGTTTCGCTCACCGCAACTTCTGCATCTGGTTGTGTGAGTGTGGCATCTAAAACTATTGTGGTAGCGCAAGGCTCTACTGTAACTGTAAACAACGATACTATTTGCGCAGGAAGTGGCACACAAGCTGTGCTTACTGCAACACCAGCCATCACTGGAGGAACATACGCATGGACTCCAGGCGGGCAAACTTCAGCAAGTATTAGTGTTACTCCGGCTATTTCAACCAATTACACAGTTACCTACACACTAAATGGCTGCAGCTCTACTGCAACCGGACGCGTAACCGTAAACAATACCAACTTTACGGTAGATGCGCAGCGCGATACTGTAATTTGTGGCAGCCAAAGTACTCGGCTTACCGCTGTACCTTCCGTACCAGGCAGTTATACCTATACATGGACTCCTGCAACAGCTTTAAACAACCCAAATATTGCTACCCCTATTGCTTCACCAAACATTACTACACGCTATACTGTAACCGCAAAAAACAGTGCCGGTTGTTCTGCAACAGATACTGTTTTAATTGGTGTGGTGGGGCAAGGACCATCAGTAAAAGCAACAGCTACACCGGCACTTATTTGCCCCGGGCAGCCAACTACACTCAGCTTTATTTTTGAACCTAAAAACTGTGGTATCAACAATAGTTTATTAGGCACCGGTTCTACTGTACTTACCGGAGATGTGGGCACTGCAACTAATTTACAAAGTGGAAATCCGGTGAGTGCACCTACTGTTTATGGAAACTTTGTACAAAGTACACGAAACCAATACTTATATCGTGCCAGTGAATTGGTGGCAGCTTTAGGTTCAGGCGGAAGAATTACTGCATTAGGCTTTTTTATCGGGCAATTTAATAGTAATGCTTCTTTAGAGAACTTCACTATAAAAATGGCTTGTACCAATGATAGTATATTAAACCAATTTTCAAATACCAGTTTGCAAACCGTATTTGGTCCTGTAAGCTATGTACCATTAAATACACCTATTACCGGATTAAATTTACACAACCTTACTAATTGGTTCGATTGGGACGGCCAAAGCAATATAATTGTTGATGTTTGCTGGGCAAATTCTACCAATGGAAATGCTAATAACAAAGCAAGGATTACGCCAACAACATACAATAGCTCTGTATATTCCAGCGGCAATACAAACCAATGTGGTAATACCGGTGGAACTGCTACCACTCAACGCCCTAATACGCGATTTTTAAAAGGAACTCAAGGCTACGATTCATTATCTTGGGTGCCGAATGTTGGTGTAAATGCTGTTTCAAACAGAACTGCGCTAAGTCCAACCGCTAATCCTATTTATACGCAATCTTATACCATAAACGTTTACAACAAAGGCTGTGTTGGCTCTGATGTGGTTACCGTTTCTGTTGATACTTCTTTAAAAGTAAAAACAGGAAATGATACCATTATTTGTTCCGGAGGTACAGCACAATTAAATGCTACGCCAAGCGGCAATTTGGGTGCTGTAACTTACAGTTGGTCGCCTACGGGTACATTAGATAATGCCAGCATCGCCAATCCAAAAGCCAACCCAAGCAGCACCACTTCTTATATTGTAGTGGCTACCAGTAGTGGCTGCCAAGCACGCGATACGGTTACAGTAAGCATCAATCCACCTTCTGTAACTGTAAACGGTACAAATGTTTCTTGTTTTAGTGGCAGCGATGGCTCAGTTTCTACAAATACTTCTGGTGGCACCGGAACACTATCTTACACTTGGAGCAATAGTGCAGGAAACGTAGCAACACAAAGCAATTTAGTTGCCGGAACTTATTCTGTTACCGTAACCGATGCTAAAGGTTGCACTGCTACCGGAAGCTACACCGTTACACAACCAACACAGCTCACCGTTTCGCAGCAATCACTTAAGAACGTACTCTGCAATGGTGGAAATTCAGGAATAATTTCTGTACAAGCAACTGGTGGAACTCCGGGCTATTCTTACACTTGGAATCCTGCAAATGCCAATAAGGACACTATACAAAATTTAATTGCCGGAACGTATCAACTCACCGTTACAGATTCTAAAAACTGTACAGCAACCGGAAGCTATACTTTAACTGAACCAACAGCATTAACTTTTGCCGCTGCTGTTACAAAAAATATTCGTTGCAGAAACGGAAGCGATGGCTCTATAACGGTTTCAGTGAGTGGAGGAACAGGAACTTATTCTTATAGCTGGAGTCATAATACTACTTTAAATAATACTACTGCTAACAATATTCCTGCAACAAGTTATACCACTACCGTAACAGACCAGAATGGCTGTACTGCTACACAAAGTAATACGCTCACACAACCTGCAAATGGTATTTCATTTAATCCTTTCACTATAACCAATACAACTTGTTTTGGCGGAAACAATGGAAATGTAACAGCAAACCCAACAGGTGGAATGCCGCCATACACTTATGCTTGGAGCAATGGTGGAGGCACAAATCAAATTTCAAATTTAACTGCCGGAACATATCGAGTAACCGTAACAGACGATAGCCTTTGCTCTGCAATAGATTCTGCTACAGTAACCCAACCGCAACAGATAACTGTAACCGGAGTAACCACCAACGTGAAATGCTTTGGCGGCAATGATGGACAAATTACAGCAAGCGCCACTCCTGCCGCAGTTCCTTATACTTACGCATGGAGCAATGGCGGTAGCGGTGCTACAATTTCAAGTTTAATTGCCGGAACTTACACCGTAACAGCTACCAACCAAAATGGCTGCACCGGCTCGGTATCTTTCACACTCACAGAACCAACTAAAGTTGTTTTAGGGCAAGCTACACTTACAAATGTAAGTTGCTCTGGAGGGAACAATGGAACAATTACTGCTACTACAAGCGGAGGAACGCCAAACTATAGCTACACATGGAGCAATAATGCAGGAAACAACAACGCATTAAACAGCAACTTAACTGTTGGCAATTATTCTGTTACTGTAACCGATGCGAATGGCTGTACCGATACCGCAAACTATTCAATTTCTGAACCAAGTGCTTTGGTTTTTGCACAAGCGGCAACAGTAGTAAACGTACTTTGCAATGGCGCAGGCACAGGGTCTATTGCTACAAATGTTTCGGGCGGAACACCAAGCTACACTTACGCTTGGAGCGGTGGACTGCTGAACCAACCTGCACAAACAAATTTGTTGGCAGGCAGCTATGCCGTAACTGTTACTGATAATAATGGCTGCACCATAAATGACAATTTCACCATTACCGAACCAACCGCCATTACTTTACAAACACAAGTGGCAAACAATGTAACTTGCGGTGGCGGAAGCGATGGAAAAGCCTTCGTTACGGCAAGCGGTGGCGTGGGAACTTTCACCTTTGTATGGAGCAGCGGCAGCACAACAGATACAGCAGCTAATCTTTCAGCAAATATTACCTACACTGTAACAGTTACTGATGGAAACAACTGCACAAAAACTGCAACAATTTCTGTTACCGAACCGGTACCGGTTGTTGTTAATCCAATTGTTACAGATGTGTTTTGTTTCTTAGGAAGCAACGGAAGCATTGATGCGAATGCTTCGGGTGGAACTGCACCTTACACCTACGTTTGGGACAATGGCGCTTCAACACAAGTAATCTCTAATTTAATTGCCAATGCTTATGCTTGCACAGTTACCGATGCGGCAGGTTGCACCACTACTTTTAGCCGTGTAGTGAGCCAGCCAAGTTTGCTTCAAGTAACAGCAGTTGGCATTCCGGAATCTTGTGTAGGAACAGGCGATGGGAAGATTGCAGTTGCAGGAGTTGGAGGCGCTGGCACTTATGTAATTAAATATACCGCAGATGGTGTAAACTACAATACAATTTCGGGTGATACAGCATTTAATTTAGCACCGGCTTCGTACTCTGTTGTAATTACCGATGGCAACGGCTGCACTGCAAGCACATTAGCAAATGTAAGTTCTCCGCCAATTGATGTTTATGCAGCGTATCCTGATTCTACTTCTTGCTTTGGTACAGAATACAAAGATGGCGGTATAAAAGTGTATGGCTTAACGGCTTTCAATTCTCCTTACAGGTTTTCTTTAGATGATAACAGCACTTATTCAACAACCGGAATTTTTGATAAATTAAGTGCCGGGCCACATAAAATTCACGCAGTAAATAACTTTGGTTGCGATACTACTTTCTTTATTACCGTGCCTTCTCCATTGCCTGCAAGCGTGGATATTGTGCCTGATGACACCACCATTTCTTTAGGTGATAAAATACAGCTTTATGGAAAACTAAAGCCTTACGCTAATGATGCAGTAAATGAATATGTTTGGTCTCCTTCAGCAGGTTTAAGTTGTGCTGATTGCTACGACCCGGTTGCCCAGCCTTACAAATCTGAAAACGAGTACAAACTCACCATAAACTACAATAAAAATTGCGTGGCATCTTCTTCTGTGCGTATTACTGTAGTAAATAATCTTACACCTTTTGTGCCAAATTTATTTACACCAAATGGTGATGGTGTAAACGATGTTTTTGAAATTTACGGCTACGGCATTCGTGATTTTAGTTTGAAAATATTTAACCGCTGGGGCGAAAAGGTTTTTGAATCTACCAATCAATACGATTCTTGGAATGGAACTTACAAAGGTGTGTTGCAAAATCCTGATATTTTCACTTACACTTTACAGCTAATTTATTTAGATGATAAAGAAGTATTTAGAAAGGGAACAATTACCTTGGTAAGATAAATTTGCGCTAAGCAATAGCTAAACTTTGCTCTAAAACTTCGCCCATAGTGGTGCATTTTTCAAAGCGAGAATCGTTGTAAAATTGAACAAGTTCTTGTTTTAGTTGTGCTACTTTTTCTGGTGTAGAAATATGGTCTTGTTTCATCACTTTAAGCAGTTTATCCAAACGATGTTTTGAAGAGGAAATTCTGCGTTTGATGAGTGTTCTTTCTTCCAGTTGATATTGTTTAATCGTATCAGCATTCAACAATTTCATTACCAATTCTACCAAAGCATTATTTTCTTTAAAGAACTGCGGCATGTACAAATTTCGCCTACCTTCGTAGCTCTGTTGATCAAAGTCTATGGCACGAATACGGAACTGCACTTCTTCAAAATCGGGTGTAATATCAAACACATAATTATAGGCTCGCATATCGCCTAAAAGGCGCACCAAGCAGCGCTCGTTAAACTTCACAAATTCTTTTGCAATACGTGTTTTGCTAAAACTTTCATTGCTTAAATTACTTTCAATAAACTGGTCGCCCGGAATACCTGCAATGTGCTCTTCGAGCAATGTTTTTTCATTCACGTAAAAATTAATTCTCGAAGGCGATAAAATATGCTCCAACTCCAAGCCATAAATGCGCGAAGCATCAGCCTGTTTCACATAAAAATAATCGTAATTGTCGTTGTAGTTATTTACAATTTTTATTCTAAATGGATTGCTATTGCCAAAAGTACAAAAATCAACGCGCTCCACATTCAAATGCTCGTGAACCGTTTGCACACCTTCTGTTTTTAGAATGCTGTACATTTTTTTTAGTCCATCATGAATAAAAGCTGCTTCCGAATCTGCATATAAAGCACATTCCCAGAGTGTATCTTTTCCTTTTTTATCGCGTAGCGGAAAACTCTGTTGGTACTGTGTAAGCTGCTGATACGAAATAGGAAGTACAATTGTTCTATCGTAGTTTTTTAAATAATCTAAAAGCAGATTCCCAACAGGAAAAATAAGTTTCTTTTTTGAAATTTCATTCATAAGTATGCGAGCATTTCAAGGCGAAGAAATAAAAATAGCATTGCATAAAAATAAAAAAGCCGCTCATAATAAAGCGGCTTGAAATAAGATATAGAATATTATTATTTAGAATACAATTCTACGATTAATTGTTCGTTGATATTTTCCGGAATCTGGTCTCTTTCAGGAAAATCTAAGAAAGTACCTTCAACTGCTTTTTCATCTAAAACCAACCAAGAGAATTTCTTAGAACGTCCACTCATGGCAGTTTGAACTACATCTAAGTTTTTGCTGCGCTCACGTAAAGCAACCTTATCACCCGGTTTTAATTGGAATGAAGGAATGTTTACTACTTCACCATTTACTGTAACGTGCTTATGCGAAACTAACTGACGAGCTTGCATTCTGCTTGCTGAAAATCCTAAGCGGTAAACTGTATTATCTAAACGAGCTTCTAAGAATTTAAGCAAGTTTTCACCCGTAACACCTTTCTTGCGAGCTGCTTTTTCAAACAACTTTCTGAACTGGCGCTCCAATAAACCGTAAGTGTATTTAGCTTTTTGCTTTTCAACAAGCTGAATTGAGTATTCACTTTGTGTTTTACGTCTTTTAGAAACTCCATGCTGTCCCGGAGGGTAGCTTCTTTTTTCAAAGTTCTTATCAAACCCGAAAATTGCATCACCGAATTTACGGGCAATCTTTGTTTTTGGTCCTGTATAGCGAGCCATTGTATAATTCTTTTACTTTTTTGTTTAATCTAAAACTTTGCCTGTTTTTTTGCTAAAGCGAACTGTTTTGCCTCCTACTTCTTTACGTCCGATACGTGTAGGTTTGCCTTCGCTTAGTAAAGCTACATTAGAAATATGTACAGAACCTTCGCTCTTTACAATTCCTCCATTTGGATTTTGCGCATTTGGCTTAGTGTGCTTTGTTTGCAGGTTGATACCTTCAATAAACACACGGCTTTCTTTGTGGTCAACTTTGGTAATTCTACCTTGTTTTCCTTTGTCGTCTCCGGCAAGCACTTGAACGGTGTCGCCTTTTTTTACATGCAATTTCATATTCTTAAAACTACTAATTTTATAATACTTCAGGAGCTAAGGAAACAATTTTCATATATCCTTTATCGCGAAGTTCGCGCGCTACTGGTCCGAAAATACGAGTGCCGCGTGGTTCGTCTTGGTTGTTTAACAATACCACAGCATTATCGTCAAAGCGAATATAAGAACCATCTTTTCTGCGTAAATGTTTAGATGTTCTAACCACTACTGCTTTACTTTTGGCACTTTTTTTCACGCCACCTGTTGGTAAGGCTTTCTTTACCGTTACCACTACTTTATCACCTATTCCTGCATAGCGTCTTCTGGTACCTCCAAGTACTCTGATTACAAGTACTTCTTTAGCACCGCTATTATCTGCCACTAGTGCACGGCTTTCTTGTTGTAACATTTTGCAACTTTATTTATTGGTTATAGTTAATGTTATTTAGCTCTTTCTACTACTTCTAGCAAACGCCAGCATTTAGTTTTACTTAAAGGGCGTGTTTCCATAATTTTTACGGTATCGCCAGCTTTAGCGTCATTTTTTTCATCGTGAACTTTAAACTTTTTAGTTTGCTTCACGAACTTACCGTACAATGGGTGCTTTACACGCTTTTCAATCGCAACTGTAATGGTTTTATCCATTTTATCGCTGGTAACAATGCCCACACGTTCTTTTCTGAGATTACGTTCCATTTTGCTTAGGCTTTTTTCCTGTTATTCAATTCTGTTAATAAGCGGGCAATATGTTTGCGCTTAGCGGTAATGCCTGCCGGATTATCTAAAGTAGTTATTGCATGCGTGAATTTAGCACGTTGCAAAGCTTGTTTCTCTTCGCTAATCTTAGCTACTAAATCTTCAGTAACGTATTGCTTAATGTCGGTTTGACTAGCTTTTTTATTTACTCCCATCGCTTAATTTTTAAACTTTGTTCAATTTATTTTCCAACTGCTACCATTTCAACGGCATCGTGTGCAGTGATAAATTTAGTTTTTACAGGTAATTTTTGAGCTGCTAAGTGCATTGCTTCTACAGCTACTTCACGTGGCACTCCATCGCATTCAAAAAGGATTGTTCCCGGTTTCACAACTGCTGCCCAACCTTCCGGATTACCTTTACCTTTACCCATCCTTACTTCAAGTGGCTTGCGAGTAATTACTTTATCTGGAAAAATACGAATCCAAACTTTTCCTTCACGTTTCATAAAACGAGTTACAGCTACACGCGCTGCTTCGATTTGTTTATTAGTAACGTGTGCAGATTCTAAACTTTTAAGTGCATAAGTTCCGAATGAAATTGAAAATCCACGGGAAGCGATGCCTTTATTGCGTCCTTTCTGCGTTTTGCGATATTTTGTTCTTTTAGGTAATAACATGATACTCTAATAAGTTACGTTCTTAATTTTATTTTCTTTCTCCGCGACTACGGTTATTTCCGGCACCGCCTCTTCTTGGGTGATGTTGTTTGCGCTCTTCTCTTCCGCCTCCTTCTTGTGTGTTTGCAGCAGCAAGAGATAAATCTCTTTTACCATAAACTTCACCGCGGCATACCCACACTTTAATTCCTAATTTGCCATACACTGTTAAGGCTTCGCTTAAAGCATAGTCAATATCCGCTCTCCAAGTATGCAAAGGCACTCTTCCTTGTTTGTACTCTTCGCTACGTGCAATTTCTGCACCTCCAATTCTTCCGCTCACACGCACTTTTATTCCTTCTGCGCCCATTCTCATGGCTGAAGCAATAGCCATTTTAACGGCTCTGCGGTAGTTTATTCTTGCTTCTAATTGCTTAGCGATAGTTTCGCCCACAATAGCTGCATCTAATTCCGGTCTGCGAATTTCAGAAATATTGATTTGAACATCTCTGCCGGTAATTATTTTTATTTCTTCTTTAATTTTATCTACTTCATTTCCTCCGCGGCCGATAATAATTCCCGGGCGTGAAGTGTGAATAGTTACCGTAACACGGTTCAAAGTTCTTTCTATTGTTATTTTAGAAATTCCTCCTTTATTGATACGTGCTTTTAAATATGTACGGATTTTTTCGTCTTCAATTAGTTTTAAAGACGCATCTTTTCCTGCATACCAATTGCTCTCCCATCCGCGGATGATGCCTAATCTATTGGCTATTGGATTGGTTTTCTGACCCATGTACTATTGTTTTTCTAAATATATTTCTTACAAAAGGGCTGCAAAGATAGTATTTGAAAGCGTTGTTGCAAGAGGTAAGGCAAAAATTTCTTTTTATTTCCACTTTCCATTGTGGAAAGGTTTATTTCTTTTGCACTTTAATCTTTAAAATATATAATTAAAATGCGCAGTTTTCTCACTCTTCTATTATTAGTAGTTGTTAGCCAAACAGCTTTTTTACAAACTACTGAATTTACTATTGAGCCTAAACAAATGACCAAAGGTATAGAGCCTTCATTTTCTTTTGACCTGCCTGGCTCTAAGTTAAAAGATATTGAAACCTTGTGGGGGAAATATGTGGTTCGTGGCTCAAAAGAGAAAATTCAAAACAATAAAGGGGAATGGACAATGATTGGTGCAGTGGATAGAAATATTTCTGCCTCTCCATTTTATATATATGCTACAATGCTAGAAACCATAAAAGGAGTTCGTATGACAACCTTTTTCTCCGAAAACGATGTGTTTGCAGGTGGCGACTCTACTAATCCTGACAAAATTCTTGCCATTAAAAAATACTTATTCGATTTTGCCAACTTGGTAAAAATAGACCAAGTAAAAGCAGAGATAAGTACCGAAGATAAAGTTTTGAAAGAACAAGAAAAAAACATGAAGTCGCTGCAAGGCACTTTTGATAAAAGTGTAAAATCTGCTTCGGAAAGCCAACGCAAAATTGAAAAGAATGAAGCGGAAATTAAAAGAATTGAACGTGAAATTGACCTTAAAAACGGACAACTTGCCCAACAAAAAGATGTAATATTAAAACTTGCAAACGCTTTAGGCGATGAAAAGAAAGTTGCCCAAAAAACTTTAAAAGGTTTAGAAAAAGACAAATCGAATCTTTACAAACAGAAAGAAAAAATGGCTAAAGAAATTGATAATTGTAATGCAAGCATAAGAAATGAAGAACGCACACAAGGCAAATTAAAAGGCGATAAAGATGCCCTTCAATCTGAAATAGATAAGCAAAATGAAAAAATAAAAGGTCTGCAAGATAAATTAGCTTCTATACCTGATCCGGGAATTAAACTTTAAGAACAAACATTTACTATATAAAATGAAAGGAATTATTTTAGCAGGTGGTAGCGGCACCAGACTTTATCCAATTACTTATGCTATAAGTAAACAGATAATGCCTATTTACGACAAACCGATGATTTATTATCCGCTTAGCGTATTGATGAAAGCAGGCATTAACGAAATACTTATTATTTCCACCCCAACTGATTTGCCAAATTTTGAACGTTTATTGGGCGATGGAAAAAAATTCGGCTGCCGCTTTGAATATAAAGTTCAAGAAGTGCCAAACGGCTTAGCTCAAGCTTTTGTAATTGGTGAAAGTTTTATAGAAAATGATGAAGCAGCGCTTATTTTAGGCGATAATATTTTTTACGGCTCCAGCTTAGATAATCTTTTAAAGTCGAAAGTAAATCCAAACGGAGGTGTAGTTTTTGCTTATCATGTTAGCGACCCGGAACGCTATGGAGTAGTTGAGTTTGATGCTAACGGCAAAGCAATTTCCATTGAAGAAAAACCGAAAGAACCGAAGAGCAACTATGCAGTTCCGGGTTTATATTTTTACGATAACAATGTGGTAGAAATTGCAAAAAGTCTAAAGCCAAGCCCACGTGGTGAATACGAAATTACAGATGTAAACAAAGTGTATTTAGAACAAGGTAAGCTCTCGGTTGGTATTTTAGATCGTGGAACAGCTTGGTTAGATACCGGCACCTTCAATTCATTAATGCAGGCCTCGCAATTTGTACAAGTAATTGAAGAAAGACAGGGCTTAAAAGTTGGTTGCATAGAAGAAGAAGCATGGCGACAAGGATTTATTTCAACTCAACAACTACGCGAACTTGCCGTGCCATTGCTAAAAAGCGGATATGGGCAATATTTAGTTGAAATTTCAGAATAAATAAATTTAGAACAATGATTAAAATTTTAGTTACAGGAGGTGCGGGTTTTGTAGGCAGTTGTTTAGTAGATAAGCTTATTGAAAACCCTGATAACTATGTGGTGATTGTAGATAACCTTTCAACTGGAAATAAAGCCAGATTGCCAGAAGCAAACACCGGCAATTGGAAATTCATAAAATGCGACTGCAATGATTATCGCAACATTAGCGATGTAATGACAAGCCATAAATTTGATTACGTTTTTCATTACGCAGCGGTAGTTGGCGTGCAGCGTACTTTGCACAATCCGGTGAGTGTAATCAACGATATTCAAGGAATAAGATATGTACTTGATATTAGCAAAAACACCGGAGTGAGAAGAGTGTTTTTTTCTTCTTCATCTGAAGTTTATGGAGAACCATTTGAGCATCCGCAAAATGAAATGACAACACCTTTAAACTCGCGTTTGCCCTATGCCGTTGTAAAAAATGTGGGTGAAGCATTTTTGCGCAGCTACCACCAAGAATATGGTTTAGATTATACTATTTTCCGCTTCTTTAATACCTACGGTCCAAAGCAAAGTACAGATTTTGTGATGAGCCGATTTATTAACGCAGCTGTAAATAATAAGCCGATTACCATTTATGGCGATGGTTCACAAACAAGAACTTTCTGCTATAAAGATGATAATATTGGAGCTTGCGTAAATGCGTTTTACCACAACAAACACATAAACGATACCGTAAATATTGGTAACGACAACGAGATTAAAATTATTGACCTCGCAAAAACGATTATTACTATTACCAACTCTAAATCTGAAATTGTGCATCTACCGCCACTACAAGAAGGTGATATGGTAAGGCGTAAACCGGATATTACAAAAATGAAAGCACTTTTAGGCAGAGAAATGACCGACTTAAAAACCGGCATTGAAAAAACCTTTGCCAGCGGACAGTATAATTTTTAAAACTTAATAAACGAATTATAGATTATATAGTAAACATACTTTCGCAATCGCATAATTTTTTCTTCACTTAAATTTGCATTGCATGTAAGTTGCCAATAACTATTTTAGCCGCAAATGAAGCGCTTAGACCGTTTGGTAATTACGCAATTTATTGGCCCGTTTATTCTCACTTTCTGCATTGCGCTGTTTGTGCTGGTAATGCAGTTTTTATGGAAATATGTTGATGATTTAGTTGGCAAAGGAATTAGCCCTTGGGTTTTAGCAGAACTACTTTTTTACGCTAGCAGCCGCTTTGTACCGTTGGCATTGCCTTTAGCCGTTCTTTTAGCTTCTATTATGACAATGGGAAGTTTTGGCGAACACCTCGAAATTACCGCTACAAAAGCAGCAGGAATTTCGCTCTTGCGCTTTATGCGACCACTGTTTTTTACTTCCGTTGTAATTGGAATTTCTGCGCTCTTTTTCTCTAATTATTTACTGCCACTCACCAATTTAAAATTTAGCTCGCTGCTCTACGATATTCGGCATTTAAAACCATCAGTAGCACTCAAGCCAGGTATATTTTATAGCGGAATTGAAGGTTATGCCATTCGAGCAGAAAACAAAAGCGAAGATGGCGACAACCTTTATGGCATCACAGTTTTCGACCATTCTAGTGGGCAAGGAAGCGACCACGTAATTGTTGCCAAAGAGGGAAAAATAATTCAAGATGAAGAAAAATTAGTGCTTACACTTTCACTCAAAAACGGAAAACAATACAAAGAAATTGCCCCAAAAAGTGCAGATTCCAATTCTTATCAAATGTATCGTTCGGCATTTTCAACCTATGAAAAGCGTTTCGATTTAAGCCAATTTAAACTTTCGAGAACTGATGAAAATTACTTCCGCGATTTAAAACAAATGCTTTCGCTTGGGCAGTTGGTAGAGCAAAAAGATACTGTGGAAATTGAAAGAAAAAATCTAAAAACACAGCTCCGAGATTACATGAAACCCTATTTTAATTTTTACAAATTTGGATTGGATACTTTAAAACATAGTACAACAAGCGTGCAAAATTCCACCTTTGATGATTTAGTGAAAAAGCAACCAAAACAAGTGCGCGAAGCCATACTTGAAAGTGCCATCGGCAACGCGCGAAGCATAAAAAACTACACCACCGTAACCATAAGCCAGTTACGGGCAAAAGATCGCAGCACAAACGAAATAATGATTGAAATTTATAGAAAGTTTACGCTCTCTGTTGCTTGTGTAGTACTCTTTTTTGTTGGCGCACCTTTAGGTTCTATTATTAGAAAAGGTGGTTTAGGCTGGCCTTTATTTTATGCCGTTTTATTTTTCATTTTATATCACGTGAGCAGTATGATTGGTGAAAAATTAGGGGAACGCGAAATACTTACCATCTTCACCGGAATGTGGTTGAGTACCTTTATTTTATTACCTATTGGCTTATTCCTCACACTCAAAGCAACAGGCGATTCACGCATACTTTCAGTAGATTTTTACAAGAAAATTTTCAGGTTTAAGAAATGAAATCCAAATTAAAAATTCCTGATTTTGTGCTTTGGAGTGCAGTGCTTGCTATAATTGGCAGTACGGTTCTTACGCTAATACACAAGGGCGATGAATCTTTGTTCTTTAATAACCACAACAACATTGTTTTAGATTATTTTTTTGCAACTTTTACTCACTCGGTTGAATTTCCACTTATCATAGTTCTTATTCTGCTGCTTTGGTACCTAAAAGGCAAGAAAGCATTTTTTGAATCTGCAATTGCACTTTCTGTTACAGCACTTGTAGTTCAACTTTTAAAGCGTGTAATTTTAGAAGATAATTTTCGCCCTCGACTTTATTTTGAACACACGCATCAGTTGCGTTTAATTGAATTTACACAACCGTTGTATCACTTTAGTTTTCCTTCGGGACACACTACCGCAGCTTTCTGTTTGCTTGCCATTTATTCCTTTTACACCGAAAAAAAATGGCAGCGAATTTTGCTCTTTTCTTTAGCCATTCTCATTGGTATTTCGCGTATGTATTTGCTGCATCATTTTTTAAGTGATGTTGTTGCAGGTATTTTATTAGGCGCAATTATTGCATGGAGTACCCACTTTTATTTTTCTAAATTAACTTCACCGCAAAAAAATTGAAAGCACTACTTAAAAGCTTATTGGAATTTCCTACACGCTTCTTCTTAGTAGTGTTTGCAGGGCTTTTGTTTTTTCCGTTTTTAGGTAATGTACATTTATTCGATTGGGACGAAATAAACTTTGCAGAAAGTGCCCGCGAAATGCTTGTTACTGATAACTGGCGCATGGTGCAAATCAACTTTGAATTATTCCATGAAAAACCACCATTCTTTATTTGGCTGCAAGCACTAAGCATGAAAATTTGGGGTGTGAATGAATATGCAGCACGCTTTCCGAATGCAGTTTGCGGAGTGTTAACCGTGTTAATTGTGTGGACAATTGGCAGAAGACTTTATTCTGGTCGTTTAGCAACTTATTGGTCGCTGCTTTTTTGCGCTTCTCTCCTGCCTCAGTTTTATTTTAAAAGTGGAATTATAGATCCATTCTTCAATCTCTTTATTTTCTTAGGATTATATTTTATCTATTTAATTTCTTTTAAAAACGAATTTGACGACCGCAAAACATTTCGTTGGAAACACCGCTGGTTCATTATTCTATCAGCACTTTTCACAGGTTTGGCAGTGCTCACAAAAGGCCCTGTGGCTATTTTACTTATTGTACTTACTACACTCACAGTCTTTATTTGGAATAGAGGAAAATTTGCCGTTGGTATCAGCCATTTTTTCTTGTGGCTATTTTGGCTTTTTGTAATTATCTTCTTGTGGATTGGCATAGAAATGAAACAAGACGGATTGAAGTTTATCAAACCATTTTTTGAATATCAAATTCGCTTACTCACCACAAACGATGCCGGACACGGTGGCCCTTGGTATTATCATTTTGTGGTATTGCTTTTTGGTTGCTTTCCTGCTTCAATTTTTGCTATTGCGGGCTTTAAAAACGTAAAGAGCGATGGCTTTGAACAAGACACTTTCAGGCGATGGATGTTTGCACTTTTAGGTGTAGTATTAGTAGTATTTACTATTGTGCAAACTAAAATCGTTCACTACTCATCGCTTGCCTTTTTCCCTATTACATTTTTTGGTGCCTACTACTTAGAAAAAGTGATGGAGGGTAGAGTGAAGTTTAAAGGCAGAGTAATTTTAGCCATTTCTGTTGTTTCTCTTCTTTTACTTGCAGTGCTAATTGTAATTCCTGTTATTGGTAATAAAATGTACAAAATTCAACCTTTTGCAAAGGCAGATTTTGTGAGTGAAGCGCTGAATGCTGCTGTATATTGGAGTAAAATGGATTTTATTCCGGCAGTAATTTTTGGTATATTATTCATTGCATCTATCTCGTTATTTTTAATGCAGAAACTAAAGCAAGCAATTGCGCTTTTGCTTTTCACCACAGCCATTTTTGTGCAGCTAAATTTAGTTTGGTTTGCACCTCGAATTGAGCGTTATTCACAAGGTGCGCTCATTGATTTTTTAGTTGAAAAGCAAAATGAAAATTGCAGAATTGAAGCATTAGGTTTTAAAAGTTATGCGCCACTTTTTTATGGAAAACAAAAACCAATTTCAAGTTATCCTCCTGATGCCACACAATATGTTGTTACAAAAATAAACCGATTAGAAGAAGTGAAAACATGGATAAATGCTGATGAAATCGGAAGAAAAAACGGTTATGTTTTCCTGAAAAAGCGAAACGAGTAAATCGAAAATATTTACTTGCATTTTTAAAAAATCATTTCATCTTTACATTGCAATTTGGCTATAGAAATAGATAATCTCCTTCCTTTATCTTTGTTTCTTTCTGCTTCGAGAATTGTTTTTCATAAACCATTTTTTTTCTAATTAAAAAAATCGGCTCAAATTTTTATCAAAATTTTAAACTAAAAATATGTTTTACAACACTTCGCGCGAGCACTTAATTATTCGTGAATATGGCAGACACGTACAACGAATTGTGGCACGCGCAATGCAAATTGAAGACCGCGAAGAGCGCAACCGTTTTGCCAACGAAATAATTGAATTGATGGGGCAATTAAATCCTCATCTGCGCAATGTAGAAGACTTTAAACACAAGCTTTGGGATCACCTTTTTGTAATGAGCAATTACCAATTAGATGTTGATTCGCCATACCCGAAAAAAACCAAAGAAGAACTTACGCGCAAGCCAACTCCAATGCCTTATCCTAAGAGCAAAATACGCTTTAAACACTATGGCAAACACGTAGAAACATTGGTAAAAAAAGCACTTGAAACAGATGATATTGAAAAGCGCGATGGATTAGCACACACCATCGGAAATTATATGAAATTGGTGTACCAAAATTGGAATAAAGAAAGTGCTAATGAAGATGTAATCAAAGACGATTTACGCCTATTAAGCGGTGGCGCTTTGAGCTTAGACCGCGAGGCAAATATCAACTTACTTTCGCGTGGTGGGTACAAACCGCAGCCGCAGCAAAACAACAATAATAGAAACGGAGGCAGCAAAAACAAAAAGTTTAAAAACAAAAAGAAGTTTTTCAAGAAGCCACAATAACATGTAGCTGAATACTGTGATTTGAGTATGCCTTTTGTCTATTGTTCAACACATAATTTTTAATTGTAGCATAACATCAATAAGGCAATTTGGTTCACTATTCAACAATTCAAATAAATTTACCTTCAAACAAAAAAATCCACAGCTATGCCAAATGCATTTGAAGTTACCGGAGGCAAAAAACTAAATGGAGAATTAACGCCACAAGGTGCAAAAAATGAAGCACTGCAAATACTTTGTGCCGTTTTGCTTACACCAGAAAAAGTTACCATAAAAAATATTCCTGCCATTCGAGATGTGCTGGCGCTAATTGATATTCTAAAAGATTTTGGCGTAAAAGTAGAACAACTTTCAACTGACACTTACACTTTTCAAGCCGATTCAATTGACCTTGAATACATTAAAACAGATACCTATAAAAAGAAAGGTGGCGCACTCAGAGGTTCAACCATGATAATGGGTCCACTGCTTGCAAGGTTTAAAAAAGCCTATTTACCAAAACCCGGAGGTGATAAAATCGGCAGACGCAGATTAGACACGCACTTTCTTGGCTTTGAAAAATTAGGCGCAAAATTTAATTACGACAGCAACGAAAGTTTTTACAGTGTTGAAGCTTCAAACCTAACAGGCAAGTATATTTTATTAGATGAACCATCAGTAACCGGAACTGCAAACATTGTAATGACGGCTGTGATGGCAAAAGGTAAAACAACACTTTTTAATGCAGCCTGCGAGCCGTATTTGCAACAACTTTGCACCATGCTCAACAGAATGGGTGCAAAAATAAGTGGCGTAGGTTCAAATTTACTGCAAATTGAAGGAGTAGAATCGCTGCATGGCACAGAACACACTATGTTGCCCGACATGATTGAAATTGGCTCCTTTATTGGCTTAGCAGCCATGACACAAAGCGATATTAAAATTAAAAATTGCAGAATTGATATGCTCGGAAATATCATTCCTGTGTTTGAGAAACTTGGAATTGATATTCGTGTTGAAGGAGATGATATTCATGTTCCGGCACAAGAGCGATATGAAATACAGCGATTTATTGACGGCTCAATTTTAACTATTGCCGATGGCCCTTGGCCGCTTTTTACACCCGATCTGCTTTCAATTGTTTTAGTAGTTGCCACACAAGCAAAAGGTAGTGTGCTTATCCATCAAAAAATGTTTGAAAGCCGCTTGTTTTTTACCGATAAACTTATTGATATGGGCGCACAAATAATTCTGTGCGATCCGCACCGTGCTTCAGTTATTGGTATAGACCGAACTTACAAACTCCGTGGCATTTCAATGACCTCTCCCGATATTCGTGCGGGAGTTTCGCTCCTAATTGCAGCCATGAGTGCAGAAGGAAAATCTACCATTCACAACATAGACCAAATAGATCGCGGCTACCAAAATATTGATGGAAGGTTAAACACAATTGGCGCAGAAATTAAACGAATATAATTCACGTTGATACCGCAAAAATGTTGAAGCAACTTCTATTTCTTACTTTTCTATTATTCGTTTCGCTTTCGAGCTTTACGCAAATTTATAGCGGACATTCGCATAATGATTACCAACAAAAAAAGCCTCTTTTAGATGCGCTAAAATACGGCTACCAAAGTATAGAAATTGACGTGTGGCTGCACAACAATTCCTTAGTGGTTTCTCACATAAAATTAGGGTTGAATAAAAAACCTACTATTGATGCACAATATCTTTCGCCAATAATAGAAAGTATTAAAAAAAACAGGGGTAAGGTTTATGATAACGATTCTATTCCGGTAACACTTATGGTGGAACTAAAAAACCAACGGGATAGCGCTTACCATCGTTTAAAAGAATATATAGAGCCGTATAAAAAATATTTTTGCCAATGGCAAGGCGATAGCCTTATTCATAAAGGAGTACTTACGCTGCTTATTACCGGAGGTGCTCCACGCAATACAATTTTAGCCGACAGCATTCGCATTGCCACTGTAGATGGTGGAATGGGCGACACCGCACAGTCTATTTCTCCAGTATTAGTGCCACGTATCAGCGAACCGTGGAATAAATATTTTGTATGGAATGGTGCAGGAAAAATGCCAAAAGAGGAACTTAAAACTTTAAACAAATTAGTAGCTGCCGTTCATAAAAGCGGCAAAACACTTAGGTTTTATGGGGCTCCGGATAATTACGGAGTATGGAAACAACTACTAAATTCAGGTGTAGATTGGATAAATACCAACGAATTAAAACCGTTTGCAGAATACTATAAAGGCAGAAAATAAAAATCTTTTTTTTGCAAGAGTGCAAAACCATTTTATATTCGCGTTCCGTTTTTTAGAAAACATACAAAGTTCTTTTTATTTGGTTTGGTAGCTCAGTTGGTAGAGCAAAGGACTGAAAATCCTTGTGTCGGGGGTTCAATTCCCTCCCAAACCACAACCTTAAACGCTCAAATCATTGTGTATCAATAGTTTGGGCGTTTTGCATTTATGGCTTGTTCCTATTAGTGTTTCCACTTTATTTTCATTTCATTTATCTTCACTTTCAAATTACAAATTTCATGAGTAACAAATTCATTCTCACCACCACGAGTTCTTTTCAGCACCCAACACTTGAAATTGAAGAATACAAAGGTATTGTAACGGGCGAAACTGTGATTGGCGCTAATATTTTTAAAGATTTCTTCGCTGGCATCCGCGATATTGTTGGCGGACGTTCCGGCTCTTATGAAAGTGTTTTAAGAGAAGCAAAAGACACTGCAATAGAAGAAATGAAATCCCAAGCTATTCAGTTAGGTGCAGATGCCGTAATTGGCGTTGATTTAGATTACGAAACTGTAGGGCAAAGCATGTTGATGGTTACTGCCAGCGGTACTGCCGTGAAACTGCGTGCAAAAGTTTAGCAATCATCAATATCTTCTCGTTTCAGATAAAAACAATTTTACTTTTCATTCAAGAAATTTAGTTTTGGCATTATGAAAATAATCTACACCGCATTTATTTTTTCCATAATTGCATTTACATTAAATTCTTGCACACAAAATCGCTGCTCTTGCACCGATGGCTATACCGTTGATGTACAAAATTCTTCGCAGAAAGTAGCTAAACAAGCATGTGCCGGCATTGAAGGCGATCGCCAAATTATTTCTAAAAATACCAAATGCAGTTTGCAATAGTATTAAAGTACTAACGTAAAATTCCCTGTTAGGAATTTAGTTTTCTTAGTGTTTTTTTCCTGTGCTTGCAAGCTATAAACATAAACGCCTGTTGGTTGTAGATGTGTTTTAAAGTAACCGTCCCAGCCGCTTGTGCCGTTGTAAACCAATTCGCCCCAGCGATTGTATATTTTAAATTCTACAATCATCACATTCCTACCATAAATTGGTTTTAAAATATCATTCACACCATCGCCATTCGGTGAAAATGCCGTTGGCAAAAACACATCAAACGGCAATGATTTTGTAATATTTAATGGCTGAAAACTAAACAAACTATCGCAACCTTGTACAGAAGGTATTGCTGTTTGGAAAACCGTATCGGCATAATAAGTTACGCCATTCAAGTCGTATGAATCTGTTGCTTCAATTGCTGGCAAAGTATCAGAAACTGGTGTGATTAAAGTAAGATAAGTAGTTTTGTAAGTATTGCAACTTCCGCTGCTTGTAATAGTATCAATATAAACACCAGAAGTAGTTTGTGCTGCGCCACCGGCAACATAACTTCCACCTGGGTTTATACATGCTGAAACGGTTTGATAAGTAGTATTTCCAACTGTGATATTATAGTTTGAAATATCGGTAATACAACCTGCTAAGTTGCGCACTGTATCTGCAAATTGAATACTTTGGAAATATACTTTTCCATTTACTGAAATTGAATCGCAGCCATCAAAATTTTGGTTCGTAACATTCAAATTCACCACAGTTAAATCAGTAAAAATTACACTATCGCAACCACCAATATTTTGAAAAATATCTTGGTAAATACCTGAAGTGGTTTGTTGTGCACCTCCGGCAAAATAGCTGCTTCCGGTGTTGATACAAACTTCAACAGTATCAATACTCTTGCTTTTAATTAAAATGTTTGTAGCCGTGATTTGTGTAATACAACCTTGCCCATTTCGAATAGTATCTAAAACTGTTGCGGGCGTTTTGTAAGTGATGCTTTTAAACACCACAGAATCGCAGCCTGCCAAAGTATTTGTTGTGTTGTTTATCGAAATCACATCTAAAATAGTTGTCTTCACACTATCGCAGCCATTTACCGCGGTATAAGTATCAAAATAAGTACCTGATGCAGTTTGGTTCGTACCACCTGCAAAATAACTTCCCCCGGAATTGATGCACACGTTTACGGTATCGCGCTTAGATTGCTTCACCGATATTGTGGCAGAAATATAAACACTATCGCAGCCAAGCGAAGTGAGCAAGGTATCATTCAACACCGTGTCGCGCTTAAAAACCATGCCTTGATACATAAAGCTATCACAAGCCGGAGGAGCAGCAAACGGAACAGTAATTGGCGTAGAAACTTTTAGTGTGGTTGATACAATACTATCGCAGCCATTTACAGAAGTAAGCGTATCGTTGTAAACGCCTGCTGTGGTGCGCGGTTGCCCGCCAAGCACTATACTTCCACCATTTAAAATGCAAGCAAATTGATTGGTATAAACTGGGGTGTTGGTTGTAGATTGACTTCGCAAAGAATTTATCCAAGTGCCGTTTGCCATAGTATTGGGCAAGCCCGGAGTTTCTGTGCCGCCAACATTTGCCGAAATCCAATTTGACTGTAATGAAGGATTAGTATTGGTTCCATTGCCATTGTAAAATACTTTTCCACTGGCGCTCCCGCTAAAATAAATATCTACGTTTGCCGTATTATTTCCCCAACCTAAAGCAAAAGATGAAGTACTTAAATTTGCGGGATTAACTGAATGAAAAGCATCATCACCATTTCCCATTAAAACTGTACTCCAAGTGCCGGGAGAAGAAAATGGAAATCCGGTATAAGACGGACCGTCAATAACAGAAGGATAGTTTGCATTTCCTTCTAACACAGAAGAATTTCCCGGAATGATATAAACTTTATCATTATTCGAGTCAGTTGGGTCATCAGCTAAAGTAATTGCATTGTTCTTATCTAATTCGTTGTAGATTAAAATAATGCTTCCATACGGCACGCAAGCCCACTGCGCAATATTTCTAAAACGTAAGCAGCCCGCAGCAATTCCCGTACCGCTTCCGGTAGCATGAAAACCATTATTATCATCAATAATCCAGTTGCGTAAATCCACACAATTATTCGTGCAAGTTGGCGTGCCAACCACCACAAATTCTACATATTCTCTATTTCCTGTTGTACCTTGCGAAACTTCGTTTAAAACAAGTTGTGCAAACAATCCTTGAACAAAAAATAGCGTTAAGAAAAGCAACAATAATTTACGAACCATGTATTTATTTTAAAAAGCGGCTGCAAAATTACATTTAGTTCCGATGTTTTTTGTTTTGGTTTCTAAATAAAAAACAGTTGAAGTTTTTTTAACTTAGCTTTGTACGCAATTAAGACAACTATATGCCGAAAGTTAATCTGAGTCAAATAAACACACGTGCTCCAAAGAATCTAAAAAAGGAAAACGCAAAAGCAAAACTCCTGAAATTGCAAACCAAAATAGAGGAACTCCAAAATGTACTTTATGCTGAAGGCAAGCACTCTCTTCTGGTAATTCTACAAGGCATGGACGCATCAGGAAAAGACGGGGCTATAAAAAAAGTTTTTGGAGCGGTAAACCCGGCAGGTTGTAAAGTTTTTTCTTTTAAAAAGCCTACTGAAATAGAAATGAAACACGATTTTCTTTGGAGGCTACACCAAGTGGTTCCGGAGAAAGGCATGATACACATTTTCAACCGTTCGCATTACGAAGATGTGTTGATACAGCGCGTACACAAATGGATAGATGAAACTGTGGTAAAGCAAAGATTTGAACACATCAATGCCTTTGAAAAACTTTTAGAACAAAGCGGAACAACAGTGCTTAAATTTTATCTGCATATTTCACCCGAAGAACAATTAGAGCGCCTAAATGAACGCTTAACCGACCCGACCAAAAACTGGAAATACAACCAACAAGATTTTGAAGAAAGAAAGCTTTGGAATAATTATATGAATGCTTATGAAGATGTGTTTGAGAATTGCGACAAAGTTGCTTGGAATATTATTCCTTCAGACCAAAACTGGTATAAAGAACTATTGATTGCTGAAAAAATAGTTGCCACTTTAGAAAGTTTGAAAATGGCATATCCAAAAGTTGAAAATTCAAATTTACCGCAAGCAGCCGGAGCTAAAAGTGTAAAGAAAAAGTAGTGAGTCGTATTTTATTTCTCGTTCCTTATCCGCTGCAAGAAGCGCCATCTCAACGCTTTCGCTTCGAACAATATTTTGATAAACTTACGCAAAACGGACATACCTTTTCTGTACAAAGTTTCATAGATAAAACTACTTGGAATATACTCTACAAGCCGGGCTATACTTTAAAAAAAATATCAGGAATACTAAAAGGTTTTGCGCGAAGATTTGCACAACTTTTTTCTCTTTCGGCATACGATTATGTATTTATCCACCGCGAAGCAAGTCCGATAGGTCCACCGGTTTTTGAATGGCTAATTGCAAACGTTTTTAAGAAGAAAATAATATTTGATTTTGATGATGCAGTTTGGCTCCCAAACACTTCAAATGCCAATAAAATTGCAGCTTCTGTGAAGTGGCACAGCAAAACCGGTTCTATTTGTAAATGGGCTTACAAATGCAGTTGCGGCAATGAATTTTTAGCCAATTACGCTCGGCAGTTTAACCCAAATGCAATTGTAAATCCAACCACAATTGACTTAGAAAATTATCACAGTGGCACAAAAAATCAAAGCGAAATACCCATAAAAATTGGTTGGACAGGCACACATACTACATTAAAATACATCAATGAAATTATTCCGGTTTTTCAAATACTTCAATCTAAAATCAATTTTAGCATAGTCATTATTTCAAACAAAAAGCCTGAAATTGATTTACAAAATATAGAGTTTATTCAGTGGCAAAAAGAAAGTGAAATCAAAGATTTACTTCGCTTTCACATTGGCATAATGCCACTTACCGATGATGATTGGAGCAGAGGCAAATGCGGCTTCAAAGCATTGCAATATATGAGTTTAGGCATTCCCGCGCTCGCTTCTCCGGTTGGTGTAAATACACAAATTATTAACAATGGAATCAACGGCTTTTTGTGTTCAACGCCACAAGAATGGGAAGAAGCACTTCTTCAACTTTTGCAAAATGAAAACTTGCGTTGTGAAATGGGTAAAAAAGCCCAGCAAAAAATTGCTTCACATTATTCAGTAGAAGCAAATACACCCAATTTCTTAGCGCTTTTTAGCTAAAATTAAATAGCAGCTTTTAGCTGATTGTAGTTGGTTATATCTTCTCCCGGAGTGTAATTATCGGCATCGCTACAATTCAAATCTGTTTTTTGTTTTTCAATATTTGAAATACGATTTCCCGGATCCGGATGTGTGCTCATAAATTCAGGCACACCTTGGCTACCTCCAAGTTTTTTGAAAAAATCGGCAGCGCCATCAGCACGAAAACGAGTTGGGCATAAGTATTTTACAGAATAAGTATCCGCTTCTGTTTCGTGATTGCGACTGAATTTTAATGAAATTAACTGCCCTGCAATTTCTGCAATTTGTTGCGCATTTCCTCCAATAAAAGAAAGAAGCGTTTGTATTCCATAAACTTCGGTCATTTGTTGTGTAGAATGTCTTCTATCGGCATGAGCCATTTCGTGTCCCATTACGCCAGCTAAAGAAGATGCATCATCTAAAGTTTTCATCAAACCTGTGTAAACGTAAATATAGCCACCCGGAGTACAGAAAGCATTTTGTACATCATCGCGCTTAATGATATAAAGTTTCCACTCAAAATCATTTTTATGCTGAAACTCGCTTGAGCCGTTCAAAATGGCATCGCGCATGGTGTATAAATAATTGTAAGCTGCTTGGTTAGTAGCTTCGTCTAAAATTGGATACTCAGTTGGATTGTTTGCAATTTCTTGTTGTGTTTGTTTACCTAAGGCAATATCGTCTTCTATTGAAAATAAATTAAGCCCTCCTTTTTTACAACTTTGTAAACTAAGTGCCGCTAAAGCTAAAGTAACGATATAGATTTTCTTCATATTGAAATTTATTAGCGCAAATAAATAAAATATAGACTAACCGAAACTAAAATTCTATAAACAAAAAAGCAGGTTTCATGTAGAAAACCTGCTTTGTAATTTCAACTTATAGTTTAGAAGATACTTTACTGTTTAGAGAAGCGCTGCTTTATATTGTAACCCAATATATAAATACAAGGCACTACCAACAGGGTTAAGAAAGTTGCAACAATTAAGCCAAATACCATTGTCCACGCCAAAGGTCCCCAGAAAGCAACGTTATCGCCACCTAAGTAAAACTTAGGATCAAACTCATTAAAGAGTGTCCAAAAGTCAATATTTAAACCAATCGCAAGTGGAATTAAACCAAGAATAGCAGCCGATGCCGTTAAGATAACCGGAGTCATTCTAATAGCGCCACCTTCCACCACAGCTTCCACTACATCGTAATCACGAGTTCTAAGTTCATCTATAAATTCAATCAATAAAATACCGTTTCTAATTACGATACCTGCAAGAGCAAAAATACCTACTCCGGTCATTACCACACTAAACGGCATTCTAAAAATTGAAAATCCTAATGCTACCCCAATAAGTGAAAACAATACTGTTGATGCAATAATTACTGGTTTTGCAACACTATTAAATTGCGTAACCAAAATTAAAAACATCAAAGCTAATGCGCCCAAGAAAGCCATTCCTAAAAAGCTTCCCGTTTCTTGTTGTTGCTCTTGTTCTCCGGTAAGTTTTACATTATAGCCTTCCGGAATATCCATATCGGCAACCAACTGCTCAATTTTAGGTACGATTTCGTTTGCTGAAGCGCCTTCGGTAATATCACTTGAAATAGTGATAATACGTTTTTGGTTTTTCCTATTGATGGTGCTAATTGAGTTATCGTAATGCAATTTTGCTAATGAAGCAACAGGAATTTGCTTAAACTGCCCAAGTGTCATATCAAAGAATGAGATATTGATATTCATTAGCTCTTCAGCTTTTTTACGATACTTTTCATCTAAGCGAATCATGATTGGCGCATCTTCTTCAGCATCGCGGAATTTACTTGCTTCTTTTCCAAAAAGTGCTGTACGAATTTCTACTGCAATTTGTGCTAAAGAAATTCCTTCGCGTTGAGCTTTTTCTCTATCAATTTCAAGAATAATTTCCGGCTTGCTTATTTGCAAATCGCTCTTCAATTCATCAATACCTTGTATTCCGGCTTTCTCAATTTCTGCTTTCACTTTTTTGCTTAAAGGCTCTAACACATCATATTCATCACCAGAAATTTCGATATTAATTGGTTTACCAACCGGAGGTCCATGCTGCTCAGGTTCCACAGAAATGGTAGCGCCTTCCACTCCGCGCTTTTTAAATTCCTCGCGAATGGCAGTAAGCCATTTTGAGGTGTGCGGATCTTCTCTATCAGCATACTTTTTAAATGCAACTGTAACTTTAGATTTGTTTGGCGTAGGTACTCTATCAGGATTATGCGGATCGCCTGCACCTAAACCTACGTTTGTAATTACAGAAGTTACGTCAGGATTATTTTCTCCGATAATTTTATACACTCGCTTCTCTATTTCCGCTGTTACGCTATCGGTATATTTTGCATCTGTTCCTTGTGGCAATAAAGTATATACAAACACAAAGTTCGGTTCGCCACTTGGGAAAAATTGTATCACCGGTTTTGATGCAATAAAAATTACCCAACTAAGGATTAACGTTACAAAAGTTCCTACCAAAATCATTACAGGTCTTTTGCCTACAATTAAAACATGCAGTAGAGATTTGTAAGCTGCAATAAATCGTGGCCACACTTTTGTTTGCCAAATAATAATAGATTTAAACAACACAAAGTGATAAAGCAACACTAACAGAATAAAGAAAATGGCAAGGTTGCCTACACCGAAATTGCCAATGGCAAAACCAATAATTGCAACTACTGCTAAAGCGATAATAATACGGTAGTAATCTTTCAATTTTGAGGTCGCATTTTCTTCATCTTTTTTCATAAATGAAGCGGCAAAAACCGGATTCATTACAAAGGCTACAAACAATGATGCACCTAAAGTTATTATAAGTGTAACCGGTAAATTTTTCATGAACTTACCCACTATTCCGGGCCAAAAAAGTAGAGGCACAAATGGCGCAAGCGTGGTAAGTGTTCCCGATAGCACAGGTAAGAAAACTTCACCTGCAGCATACTTTGCGGCTTTATCAATAGTGAAGTCATACTTATTGAAAATTCTGTGTGTGTTTTCAATAACCACAATGGCATCGTCCACAATAATTCCTAAGGCTAAAAGGAAAGAGAATAGCACAATCAAATTCATCGTCATACCTAAAGCCGGCATAATCATAAACGCAACTAAGCACGAAAGTGGAACGCTTAAACCAACAAAAACCGCATTGGTTAAACCCATAAAAAACATGAGTACAAATACCACAAAAGTAAAGCCTAAAATTACGGTGTTCAACAAATCGTGTAGTTGAATTCTGGTATTATCAGAAGTATCGCCCGTAACTTTTACATTTAAACCTTGCGGAAAACGAGTTGCTTTAAACTCATCTATAATGCTGTAAATTTGGTCAGTTGCGTTAATTAAGTTTTCGCCACTTCGTTTAATAACATTTAGCGTAACCACAGGCTTGTGATCTAAGCGTGCAAAATCTTGGCGCTCTTTAAAACCATCGTCAATTTTTGCAATATCTTTTAAGAAAACTGTATTGCCCATAAAAGAGCGAATTACGATATCGCCCAAAAGTTTTGGGTCGCGAAACTCACCACGCACACGCACATTTCTACGCAACTCTCCTACTTGAACTTCACCACCGCTTATATTCATGTTTTCGCGCTTAATGGCGTTTTCAATATCCATAAAAGTGATACCAGCGGCTGTCATTTTATACAAGTCCACATTCACTTGAATTTCGCGCGTTAAACCACCAATAATATCTACACGAGTAATTTCTTTTAGCGCTTCTACTCTATCTTTTAAATCTTCTCCAAACTCTTTAATTTGGTCTATTGGCAAATCGCCAGCCAAGTTGATGTTCATAATCGGCAATTCAGAAATATCAAACTCTTGAATTTGCGGATCGTTATCTAAATCCGAAGGTAAATCTTTCTTACCTTTATCAACGGCATCGGTAACTTTTTGTTTACAAACTGCCGGGTCTAAATTGGTATTAAACTCAGCAACAATTAAGGAAAAATCGCTTAATGAATTGCTTGTGATTTTCTTAATACCATTGATAGATTTTAATTGTTTTTCGAGTGGCTTGGTAATTAAGTTTTCAATATCTTGAGGTGTAGCACCGGGATAAATTGTGGCTACAGAAATTGTTGGCACTACCACATCAGGATATAATTCTTTCGGCAAGCCGTTGTAGGTATTAAAACCTACCAACGAAATTAGTATAGTGAATACATAGATTGCAGTTCGGTTGTTGATTGCCCAACTGGTAAAACCTAATTCTTTTAAGTGTTCAGCTTTCATTTCTTCTTCTTTAGAAATTTAATTTTGGATTGATTTTTTCAAGCACTTTCTGCCTGAATTAGAACGCAATTGGCTGACCATCTACTAACTCGCTATATCCAAAAGTGATGACCAAATCTCCTTCCTTCAATCCATCTGTAATTACAGTTTTTCCGTTGTAATCATCTCCTACTTTCACATTTCTTTTTTGAACCACTGTTGCACCATTTTCGTTTGCAGCTACTAACACATAAAGCCCATCAGCAGAGCGCTGAACTATGTTTGTAGGCACTACTAAAGCATTCTTTATTACCACATCATTGATAAGTAATTTAGCCAACATGTTTGCTGCGTATTCGCCTTTAGTATTATCAATTTTAGATTCCACATTTATTGTTCTTCCGGTTGGGTTTACTACTTGTCCGGCATAAGAAATTCTGGTTTCAATAGTTTTGTTGATGTCAGGAAAAAACACATTCACTAAATCGCCTTGTTTTACTCTGCCAATGTAAGAATCGCTCAACTTCGCTTTAAGCGTAAGTTTTGAAGTATTGATTACTCTAATGCCGGGCATTGCTTGGCTTGGCGCTGCCATATCGCCTAATTTTAAACGAACTTCATCAACCGTTCCGTTTATTGGCGATTTAATTTTTGTCATTTCATATTGTGCTTGTTGTGCTTTTAGTTGCTTCTCCAAAGATTCTTTTTGGGTTTTAGCCTGTAAGAACTGTATTTCACTTCCGATGTTTTGCTCCCAAAGGTTTTTTTGCTTTTCATAAGCAGTAGTGGCTAAAGTTAAAGCTGTTTGCAAACCTTCAACACCTCTTTCATAAGCAGAGCCATCGGTAGTGGCAAGTATTTGACCTTTGGTAACATGGTCGCCCGGTTTCACGAAAATAGCCGTAACAATTCCCGGAATTTGGTTTATTGCCAACACGTTATCATCGGCATCAATCGAACCTTGTACTTCAATAAAATGCTTAAATAACGAAGGTTTTAAAGTATCACCTTTTACCAATTTTACTTTCTGTTGCGCATGGAAAGAAGTATCCATTTTCGATATTTCAGTTTCGAGAGTTGAAATGCTCGTAGAAAGTTCTTTCAGCTTTGCTTTTGCTTCGCTTAGTTGCTTTTTCTTTGAGGCTAAATCTTTCGCTTCACCTCCTGCACAGGCACTTACTATAACCGAAAATATTATAGCCGAAACACAAATGGTAAGTAGCTTTTTCATCTATTTTTTTGAATGTTTATTTTTGAATTATTTACTGTTTATTTTTTCTTGTTTTACTTTCCTACTGCTTTATCTAAATCTGCTTTTGTATTAAGTAAATTAAGTTGTGCTTGAATAAACTTTAATCTATTTTGAATCAACTCTTGCTGTGCTTGAACTAATTCAAAACTATTGCCAACGCCTTCTTTAAACTTAATATTGGTTTTATTAAAAATCTTTTGGCTTAGTTCTACACTCTTTTGTGAATACTGCTCTTCGCTTAATGCTTGTGCAAAAAATGCTTGTGAACTTTGGAACTGCAAGGCACTTGCTTGCTTAAATTTCTCGAAATCATTTTTACTTTTTTGCTCATCTAATTTGCCTTGTTGGGTTTGTGCCATTTTGTTTCCGCTATCAAAAATTGGAACAGATAATTTCAACCCAACTATACCGGTTTGAAACCAATTGCTTTTCTTTCGCACATCGCCATCAGGATAGCTCACTTCGCGGCTTTTAAAAAAGTTACCAAACTTATCTACTTGTGCCTGCCAACCGTAATTTAAAAAACCAACTAACGATGGAAAATGTCCGCTTCTGCGTTGTTGTGTATCGTAGTGGCGAACGCGAATAACGGTTTCCAGTAATTGATATTCTATACGTTTTGAAGGCTCAAAATTAGGCAATACACTTGGATCCATTTTCGCGCGCAAATCGCTTATTTTATCGGTAAGAATTATTTCGCTACCTAAATCGAGTCCCATCTGAAATTTCAAATTTGCAAGCGCCACTGTTGCCATTTTTTCGGTAATGTTTAATTGGCTTTCTAAATTGCTAAGTGTTAGCTCCAAACGGTTCACATCAAGCTCTTCGGTTAAGCCTTCTTTGTAAATTTTGCGTGTATCGCTTGTAATTTTTTCTACCAACACTTTCACCTCTTCTAAGTATTGCTTACTTTCTTTTGCAGCTTGGGCTTGATAATAAGCCTTCATCACATTGTAGCGAATATCTTGGTCGCTCAAATCTTTTTGCAAACGTGCTACTTTTGTAAAGTCGCGTGTGGCCTTCAACCCAATAAAATATCTGCCGTCTAAAAGTAGCTGGCTTAATGTAAGTGATGTATTAAAATTGTGCGGCATCACAAAACTTATCTTTGTGTCTTTGTTATTCACTGAATAGTTGTAAAGCATCTGAAGAATATTCGGATCTTTCATTGCTAAGTATCCAAACACTTGTGTAGTAATACTATTGGGATCGTTAAATATTTTTTCTATTGAAGGAATTTGAGGTTGCTTGAAATAATAATCGTATTCCGCTGCGGCAGAAAGTGTTGGCAAACCCATTGATTTTATTTCCCAATTTCTCCAACGCGCTTTGTCCACATCTAACTTAGAATTTTTAGCATCAAAGTTGTTTGAAATCGCGTACTGCACTGCCTCTTCCACCGTGAAAGTTTTTACAAAATCTGTTTGCTGCGCCTGCAAAAAAGTACCAATCAATAACGCTAAAAGCAAAGTAAAATTCTTCATCATGATTTTTTGATATGCTGTAATCGTTTTAAGCTGCGTAATATTTTTAAGTGGCATAAAAAATCTTTAAACTTTAATGTCTTTATATTGTAACAATTCCTGAAGTCCTTTCTGTGAAACAATTGCACGTAAGTGATATTGTATATATGCTTGAAGCAATGCCACAAACGAATATTGCTTAATTGGAAATAGCGCTTGGTCTGTAATTACATTTATTGCACCCAAATAAAACTTAGTGATTATGTCCGTTTCAATATCGCTTCGGTAGTAATCGTTTTTAATTCCCGCTTCAATATTTGAATGGATAAAATTGAAGATGTAGCCATTTCGATAATCATGAAAAATTTGCCAACTCTTTGGGTAAAGCTTTTGCATATCGAAAAGCACTTGTGGGTTCAGCTCTTTTGTTGTTTGCAAAACATGCGACATAATAAGCACCATTTCCTCAATCGGGTTTTTCGCCTGCTTTCTTATTTGCTCAACCGTCTTCACTTCCTTTTTTACGTAATAATTCATAACCTCTTGCACCAAGTGCTCCTTGTCGCGAATAAGCGCGTAAATAGTTTTTTTGCTCATGCCCATTTCCTTAGCCAAATCGTCCATAGTAAGTCCTTTTATGCCTTGCTTCATAAACATCATTTCTGCATGTTTAAGCAAGTTTTCAAGGAGTACTAAATTCTCTGAACTTTTCATAAGCGAGCGCGAATGTAAACAAGGGAACTTAGAAAACAAAAATAGTTTCCAAAGTTTTCCCATATATGGTATATTTTTAAGAAATTATATCACTATTAAATGGGTATTATTTTGTTTATCAGCGTATTATGAATACGAACACGAAAACAATTTGTTAAACCTAAACTGTTGTTTTTACCTCATTTTTCATTCACAAAATGACAAAACAGAATAGATAGAAACTAATACAAAAAAAATCGGTAAGGAATGTAACCTTACCGATTTTTAAACGTACACTAAAAAAAGCGTACAAGATGATTGATAAAATATTTTTAGTAGGTAGTAACAACCAATCTGCGAGAGGCAAAGAAAGTGGCATTGCGCAAAGAAACCATATAGTTTCCAGAAGCAAGCAAAGAAGCATCAACAGAAAAAGGTGTTTGAATACCGGCTGGCAAGTGGATTATAGACGATTCCAATTCTTGACCTAAAGCATTGTACATAGAAACATTTAAAGTGATATCAGTTGGAGATGTGATAAGTAATTTAGTTGCACCACGAGAAGGATTAGGAATAAATTCGCTGATAACAATATTGTCGGAACCGGTAATTGCAGCAGAAACAATATATGTTAAAGATGCTGTGCCATCTAAATCAACTTGATTTAAACGATAGTAATAAACAACGTTTGGCAACACATTTTTATCGTTAAATGCGTAGCTGTGTGCATCTGTAGTTGTTCCGTTTCCTTTCACTTCACCTACTTTCACAAAGTTCACACCGTCTTCACTTCTTAGTACTTCAAATTTGTCGTTATTCAATTCAGTAGCTGTTGCCCAATCTACACGAATATATTCATTATTAACAGGGTATGCTTTTAAAGAAACTAATTCAACAGGCAAAGCATTTGAGTTGCTTCCTCCAATTTGAAAGTGAGAAAAATCTTGATAAGGACCGCCTGGAATACCGCTTTGAGCATCGCTATAGCAAGCATTTAAGTTACCGCTAAACAAAGTATTAGCAACTAAGTTCGCATCTGCGCTACCAATACCAGGAGCGTAAGGAGTCCAATCTCCAATTGGCTTATTGCCAACAGCATCAGAATATTTAAGCAAGCGAATATTGTTACCGCTAGTAATTAGTCCTGAACTAAATCCACTTAAACCATTCGGGAATGACTTAATTACATATTGATAATAAGCCTGATTATTTTGATCTGCATCAAAGCTCCAATAGCCGTGGTCGGTAACAAATGTATCAAATATAAACCACTGTGGATTACCACCGTTACATGCATAACTTGCAGTATAGTGGCTGTAATGTATTGTACCCATTGAGCTATCAGCAACATTAACAAACATAGCACGTACTTTCTTTGAATTACTTGGTGGTAAACTGCTAAAGTTTAATACCGCACCATTGTTGCCTCTAAGACCAGTACCAACAGGAAAAGCATAATCCATTCCAGTACTTCCTATTTCTCGAGAAAGACCACCAATACCAACGCCTTGCTCTCCACGGTTCTCCACAATTTTTAATGCATCAGCACCGTTTACCACAAATGTTGAATAGTTTACTATTGCATTTTGGGCCGTATTAGAAACATATAATTCGTAATCTTTTCCATTGCGGAAAGTTTTAATTCTACCATACTTGCCGCCACGAACATAACCACCGTTTACTGCCATGGCTTGCGCTTTACTTTCATCGTAAGTTGCAGATGTGATGCCCGGTTGAGCCGGATCCCAAACAATTGACCCACGAACACGAGCATTGTTACCTAAAATTACACTTGCTCCATTTTGGTTCACATCTTTATCAATTCCCAAATTAAAGAAAGAAGCTTCCGGTTGATCTAAATAACCTTTGATAATTTGCATATTATCATCGCCATTAAACACAACCATTCTTTCTTTAATATCTGTTGGTGGCACAGAATAAAAGACACCTTTTACGGTATCTAGCTTTGGGTTTCCATAGCTTTTACCATCAATTGTATCACCCGAAACCATATCACCTGTAACAGAAATTACACCATCATTATATATCACACCTTGACCTGGTGTTGTAGAATCGCCTCGTATTACCAAATCGCCATACGAGCCATTATCCGGATCGTTGCCTATATATAGCAACGCGCCCGGCTGCACATAAACCGTATCAGCAGAATTAAAGAATGTATAATTGGGGGTTAGTGCTTGCGAAAAGCCTACAAATGTTAGTAAAACTAAGTTCGCGAATAGTAAAATTGATTTCATAGATAAAACATTTTGTTCTTATAGGCACAAAGTGTATGCCAAAGTTAGTTATTTTTCTAAAAATTGGAATTTAGCCCTAAAAAAGTTTTTGGTAAGCAATAAAAAAATCCATTTTAAATAACAATTTAAATTACAAACTATTGATTTTAAGCAACTTGGAACTATTTTATTTTGAAATTATTTATTATAAATATTTTTTCTTGTTTAGCAGTACCACTTTCTCTTAAACTAAAATTTGTACTAAAATTCATACAAAAGCAGTTTAGAAAAATGTACAATTTGCATAAAAGTCAATAAATACGTGCTTTCTAAGATTATTTCGCCATGCCAATTGTGCTTTACGCAAAACAAAAAGCCCTGATTTGAAGCAAAAGCCTTACTTCAAACCAGGGCAAAATACCTTTTGCAGAAAAATTATCAATGGAATATTTCTTCTAACTTTTCCATGTTTTTAACATGAAGCAATCTGCCTTTAGCTGCAATAATATCAAGGCTTTCAAACTCTCCGTAGTACTTTGAAACTTGTTCTTTGGTGGTTCCGGTAAACTCTGCAATATCTTGCCTTCCAACATTTACTCTATAAAATCCTGAACGGTTGTTGATTTTGTAGGTTTTAGCTAAATAGTGTATAGATTCTGCTACTTTTTCGCGTACACTTAATTGGGCTAAACTAATGGCACGGAGTTCTGTTTCTTTCAACTCTCTGCTAAACTCTTCTAACAATTTATCCTTTAGCTCCGGAAAGTTTCTAAGCGCTTCTTTAAAATCTGAATGTTCTACAAAGCACACATTTGAATCTTCAACTGCGGTAACTGTAAAATCATGTTTTTGGTTTTCCTCCATCGGCAAACCGATAATTGAACCTGTTGTGGCAAGGCGCAAGATAAATTGCCTGCCGTGCCTTCCTTGTTTGTGGATTTTTACAATGCCGGAAGAAACAATATAAACTCCTTCTATTGGAGTTCCTTCCTTCACTATTTCTTCTCCACGTAAATACTTCAAACAGTACTTTTTAGAATTTATTATTTCTAATAATACTGAACTTGCATTGTTTAGAATTGTAACATTTCGTATGCCGCAAGTTTGGCAATCCCTTCTTTTATTGATTATCATGGTATTTGTTTTGAAAGCTAAATTATCCGAAAAAGTATTTTTAATTTCTGACTGTAGTCATAAACAAAAGTAGAAAGTTTTTCTGGTGCTAATGGGGCTTAGAAAATTCCGGATTATTTGTGAAAGTAGTATCGGTAAGTGCTTTCAAAAACTGTAACAAATCGTACTTATCTTGTTCAGTTAGCTGCAAACCAAATTCTTTTTGCGGCAAAACCATCAATGGATCAATATTGGGCGATTGTTGTTGCACACCGCTGTTGTAAAACTCAATCACTTCTTCTAAAGTTTTAAATCTGCCATCGTGCATAAAGTTTTTCCGCAATGCAGCATTGCGCAATGTAGGTGTTTTATACAATCCAATATCTGCTGCTAAACCAGTAAAATCATATCTTCCTTTGCTATAGGTAAATGTGCTATCTAATCCATTATTGTGAAACAAATTATCAGTAAAAAGCATTATTCCGTGGCAATGAAAACAATCTCCTTTTTCGGTAAAAAATATTTCCATACCGCGCTGTTCTTCAGATGTAAAAGCAACCTCTCTTCTTCTATACTTATCGAATTTTGAATTGCCTGAAATTAAGGAACGGAAAAACTGCGCAAGCGAATACGCAATTTCTTTTGAAGAAATACTATTTACTCCAAATGCTTGTTTGAAGAGTTTTTTATATTCTTCATCGGCATTTATCTTGTTTAAATCTGTAGCAAAAAACTCATTTACTTCATATAGCATCATTTCTTCTAAAGTATAATGTTTTTCACCTTTCCAAAGAAAATTTTTACTCCAACCTAAATTCACATGCGGCAATACCGGTATCCCGCCAACCATAGTATTTATTGTAAACCCATTTTCTTGATAATGGCAACTCGAACAAGATTTTCCATTGTTAGAAAGTATTGGGTCGTAATAAAGTTTTCTGCCTAATGCCAATCGTTCCTTAGTCATTGGATTATCTTCAGGTATTTTCATTTTAGGAAAATACGGTGGAATAGCCAACGAGATGGGCGTTTGTATATACGGCTCTTCTTGTACCGTTTGCTTTCTACAAGAATAAAAAAATGCAACAACTGCAAGCAGCAAAGCAACACTAACTTTTATACGCATATTCCTTCTATTTTAATAAAACACATCGCTGCCATTTTTTTGTAGTTTGTGCATCGCTGCATCGCTACTCATTGAATAGCTTCCATCTAAAACAAAATCGTATGTTTCTGGATTTTTTAGCCACTCATTTATATTCATGGTAAGAGGAAAAGTTGTGTTTGTATTTACCATAACTTCAATCGTTCGCGCTAAATGCACATTTACCAAATTCTTATTTTTTCCTAAGTGAATGGCAAAGCCTTCTTCTTTTCCATTGTTCAGATACTTGCCTTCCAACTTTAGGAAATGATAACCGCCACCCATCATATCAGGCCAAGCCATGTTTTCCATTTCTACCGAGCCGCTCAACGAATTAGAAATATTGTGCAAAGAATCGAGCCCGATACTGAAATACAAATCTGTATATTTTCCTGTTGGAATATTAGGCAACACAATTGAATTAGTAGAAGACTGCAAAGCATTCACATAAAACACTGTATCCAATTGCTGTAGTTTACCCGAAATATCTTTTAACTGAATATTAGAGATAAAATATTCCAATTTGGTAATTTTATATTGATAACCAGCGGGACTTTGGTAGGCAAAAGTATCCGCAAGCAATAGGGAATTATCCACTTTATATTGAATTGATAGTTGAACGTTTCCATCAATTTCAGTATCTTTTTTGCAGCTATAAAAAAACATTGCTACCAAGAAGCAGAGTAGTGAGAGATTCCAAATTTTCATACACAAATCTACCTCTCCAAAACTTAATAGTTTATGATTAGCCTCAGATAAAAAAAAGAGCCAAGCATGATGCTTGGCTCTTGTGAAATTTAAAAGCAATAGGAATTACTTCATCACTGCTATTGTTCCTTTCATATCTTTTTCAACACCATTAAAGTATCGAACTTTAATTATGTAAACATAAGTATCAAATTCTACCGGAACGCCTTTAAATGTGCCGTCCCAACCTTGACCCAAACCAATACCGTTTTTCTGGCTGGCATTTGTGTAAATCAAATTACCCCAACGGTCATAAACTTTCACATCTGCATCAATTGCACCTAAAATATCAAACTCAAAACGGTCGTTTAATCCATCACCGTTAGGTGTAAATGCTGTTGGGAAGAATGAAGACTCATCATGTGCAACTTTTACCGTTACGGTATCGCTTGCGGTACAAGAATCTTCATCCATCACTACTACAGTATAAGTTGTGGTAGAAAGCGGAGCAACTCGTGGGTCGCTGCAATTTGTAGTGTCGGCACAGTTGCTAAAGTTAAATGTACCAAGCGGGCTCCAAACATGAGAAACTACATTCTTGGTTGAAGTTGTGATAGCTGTTAGTTGAGCTTCCATTCCGGCAAGTATAATTTGCTTATCGGTAACTAATTCAACAGATATTGCATTTGGCGCAGTTACTGTGAATGTTGTTGTTCCTTCGCAACCATTTGCATCGCGCACCAGCAATGTATATGTACCCGGAGCTAAGCCCGAAAACTCATTTGTTGATTGCGTAATGCCGTTTAACACATAAATATATGGTTGATTGCCACCTGTTGCCGTAACCGTAACTTTTCCATTAGCCGTGTTTGAGCATTTTGCATTTTGAACATTTGCTGTTACCGTAATTGGTGTTGGTTGAACTAAAACAGCAGTATCTAAAGCAACACAACCTTGGTTATCGGTAATTGAAACCACATAATTTCCAGCAGCTAATTGGGTAGCAGTAGCTCCATTTTGAGTTGGCTGTGTATTCCAACTAAATGAGTATGGCTCTGCTCCACCAGAAACAAATACTGATGCAAATCCGGTGCTACCACCAGAGCAAATTGGATTGCTAATACTTATGTTGGTAGAAAGTTTTGTTTTCTCACCAACTGTGAACGTAGCAGTACTGCTGCAACCTAAACTATCTGTAACAGTAACTGTATAAGTTCCTGCTAAAACATTTTGTAAGTTTTGGGTAGTAGCACCACCTGTCCAAGCGTAAGTATAACTGCCTTTTCCGCCAGTAACAGAGATTGTAACGCTGCCATCGGCTATGCCTTTACATTTTGCATCTACCGCAACACCTGTAATTACAATTTGAGTATTTTGATTTACAGTAATAGAATCTGTAATTCTACAGTTATTCTTATCGGTAACTACTACTGAATATTTATCGGCAACTAAATTGTTAATTGCTGAATCAATATCAAAATTGCTCCACAAGTAGTAATAAGGATATGTGCCACCACCTACAACAGCCGAAACTTTTCCGGTAGCTGCTCCATAGCAATCAATATCTGTTTTTACGAGCGACAATGTTAAAGGCAGTGGTTCTACAACATTGTAAGTCCCTGTAGCCACACAACCATTACCATCGGTTACAGTAACTGTATATGCACCACCAGATAAGTTTCCTCTATCCTTGTTTACAGAGCCATCATTCCACTCATAAGTGTAAGGCAATGTGCCACCGTAAGCAGTATTGATAATTACACCATCGCTCGCTCCTGCGCAAGTAACATCTGTAATAATACCTGTTTGGTAGAGTGGACTTGGTTGAGATACATCTACTGTATCAACTTTGGTACAACCTTTAGAATCGGTAACAGTTACCACATAAACTCCTGAAGTTAAGCCATTCAAATCTTCAATAGTATCGCCATTACTCCAATTGAAATGATAAGCAGGGGTGCCACCAGAAACAATTAAATCAATTGCACCATTGCTATCGCCAGAGCATTTAGGTGTTCTTACTAATGCATTGATATTTAGTTGAGAAGGATTGATAATTTGAGTACTTGTAACTGCGGTGCAACCTTGTACATCAGTTACCGTAACTTCATAAACTCCTCCAGCTAAACCTGTTACAGAAGCAGAAGTTGCGCCATTGCTCCAAGCATAAGTGTAAGTAGGTGTTCCACCTGTTACATTCACTGCTATTGAACCGTTATTTGCATTGAAGCAAGTAATTTGGTTTACAGTAGTGGTTAAAGTAAGCGGAAGTGGTTCAAAAATATTGGCACTATCACGTTTTTCGCAACCGTTGTTATCTGTAATAATTACGATGTACAAACCTCCGTTCAAATTGCTAATATTTTGACTTCCTTGGAAAGTACTCCACAAATAAGTGTATGGAGCTGTTCCGCCTGAAACAGAAACAGAAGCTGTTCCATTTTTCGCACCAAAACAAGTAACATTCGTTGATGTAACAGAAGAAACAATAGGTGTTGGTTCCTTTACAGTATCATTTCTGCTGGCAATACAGCCTGCAAAATCAGTTACTGTTACACTATATGCTCCGGCAGGTACATTATTTAAGTCTTCGGTAGTTGCACCGTTTGACCATGCAAATGTGTATGGAATAGTTCCGCCAATAACTGTAATATCTACTTTTCCATTAGATGCTCCATTACAAAGCACATCAACAGCAGTTCCGCTAACTGCAAGAACCACAGGTTGAGTTACATTTACTGAAATTGTTTGTGTGCAGTTGTTTGCATCAGTAACCGTTAAAGTATATTGACCTGCAACTAAGTTAGAAATTGTTGCTGTTGAGCCACCATTGCTCCAAGCATAAGTATAGCCTGAAGTACCTCCTGTTACTGCAACAGTTACAGAACCATTGTTTCCGCTGTTACAAGATACATTGGTTACAGTTGGCGTAATCACAATAGGTTGTGGCTCTGCAATCAAAACACTGTCGCTTAGTTCGCAATTATTCTTATCTTTTACAATCACGTAGTATTTTCCACCACTAAGTCCTGTAATGCTTGAACTTATTGTAAGATTATTCCATAAATACGTGTAAGGTGCAGTTCCACCGGTTACACTTATAGAAGCTGAACCATTTGCAGCACCAGGGCAATCAACATCTACTTTTGTAATGGTTGAAGCCAGAGGCTGAGGCTCTGTTACAGTATATGATGCAGTAGCTGTGCAGCCATTTCCATCGGTAACTGTGAATGTATATGTTCCTCCACTTAAAGCTGAAACATTTAATGTTGAAGCGCCATTGCTCCAAGCATAAGTGTATGGAAGAATACCACCAATCACCGATTGATTAACTTCTCCATCAGACGCATTAGCACATGATACATTTTTAACTGTACCACTAATTTGAATTATAGCAGGTTGTGTAATTACATAAGTGCCAACTTTTGTACATCCGTTAAAGTCAGTTACGGTAACTGAATAATTTCCAGCTACTAAGCCTGAAATATCTTCAGTTGTTTCGCCATTTGACCATGCAAATGAGTATGGAGTTGTACCACCAACCGTACTCAAATCAATAGCTCCGGTTGTATCACCATTACAATTTACATTAGTTAATGTAACTACGTTGATTACAATAGGCTGAGGTTCGCTAACTGTGTAAGTTTCTCTTGCTGTGCAACCATTTGCATCAGTTACAACAACAATATATGTTCCACCTCCAACATTCGCCAAATCTTCAGTATTAGCATAATTGTTCCAAGCGAATGTATATGGTGATGTGCCACCAGAAACTGTGAAATCAACAGTACCATTTGCAGCACCTGCACATGTAACATTTGTACCTGTAATACTTGTTACCAATGCAGAAGGTTCGCTAATTACATAAGTTTCAGTTTCTACACAACCATTTGCATCAGTTACTGTAACCGTATAAGAGCCTGCGCTTAACCCGTTTAAAGAATTTACAACTGCTCCATTGCTCCAAGCATAGCTATATGGAACTGCTCCTCCTATTACATTCACATTGATAGAACCATTTGCTGCTCCATTACAAGTTACATCTGTTTTACTACCAATAATACTTAATGCAGAAGCTGGCTGAGTAAGCGTTGCACTACTTACTTTTGTACAGCCGTTGCCGTCTGTTACTGTTAAGCTATATGTACCTGCTACATCTGATATACTATTCGATGTGCCGCCATTGCTCCATAAGTAGTTGTATGGTGTCGTTCCTCCACTCACGCTTGCTGTCGCTGTGCCTGAATCGCCATTGCACAATACATTTACTGTACTCATGCTCACTTGTACTGCACTTGGCTCTGTTACAATCACACTGTCTCTTGCGCTACAGCCGTTTTTATCCGTTACTGTTACAAAATATGTACCGCCATTTAAGTTGCTGAGGCTTGATGTGTTTGCAAAGTTACTCCATGCGTAGCTGTATGGCAATGTGCCGCCTGTTACTGCTACACTTGCACTGCCTGTGCCGTCTCCGTTACAGTTTAAGTTTGTTCCGCTCATCACTGTTTGTAAGCCGGTTAATGGTGCATTCACATTGTATGTTTCTACTTTTTGACAACCATTTGCATCAGTTACCGTTACCGTATAGCTTCCTCCTGATAAGCCGTTTACATTCTGCGTAGTCGCTCCATTGCTCCAATTGTATGTGTATGGGAACACACCTCCGCCTACGGTAATCGTTACACTTCCTGTATTTGCTCCAAAGCAGTTTACATCTACTACTGTTGCATTTACCGCTATTGCTGTTGGTTGTGTTATTGTAGCGCTTGCTATTTTGATACAGCCGTTGCCGTCTGTTACTGTTAAGCTATATGTACCTGCTACATCTGATATACTATTCGATGTGCCGCCATTGCTCCATAAGTAGTTGTATGGTGTCGTTCCTCCACTCACGCTTGCTGTCGCTGTGCCTGAATCGCCATTGCACAATACATTTACTGTACTCATGCTCACTTGTACTGCACTTGGCTCTGTTACAATCACACTGTCTCTTGCGCTACAGCCGTTTTTATCCGTTACTGTTACATAGTATGTGCCACCATTTAGGTTGCTTAAATCTTGTGTAGCTTGTCCATTGCTCCAAATATAATTATATGGCAAAGTTCCACCATTCACCGTTAAGTCAATACTTCCATTGCTTCCACCATTACAACTTAAATTTACAGCAGTAATTGAAGTACCTAAAAGTGACGGCTCAGATATTGTTTGGCTAATGGTTTTTGTACAGCCATTTGCATCAGTAACTGTTACAGAATATGTACCTGCATAAACATTTAAAATATCTTCTGTTGCTTTTCCATTGCTCCAATTGAAAGCATAAGGAGGAGTACCACCTGCCACAGAAATATCAACAGATCCTGAACTATCACCATTGCATAATACATTTCCAAATGATGCAACATTTACTGCCAATGCTATCGGCTGACTAATAGATGCTCCGCCAACAGCAGTACATCCTTTACTATCAGTTACTGTAACGTTGTAAGTATTTGCAGGAACATTAATTAAATCATCACTTAGTGAGCCATTGCTCCATACATAAGAATATGGTGCAGTTCCACCTGCTGTAGAAGTATAAATACCACCTGTAGAACCGCCATTGCATAATGAATTTACCACCGAGTCAATTAAAACTGAAAGCAATCCAGGTTGAGAAACATTTGCAGTTAAATATGCAGCACAACCTTTTGCATCTTTCAATGTAACTACATAATTATTAGCAGTTAAGCCTGTAAATACAGGTATAGGTTGAAATGTAATACCATTAATTGAATAATTGTAAGGCAATATTCCCCCTGTTAGTGTTACATAAACTTCCCCATCATTACCTCCAAAGCAAGACACATTCTTCACCGAATCTAAATTTGCAGAAACTGTATATTGATTAGAAATTGTAACTGTATCAGTTGCCAAACAACCATTTGCATCAATAGCCGTAAGCGTATAAAAGCCAGATGCTATATTGCTAAAGTTTGGAGAAATTTGGAATGGACCTCCATTTAAAGAATATTGATAAGGCGCAACACCACCAGATGCAGAACTATATAAATGTCCATCAAAAACTCCCGAGCAACTTGCATCTTTTGAAGAATCCACTGATGCAGCCAATACTGTTGGTTGAGAAACTACTATTGGAGTTGGATATGTTACAGAACATAAACTATCATCACGTATTGTAATGGTATAAGAATTTGCTGCTAAGCCAGTAAAAGGGCTTGTTTGGAATGCGCCTCCGTTTAATGAATATAACACCCCCCCATTTACCGAAGAACCGGAAGCGCTAATTGTTCCATCGCTTCCACCAAAACATTTTACATCTGTTTTTGCAACACTAACAAATGATGGCAAAGGAAGTACATTGATAATGCTCAAATTATTATTGTCTGAACAAGTTCCTGAAGTAACTACTCTGCGATACCAAACTGTTGAATTTGTAAATGGCGGCTGGTAATCTATCCCCGCATTTAAACCAGGAGCAGAACTCCATGTGCCTCCATTATTCACACTAACTTCCCATGTGTAAGTATAAGTTCCGTTACCACCAGTAGGCAAACCACCTATGAGAAGAGTTGATGTACCCGAAGCACAAAACTTCTGATATGTTGGAGATATTGTATTATTCGCTAAAGAAGGCTGGATAGTAATAGTAACAACATTTGAATAAGCAGTATCGCAACCTACTCCAGAAGTATAATATTTTGTTCTATAATAAGTAGTTGATGAAACTGTACCAGTGCTGTAAGAAGATGAATTCGTACCGACATTTGACCAAGTTGAGTTATCAGGACTACTTTGCCATTGATAAACCATTGTACCTGTGCCGCCTGCTCCAACTGCATTTAAAGTAGAACTACCGGAACCGCAATAAGTTGCAGAAGCAGAAATTGAAACTGTTGGGTCAGCAGCGACTGTAATAGTAACTGTATTTGATGTTGCTGCTGTGCAACCTAATCCATTAGCAGAATAAATACATCTGTAATCTGTTGTTGCCGATAGTGCTCCCGTATTTAATGTAGAAGTATTCCCTCCAACATTCTGCCAAGTAATTCCATCAAAATATTGCCACTGATAAGTTGTTGTTCCTGTTCCGCCACTCACAGAAGATGAAAGCGTTACACTTCCTCCGCTACAAATAGTCTGTGCTGTTCCAATTGAAATTGTAGGATTCGGCACTACCGTTAAAGTTGTGGTAGTTGATGTTGCTATACCGCAACCCGGAGCAGAAGGTGTAAAACTACAACGATATAAAGTAGTTGAAAGTAATACCGGTGTTGTATAGTTATCATTATTGGTACCAACGTTAACCCATACTCCACCGCTAAATACCTGCCACTGATAAGTGCCAGAGCCATTTCCTCCCACAACAGTAGCGTTCAATAGCACTCCACTACCACTACAAACTGTTTGAGATGGTGTTATTGAAATAGTTGCCTGCGGAAAAATATCCCAATCGGCAATAACCACCGGTGAAGTAGAAGTACAACCAGCAGAAGCATTACAACCACCTCTTTGTACTCTAACTTCAACTTTATTTAAACTTGTTGTTGTAACTGCTGAACCAGAGATGTAAGCAGTCCATGCACTCCACACATTTGCTGTGCTTCTTGTACGGTATTCATACACATCGCTGCAACCTACTCCACCTGTTCCTGCATTTATTGTTGCACTCACATTTTGCCCTTCACAAACAGAAGTAGAATTTGGTGATTTAGCACCTAAAGTCGGGTTAGCAGGCTGAGGATTTACTACCCAAGAAGCAATAGTTGAAAATCCTGTTGAAGAGCAACCTGAAGATGGATTACAATTTCCACGCTCTACTTGAATTTCCACTAAATTATACCCCGCTGTTGCAATACTCGCTCCTGAAGTATATGATGCCCAAGGATCATAAGCGTTAGAAATTGTTCTTCTTCTATATTGATAAACATCGCTACAGCCTACTCCACCGGAGCCGGCAGTAATGGTTGCACTAACCGTTTGCCCCTCACAAACAGTAGAAATATTAGGAGATTTAGCTCCTAAACTTGGAGAAACCGGTGAAGGAGAAACAGTAATTGTCTTTGTAGCCGTTTTAGTTCCACAAGGTCCGCTTGCGGTTAAGGTTAAAGTAATGCTTCCACTTTCGCTTGTACCGGCAACATACTGTGCGTTTACAGGGTCGTTAGCATTTAGCCAAGAGCCTGCACCACCACTCCAAGTGCCTCCGGTTGCACCTCCTCCAACAGAACCTCCCATTATTGCTGAAGTTGCGCCTTGGCAAATAGTAGGTAATGTAGGCCCAGCATTTGCAGTTGGTGTTGCGCTAATATTTATTGTTTTTGTTACTGTCGTAATACCACAAGAGCCACCACTGGTAGTTAGCGTTAATGTGACTGTACCACTTTCACCTAATCCTGCAGTATAGGTTGCTGTTGCCGGATTACTCGCATTTGACCACGTACCTGCACCACCACTCCAAGTACCGCCCGTTGCACCGCCACCAACAGAGCCCCCCATTGCTGCCGAAGTTGCACCAGGGCAAATAGCAGCTAAAGCTGATCCCGCATTTGCAGTTGGCTTAGGGTTCACTGTTATTGTTTTAGTTGCTGTAGTGTTTCCACAAAAAGCACTGCTTGCAGTTAGAGTAAGCGTAATGCTTCCACTTTCGCTTGCGCTTGCAGTATAAGTTGCACCCACTGGGCTTGTTGGGCTAGACCACGAGCCTCCACCTCCACTCCACGAACCTGAAATAGCACCTCCGCCAATAGAGCCACCCATAGATCCGGATGTTCCACTTTGGCATATTGCTGCTAATGCTCCCCCTGCATTGGCTGTTGGATTTTGATTAACAGTTATCGTTTTTGTTGCAACTACTGCGCCACAAGATCCACCGGTTGTTGTGAGTGTTAATGTTATAGTGCCGGACTCTCCTGATGCTGCCGTATAAGTTGCTCCCGAAGGGCTGGTTGCATTTGTCCATGTACCGGCACCACCGCTCCATGTTCCTCCAGTAGCACTACCGCCAACAGAACCTCCCATAGCTGCAGATGTTGCACCTTGGCAAATAGCAGCCAAAGCAGGTCCTGCATTTGCAGTTGGTCCTGCAACTACAGTAAAAGTTCTATCACTGCTACAAGCACCTAATGTTGCTCTAATAGTTACACTCCCTGTTGCACCACTATGAGTGTAAGTAGTACCTGAAACAGAACCAGACCCGGCAACAACGCTATAAGTTACAGTTGGGGCGCCTGAGTAAGTACCGCCATAAGAAGCCGTTAGAGCCTTTGTTCCTCCTTCACAAATATTTGCCGTAGAGGTGGTATTAGATACTGTTGTGTTTTGCTTTACTTTTAATATGGCAGAAGTACCCTCCAATATACTACCACAATTATAACGATGTACATAGGCTTTTGCAGTACCCGAGAAATCTGCCGTCCATGCAATAGATGCTTGCAAAGCACTGCAATCCGGTCCAGTATCATCGTTATAAGCTTTAAAGTTATCATTATTATCTCTAAGTGTCAACTGGGTATCCCAACCTGAACCACAAGTAGAAATGGTATAGTCCACTCCATTTATGACAGCAAATGTTCTATAAGCAGTTGATGGAATTGGAGAAGATGTTCCAAATACATTACAACCAACATCTACAGTTCCTGCATTATTAGTTGTGGCACTACATTGCGCAGAAACCTCTACTATAGACAACGTTGCAAGTAATACAAATAAAAAGTATAAAATATTTTTCATGGTAATAAAAAAATAAATGAAAAAAAAGCGCACATTTTGCAATATGCGCTTATATAATTCTATATAAGGTTACCCTTTCAAGATTTTAAATTCGGTTCTTCTATTAAGTGCTCTACCTTCAGGATTGTCTTTCCCTTCTTCTGTAGTATTTGGTGCTTTAGGGCGCGATTCGCCATAACCAACAGCTTTTAATCTTTCTTTAGCAATACCTTTAGAAATTAAATAACTTACGCAACTTTCTGCACGAGCTTGAGATAATTTTTGGTTTGCAGCATCAGAGCCTATAGCATCTGTATGTGAGCTTAATTCGATTTCAAATGTTGGGTTTTCTACTAAAATAGTGTAAAGTGTATCTAATACTTCTTTAGATGTTTCAGTTAAAGTAGCTTTTCCAAATTCGTAAAGAATATTTTTAAGTGTGTAATCTTTATTTAATTCTAACTTAGTTAATGCAACATCATTTAAAACAGAATCTTTATCGCCTAAGCTTTTTGTAGAATAAGGCACTGTTTTACTAAAATATCCGTTTTTGCGGAAAATAAGTTTGTAGTCCTTATCTCGGTCTAAATCAACTGCAAATTTCAAACTTCCAACTTCTGTTTTTCCATTCATAATTGTACGTTGCACACCGCTTCCGCTTTGTTCAATTACTGTATAGCTAACATCATCTAATTTCACTTCAGGTTTTCCTTCTTCAATTACACTGCCATACATAACATAAACGCTTTTTTGAACGCCTAAGTTTTTATTGATGGTATCTTCCATTGGTAAGTTTCTTGTAGAAACAAACTCCACCGTTGGTTTAAATCCTGCACGAACTACTTCAACTTCGTAATCTTCATCTGGCTTTAATTTAAAGAAGTAATTTCCACCTTTTGAAGTAGTATCTACTGCTACTAATTCACGTGAGCCATCAGCATTCTTTTTATATAATTGAAAAGTAGCACCTTCTACCGGGCCGGCATCAACATTTCCATCTTTGTATGCAATACCTTCAACAGCATAATTGAATAATTCCCAAGTAAAAATATCATCAGAAGATGAAGCTATTCCATCTAAAAATCTTCCACCTGGGCGATTTGAAGTAAAGAATCCTCTTGATTGATCTGATGCAATGTTATAGTACAACTCATCGTAGCCCGTGTTCAAAATTTTGCCAAGGTTATGAGGTTCTGTCCAACTCAAATCAGCCAATTCTTTGGTAGAAAACACATCAAATCCTCCAAAACCGGGCAAGCCGTTTGAAGAATAATAAAGTGTTTTTGTTGTTTCTTCCCAAAAAGGAGTAACCTCATCACCAACTGTATTTACTGAGCCGCCAACTAATTTGGGAGCAGTATATTCTCCGCTTTTAATACGGCTTGTGAACCAAATATCCAAACCTCCTTTTCCTCCATCTCTATCGCTTACAAAATATACAACTTCTCTGCCATCATTACCAACTCTTACTGTTGGTTGAGTGCTGGTAAATCTTTCTTTATAGTTTATTGGTTCCGGTAAACGCTGAACATTGCTGAATTTACCAGCTTTGCAGTCTGCTACAAAAATATTGCAAAGTGAGCGATCGTCCTCCATATCTACACACTTAGTAAAATAAAATCTTGATCTATCAGCATTAAAAGCGCCATTTCCTGCATTGTACTTTGGTGTATTTACATCTTCATTCTTTACTACTGCCGGTTTGCTCCAATTACCATCGGCAAGTGTTGTTGTGTAAATTTGATATTCTGGTCTTTCTTTTCTTTTATTATCAAATACTAAAGTATCTGAAGGTAAAGAAGAGAAGTATAAAGTTTGTGCATCGTAAGGCATAGGAGATAATTCATTGTATGCACGATTAACTACCGGACTTAAACGGTTGGTTTTAATTTTAGAATTATATGGATTTAATCCCAACTCACAGCCTTTTATACCATTATTCGCAAGTTTTGCCCAAGAAGCTTTATCCTCCTTATCATAAGAACTTTTGAATTTACTGTATTCGCCAATTGCTTGCTCGTATTTACCATTGCGGTGTAATACTTCGCCATAGTAATAGTGAAACTTAGTGAATAGTTTTTCATCTTCTTCTTTCCATTTGCTTTCCTTATCTTTTTCTCCTGGCTTAATAGCTCCGAATTTTGCAAAGAAAACTTCAGCATTTTCGTAATCGCGTGCACGCAATAAACTCATTGCCAACCAAAAATTTGCATATCTATTTTCAGGTTTTACTTGTACCACTTCTTTGTAATATTCAGCAGCAGTGTAGTAAGCAGATTCCGCATAAAATCTATCTCCTAACTTTAGATATCTTCTTACGTTTATCTTTCTAGTTTCAGTACTAGTATTTGCTCTGCTGCGCTTTTCAGCTTTTTGCTCTTTAGTAAGTTTTTCTTTAGGAGGCTTTTCTGCTTTCTCCTTTGGCGCTTTTTCGGTCTTTTCTTTAGTAGCTTTTTCAGCTTTTACTTTTTCAGTTTTAGCCTTTGGGGCTTTTTCTTGTTTCCCTTGTGCCATGCCGAAATTTAGGGCAAACAAGCTGATGGAAAAAAACAATATTGCTTTACGCATTTGTAAGGATTTTATTATTGTTTTAAAATTTAGTTTATGAAAAAACCTGCCTTTAATAAAGCAGGTTATTAGTTCTTTGTTTAGTGAAAATATCTTTAAAGACCAATAAACCTATCTTAGAATCTACGGCTTGGCAAACTCTTGTTGGCTTTAAATGATTTAATGCTTTCTCCGATATAGCTTAATGAGATTTCAAAACCACCACGATTTTGAGTACCTACACTTAACTTAGAAAGGTTTACATCATAAGCAAAGCCTAAGCGAACATTTTTAAATTCTACTTGTGCCAATACTACAAAAGCATCACCGATTTTATCCATACCGTTTCCAATACGGTAGCGACCGCCTAAGTGCACGCTATTATTGTTACGGAAACCTGTGTTAAAGTAGTAGCTCACCAACAAACCCGGAACTGCTTCCATTTGTTTGTCTTTATATTGGAATATAAATTCAGGAGTGATTGACACATTTTTCTTTTTAGTTAAAAAAGCCTCAATACTTAAATCAGCAACAAATCTACGTGTGAAATTACCAAGTACATCTAATGAATCTTTGATAAAATCTTCTTTAGGTTGCACAATATGGTAAACTGCAAAACCGGCATTTAACTTCACTTTGTCTTTAATATTTGAACGCCAGTAAAGACCAGCATTAAAGTCAAAAGCATGTTTGCCTTTTTGAAGTTGTTCATTTGTGTAGTTTCTCACTGTTTGGTCGTGCCCTTGGAATTGGTCTGCAAACAATGGATCTGTTACACGCTTTTGCACATAAGCGCCTTGTGCAGCAAATGACAAACGGTGTTTGCCATCTTTATCTATACCTTTATGATAAGCAACTGACAAAGATGCATTCAATACCGATAATCCTGCTTGACCGGAAATATCGTTGTAAAAACCTACGCCCACAGCAAGTTTATCTGTTCTCAAATAGTTTTCTAAGAAAGAAACATCCACATCAGCGGCAACTGTTTGGTATGCTTTTCCTGCAAGCATACTTCCCCACTGGTTTCTGTATAAAGCCGCCAAGCGGTAACTACCATCGTAATTACCTACCAAAGCCGGATTCATAGCAGAAGCAAAGGTGTAATACTGCGAAAAGTGAATGTCTTGTGCTGCAACGGTTCCAAACAAAGAAATGCCGGCAACTGCTGAAAATAACTTAGCTCGTAGATTTAAAGCCATAGTCAAGTTTTTTTTAAATTTTTCAAAAGATTGAATGCCAAAAGTAAAAATTTTCACAAAACTTCAAACGAAAAGAAACATTTTAATAAAAAATATTTTCGTTATTATTTGTGAGCACGATATATACGCAACAAAATCGCGGCAGACAACACTCCTGCTATTACCATTCCAATAGATATTATTTCTGCTTGCTTCAAATTAAACCCTAAAACATGGAATAATTCTCTATCAGAAATGTCTCTAATTTTTTCTATTGTAAATCTTTGAATACCATTAAATATTAAGAAAATAGAAAACAGCACTCCCGGATAAATTGTAAGTTTTTTACGTAATGATAATAGTATGATACAGATAACAGCGCACTGCAAAAATTCATAAACAGGTGTTGGATAAACCGGCAACAACAAATGATTGCAGAAATTTCCTTCGCAACCAGGTATTGGAACTCCGGCATTTATTATATTGTGCGCATAATCGTTACTCCATAAAAATTGCGGAATAAAATCTGGTTTAGGCGCTACATTCACAATTCCCCAATCGCCATCGCCACTTACATGGCAACCAATTCTTCCAATACCATTTGCTAAAATATAACCTGGAGCCACACTATCGAATAGATGCAAAATATGAATTTTCTTTACATAAGCATAAATTCCAAAGCCAATTCCCGCAAAAATTAAACCGCCAAAAATTGAAAGCCCGCTAAACAATGAACCAATTGGATCTTGAGCAAACGAGCTATAATCTTCAGGATTTTCTAAATAGTTGAAAAAGTTTGCGCCCAATACGCCAAGCACAGCAGCAATTACCACTAAATCGCCAATTTGCTGACTTGGATAAACTTTTACTATTTCAATTTTAGGAGTTGGCAACTGTTCTTTCTTGGCAGCGTAATAAGAATAGCCGCCAAATATCATCGCACCCAAAATTCCGGCAAGCCAATTGCCTCCCATTGAAAAAATAAACGATTGCGGATTGGCACCAAATGCTTCTTTATCTAAAAAGATGGCAACTATTTTAAATAATAAAATAAAACCCACTAAAGCATTTATTAATAGGCTTGAAACTGTTGGCGCTTCACCAGTTGTAACTGTTTTGGTTGTAAAATTGATTAAGCCAAGTTGTTCACGTCTGCGCAATTCCCAAGCGGCAATGGCAGCAGCAACTATAAAACCTAATGCTACAAAAAAACCATAGCTATAAATAGGTAAAAACCTCAAATCAATTCCGGAAACTTCAAAAAGCCAATCTGTAATTCGTGGGTAGCAACGCAATAAAAGCATGAGTAAAATTTGTGGCGAAGAAATAAAAAAATAATGCTTTAGCTGCCAACAAACCTAAAATTGAAAGTATGGCAATTCAGTTTTAGCAGTTATGTATTGGTTTATATGTTTGTTTCTGCAAAAAAACACATAGAGTAAACTTTAGCACAAAGATTATCTATATTACTTCACCACTAAAGTTTTAGTTCTTCTATTGCCGAAAGCATTAGAAAGTTCAACAAAATACATGCCGCGCGCAATATTTTCAATTTGTAAATAAATTATTGATTCACTCCTATTTATTATTCTCTCGGCAACAACTCTACCGGTTAAATCAATAATTTTTGCTTTATTAAAAGTATTTGGTTGAATTTCTACCTGCAAAAATTGCGAAGCAGGGTTAGGATAGAGTTTAAAATCCGGCAATAAACTTTCAGAATTTATTGAAGTAAAAATACAATCGGCATCTGCTACAGAAGTATCGGCAAGCAAAGCATTCCAAATACCAAAACAGTACTGCCCTTTTTGAATATTATTGACAATAATTTCTCCCTTTTTATCGCTTATGGAATTTTGGGTATTCACAAAAAATGAATCTGCAATTTGCCATTCTGTTTCACTATTCGGGCGATACAAAACACTTAAATTATCTTCAGTTGTAGAAAATAAATCCGCATCTAAACCGGCATCGGTGCCATCGTAAGCAAAAGTTGCCGTAGCTCTTATTGCACTTGAATCTTGCCATGTTCCATCTATTGTCCAATATCTTCTATTGCTTAAATGCAAACCAGAAATTTTATCTTTCATTGGTTCAGGGTGAATCCAATTATGTTCAATTCGCAACAAATCTGGCTCGCTTAATTCTTGCACATTTAGTTTAGCACGCGCCACATCAAAATCATACAATCCTGTGTCTTTCACTTCATACCAAAAATCGCTGATAGCGTCTTGTAAATTTTCATCAAAATCAAGTGCTACCATTTTTATGTTTTCTGATAAGTTGCTGTATGCAGAAATATGGTCGGTACAAGAGCCATTTACCCAAACTGTGTCGGTAAAACGTTGGCTGCTATTTTCATTGGTAAAATACGAAATCACTACCGGCACATTCGTGAAATATTCCGGTGCATTGTTCAATTTTTGCCTAATGGTAAACTTAGCTCTGTTGCGAGTTTCAGTGCCAACAGTTTCTGTTTCATACTGCAAATTTTCTATACTAAAATGCGTAAAGCCTTTTGTGTAAATCCAATTATTAAAATATGCTGTAAGGTCAATTCCACTGCATTGCGAAAAGTAATCGCGCATTTGTGCTGTACTCACACTCTTAAATTTAAAACTATCAAGATAATTTTTCACGCAACTAAAAAATGCTGCATCGCCCATGTAATAGCGCAATGTGTGAATCATATCCGAGCCTTTGTCATACACCGTTGAGCTATAGGTTTGCGCAGATGGCACACCACTAACCGGCAAGTATTCACCATCGCGAATGTGGGTTCTGTGCAGCACATCTTCGTGCAAAGTTCGCACACTTTGCCTATACACCGAATCGCCATAAAACTGTTCTAAAAACAACTTCTCGCAATAGCGTGCCCAGCCTTCGTTCAGCCACATTTCAGAAGCAGAATCGCAAGTAACCAAATCGCCAAACCAATGGTGCGAAAGCTCGTGCGCCATTGTTTCTTCACATTCTGCCGAATAAGCATTTAGATAGTTTTGCATAAACGCAATGTTGGTGGCATGTTCCATTGCTCCGGCATTAAACGGCACAATACAATAGCCAACTCTATCCCACAAATAGGCACCAAAAAGGTTTTCATAAATATGAAAAGCATCGGGCAAATGCACAAACAGGTTTTTTACTTTAGTTGTATCATTAGCGCGTGCAGCAAGTAAAACTTCCTTCACTCCGTTTAGCCCATGAACCGTATCGCGTAAAATTTCGTATTGACTTACTGCTACACTCGCCAAATACGAAGGTATCGGCTGGTTAAGTTGCCATGTCCAAATTTTATTTTGTCCAAAATCTACTTCGCTTTGCAAAATACCATTGCACAATGCTTTGTGTGTGTTCTTTGTGGTAATTTGAAACTCGTATAAACTTCGCTGCTTAAAATTATCAAAGCACGGAAACCACACTCTGCCATAAGAATGTGGATCGTCTGCAAAACTTACTCCGATATTAAAAGCATATAAATTTGTCCAATAAAATCCACCAAAATCGCCCGCCATTTGCAGTGGTTTGCCATGATAAGATACTTGCAAAACAGCATTTGAATTTTTAGATAATGCTGTAGGGAAATTAACTGTAAGTAGCGTATCGTTGTAACTAAATAAAGTTGTAGTTCCATTAAATTTTACTGAATCTACTATCAACTTCAACAAGTCTAATCTTATGCTTGAAACATTATTTTGAAGCGATTTAATTTCTATTTCAGCTTCCGCTTTAAGCGATTTATTGGCAAAATCTGTAAGGTCAATTTTTAGAATGTAAGATTGAATATCTATCGTATCAGAGCGCAAATCGCTTGCCTTAGATTGTAGCAATACAAAAGCTGTAAAAAACAGAAACAAACAATATTTCATTCAGCGAAAGTAAAAATTGAAATTGGCTTTTAAAGCAATACTTATCCTTTGTAATTAGCATGTTTTTTTAAACGTGTAAAACAGCAACTCTCTTTAAACAGATATTCTATTTATTACTTAATCTGCTTCTTAATTTCTCTTTCTGTTAGCGCAATTGCAACCACAATAAACAACAAAACTACAGCATAATAAACATACTCATTTACTTTATCGTGAAACAAAAAATACAACAAAGCACTCACAACACTACAAGCTAAAACACACAATAAAAAGTATCGAGAAGCAATCTTATTTGACAATTCAAATACTGCATCACTTCGCATGGTAGTTGGCGTTCTATAACCATAAAACCAATTTACCTTTTTTGGAGGAAACAACCAATAAAGAAAAGATACAATCAATAATATCACATTAAGTAGAAGGATTGAATTCATAGTAATGGAATATTTAGAATGAAGTTACAAATTTTTACCGTTTACCCCAAATCTCCATTACCCTTTGCATCTATCAAATTGAAACCACATCACACAAACCGTACTCAATTCTACACTAAACACATCTCCGTTTAGAGTATCTTATATTTTCTGTTTTAAAAAGAAACCTATGTTTACTTGTGTGAAAAACAGCATAAAAATTTTCTTGCTCTCCATTGCTATTTTGGGAAGCAAAATATCGCTTGCCGATAATCTAAAAACAGGCTTCAAACAACTTACAACGGGAGCTTACCAAGAAGCTATTTTGAGTTTCAATAAAGAACTACAAAAATCGCCCGAAAATGTAGCTGCCAATTTTGGTATGGCTAAAATTTTTAGTGCGAAAGATTTTAAAGGCTACAGCCTTGATTCTGCTTTTTTTTATTCTAACAGAGCTACACAAAAATTGCCATTAAATCCTACCGATAAATCAACAAAAAAATACCTGGAATTTGGCGTGCGCGACTTCACCATTAAGGAGCAAAACTCACGTATTCAAAATGATGCTTTTGCAATAGCAGAAAAAACAAATACCGTTGAACAATTTACGCACTTCGCTGCAACTTTTTCTGATACCAATTTAGTGAAGCAAGCAACACAAAAACGCAATGCTTTAGCTTTTGAAATTGCCCAAAAACAAAACTCTTATGAAGCCATGAAAAAGTTTGCAGAAACTTATCCGCTGGCAACAGAAAAAGCGCAAGCACTACAACTTTACGAGCAGTTGCTCTACCAACAAATAACAGCAGATGGCAAACCTGAATCGTATAAAAAATACATGGAGCAATATCCTAAAGGTGCTTATTTTGAAGAAGCATTAAGCGAGTTTGAGCAGCGTGGTTTGGAAAATACGCTCAAAGAAAACACACTTGATGCTTATGTAAAATTTCAGAAAAGTTATCCGCATCATCCGGCAATTGGCAGAGTACAAGACAGCATTTATGTGCTTTACACGCGCGATGGTTTTGCAGCACTTTACAAAGACTTTTTACGACTATATCCGACTAACAGAAATACTGAAACTGCTTGGCGTGAATTATATCTTTTAGAAACAGTTCATGCCACGCCTATTGAGTATGAAAATTTCTCTAAAAACTTCCCGAATTATCCATTTAAAAACGAGATAACAAAAGACTCTTCACTTTCAACTTTAGCACTTGCACCACAACAAAACGGAGACAAATTTGGTTATGTAAACACTGCCACAAAGCAAGAAGTAATATCGGCACGTTATTACGAGGCAAACGATTTTTCGTGTGGATTGGCAGCCGTAACCCAAGAAGATTGCGATGGCAAATGTACTTACTACTACATCAACAAAAATGGCGATACAGCATTTGCTGCAACTTTTAATTACGCAGCAGATTTTGTAGAAGGAAGAGCCGTAGTTGGCATTGGCGATTGTAGCGAAGATGCTTGTAAATACGGAGTTATTGATAAGCGTGGTAAATTTATTGTTCCAGCTATTTACAATGAAATAGACGACTTGAGTGAGCGATTTTATGCTGCCGAAATAAACGACAAATATGGCTTTTTAGATTCCAGAGGAAGAGTTGTCATTCCTTTTATTTACAATGATGCGCTTGGTTTTAAAGAAAATACCGCAGCAGTAAAAACCGATAGCGGCTGGACTTACATCGACACAAATGGAATAAGGCTTACACCAAAAGTTTTCAGCAATACAGCATCTTTTGCAAATGGGCTTTGCGCGGCTACCCAAAACGATTCCACTTGGGGTTACATCAACCATAATTTTAACTGGGCAATATTGCCTGCGTATGCAGAAGCTGATGACTTTGAAAATGGCTTTGCCACAGTAGCAAAACGCGAACGCACCAAGAAAAATATTTACGAATATCAGCGTTACAAAATTGATTCAACAGGAAAAATAATTGAAAAACTATTGGCAAAACCAACTAAGAAAAACAAGAGAAAAAGAAGGTAATTCCACTAAAATATTGTAAATGAAACCGTAGATTTTAATTTCATGGTTTCCATTACTTACTTCACAATAAATGTTGCTGCGAATAATTCTATTTTCTTATTTCTACTTTCTTTATCTCTCTACTGAAGCCCAATATAAATTTTTACCTGAAAATATTTTTGAAGACAAAACTCATGCGCCATTTATACACGGTGTTGCATCGGGCGATCCACTTCAAAATAAAGTAATTTTATGGACAAGAATTTCTTTACCCGATACCACAAAATCGTATGAAGTAAAATGGCAAATTTCTTCCGATTCTATTTTCAGCCAAATTAAAAATAGCGGTATTGCACTTGCAGAAAATGAACATGATTTTACTGTGAAAATTGATGCTGAATTACTTGAGCCGAATCACCAATATTTTTACCGTTTTGAACACAACGGAAAATTTTCTGCTATTGGCAAGGCAAAAACTTTGCCCAACGAAAATATTACACATGTAAAATTTGCTATTGCCTCTTGTGCAAGCGTGTGGAGTGGTTTTTTTAATGCCTACCGCAGAATTGCTGAACGCCCGGATATAGATTTTGTAATTCATTTAGGCGATTATGTTTACGATTATGCAGATAAAGATGAACTGATAAGAATGCCCGATCCTGCTCCAAAAGATGTTTCAAGTTTAGAGGAATGGCGCGAAAGACACCGCTATTATTTATTAGATGCAGATTTACGTGCAGCACGCCAAAATAAAACTTGGATTGCCGAATGGGATAACCACGATACCGATTGCGAAAAACCCGGCACTACCGAAGATGCCATTAAAGCATTTTACGAATATCTTCCAATAAGAATACCGGACACTACACATCTCGAAAGGATTTATCGCTCGTTTAAATTTGGAGATTTGGCACAGCTAAACATGATAGATATGCACCTTTTTAGAGGAAAAGAAGAATACGCTCCGGGACAAAAAAGTGTGCTTGGAAATTTACAAGATACTTGGCTTAAGCAAGAATTAAAAAATAGCACTGCAACTTGGAATTTAATTGGAAACCAAGAAATGATGGGCAGCTGGATGAGCCAAGGTTTACCCAAATTTTTGAATGCACCGGGCAACGGAAAAGTGTTTGACCCTAGAAACTGGGACGGCTTTCCGAAAGACAGAGAACGGCTCTACAGCTTCATTACAGACAACAAAATAAATAATGTGGTGGTGCTTTCTGGCGATGCGCACATGAGTTTTATTATCAACCTAACGGCAACTCCAAGAGATAGAAAACTTTACAAACGCAGAACGGGTGAAGGCGCTGTGGGTGTTGAAGTTTTATTCTCAAGCATCACGCGCGGCAATATGAACGAAGCCGGTATTCCAAAAGAATTTATTCCAATGGCGCAAAGCATTAGCCGCGATTTGAATCCGCATCATTTGTACAATCAATTCAGTAAACACGGCTATGGAACATTAGATGTTACACCTGAGCGTTGCATTGCAGAGTTTTGGTATTCCGCAATTTTATCGCCACAACTAACAGAAAAATTTGGCAGAGGCTACACCGTTTTAAACGGTAAAAACCATTGGGAACGAAAACCCAATCGCAATCGCAAAAAATCTACTTATCCATAGGTCTGTCTATAAAAAATCACCTTGTAAATTTCAATTAGAAAAAGCATTAAAAACTTTAATTGCTTCTACTGCTTCTTTCACATCATGAACACGCAAAATATTTGCACCTTGTGTAAGTGCTAACATGTTTACTGCGGTAGTTCCGTTCAGCGCTTCTTCACCGGTAACTTCTAAAAGTTTTTTAATCATACTCTTTCGCGAGACGCCCACTAACATTGGCTTTCCAAGTGCTTTAAAACTTTCTAAGTTTCGTAGCAACTCATAATTTTGTTCCATTGTTTTGCTGAAACCAAAACCGGGATCGATGATTACATCGGCAATTCCGTGTTGCTTACAAGCATAAATTCGTTCAGCAAAGTAATCGAAAACCTCCACCACCAAATCGTTGTAATTCGTATGCTGCATCATATTTTCCGGTAAACCTTTCATGTGCATTGCAATAAACGGAACTTGAAGCTCAGCAACAGTTAGCAGCATTTCTGCATCATATTTTCCGGCAGTAATATCATTCACCATTGAAGCGCCTTTGCCAACTGCCTTTGCTGCAACTTCAGCATTCAAAGTATCGATAGAAATAACCGCTTCGGGATATTGTTCTAAAATACTTTCAATCACCGGCAACACTCTGTTCAATTCTTCTTCGATTGAAATAATTTTATTGCCATGTTTTGAACTCATGCCGCCCACATCAATTATTGCTGCACCTTCTTGCAACATTTTTTCTGCTTGGGCTATTGCTGCTTCTTTTGCGGCATACTTTCCGCCATCGAAAAAAGAATCAGGCGTAACATTTAAAATGCCCATTACCAGAGGTGTTTCAAGGCTTAACAATTTGCCTTTACAATTTATTGAATAGCTCATTTTGAATTATTACAAAGCGCTTTTTTATTTTCCAAAATGGATATTCACTTTTTTACTTTTAATTTCAAACTTACCTTTTTCAATTTCTAAACCACCATTTTTCCCTTTCACATCTAATCCTTTTTTATTGGCTTCTACTCCCCTGCCCGATGCACTTTTTGCTTGCACACTTCCTTTTTGTGCGCTCACACCACCGCCTTTTGCATTGGTTGCAGATGCACCACTGCTGCTGGTTACAGCCTTTCCGCCATTTTTTCCGGTAACAGTGGAGCCGCTTTTGCTCACTGCTGCGCCATTGCCATTTTTGTTGGTAACTGTTGCTTCTTTTTTATTGAGTGTAGCTCCCGAAGTTTGTGCATTTACTTCTAAGCCTAAAAGCAAAAAAATACTTAGCGAAATACTAATGATTACTTGCTTCATTGTACAAAATTTAATTGTAGTAAAAGTAAGTAAAGTTTTTAAAAAACTATTTTAAGCCGTTGCGCCAATCCACTTTTTCGTTTACAATTTGTTGCAAACGTTCAATGCTGATGCGCTCTTGCTGCATGGTATCGCGGTCGCGCAAAGTTACAGTGCTATCTTCTAAAGTTTGGTGATCTACCGTGATGCAGAATGGAGTTCCGATGGCATCTTGCCTGCGATAGCGCTTGCCGATAGAATCTTTTTCATCGTAGAAACATTTGTGATCGAATTTAAGAACATCAAAAATTTCGCGTGCTTTTTCGGGCAATCCGTCTTTTTTTACCAAAGGTAAAATCGCAATTTTTACAGGAGCTAAAAATGCAGGTAAGCGCAGTAGTGTGCGTTCACTGCCATCTTCTAATTTTTGATTTTCGTAGCCATTGCAAATTAGTGCTAAAAATGTTCTGTTTAAACCAACCGAAGTCTCAACCACATAAGGTGTATAGCTTTGGTTGAGTTCTGTATCGAAATACTGCAACTTTTTACCGCTAAGTTCTTGGTGGTTTTTTAAATCAAAATCTGTTCTGGAGTGAATGCCTTCAATTTCTTTTATTCCAAAAGGATATTCAAACTGAATATCTACGGCAGCATTGGCGTAATGCGCCAATTTTAAATGGTCGTAGAATTTCAATTTATTTTCAGGAAATCCGAGGCTGCGGTGCCATTTCATTCGCGCAGCTTTCCAGTGTTTAAACCATTCCATTTCTGTGCCGGGACGAACAAAAAACTGCATTTCCATTTGCTCAAATTCGCGGGTGCGGAAAATAAATTGGCGGGCAACAATCTCGTTTCTAAATGCTTTGCCTATTTGTGCAATACCAAACGGAATGCGCTGGCGCGAAGTGTTGAGCACGTTCAGGAAATTCACAAAAATTCCCTGTGCTGTTTCTGGACGCAAATAAATTGTTCCGGCTTCATCAGCCACACTGCCTATTTCAGTAGAAAACATTAAATTAAATTGGCGAACTTCTGTCCAGTTTTTTGTTCCGCTAATTGGGCAGGCAATTTCAAGGTCAATAATTATTTGGCGAAGTTCTGTGAGGTTATTTTCTTCTAAAGCATTTTTAAAGCGTGTTTCAATTACGTTCAATTTCTCTTTGTTTCGCAACACATTCGGGTTAGTTTGCAAAAACATTTCCCTATTAAAACTATCTCCAAATTTCTTCGCTGCTTTCTCTGCTTCTTTTTCAATTTTCTCCTCAATTTTTGCCATTGCATCTTCAATAAGTACATCTGCACGATAGCGCTTTTTACTGTCTTTATTATCAATTAAAGGATCCATAAAAGCATCTACGTGTCCGCTGGCTTTCCATGTTTTCGGGTGCATAAAAATAGCGGCATCAATTCCCACAATATTTTCGTGCAACTGCACCATACTTTTCCACCAATATTGCTGTAAATTATTTTTAAGTTCAATGCCGTTTTGTCCGTAATCGTAAACAGCGCTTAATCCTTCATAAATTTCTGAAGAAGGAAAAATGAAACCATATTCTTTGCAATGTGAAATGATTTCCTGAAACTGGTTAGTTGAATTTTCTTTGCTCATGGCGGGCGAAGATATAGAAATGTAATGAGTACAATAATTTAGGGTATTGTAAATTTATTCCAACCCTTTATCGCGGCTTCCCCAAATATCTATTTTGAGAAGTCCCCTCTCCATAAAAGTTTCCTACAGAAAATTCTGTGAAGAAAAAAATCATTTTGCCAAAACCAAACGATGATGGCTAAAACCTCCGTTTGCATTTAGCCGCAACTGGTAAATTCCATTTGGCAAAGCGGAAATACTGAATGAGTGAACTTCATTAGGAGAAACATTATTCAATGCTTGATTCATCACTAACTTTCCTGCAACATCAAATAGTTCAACCGCAACATTCTTTTGCTCCTTTGAAAACTGAATGTTCACATTTCCTGTTGTTGGGTTGGGATATACGGCAACAAAAGATTTTGTTTCAACATTTTTAATTCCCGTTACCATAACCGATACAACACCTGATTGGCTTTGGCAATTATTTCCATCTTTTACCATAACCTGATAATCGCCCGATTGTTGTGCAATAAATATTTGCTGGTCTGCTCCACCAATAGGCGAGCCATTTAAGTACCACTGGTTGCCGCTTACTGCGCTTGAAGACAGGGTATTTCCATTAACCGTAATATTGGGTAGCGGAGGTAAAGGTTTAACTAAAACTGTTGTTGGGGCTGAAGCAATTTGTCCACAGCTATTCGTTGCCGTTACTGTATAATTCGCAGGAATATCTACTGTTTTAGAAATGCTTGTTGAACTATATGGAGACCATTCATAATTGCAGCCGCTACAAGGATTAGAAACTGTTAACACTGTAGATTTACCTTGACAAATAATTGCTGATGGGTTAGCTGTTACTATCGGAATTGTGGGCTGTTCCAACACCGTAACAGCCGCTATTTGCGAAATAGCCTGACTACAACTATTGATAGCAGTTGCCGTATAGTTACCGGAAGTGCTTGTTGATATTGTTTGTCCTGATATTCCTATCGGCTGCCACGTATAAGCGCAACCACTACAAGGATTAGAAACACTTAAAACTGTAGTTTCTCCCTGACAAATATTTGTTGATGGATTGGCGGCAATTATTGGAACAACAGCTTGAGGGTTCACTGTAACTGTTGTGGTGGCGGTGGATTGTCCACAACTATTACTTGCTATCACCGTATAATCATTAGCGAGATTAACGCTTATTGATTGCCCCGTTGAGCCGTTTGGCTGCCATGTATAATTACACCCATTGCATGGATTTGATACACTTAATGTTGTATTGATACCTTGGCATATTGTAGTTGAAGGGTTGGCGGCAACTACCGGAATAGACGGAGTAGGATTTACAGTAATATAACCATGATTAGTTCTTGTATTCCCTCCTGCACTATTGGTTGCCACAAGCTGAACATTATATACTCCCGGGCTCGGATAGCAAATATTACTTGGGTTTTTATCGGTAGAAGTCGGAGTAGAAGAACCCGGAAAAGACCAAAGCCAACTTGTAGGCGTATTAGTTGAATAATCTGTAAAATCAACACACTGCCCCGCACATAATATTGTGCTATTAGCACTAAAATTAGCAACAGGAGCTATTACCGGTATTGTTGATGTATAATTTGCAGTCCAGCCCTCTCCTCTTATTGTTGCATCAGATGCAAACTCAATAAACATGCTGCCTCCGGTAGTAGTAATAGGATTAGGGATATTGTTGCCTGAAAATCGTCCAAGTATTGAAGCCGAATTATTTGCTCCATCATACACTACCACTCCATCTTTATTTTGTTCTGTATTAAAATCTACAAAAGAAAGTGTAATTGCCGTAGCATTAGGTGGTTGAATTAACCATGAGCACTGTGCATTGTTTGCATATTGATTGAACCCGCTACCATCAGAAAGATTACCGCTTGGCGCAGTAAGCGTGGTTAAGCCGTTGCAATACGGATTAGTAGTTGATGTATAGGTTGCCGAAAAGCCTTGTGCTGTAACTGCTACATCTGTTACAAAACGGACAAACATGCTACCTCCGGTAGAAGTTACAGGATTAGGAATATTAGCTCCGGCAAATCTCCCCAAAAGAGGAGCATTGGCATTTACGCCATTGTAAACTTCTACATAATCATAAAGCGTTTGACTGCCTCCAGGAGTAACTTCCAAATCAAACGAATTAAATTCAAGTGTTACACTTGTAGCTTGCGGAGGTTGTATCAACCAGCTACATTCCATATTGTTGCAATAATTGTTTGTTCCGCTTCCGTCTGTAATTGTTCCCCAATCAGAAGTATTAAGCGTTGTTGTTCCTGAACAATAAGCCGAACCAGTTGATGTATAATTTGCCGTGAAACCCTGATAGGTATTGGCATAGTCCGAAACAAAATAAACAAGCATAGTTCCCGTGTTGGAAGTTACAGAAGGAGGTAGCGAAGTTCCCGAATAAACCGCCAACTGATTGGTGCCATAGATATCATCATACACAATTATCCCGTCATAATTTTGCTCTGTATTGAATTGCGATAAAGAAAGTGTAACCGATGTGGCACAAGGTGGAGCAATATACCAATAGCAATTAAGATTGTTTCCATAATTACTGCTGCCCGAACCATCAGAAAACGAGCCGGACGGAGTGGATAAGAGTGTAACACCACTACAGGCAGGAGTAATGCCCGAAGAAGTGTAATTAAACGACCAGCCGCCTGCCGTAACGCTTGCATCAGTTTTAAATTTTACCAAACACGCCCCAATTCCTGCGGGCGTTTGTATTTGAGGTGGTAAAGTTGTGCCTGTGTATTTTAATGGAGTGCTTGTTGTATCGGTTCCACCATAAACAAACACGGTATCGTAACCGTTTTCTAAATTAAAAGAAGTGAAATTTAAAGTGATTTGTGTTGCACCCGGGGGAGCAATAATCCATTTGCAATTTGAATTGTTGTTGTAATTAGCAGAACCGCTTCCGTCAGTTACCGTGCCACTGTTGGCAGTTAAAACAGTTGTACCACTGCAATAAGTATTTGGATTACTTCCAATGCCTACCGCATACCAAGCCGCACGGACTGCGTTGTATTGTGTGGAAGGATTTCCGTATAAATCTTCTGCTGCTTGCAAAGAACTGTTATATGCCGCTAAGTAGTTGGAGTTTGGAGTTAAATAATTCATCAGATTGCGATAGACGATTTGCCTTGCCTGATTGATGCCTATGCCTGTTACAGAGTAGGAATTTCCCAAATCGTTTGTTCCACTACCGCCCTGTGAAAGCAGATAGAACCAATAGTTTTGAACACCGCTATTAGTGTGAACTCCACCGTTGTCGTCTGATAAGTTTGAAGGGTTTATCCAATACTGACCTTGGTAAGTATCTGCTTTGCCCTCCAATCCACTATTAGGATTGGACATTGACCGAGTATAATAAGGGGGTATTAGAGTGAAATCTTCAAACAGCGTCCAATTAGCTGTAGAAGGTTTGGCGTAAAACTCAATACAAGTTCCAAAAATATCTGCAAAAGATTCATTTAACGCACCTGATTCTCCTTGATAATCTAAACCTCCTTTTCCATTATTGGCAACAACTAAATGAGTAAACTCATGTCCTTCAATATCTAATCCAACAACCGGATTCATTAAGCTACCATCGCCCATGCCATAAGCTATAAAGTTGTATGGAGGTGGGAAAGCTTTGGCATTGTTTGCATTACTACCCTGCATAATAGATGGGTTCAAATATTGTTTGATGATACCTCCATTTCCGTCATAGCTGTTTCTGCTGAAAACGCTTGAATAAAAATCGAATATTTTTTCCATTCCCCAATGAACATCTAACGCGGGATTACTTTGTAAGAAAACAGAGTAATATCCGTTATTTCCGTTGCCCGACCAGTTGAATGTTCCTGCATTGGAAGATATAGTGTAGCTACCCCCAAAATCGTTTCCACCCACCGCATCGTAATCCCAAACTTCAACTGTATATGGTGGGTTCGTGAGGTAGATATTCAGGTTGTTGAAAGTTACAGACGGAAATGTATTATTTAAATAGCCCGATGTGTAAACAATATTGTTTGAGCCATCTTTTATACTGATAAAAAGGTCAGGTTGTTCATCAGCAAAAGCAGTGTACCACCAACTTTGAGATACGTTTGTAATTGTAAAAGATATCAACTTAGGAGGAATACCCCAATTAGTAGAACTATTAGTAAAATCTACCCCTTGTTGTGCATTTGTAGCATCATAAGTTTCAATCTTTCTACCATTATCCCGTAACCTATAATAGCCATTATAGCTGTCGCAAATTATATTTTGAGTTCCGCTGTAAAGCGTTTGTGCTGTTCCAGGAGTATCTGCATGGGCTATTAAACTAATTTTATTAAGTACTTCACCGCTTGCAGCATCAACCATCACATTCGCCATTTGTAATGGATTGGCTACATCTATACGCACTTTATAGACAAGTTTGTAACCAAAGCCGTTTTCGGTTGGTATCGGAGCAATCACTAATTTAATAGGGTATTCATTTAGTAATTCAGAGGCATTCATATATGCCTTCGCAATAGAATAGGCTTGTTTTTCATCAATATTTTGCGCTATATCAATTTCTTGTTTTTGTGCAATTTGCCCGTTAATGGAATTGGCTTTGCCATCTTTAAAATGGAGCATTACCAAGCAACCGCTAATAGGAATCCCTTGGTATAATTGTTGGTAATTTACATGGGTAAAACCTATATCATCGGTTCTTTCACTTATTTGCTTAAAGGTATATTGTTTATCTAAATTAAGATAAGAATTAAAATTGCCTGTCAGCGATTCCCTGCTGATATTATACTTTGAAAGGCTGCGGTGAAACACACCATCTTTTTCTACTTCTATTTTAAGTTTTTCTTTTTCGGCCACAGGCGTTTGTTGTTGCGGAGCAGCCGAAATAAGTGTTGTAATTTTTTTTCCTCCGGTATTGAATGGATTTTGGAAGTTTTGAGGTGTAGAAATTGGTTTGCCTTGTCCAAAACAATTTGCAGAAACAACTATTGCCAAAAGGGTAGCCGAAACTATTGATATTATTTTGTTCATCTGGTAATTTATTGAATGAGTGATGTTATTTTATTGTTAAACTGAATTACTGCCATGTCAATTTTTGCAGAGCCGAAGCCCCAAACTATTCGGTTTGTTTTCTCTTTGGTTTTTATTTCAATAAAGGAATACATATTGTCAGGTTCATTGAAATTGTAGTCCTTCAGTTCTTTGGCTTCATTAAAAATTTCTAAGGTTTTCGTTTTGTCTATCTTTTTGAGTTCCTTTTCTTTTTCAAACAGCTTGCCATCTGCTGTGAGCGTATAATTTTTTATTTCTCCTGTAAATCCGCCACCACCGCCAAAGCTGATTTCTTCAACACCTGTTTTTACGGAAATTTTTTCGGGTGTGCAGGAGTTTAATAGTACAAAAATCAAAATTGGCAATATTTTCATGGCAATGGATTTAAACGGAGCGGTGGTAAAAAGTAAAAGAATATTGGCTGTCATATCTGTTCGTTTCGGTTGGTAAGAATAACAAGATAGTTGCAGCAATCCCAAATTCCATAGCAGAAAAAAGCCTTATTCTTAAAATCTGCCTATTGAAATTAGTTCTTTATATATGTTTATTTTAAGTCTTAAAAATTGTTTGCTTTATTGCAGCAAAATATGAAGCAGTTATACATTCTCTTTGCAATGTGTGTATTTAGTGCCAATGCTTTTGCCGGTGGCGAGAACTTTACTGCCGGTGCGCGAGCTGCTTCTATGGGCGATGCTTCCATTACGCTCAGTGATGTTTTTAGCACTACAACCAACCAAGCCGGATTAGGCTTTATGAACGAAATTGCTTTTGGAATATACAGCGACCGTAAATTTATTTCAGCTAAAACAAATAATTTTAATGCTGCCGTTGCAGTTCCGTTTTCACCTAAAATAGGCACTTTTGGGTTGAGTGTAAATTATTACGGCTACAGTTTATACAACGAAACAAAAGTTGGCTTGGCTTATGCCCGAAAATTCGGTGAAAAATTCAGCATGGGCATTCAGTTTGATTACATGCGGTTTTTTATTTTTGAAAACGGGCAAAAAAACATTTTCACTTTAGAAGCCGGATTTCAATACCGCCCTTGGAAAGTGCTTACTTTCGGTGCGCATATTTACAATCCCATTCCATACAAAATGGATAAGGTTTTTAACGAGCGGCTACCAACTATTGTGAAGTTAGGCTTGGGTTACGAGCCTTCGCCAAAAGTTTTATTGGCAATAGAATACCAACAAAATATTTACCACAAACCGCAGTTTAAAGGCGGCATAGAATATCGGCCGATTAAGTATTTAAACTTGAGAGCAGGCGTGCAAACCACACCATTTAGTGTTTCGTTTGGTTTAGGCACAGCCGTAAAAGGTTTTCGCTTAGATGCAGGAACGAGTTACCATCCTGTTTTGGGTTTCACGCCACAACTTAGCTTGATGTATGGTTTTGTTCCAAAAAAGAAAAATATTGAAAAGCCTACACAACCATAATTTAAAACTTTAAAATGTTCAACTTACCAAATTTTCTTACACTCATAAACTTGTTTAGTGGCTGCTTAGCCATTGTTTTCGTGTTTAGTTTTCATATAGATTGGGTTCCATTTTGCATAGTAATTTCGTTAGTTGCCGATTTTTTTGACGGCATGGCTGCACGCGCTTTAAAAACACCCAAAGGAATTGGTAAAGAGTTAGATTCTTTGGCTGATGTGGTGAGCTTTGGCGTAGTGCCGGCTTGTGTTGTTTTTCATCTTTTGCTTCAATTTTGGGAAACAAAAAACCTAAGTGAAAGCTTTCTTTTTTTAGCGGCATCGCCCGCGTTTTTCCTTGCACTATTTGCAGCCTTACGCTTGGCAAAGTTTAATGTGGACGAACGTCAAACTACGGGATTTATTGGCTTAGCAACACCTGCGGCAACCATATTTGTAATAGGAATTTTATTGGTTTTTCTCAACAATTCGTTCAATCTTTCCGCTACTATTTTTCAGCCATTTTTTCTTTATGGAATGGTTGCAGTGCTTAGTTTTTTAATGATTGCCAAAATTCCTATGTTTTCGTTCAAAATAAGTTTTAAAAACGGTATAAAGGGAAATGAAATTCAGTTAGTGTTTATACTTTTGGTAGTAATGTTGGCAGCAACTATTAAATTTGCCGCTGTACCTGCAAGCATAATTTTGTATGTACTTTTATCTTTCATTCAACCATTTTTAAAAAAATGAATTTTAGAGCAGAAATTAACGTAATGCCACACAAAGAATTATTAGACCCGCAAGGCAAAGCTGTGGCAGCAGGCTTACACAAAATGAATTTTAGTGATGTTGCCGATGTGCGCATTGGCAAACACCTTACTATAAAACTTTCTGCTGCAAGCGAAGCAGAAGCAAAACAAAAAATTGAAGAAGCATGTAAAAAGTTATTGGCAAATCCAATTATGGAAAGCTACACTTTCGAGCTTTTTTCAGAATAAAACCGCCTACGGTAAAATTTAATTTTTCAGTTTACCATGAGTACTGCGCCTTGCCTTGTAGTTGTTCCTACGCCCATTGGCAATTTGGAAGATATTACACTTCGCGCATTAAACGTGTTGAAAGATGCCGATTTAATTTTAGCTGAAGATACGCGCCAAACACACAAATTGCTTGCGCATTACAACATACAAAAACCGATGCACGCGCATCATGCTTTTAACGAGCACAAAACGGTAATGAACGTGATTGATAGATTGCGTGCCGGACAAAAAATTGCATTGGTGAGCGATTGCGGTACTCCTGCCATTTCCGATCCTGGTTTTTTACTGGTGCGGAGTTGCTTGCAAGAAGGCATTGCTGTGGAATGCTTGCCCGGAGCTACGGCTTTTGTGCCCGCGTTGGTAGTTTCCGGCTTACCGGCTGATGAGTTTGTGTTTATGGGTTTTTTACCACATAAAAAAGGTAGAGAAACAGCTATAAAAAAAATTGCAGAAGAAAGCAGAACCGTTATTATTTACGAATCTCCATATCGCGTGGTGAAGTTCTTAGAAGCACTAAACAAATTTGCATCACCAGAACGCAAAGTGAGCGCCAGCCGAGAATTGAGCAAAAAATTTGAAGAAACCATACGCGGCACCGCAGCCGAAGTTTTGCAGCATTTTACCACCAACGAACCAAGAGGCGAATTTGTGATAGTGATTGGTGGAAAGGAAGTAGAATAAATTTCATCTCATTTTTTCATCACCAATTATTTCACCATCTTTCATTTCGATAATACGGTCACAGTTAGCGGCAAATTCGCTATCGTGTGTTACGGTGATAATGGTTTGTTTTCCGCTGCTTGAAAGATCTTTTAGAATTTGAAAAACCGTTTGCGTATTGGCAGAATCTAAGTTGCCGGTTGGTTCATCGCCCATAATTATTGAAGGCTCATTGATGAGTGCTCGCGCAATGGCTACGCGCTGCGCCTGTCCGCCACTTAAACGCGAAGAAAGCTTGTGCGCGTGTTCGTGCATATCGAGTAGTTTTAGCTTTTCGTAAGCGCGGTCTTTAATTTCGCTCAATGGAAATTTCCCTGCTTTCTGTGCAGGAATCATCACGTTTTCCAGAGCAGAAAATTCGGGCAACAAAAAGTGAAATTGAAACACAAAACCAATATGCTCGTTGCGAAAAGCCGCAAGTGCTTTATGTTTCATGCCCGAAACTTTTTCGCCACCAATAAATATTTCGCCAGTGTAATTGGTATCTAAAGTAGAAAGCAAATAGAGTAAGGTAGATTTTCCACAGCCGCTTTTGCCAACCACACTCACAAACTCGCCTTTCTGAATACTAAAATTTATGTTTTTCAATACATGAAAATCTTCCGGCTCTGTGAAGTGCTTATTCAAATTTCGTACTGAAAGAATTTCATTCATGCTTGCTTAATTTTATAGTAAAAATCAGCCTCTTAAAATTTCAACCGGATCAATTTTTCCTGCTTTAATACTTGGAAAAAAGCCTGCAAAAAAAGTAGTGATAATGCCAAATACCAAACCAAAAACATAATGATACCAATGGAAAGTAACCGGAAAGCGCGTGATGCTAATCATTTCGTTTGAAGGAAAAGGCAAACTGTAAACGCCATAGCTCATTATGTAACCAAGCACCATGCCAAATAAAGCGCCAAGCACGCCAATGGTAATTGACTGCAACAAAAATATTTGACGCACATCTTGCGCACTAAACCCTTGTGCTTTAAGTATGGCAATATCTTTTAGCTTGTTTTGAATGGTCATGTTCATAATGTTGTAAATACCGAAACCTGCAACCACTAAAAGTGTAAAGCTCACTACAATCGTCATCACATCGCGAACGGTAATACCCACCATTGCCGAAGCGTTTGCCGTTTTCCAATCTTCGCTCACGTAATGGTATCTGTTTTTAAGTTCTTTCGCCATTGCAGCAGACTGCGCATTGTTCTTTAACTTTATGTTTATATCGGTTATGAATTGGCTATTTTTTCCCATCAACTGCTGCACACTTGCAAGGTTCACATAGCTGCGAATATTATCAATAGAACCAACGCCAAACTGAAATGTGCCCACCACTCGAAAGCGCATAGAATTTCCTTTTGGTGTAGCAAGATTTACAGCATCGCCTACTTTTACATTTAGCTTTTTAGATAAGCCGTGTCCCATTAAAATACCGTTGCTGGTGGTGAGTAAACTCTCAATTTTTCCGGTTTTAATTTTGGTGCGCAGCGAAGTAAGTTTCGCATCTTCAATAATGTTTACACCTTGCAGCGAGCCGTTTATTTGAACTGGACCGCTATTGTAAAAAATTTGTGTGGTAAGCTGTGGCGAAACTGCCAAAACACGCTCATCGCTTTTTAGAGAATTTACTATCGCCAACGGATTTTTTATGTTCGGTTGAATATCTTTTGGCTTTGGGTGATGCACCACCGAAAGGTATTTTGAAGTATCGTAAACATCACTTAAAATACTGTGCGAATAATCTGTTTTAATATCGTTATATAAATGAACATCGGGCGTGGCAGAAAGCATAGCATCTGATAAATATTCATTAAAACCACTCATAAAACTTATCATCAAAATGTACATTCCAATGCCGAATGTAACGCCTAACATTGCCACTAATGTTTGCTTTTTTTTAGCAAGCAGATGTGTTTTTGCAATCTTGAAATTTACGCGGCTAATCATTTCGATTCTATAATTTTCAATTCATCATTTTCGCTTAAACCACTTGTAATTTCAACCTCTTCAAGGTTTCCAATGCCAGTGATTACTTTCTTTTCGCTGCCATTTTTTAGAATAACTTTATCACCATTAACTAAACCGGTACGCGGAATCACAAGCACATTTTCTTTCTGTGCAATCACAATATTTGCTTCTACTGAAGTGCGAATAAAACCAATGTCTAAGCCATTCTCAAACACTGCATCTACACGAAAACTCTGTTCGTTTTGGTTCATTGTAGGGTATATTTTATCTACTGTAGCTTCATAAACTTTATTGCCCGAAATGTCAATTTTCACCATCACCTTCTGCCCTACTTTTACCTTTTCAATATCTTGTTGATCTACCGAAAGCTGCAAAATTTTTTCAGTCTTATCACCGAGCAAAGCGATTAAATCGTTGCGTTTTACTAACTCACCGGGTTCTTTGTAGGTTTCAAACACTTTTCCATTAATAATGCTTTTTAAACTGTAATTATTAAAATCGGTTGTAGCTGCTTGCAAAGTACTTTGAGCATTTTTTGCATCTACATTAAGCTGGTCTTTTGTTTTGCGAAAGCGGTCTTTTGCGCTCTGCAAATCATTCTTGGAAACATTAAAAGTAAGTGTCGTTTTATCAAATTCACTCTGGGTAATTACACCTTGTGTGAACATATTTTTAGAGCGTACATAAGCCAAAGAATCATTGCTAAATTTTAGTGCTGCACTCTCCACACTGTTTTGCAATTCCTGCAACACAGGAGAATTATTTTGCAAATTTTGCTGTGCTACACGATAAGCACTTCCGGCAGCATCTAACTTAGCACTTTGGTTATCGTTTTGTATTTGATAAATCGCTTCTCCTACCTTTATTTCATCACCAGCTTTTTTAAATTGCTGAACCACATAACCATCACCAATGGCATAAAGTTTATACTCATTTTTAGGCATCACAAAACCCGAAGCATAAACGGCTTCTACAATGGCTTTTTTCTTTACCTGAACTGTTGGCGTTTGCTTGCAAGCATTTAGCAGCAATGCAAATACAAACACAAAAGGAAAATATTTCATTCGCGTAAATGGTGTTTTTAATGGCATAAATTTTACACTCAAAAACTTAGCTTATGCAACAACGAATGGGCGTAAATTAAATTTTTGCGAAATGTAAAAAAGTAGTTGAAATATAGAAAAACGAAGACCTGCATTTAGCATTTTTCATAAATAACAGCCATGCCTTGCCCTACGCCAATGCACATGGTAGCCAAACCATAACGCACATTTTCTCTACGCTGCATTTCGTGCAAAAGTGTTGCAGAAATTCGTGCTCCGGTGCAACCCAGCGGATGTCCGATTGCTATTGCACCACCGTTTACATTTACGATGTTTGGATTCAATTCTAATTCTTGCAAGCAAGCAAGTGATTGTGAAGCAAATGCTTCATTTAATTCCGCTAAACCAATATCGCTTATCGTGATTCCTGCGCGTTTTAATGCTTTTTGTGTTGCCGGCACTGGACCAATTCCCATGTAAGCGGCTTCTACACCAGCAGCCGCACTTGAAACTACACGCGCCAAAGGCTTTAGATTATTTGTTTTCACCACATCTTCGCTTACTAAAAGCAGCGCTGCAGTGCCATCATTTATTCCCGAAGAGTTTCCTGCAGTAACTGTTCCATCTTTCACAAAAGCAGGTTTCAGCTTTGCTAAACTTTCCAATGTGGTTTTGCGCGGATGCTCATCTTTTTCAAACAGAACAGTTTTGCCGCGTTCCACTTCTACTTCTATTGCTTCAATTTCATCAGTAAATTTTCCGGTAATAAAAGCCGTTTCGTATTTCTGCTGCGAAGCAAGCGCAAAAGTATCTTGTGCCTCTCTTGAAATATTCCACTTCTTGGCAACATTTTCAGCAGTTTCGCCCATACTATAGGTAATATCTTTTGCAAAAGCCGGGTTGGTAAAACGCCAACCAATAGCTGTATCGTACATTTGCTGTGTTCTGCTAAATGAAGTTTCTGCTTTGCTTAAAACATAAGGTGCGCGGCTCATGCTTTCCACACCGCCAGCCATATAAATTTCGCCATTATTGGTTGAAATATTCTTTGCAGCATCGGCTATTGCTTGCAAACCCGAAGCGCACAAACGGTTTACAGTTACGCCACTCACACTCACCGGAAAACCAGCCAACAAAGCCGCCATTCTGGCTACGTTTCTGTTATCTTCTCCACTTTGGTTGGCTGCGCCAAGAATTACTTCTTCCAATTCATTTAAGTTGAGCCAAGTATTTTTTGCAGCTACTTTTTTAAGTATAAAAGCCGCCAAATCATCGGGGCGAATATGGCTTAATGTGCCGCCAAATTTACCAACTGGAGTGCGCAATGCTTCAACAACAAAAACAGCTTTCATAGTTTGATACTTAAAAATGTTTTAATAAAAAAATAAAGCGCTGCAATGCTGCGCGTAAAAAATTAAAGGCTAAACAACTGCTGCTTTAGCCAATAAACTTTCGAATAAAATTCTGCCATCGGTATTGTTCATCGCCAACTCCGAAGCGCGTTCAGGATGCGGCATCATGCCAAACACATTGCGTGTTTTGTTCGTAATTCCCGCAATATTATCTATTGAACCATTTGGATTTGCAGCTTCAGTATAATTACCCGTAGCATCGCAATATTTAAAAAGAACTTGGTCGTTTGCATACAACTCTTGCAGCGTTTTTTCATCGCAGTAAAATCTGCCTTCGCCATGCGCAATTGGAATTTCTAACACACTTCCTTTTTGAGTGAGCGCAGTAAATTGCGTGTTGTTTGTTTCAACTTTTAAATGAACATTTTTGCAGATGTATTGCATATTGTTGTTGCGAAGCAAAGCTCCGGGCAACAAATGACTTTCGCACAAAACCTGAAAACCATTGCAAATGCCAAGCACTTTTCCTCCTGCGTTTGCAAACTCAATAATTGCATTCATCACTGGCGAAAAACGCGCGATGGCTCCGGTGCGCAAATAATCGCCATAGCTAAAACCGCCCGGTAGCACTATACAATCTTTTTCCGAAAAATCATCTATGGAAGTTTCTTTGTGAAAAATTTCGCGAACCTGCGCTCCCATTACATTTCCCAATACATGGAGCATATCTTTATCGCAATTGGAACCAGGGAAAACTACTACACCAAATTTCATGATTTATTTATTTGAAAAAATGAACAATTACAGCACTCAAAATTAACATTCCAAACAGAAGTTCGGAAAGAAAAACACCTTTTAACGATTGAAAATACATAGCGCACAAAATACTTAGCGGCAAACACAATACACTAAAGTGAAGCGCAGTAAATTCTGCTTGTAAAAATGAGCTCAGCAGTACCAATGCAATCATAATGAGCAAAAGGTTTACAAATTTACGCACCTGAATTACGTTTGAAAACAAAATGCGCGGCAATGCACTTGCAGATAATAAAAAAGCAATAACAAAAACTAAAGCAGCAATAATAACACTCGGTGAAAATTCAAAACTACGCGCTTGCACATTCGGTAAATTTGTTAAGCCAATTAGCAATTCATGCGTTTTATCGAACCAAAAATAGAGTGTAAAAATGAAAAAGAAAGGCGCTAAAAATCCTATAAAAACCATCAGCCATTCTTTTAGTGAAAACGGCCTAAACACTACTAAAATCAAGAATGAAAAGAACAGCATCCAAAGTGATGGAAAATAAAAAAGCACAGATAGCGCGCTAATCCAACCTAAATCAAAAATATTTCCGAAAGGCTTTTCTTCCTTCACAATCCGCAATGCCTTTTGAATAATTCTAAGTGAAAAATACACCGAAATAAGTTCCGGAGATAAAACTCCAAAGTGCCGTACTAAACTCAAAAAAATTATAAAGAAAATACCGGTGGTGTAACTGCGTGAGTTTAAAATTTTATTTGAAGCGATAGTATTATTCAAAAAAATGGCAATCACTAAACTCAAAACCAAACCCAAAGATTGCAATACCGACTTAGCATTTGGCAATGTTTGCAATTTAGGAAACAACAAATTGCTAAGCGGCTCTGCGTGTTCAATTACTACATTTTCCGCAATAGGCTGTGCCCACCATGCTACTTGCAATGCAAGCAAAACGATGGCATAAAACAGCAAATTAAGCGGAGAATTGAGTGTGAAAATTCTATACACGAGCAGCGAAATAATTACATTATTAAACTACATTTAAATTGAATATAAACACCTTGTGTAAACCTAAAATGTAATTTTCAAAATTCTAAACTGATTGCGCAGATAGCTTGGCAACACCACCTCATCGGGTGCAACTTGCTTGCCCGCTTTTGGTAAAAGCATCACGTCCATATTTTCTTGATACAGCAAATTATTATTGGTAACTTTCCCGCTACTGTTCATTACATATTCGCGCAAACTTGCCGCGGTTGATATTTCATCTAAATATAAAAACCGAAGTTTATCGCGTTCGTTTACGGTTAAGAACGAAGAGAAAATTCCGTTATCTTCTTCGCTGGCTTGCTTTTTGCGCATTGTAACATGCCAATCTACAGTGCCATCGGGTTTTAAACTAAACGCAATAATATCGTTGTACTGATAAATATTTATGCGCTGAATAGAATTAAAGGTTGGTGAAAACTGCGAATTAAAAACTGTTTCGCGCGAATCTTTCACCAGCGATTCTGCAACAATAAGCGCGCCACCATCGTTGCGCAATATCACATTGCTTATATTAAAAGTAAATAACCTCGGCTCTTGATTAGCTCTACCTGTAAGCTCTTGCATAAAATCAGCATTGAAAGCGGTATATTTTACTGCATTCAGCGAACCGGAATCTGCATTTAAAGAAGTGAAGAAAAAGCCGTAAGCGGCAGGTTCATTTGTTATATTATCATCATCAAAAAGACCTGATAGCACCACATTGTTGTTGACATTATCTGCATCAAAATAGAAATTACCAAACAAGCTTTTGTCTATTGCTATTTGCGTTTCGTAAATATCTTCTACTTCGGGCACCATTTTGTAAACACTAAAATTTTCTCCATGTGTATGGTTTGCTTTTTCTTTAGAATTTAGAAATATTGCGTAAGCGCAACCATTATTTGCAACTACAAATCTTGCGGTTTCAATTTCATAATCGGGGCGGTCTAATTTTAATCTTCGAGTATAAACTTTATGCAGCGCTCTATCTACGCACATAAATAAAATGCTCTCAATTTTTTCACCTCTAAAATATGGGTAATAAAACAGCGTATATTGCTGATTAAGCGATTGCTTAACGCGCAAATTTACACTTGCAAAATCGGGCTTATCAAAAATACTATCTATCGCTACCGCTTTGCCATTTTCTACAAAGCGCGTGCTGAGCGGTTGGGCAATTAAGGCAATTCCCTTTTTATCGCCACTTAAATAAAAAGCCGTAGCGCCTGTTTTATTCAACTGCAAATGTTGTATTAACCCAATTTGATTTTTAAAATCTATCGTTCTCGTTGCCAGCAATTTTAAATCGCTGCTAAAAGATTGCAACACATCGGTTGAACCAAAAAACCGAACAACATATCCATCTTGATTCTTACCAATAATTTTAAAGCGCGAAGCTTTACCGGTAAGTTTTGTTGGTGCCGAAATTTCTAAATGTGGCTGTGCCATTGCAGTAAGGCTTACTGCCAAAAGCAATAGAAAAAAAATGAGTTTATATTTTGTTTTTAAATTTTCAATCACGGTAAATCTCCTGCTTCTATTTCTAACCAATTATCATCAAAAGTTAAGTCTTTGTAATATATCACTTTCCATTCGCCATTGTTATATTCCAAGGCAGTTAAGTTTTCAACCCAATCGCCTGAATTTACATAAGTAATGGAACCTCTATCTGTTCTAATTACCTTTTTACCAGGCTGGTGCGAGTGTCCGTTTATCACAAAATCGTATCCATTATCTACTGCAATTTCAGCTGCGGCAACTTCATAATTATTCAATTTTTTCACACCACTTTTGGTTGCCTGTTTTATCTTTTGGCTAAAGGTTGTTTTCTTTCCTCCTAATAATTCCAGAAAAAAATTTACCAGTTTGTTGAGCAAAATTAAAAGTTCATAACCAATGCTTCCTAACTTTGCCAACCACTTTGTGCCGTGAATAGAAACATCAAAAATATCGCCATGAAAAAACCAGTGCTTTTTTCCATCAAGTTCCAGCACAAGTTTATCGTCTAAAATAAAATTTCCGAGATGTAAACCGCTATATTTTCGCAACAATTCATCGTGATTTCCGGTGAGGTAATATACCATTTTTCCACTGCTCACATATTTAAAAATACGCTGTAAAATTCTGGAGTGCGATGCAGGAAAATAATACGAGCGAAACTGCCATATATCAATAAAATCGCCATTTAGAATTAGAATTTCGGGGTCGATACTTTTTAAATAGCGCATGAGTTCCTTTGCCTTACAGCCCACGAAGCCTAAATGCACATCAGATATTACACAAATTTTAACCTTGCGCTTTGCCATTTTATTACTGCAACAAAGCAAACAAAATTTCCCGTTTGTATAACAAGTAAAACAGATTTAGTAATCCGCTAACAATTAGTGGATAAATATTATTTAATAAATAAGATTAGGAAAACACTTTCGCCAACAATTCGTAAACGGAAAAAGAGTGAAACAAATTACCACAATTGATGCCCCAGCAGTATTTGAATATGACTTTGTAGAAAAAGACGTACTCGCCAATTCGTATCACCAAGAGTTGCGAAAAGATACGCTATTCCTTTCAATGGTATTGGGCAATAATTACGGCAAGCGCGTGCAAATGCAAGTGGTTACAACCGAAGAAACTGTCGAGCTTCACGGTATTGTTTTAGCCATGAACGAAGGAATGGTATTTTTGAAAGGCGGTACCAAAGTGCCTGTTCATGCCATTGCTGAAGTAAAAGTTTATTAGCAGAAACCTTTTTATTGTTTTAGCGTAAGTATTAAGGAACATTAACCTTAAAACCAAAACACGTATGCACTTATCTGCTATTGCAACTATTGAAAAAGAATTGATTGGCGTTTGCAATTTCACAAACGGAAGATTGCGCCTTAGCGCTGAAGAGCGTAAACAAAACGACAAAAACTTATATCGCGCCATGCTGCTCGGCAATGGCTATCATAACAAAGTAAAAATTCATTTTTCTACTTCTGAAGGAAGAAAAGTAGTAGAAACAACCGTGTGGGCTTTCACCGACAGTTTTATTATGCTAAAGGGTGGAATTTATATTCCAACAGAAGCTATTGTGAAAGTGGAACTGAGTTAATCTAAAACTACTTTTCCAACTGCTTTATTGCGGTTCTCATTTTCAGTTTTAGTTCTTCGCCAATAGAAACCAATGGCAAGCGAAGATTATTTTCGCATACGCCAAGAATTTCTAACGCATACTTTACGCCACCCGGATTTCCTTCGGCAAAAAGCATGTCTGTAATATCGTTTAGTTTGTAATGTAATTCGCGCGCTTGGGCAAAATCGCCACGCAAGCCACAGCGAACCATTTCGCTAAATATTTTTGGAAATGCTTGACCTACCACAGAAATTACACCATCGAAACCATAAGCAAGTAAGCCTAAAGTGATATTGTCGTCTCCGCTGATGAGCAAGAAATTTTCAGGGCGATATTTTGCTAAGTGCATAGCTTGTGCAAAATTGCCGGAAGCTTCTTTTATGCCAATTATATTTGGTATTTCATTGGCAATTTTCAAAGTAGTTTCTGCTTCGATATTTGAGCTTGTTCTTCCTGGAACATTATACAAAATTATTGGCTTGGGAGAAGCCGCTGCAAGCACTTTGTAATGCTCTATAATTCCTTTTTGTGTTGGCTTGTTGTAGTATGGACTCACACTCAAAACTGCATCAATTCCTGTGAAATCAAATGTTTCTAAATCGTGGGCAATAGCAAGTGTATTGTTACCACCAAAACCCGCAACCACAGGCACTCTTCCGGCAGTTTGCTCCACTGTAAACTTTATTACTTCTTTCTTTTCTTCTTTTGAAAGCACGGCAGTTTCGCCCGTTGTTCCTTGTGTAACTAAATATTCAGTTCCGTTGGTAATATTCAGTTCAATCACATTGGCCAAACCTTTAAAATCTACTTTGCCGCTTTTGCTAAATGGCGTTACCAAAGCAACACCTGTTCCTTGAAATTTTTTCATATTAATTTTCAGTTTTTTGAAGATAAGTTATACTCTGTTCTATTAGTTTTTTCAAGCTCAGTATATTTTCTGTTGGTGGATTTATCATTAGCTCAAAATTATCGGTTTTGGCTTCGCTAAAAATACCAACTCTACATTTTGCACTGCTTTGCTTCACTATAAAATCCATGGTGAGATTTTCATGTTTGTAAAAAGCAAATAGCACATCGCTTTTAGCATTGCAGAAGTTTGTAACCGCAATACCTTCGGGTACAAAACACCAATTTAAACTCTTTTTAGAAAATAATTGTTCGCTTCCTTCTACTTTTTCTTGCTCGGTAAAAGACAACAGTACAACAGCTCTATTTTCTTTAGCTAAAAATTGGATTGCCTCATTTAATTCTTGCTGTGAAGTTGCCGAATTATCTGCCAACAAAATACTTACAGTTTTCACTTTTTCCCAGTTTACAAAACTGTGCTCTTTTGCGCGAATTGCATTAAATGTTTGCAAAAAAAAGAATTTTCTTAAACTATACCACCAGTTCATTAGCCCTGTATTTCTTCCTTCGTTTGCAATGTTTCGTAAACTCCAATTTTCGAGAATTTATTGATTCTGTTTTCAATTCTTTCTTCAGGTGTTTGTGCTTTTAATTCTTCTAAATATTTGTGTATTGTCTTCTTTAAAGTTTTCGCCATTTCTTGTGGATTGCTATGTGCTCCACCACACGGTTCTTTCACAATTCCATCAATAATTTTGTACTTAAATAAATCGTTTGGTGTTGGCTTTAATGCGTTGGCAGCCTTTTCTTTGTGTTCCCAACTTCTCCATAAAATTGAAGAGCACGATTCAGGAGAAATTACAGAATACCAAGTGTTTTCCAACATTAAAAGTTTATCGCCAATGCCAATTCCCAAAGCCCCGCCCGATGCGCCTTCACCAATTACAATGCACAAAACCGGAACTTTTAAATTCACCATTTCAAATAAATTTCTGGCAATGGCTTCGCCTTGTCCACGCTGCTCGGCTTCTTCACCAGGGAAAGCACCCGGAGTATCAATTAAAGTTACAATCGGCTTATTAAATTTTTCTGCCAACTTCATTAAGCGCAATGCTTTTCGATAGCCTTCAGGATTTGCCATTCCAAAATTTCGATATTGACGCATTTTGGTGTTTACTCCTTTTTGGTTGCCGATAAACATTACTGTTTCTCCGTTTAGGCTACCAAAACCGCCAACCATCGCTTTATCGTCTTTAAAATGGCGATCGCCAAAAAGTTCGATAAACGAATCACAAACAAATTCAATATAAAATAAAGAATAAGGGCGTTCAGGGTGGCGACTCACCTGAATACGCTGCCAAGTTGTCAAATTTGAATAGAGCTCTTTTTGCTTTTCTTTAATTTTAGTTTCTATTTCACTGGTTTTATCGCTCATGCTCACTCCGCTGCGAAGCTCAATTTGTTTAAGCTTTTCGCGCTCTTCAACCAATGCGGCAATGGGAGATTCAAAATCTAAAAATGTCATTTATATTTTGTTTTGTTTATTCTAAATAGGAAAACAGAGTGGCGAAAATAAGCGTTCGCAAACAATTTTTTACGAAACTCTTGCATTGAATTTTTAAGCGATTATATTTGCGCTCCCTTTTCAAGGAAAGGATCGGTAGTTCAGTTGGTTAGAATGCTGCCCTGTCACGGCAGAGGTCGCGGGTTCGAGTCCCGTCCGGTCCGCAAAGCCTCACCTTTTTGGTGGGGCTTTTTTATTTATGCTCTATTACGTTTCGCTTAAATTTCTATTGCTTAATCTGAATTTAACTTTTATACCCAGTGCAAACCTTGGGTTACCAAAGAATAAAGTACTTTCACTTCTTCAAATATGAACGCTCGAAAATCTAAACATATATTGTTTTTGGCTTCTTGGTATCCTTCGCGAACCGATAACTTTAATGGCGATTTTATTCAGCGCCATGCACAAGCAGCAGCTTTGCACAATAGAATTACAGTGCTTTATGCAGTGAACGACAAAAGCTTAAAAAGCAACTATGAAATTACAGAAACGAAAAGCGACATCACTGAGATAATTGTCTATTACAAACCTTCATTTTTTCGTCCGTTTAATTTTTTTAAAAGGTTTATTGCCTGGCAAAAAGCATTTAAAAAAATTGATGAAATAGATTTAGTGCACTTAAATGTTTGCTACACGGCAGGAATTTTTGCGCTCTACTTAAAATGGTTCAAGCATAAAAAATATGTAATAAGCGAAAACTGGACAGGATTGCATCAGGAGCATTTTCCAAAAATGAATTTTGGAATGCGTTTTATGATTAAAAAAATTTTAGCCGGAGCAGCAATGTATTTACCTGTTTCTAATCATTTAGGGAAAAGTATGCAAGCCATTTCTCCTAAAAAAGCAATGCAAGTAATTCCAAATGTAGTGGACACCGAACGCTTTCACATTCAAGCAGCAAACACAAAAAATTCAACTGTAAAATTTCTACACATTTCTATGCTGAAAGAAGAGCATAAAAATGTAAGCGGCATGTTGAATGTTGCCAAACGCTTAGCAGATGCAGGTTTCGACTTTGAATTTCATATTGGCGGCAACGGATCTTTGAAACCGATAACTACTTTCATTGAAACACATCAACTTTCAAAATACATTAAAGTATTTGGCGACTTAAAGCATAACGAAGTAGTTGAAAAAATGGCAAATGCCGATTGCTTTGTACTTTTCAGCAATTACGAAAATCAACCCTGTGTTCAAATTGAAGCTTATGCAAGTGGTTTAATTTTTATTGGTACTGATGTGGGTGGCATCGCTCAGTTTCTACCTGAAGAATTGGGAATTTTAATTCCTAAAGCCGATGAGAATGCACTTTATGACGCGATGGTTTTAGTTTGTAATGGTAAAAAGTTTGCTTCTAAGGAAGTACTGCATCAATATGCCGTAGCGCATTTTTCTAAACAAACTATTGCACAAAAATTTGATGAAGTTTACAATCAATTAGTTTGCAATTAAATTTGTGCTGCTAAGCAAATGAAAGAGCTAATCCGTTTTCTTAAAGAATTTATTCAAAACAAAGGACTGTTTGTTTTTACATCAATCTTTGTTTCAAAATTCTCAATGCTGCTTACCAATATTATTGCAGCGCGCTTAATTTCAAAAGAAGAATTTGGATTAGTAGCTTTAGTATTTTCTGTATTTGCCATTTTTGTTCCGCTAAGCGGAATGGGCTCTTACCAAGGTTTGCTGCGCTTTGGAGTGCTTGAAAAAAACAATGAAAATAGAGACGCTATAAGCAACTATGCTTTTAGAAAAGGAATGGCAAATCATTTAATGATTACTGTTTTTTACTTTATCGTTTGCTATTTCTACACGCTCAAATACGGGAATTTAAAACTCATCATTCTTCTCTTTGGCGTTCGTTTGGTTGGCACTTATTTTTTAAATCATATTCAAACTTATTTACGTACCAACAACGACAATAAACGCTTTTCAATTCTAAACATGACCGTGAGTGTTGTTGGTTTAGCAATGGTTGTGGTTGGCACTTTTGGCTTTGCCTTAACCGGCTATTTGGTAGCAATGGCAATAATGCCTTGGGTTTCGCTCATCTATTTTAAAAAACCGATGTATGCCAACTTTGTACCTACACTTAATTTTAATACTAAAGAATTCTGGAGCTACTCTATTCACTCCAGTTTAAATAGTTTTTTTTCCGATATTTTGTTTTCAATAGATTTTATGCTTATCGGTTTAATGATGCAAGAAAGCGATATTGCCTTCTACAAAACAGCTATTATTTTACCTATGAATTTAGCGCTGCTGCCACAAATTTTTATGCAAACAGATTATCCCAAACTCACACTAAATCACCAAGATGTCGGCTATTTAAAATACTACATTAAGAATTACTACAAAATATTTATTCCGCTTGGCATAGCGATAATTTTAGTTGGATTTTTACTCAAAGACCTGATTGTTCCACTCTTTTTTGGAAATGATTATTGCGGAAACGGCTGGGTGTTTTTTATTATACTTTTGGCATTAGTTTTAAATATGTGGCTTAGAAGTTTATATGGAAACTTGGCTGCTGCCATCGGTAAAGCAAACTGGAATACACACGCCACTTTAGGCGCAATCGTAATTATTTTAGCAGTTGGTTTTTGGCTTATCCCAATTTACGGCATTATTGGCGCAGCCGTAGGAATGGCTCTGGCATTAACCTTCACAGGTATTTACACTATGCTTCTCTTTTATGCATATCTAAGAAATTTAGAAAATGGGAAAATTTAAAAAGCTTTTAAAAGCACTAAAAATTATTATTCGCAAACCTTATATGCTTAACCTTGTAATTGATGAAAATGAAAATTGGAAAAGCACAGTAGTTGAGAAATATGATTTACCAAACGGCTTGCCGCAAATACAACTGAACGAATTATTTCCTAACTTTTCTGAACATCTTGAATCCTTTTCATTCTTAGGCGGAGGTTCGCTGCCCACCGATATTGCATTGCTAAAATCGCTTTGCAAAAAGTTTGAAAACACCAGCTATTTTGAAATTGGAACTTGGCGTGGCGAAAGTGTTTTTAATGTTGCCAATGTTGCTAAAGAATGTTTCACATTAAATCTTTCTAAAAAGCAAATTGAGGAATTAGGCTTTGGAAAAAAATATGCAGATGCGCACTTTTTCTTTTCAAAAAACTTACCGAACGTAACACAATTGGAAGGCGATTCGCGCACTTTTAGTTATGCAGCATTAAACAAAAAGTTCGATGTAATTTTTATTGATGGAAACCACGTTTACGACTTTGTAAAATCAGACACCCAAAAAGTTTTTGAGCATTTAATACACGAAAATTCAATCGTAGTTTGGCACGATTACGCCTATACACCGGAGAGTTTAAGGTTCGAAGTAATGAATGCTATTTTAGATGGCGTGCCAAAAAAATTCCACTCCAATTTGTACCATGTTGCTAATACTATGTGTGCAATTTTTGTTAGGGGAAATTTTAAATCAAATGAATTTGACGCTTTGGCAAATCCAAAATGCACTTACGAACTAAACTTAAAAGTAAAGCAGTTTTAGCCCTCTCTTTTATCTATACCGAAAACCAAGTCCGCGCTTTTTAGAAGTAATTTCTTCTAAATCTTTTAAATCATTTTCGGTGATAGAAGAAAGATTTTGTTTAGCGCGTTCTTCTTTTGCAAGCGATGCCAAACGCAAGTGCTGGTTTTGAATAGCGTGTTCCACCAGTTTACGAATTTCACGTGCGTTGCCAAAATGTTTTTCTCTGTTTTCAAACAAATTGGTGATGTATTTTTCTAAATATTTTTGCGAAACTTCATCTAACTGGTAACTTTCTTTTTTGAGTAACGACATGGCAATATTGCACAAATCGCCAATGCTGTAATCGTTGAAAGTATATGTTTTATCGAAGCGCGATTTTAAGCCCGGATTTGAATTAACAAACCGCTCCATTGGCTCGGTATAGCCAGCTACAATTACTGCAAATTCTCCACGCATATCTTCCATTCTTTTTAGCAAAGTTTCCACTGCTTCTCTACCGTAATCGTTGCCTTCGCCAAGAGAATATGCTTCGTCAATAAACAGCACTCCACCTTTTGCAGAATTAATAATTTCGTCTGTTTTTATTGCAGTTTGTCCTAAATATCCCGCAACCAAACCTTGCCTATCAACTTCTACTGTGTGTCCGCGTTCCAGCAATCCAAGAGCTTTGTAAATTTTAGCTACAATGCGTGCTACAGTTGTTTTTCCTGTTCCTGGATTACCAATAAAAACACTGTGTAATGAAAAACGATTCAAAATATCTTTTCCTTCTTCTTCGTAGAAGCGAACCAGTTTCACTAACTCATAAATTTCCTCTTTTATATTTTTAATACCTACTAATGCATCAAGTTCTTTCAGCGCATCTTTCAGTAATTTTTCATTCACCTTAATATTTGCTTTGCGTTTGCGTTTGGTATCAAATACCTTTTTTATATCGCTTACTTCAACTAACGAAAGTTGCTCTTGCGAAAGCTCATTTACATCATCTCTCTTCATTATCCGCAAGCCTAAATTCATTTTCGCCTCAGCAATTACAGAGTGAGCAAAACGCGCATTACCAAAGGTTTTATCTCTATTTCTAAATGCTTCTGTGAGCGCATCGAAGAGATACTTTTGTGCATCGTTGGTAATAGAAACTGTGCTTTGGCTGGCTGCTAAAAGTGCAATCTCTTGCAGTTCTTCAGGCAAATAATCTTCAAAATTAAAAAACTGATTAAAGCGTGATTTTAGCCCAGGATTTGAATCGAGAAATTTTTCCATTTCGCGCGGATAGCCTGCAACCATAATGGCAATATCTTTATTTCCATCGCTCATTTCTTTCACCAAAACTTCAATCACTTCACGTCCAAAATCTTTAGAGTCATCTGCTTCGCGCGCAAGCGAATAAGCTTCATCAATAAACAAAATTCCACCTTTCGCTTCTTCTAATGCTTTCTTTACTTTAGGTGCTGTTTGCCCGATATATTCGCCAATCAGCTGGCTTCTATCCACTTCTTTTACATGTCCTTTACTAAGCAAACCCATGCCTTTGTAAATTTGTCCAAGCATTTTTACCACAGTTGTTTTTCCTGTTCCCGGGTTACCCGTAAACACGCTGTGTAAAGAAATACTGCCTTCTTCGTTAATGCCTCTTTCTTGCCTAAGTTTCAGGAAGTTTAAATACTTAATGTGATTCTTTATTTCTGATTTTAAATCTTCCAAACCAACTAATTGCTCCAGTTTATCCATCTGCGCTGCGAGCGATTCGCTTGGCTCAATTGGTTGCGCATTAGCCGGTGCAATATATGCGTGAGCAATATTATTTATTGGCACATCGCCTTCTTCATCTTCACTGCCAGTTTCTAAATGCACCACAGCTACAACCGTACCCATAAACACCACTTCGAGCCTGTAATGTGCGTCTTGCCAGGTGCCGGGGTAATCGTTTCCCCAACCTTCGTTAAAGGTAAAAATTTCACCTTCGTTGCCGGCTTCAATTCTTCGTTGGCGTTCAATATGTGCCTTTAACATTCCGGCAGCATTGTACCAATTAAAAAATAACTCGCAATTCCAATCTGTATTTAGACGGTTTTTAATTTTAAATTCTACATACAAATACGGTGTTTTACTTCGCGAAATTTTTTTCAAATAAGTTTTTTCCGGCTCGTTTACGGCTGAGTATATTCCCGAAAAAAATCGCAGAGATTCTAAGTCGAAAAACGGATTACTATTTGCTGAAACACTGCCTGCATCTTCAATAAAAAACTTTCTAAAGCCTACTAATTCGCCATCAATATACGCTTCCCAGCTATATTCGCCATGTGTCCAAAACAAGCCTGCGTTGGTGTTTCCCCAGCCTTTGTGTAGGTGAACAATATTTTCATCTGTTCTCACTTTTCGCTTTTCTTCTTGGCAGCAGAGTTCTTTTTTTTCACCACCAATGTGCGAAAATGCTTTTAGCATAACTACACATTCCCATTCTTCTTCATCAAAAAGTTTATTGTAGAAAGCGAGTTCGCCATTTATGTATGCAGTTTCCATACGGTCGAAAACTGTTCGGTATGCACGGGTTCTGTTCGCAAGCCATTCATCGGAAGCAAAAACTTTTAACGACTTAAATTTATATTTCTTCATACTTCTTCGGGAGTAGTGAAAATAACACAGAACGTTAAATTTGTCAAGTAGAATTTTCTGCTTCCACAAACAATCGAAATAAGTTTTACCAAAATGTATTTCACAAAATATAGCAAGCCATTCGTTTTCATTGGTTTTTATTCGCGAAAAATATTTATAGATTAAGTGGTAATTGGTTCTGCAAAGTTTTATTTCATAAGAATTGATGTTCTTTCTAAGTGTTTATGGCTCACATTAAAATCGTTTAATTTACGGCTTTGGGTTATCACTATTCTTTTTTTAGTGCTTTGGCTAATAGATTTACTGCTGCATATTTTATTCCGTTTGGTTGATGAATTTTTTTACAGCGATTTCAAGAAAGTTCAAATAAAAGAGCCTGTTTTTATTATTGCCAATCCGCGAAGTGGCACTACTTTTTTGCATAGAATTATTTCAATGGATGGCGAGCGTTTTGCTTATATGAAATTTGCACATACGCTATTTTGTTCCGTTTCGTTTATCAAATTCTACAACCTGTTAAGTCGCTTTGACAAAGCCATCGGTAGCCCGCTAAAAAGGGTAATGAATTGGACTGAGAGCAAATTGTTTAAAGGTTGGAAAGGTGTTCACAACATGGGTTTTAGCCAGGCTGAAGAAGATGAAGCACTCTTTGCGCAAATGATGCAAAGCTCTGGTATTTTCGTGCTGTTTCCTTTTTTAAATAGAATAAAAAATACGCATTGCTTAGATTGCGAATCTGAAACTGTGAGGAAAAACGCAATGGACTTTTATGAAAGCAGTTTGAAACGTTTTATGTATGCCACCGGAAGCAACAAAATCTATTTGGCAAAGAATGTAAACAGTACCGGCAGAATACAATCAATACTTACCAAATTTCCTGATGCGCGTTTAATATTTATAGCTCGAAACCCAATAAATGCCGTGCCTTCAACCGCCAGCATGTTTTCAGCCATGTATCCATTGCATTCTCCTGCTTTGCAAAAAACTGATGCCGAGTACCGCGAATGGTGCGAACTTAGTATTGCTTTTTACATTCACTTTGACGAGGTGTGCAAAGCATTTAATCAAGATAAATTTTTAGCAGTAGAATATGAAGATTTAGTTGCAGAACCGATAGAAATTGTTGAACGTATTTACAAACAATTTCATTGGAATTTCACTCCGGAATTTAGAGAAAAACTCACACTTGGAATTGAAAAAAAGCGGCAGTATAAATCAACAAATCATTATACTTTATCTCAATACGGTTATTCGGAGAAAGAAATAGCCGAAAGGCTAAATGTAATTTTTGAAGCGTTTCATTTTCCCTACACATCTACGCCTCAGCAAGATTCTAAAAATTCCGTTTCTTCTAATGAAGTAATAGGATAAACATAAAAAAGCCCACAAAAATTGCGGGCTTTTCCAAGTATTGAAAGTTATGTTTATGATTTTGCTTTAGCAGTTGTATCGGCAGCAGGAGCAGCGGTTGTTGCTGCGGCATCATCTTTGTAAAGTTCACCTTGTGGTTCTTTTGGATTAGCCGGCTTAGTACCGTGTAAGGTTTTAATATAGCTTGCGCAATCTTGAATTTGAGCCGGAGTTAATTGGTCTTTCCAGCTTATCATTCCTTTATCAGGCACGCCAACAGTAATAGTATGAAAAATATTGCCTAATGAACCGCCATGTAACCAATAATCATCAGTTAAATTTGGACCAACCATACCTTCTCCGGCAGCACCGTGGCAAACACCACATTTTTCATCGTAAATAGTTTTACCTTCTTTAATTCCGGCAGCATCAGCCATTTTTACATTAGATTCGTTTATTTCCGGCTCTTTTGGTTTCACAATAGCAACAGGCTCCGGTTTGCCAATTTCAAAAACAAAATCGTATAATATATAACCAAATGTAATTACTGAAATTGCCGCCATTCCATATTTCCACCAAAGTTGGGTAAGCATTCCCGGTTCTGTTGAACTCTTAGCTGCCTCTGTTTTTCCTGCAAGTTTACTAGACAAGCTCATGATTTTTGTTACCAAAATGGCAATTGCCGAAATTTCTGCCAACAAAACGACACAAGCTAAAATCACACTAATATCAGGTAAACTACTTGCAGCAGGAGCAGTTGCCGGAGCTGCATCTTGTGCATTCGCACCAAATGCAAGTAAAAGTAACAACAATGTTGCAGCGCCCTTTGCTTTTTTCACGCTTACTTTTGCCAATACTATTAAAACATTGCCTAACACTCCGATAGCCAACAACAAAATTATCATTGCTGCAATAACCAACCACCAAATAAAACTTGAACTATCTGAAGTTGAAGCTGCTACTGTATCTTTTGCTGCTTCAGCTTGGCTCATTGCCTGCATAGAAATTGTGGTTAAAGCGGCTACAAATGTGCCACGCCAAAATGAAAATTTACTTTTAAGAGAATTCATAAATTAAAATTGTTTATTATGTATAAGTTATAGTTTTTATCTAAAAAAGGAAGCAAAATCACAAGAATGCTGCTTTCGGGCGGCATAGTTACAAAAAGTGAAACAATATTTGACAAATTCATTACAAACTTTTTGCACCTTCTACATAAGAATAGAAAATAGTGTCTAATTCAGATTTTAGCCAACTTATCCTTTGTTTTTAAAACCGAATTTGCACAAGATATAAACACAAGTTGAACCTTTCAAATTTCACATTACATTTGCATTCCGAAATGTTAAATACTTCAACAACGCCAGCCGCCATCTTAATGTTGCAAGATGGCACAATTTTCAAAGGCAAAGCATTAGGAAAAATAGGAACAGCAACGGGTGAAATTTGTTTCAATACCAGCATGACCGGTTATCAAGAAATTTTTACCGACCCATCGTATTTGGGGCAAATTGTTGTAATGACAAACGACCATATAGGAAACTATGGCGTTCACAACGAAGAAACTGAGTCATCTTCCATAAAAATTTCGGGTATGATTTGTAAAAAATTTACTGGGGCAGGATATTCAAGAACTCTTGCCACAAATTCTTTACAAACTTATCTTGAAACGAATAATATACCCGGAATTTCTGAAATTGATACGCGCGCTTTAGTAATTCACATTCGCAATGCAGGTGCTATGAATTGTATTATTAGCAGCGAAACCGATGATATTGAATTGCTAAAACAAAAGCTAAATGCAGTACCCGATATGAGCGGCTTAGATTTAGCAAAAGAAGTGAGCACAAAAGAACCTTACTTTGCTGGAAATGCAGATGCTCCTTTAAAAGTTGCTGTTTTAGATTGTGGTATCAAATCGAATATACTACGTTGCATAACCGAAAGAGGCGTGTATGCCAAGGTTTTTCCTGTTACGGCAAAAGCGCAAGATTTATTAGACTGGCAGCCCGATGGTATTTTCGTTTCAAACGGACCGGGAGATCCTTCTGCCATGCCTTATGCTATTGAAACTACCAAGCAATTATTGGCTTCAGGAAAACCGTTTTTTGGTATTTGTTTGGGCCACCAATTACTTGCATTGGCAAATGGAATTCCCACTTTTAAAATGCACAGAGGACACCGAGGTGGAAACCATCCTGTAAAAAATTTACTTACCGGGAAAAGTGAAATCACTTCGCAGAATCACGGCTTTGGCGTAAGCATGGAAGCTATCGAAAAAAGTGAAACCGTAGAAGTAACACACATAAATTTAAACGATAATACGGTTGAAGGAATAAGACTTAAAAACGGCAAAGCATTTAGTGTGCAACATCATCCGGAAAGTTCTCCAGGTCCGCACGATTCGCGTTATCTTTTTGATAACTTTATTGCTATGATGCAATAGTTGCCATACGTTTCAGATTTCGGTATTTTTTTTACATTTAGCGACTCAACAATTTCAGCATTGCTTTTTAGCATTAGTTTGGAGGGAGAAAGTTGCAGCATCGTTTTTATTTGCAACTGAACCAATCGACCACTATCGCTAATAGCATTTAAAAAAATCAATGGACGCCAACTTTCTATTACAGGCAATAATCTTTTTATCAGCAGGAGTATTCTGTGTTCCATTAGCTAAGCGATTTGGATTGAGTGCGGTATTGGGGTATTTAATTGGCGGCATGTTAATTGGACCCTACATTTTAGGCTTAGTTGGCAACGAAGGCGAAAGCGTGATGGGCTTTGCAGAATTTGGTGTAGTAATGATGCTATTCCTAATTGGGTTAGAATTAGAACCCTCACAATTTTGGCAAATGCGGAAAGGTATTTTTGGATTGGGAAGCATTCAATTTTTTCTCACAACAATTGCTCTCTTTTATGTTGGTAAGCTATTTGGTTGGCAATGGCAAATGAGTTTAGCTGTAGCAATGACACTTTCTATGAGTTCAACAGCCATAGTGTTGCAAACATTAAAAGAAAAAAACCTTTCACAAACTGCTGCCGGGCAAGCCTCATTTTCGGTGCTGTTATTTCAAGATATAATGGTAATTCCCATTTTGGCACTACTACCATTTCTTGCCAACAAAACAAATGCAAATATTGAAGCAGAAGAAACTCATTCCATAATTAAAGGTCTGCCGGCATGGACACAAGCAGCTATTGTATTGGGTGCTGTAAATTTAGTGGTATTAGCAGGTAAATTTTTGGTAGTTCCGGTTTTAAGAATTGTTTCAAAAACAAGACTGCGAGAACTTTTCACGGCATCTGCTTTGCTGCTGGTTGTTGCAGTTTCTTATTTAATGGAATTAGTTGGATTAAGTTCTGCATTAGGAGCATTTTTAGCAGGAGTGGTTTTGGCCTCAAATGAATTTAAACATGAATTAGAAACCAATATTCAGCCTTTTAAAGATTTGCTACTCGGTTTGTTTTTTATTGGTGTAGGCGCATCAATCAATTTTAAATTATTAGCAGAACAGCCGCTGTTGGTTTCAGGAATTGTATTTGGCTTAATAATACTCAAGGCTGTAGTTTTATTTATTGCAGGAAAAGTATTTAAGCTTAAAACAGACCAAAACCTAATATTTTCATTGGGTGTAGCACAAGTAGGTGAATTTGCATTTGTGCTGCTCGCATTTTCAAACCAATTAGAAATTATAGATAAAACATGGAGTGATTTGTTAATGGCAAGCACCGCAGTAAGCATGACTCTTACGCCTATTTTGCTTATTTTAAACGAGAAATTTATCAGCCCAAAATTTGAAGAAAAAGTAACAGCTAAACCACAAAAAGAAACCGATAAAATTGAAGAAACCCACGATGTAATTATTGCAGGCTTTGGGCATTTTGGAAGTACCGTTGGCAGATTTCTAAGAGCAAATGGAATAAAATCTACCATCTTAGATTTTGACCCAGACAGGGTAGATTTATTGCGAAAAATGGGCTTTAAAGTTCACTATGGCGATGCCACCAGAATTGACTTTTTAGAAGCCGCAGGTGCCGAAAAAGCCAAAATACTAATTGCCGCTATTGATTCTCCTGCCATAAATGAAGAATTGATTCGCAAAGTAAAAAAGCGATTTCCACATTTACATATTATGTCGCGCGCCAAAAATCGTTTTGATGCGTATGAACTAATGGACTTAGGTGTAAATGATATTTATCGCGAAACATTATATTCTTCTGTAAAACTGGCAGAAGATACCCTTAAATTTCTTGGCTTTAACAGTAATGTGGTCAAAGAAAAAGGACAACGATTTATTGAATACGATGAAAAATCAATTCGTAAACTAAAAGCAGATCGCCATAACCTAAAGCAATATGCTTTAAGTGCAAAAGAACAAATGGAAATCCAAGAAAAGCTTTTGCAAGACGACCAACTTCACGAACATAATGAACAAGCAAAAAAGCAATTTCCTGATATAGAATAACTTGCTTAACTTATTATTCTTCACAAAGTTTACCGATAATTTACCTCGAAAAAATGCTATAAATACTATTCTGCTTTTATATTCGCGATTGGTTCTTTGAAACAACTTATCCAGAAAGACTGAGGGATTAGGCCCTGCGAAGTCTTGGCAACCGCAAAATTTATTCTAAAATATTGTTGGTGCTAATTCCTACACTGCCCCAAAAAAGCAGAGAAAGATAAGTTCAGTATAGTTTTTGTTTTACTGACCTTTTCTGTTTCATATCTTTCAGGATACGCTGTTTCATTTTTTAAAAATAATGAAAGGTGCATTTTATGTGCCGTAGAGTAAATGAATATGAATATAAAAGAGAAATTAACACAACTCGCCCAAGAGAAAATATTAGTATTAGATGGCGCAATGGGAACTATGATTCAGCGCTATAAACTTACTGAGCAAGATTTTAGAGGAAAAGAATTTGCACAACACTCGCACGATTTAAAAGGAAATAACGATATATTAAATATTACTCGTCCTGATATTATTGAGTCTATCCATTTAGAATACCTCGAAGCTGGTGCCGATATAATTGAAACCAACACCTTTAGCGGAACATGGATTGCACAAGCCGATTACAAACTTGAAAAAGAAGCATACAAAATTAATTTTGAAGGTGCACAACTTGCTAAAAAGGCAGTTGAAAAATATCGCTTATCGCATCCCGAAAAAGAAGTTTTTGTGGCAGGTGCTTTTGGTCCCACCAACCGCACGGCATCTATTTCGCCCGATGTAAACAATCCCGGTTTTCGCGCTATTACTTTTGACGAATTGGTAAACGCCTATTCTGAGCAAACACGTGGTTTAATTGATGGTGGAGCAGATATTCTTTTAGTTGAAACAATCTTTGATACACTTAATGCCAAAGCATGTTTGTTTGCTATTCAACAAATACAAAAAGAAAAGGGAACAGATTTGCCCGTAATGGTTTCGGGCACAATTACCGATGCCAGCGGCAGAACACTTAGTGGACAAACTCCTGAAGCATTTGTAATTTCTGTTTCCCACTCTAAACCATTTTCAATAGGACTAAACTGTGCTTTAGGCGCAAAAGATATGCGACCACATATTGAAGCAATTTCTAAAAGTACAACCTGCTTTGTAAGTGCTTACCCAAATGCCGGATTGCCCAATGCATTTGGCGGCTACGATGAAACACCCGAAAGCATGGGCGAAGCTTTAGAAGATTTTTTAAAAAATGGATTTGTAAATATTATTGGCGGCTGCTGTGGCACTACGCCCGATCACATTCGAGTGTTTGCAGAAGTAGCAAAAAAGTATCCTCCTCGCAAAGCACCACGCCCAATTCCTTTTATGCAACTCAGCGGTTTAGAGCCTGTGGTGGTTACGCCTAAAAGTAATTTTATGAACGTAGGCGAACGTACTAATGTTACGGGCTCAAAAGTTTTTTTAAAACTCATTAAAGATGACAAATACGAAGATGCGCTTTCGGTTGCATTAGAGCAAGTGCAAGGCGGTGCGCAAGTCATTGACATCAACATGGACGAAGGAATGTTAGACGGAGAAGCCGCCATGAAACAATTCCTAAATTTAATTGCCTCAGAGCCGGATATTTCGCGCGTTCCGGTAATGATAGACAGTTCTAAATTTCACATTATCGAAGCTGGTTTAAAATGCTTACAAGGCAAAGGAATTGTAAATTCTATTTCTCTAAAAGAAGGCGAAAAAGAATTTATTCGCCAAGCCGAATTAGTGAAGCAGTATGGCGCTGCAGTAGTGGTGATGGCTTTTGATGAAGATGGACAAGCCGATACTTACGAAAGAAGAATTGAAATTTGCGAACGCAGCTATCGTGTTTTAGTTGATAAAGTTGGTTTCCCTGCTGAAGATATAATTTTCGATCCAAATATTTTTCCTGTGGCAACAGGATTGGAAGAACACCGCAAAAATGCAATAAACTTTTTCCGTGCAGCAAAATGGATAAAAGAAAACTTGCCGCATGCACATGTAAGTGGCGGCTTGAGCAATGTGTCCTTTTCTTTCCGTGGCAACAACGTAGTACGCGAAGCTATTCACTCCGCTTTTTTGTATCATGCAATTCAACATGGTATGGATATGGGAATTGTGAATCCAAGCATGCTAGAAGTATATGACGATGTTCCAAAAGATTTATTAGAACGTGTAGAAGATGTACTTTTTGACCGCAGAGATGATGCCACCGAACGCTTACTTGCATTTGCAGAAACGGTGAAGAAAAAAGATAAAGCAGATGTGGTAAACGATGAATGGAGAAACGGAAGCGTAGAAGAAAGATTAACCCATGCTTTGGTAAAAGGTATAGTGGAATTTGTAGAAGCTGACGTGGAGGAAGCTCGTCAAAAATATAGCAAGCCATTAGAGGTAATTGAAGGTCCTTTAATGAACGGAATGAACGTAGTTGGCGATTTATTCGGCTCAGGAAAAATGTTTCTTCCACAAGTGGTAAAAAGTGCTCGCGTGATGAAAAGAGCTGTTGCTTACTTACTTCCTTTTATGGAAGAAGAAAAAAAGAAGAGCGGAATTACTTCTAAAAGTAATGGCAAAATTTTATTGGCAACAGTAAAAGGCGATGTACACGATATTGGGAAAAATATTGTGGGTGTTGTGTTGGCATGCAACAACTACGAAATTATAGACATGGGTGTGATGGTGCCTGCTGATAAACTTTTAGAACGCGCCAAAGCAGAAGAGGCAGATATAATCGGCATAAGCGGATTGATTACACCGTCATTAGATGAAATGATACATGTTGCCAGCGAAATGGAGCGTTTAGGTTTTAAAATTCCATTGCTTATTGGTGGCGCAACCACTTCCGAAATTCACACTGCGGTGAAAGTAGCACCGGAATATTCTGCACCTGCGGTTTATGTTTTAGACGCTTCCAGAAGTGTGCCGGTAGTGAGCGCTTTGCTTAGCAAAGAACAAAAAGAAAACTTTGTAAACGAAGTAAAACAGCGCTACGAAATAATGCGCGATACACACAATAATCGCAAAAACGAAATTGAATTTGTAAGCTTAAAAGAAGCGAGAGAAAACGCACCCAGGATAGACTGGAAGCAAGAAAAAATAACTACACCAAACGTAAGCGGAGTACATGTTTTAAACAACTATAGCTTAGAAGCATTAGTGCCATATATTGATTGGTCTCCTCTCTTTGCTTCATGGGAAATGACAGGAACCTATCCGCGCATTTTTGAAAGCACAAAGTATGGCGTAGAAGCGAAAAAACTATTTGACGATGCTCAAGCATTATTGAAAAAAGTTATTGACGAAAAATGGCTGACGGCAAATGGTGTTTTTGGAATTTTTCCTGCCAATTCTAATAATGAATTGGTTGAAATAAAAGATGCCAACGCTACCGTAAAAAATATTGCTTTTATGCGGCAGCAAACTAAAAAACAAGGCTCGCAAGCAAACTTATGTTTATCAGATTTTGTTGCGCCTGCCACATACAATAATCAACCGCTTACCGATTACATCGGAGCATTTGCCGTAAGTTGCGGTTTTGATATTGAAAAACATGTTGAGCGTTTTGAAAAAGAGTTTGATGATTACAACAGCATCATGCTAAAAACCTTGGCTGGCCGTCTTTCCGAAGCATTCGCAGAACATTTGCACGAGCGTATCCGCAAAGAATTTTGGGGTTATGTAAAAGATGAAAATTTTTCAAACGATGAACTAATTCAAGAAAAATATCAAGGTATTCGCCCTGCACCAGGCTACGCAGCCTGCCCAGACCACACGCTTAAAAAACAAATTTGGGATTTACTCAACGTTGAGCAAAACACCGGAATGACAATTACCGAAAACTTCTCCATGTATCCGGCAACTTCGGTTAGCGGTTTTTACTTTGCTTCACCACATGCCAAATACTATGGCGTAGGTAAAATTTTAAAAGACCAAGTGGAAGTTTTAGCAGAAGCAAAAGGTTACTCTATTCCAGAAATGGAACGTTGGCTTCGCCCGAATTTGGGCTATTAGTTATTCCTTTTTAAAAAAAAAATCAGTTAATCGCGCTTTTGCTTGCCTATTTAGTACAAAATAAAAAAGCGAGCCAATATTGACTCGCTTGTAGATACTATTGCAATAGTAATATTAGGGTGTGAGAATCTTACTTTTGGGAAGCTTGAAGTCTTTCTAACTCTTTCAAGAATAAATCGCCATAGCCTCCGGTAATTTTAATATCACCTGCGATTTTTTCAACCTCTTCTTGAGATAAATCTTTCAAGAATAAATCTCCGTAGCCTCCAGTGATTTTAATGTCGTCTTGAATTTTTTGAATTTCATCAGCAGACAAATCTTTTAGGAATAAATCTCCGTAACCTCCGGTGATTTTAATGTCGCTAAGTTTGGCAGCAACATCAGTTGGATTAGCTTTTAAAAATAAATCGCCATAACCACCTTCGTAGCCTTTTGTATCTCCTCCAAGTGTTAGAGAAATTAAGATTGCAAGTAATAGTTCCATAATTCAGATGTTTTTTGTTTTTGTGTAAACAATATCGTTTACATAATGCAAACATAGTTGCTCGAACACCCCTTGTGTTCTACACTTTTATAGTTTTGTTGAAGTTACATATTTAAAGAATAAAAAATTAAATCATTGATAATCAATTACTTAATTGTATTGTAAATTAGGCTTTCTAATTGTATGCGTGTAACCTTTCTAATCTTTTTACCGTAGAACAAAGGTTTTGCTTGTTCCTATTTTTATGATAAAACAAACAACATGAAAACACTTAAAACCATTGCCGCTGCTTGGTTTCAGCTGCTTTGTTGTGAAAAAATCAGTGTTTTTTAAAAGGAAATTGCAAAGGGAATCCGGTTATTCACTCCAAATTTTCCATGATTCTTCGGCTTGAATTTCGAGCATTTCTAAGCCACTTTTGGTTACTGCGCCTTGTGTTTGTGCGGTATGTAAGAATAATGTTTGTGCAGGATTGTAAATTAAATCAACCACTAAATGCCGGTGCGAAATTGCATTATATGGAATAAGTGGCATGGCTTTAATATTAGGAAACATACCTGCCGGAGTCGTATTCACAATAATAGTATGAGCCTCTACAATTGAGTCGTTTAACGCTGTGTAAGTAAAACCATTCTCAATTTTTTCTCTTGACACAAGTGAAGCAGCAATACCCAATTTCTTCATTACATATTGAACGGCTTTTGAACTTCCTCCTGTTCCTAAAATAAGTGCACTTGTATGATGCAATTGCAGCAACGGTTTAATGCACTTTTCAAAACCAATTATATCGGTATTAAATGCTGCAATTTTATTATCTGATATTTTAAGGCAATTCGTGGCACCAATAGCTTCTACTTCTTTAGAAACATGATTGCAGAATTTCAGAACACTTTCTTTATGCGGAATGGTAACGTTTAAGCCGAATAAATTATGCTGTGAAATCAACAAAGGCAGTTCTTGAATAGATTGCAGCGGAAACAAATCGTAAGTAACATTTTGAATATGTTCCCGCAGAAACTTTTCTTCAAAATATTTTTTAGAAAACGAGTGTGTGAGCGGAAAACCGATTAAACCGAGATTCATGCTATCACCACATTATCTATTAAGCGTACGCCACCAATATTGGCTGCCACCAAAGCTACCAAAGACTTATCCGATATTTTAGTTTCGGCACGGAGTGTTTCGGCATTGCGCACTTCAAAATATTCTATTTCTATTTCTTTGTAAGCAGCCAATTTTTCTTTTGCAGCAGTTACTATTGTTTTCACGGCTGCAAGATTTTTTTCTCGTTTAAGCCTTTGAATTTTTCTGCGTGTGTAAAAAAGTGCTTTGCTTAGTTGCACCGCAATGGCTCTCGATTTTTTATCTAAACGAACATTGCGCGAACTCATTGCCAAACCATCTGCTTCGCGCTTGGTTGGGCATTTCACCAATTCAATTTTCAGCTTTCTTTTCTTTATCAATTCTCCAACTATTATAGCTTGCTGAAAATCTTTTAACCCCATAAACAATTTTTGCGGCTCAATAATTCGAAGCAGTCGTTCTACCACTTGTGCCATTCCGGCAAAATGTCCAGGTCTAAATTCTCCTTCCAGCGTTTGCGCCATAAAACCAAAATCTATTTCATCTTGTAGAGCTGTTCCATTTGGATACATTTCTTTCACCGAAGGAAGAAAAACTGCATCGCATTTTACTTGCTCTAAAAGCGCAATATCTTTCTCTGTAGTGATAGGATATTTTGCAAAATCTTCGGCATTATTAAACTGTGTTGGGTTCACAAAAATGCTTACCACCACATAAGTATTTTTGCGCTTTGCTTTTTCCACCAAACTCAAATGCCCTTGGTGCAGTGCGCCCATTGTTGGAACAAAATACAAAGTTTTGCCTTTAATAGTAGCAAGTTCATTTTTCCAATCGGCAACGGTTTTAAATATTTTCATTGTTGTGAGCTTCTACATTAAAAATCTTTACAGTTGCAAAATACAATAGCGCATTTGCTGCCATCATTCCTGCAAAAAGCAGAAAATAATCAGCACCGGAAAATTGACTAAAAACACCTCCGGAATGAATGCTGTTATTGATGAATGATACCAGAATATTTCCGATAAAAACAGTGAAGAAAAATAGCGACATCACAGTGCTGCGCATATTTTTTGGAGAGTTTGAAAATGCAAATTCCAAGCCTGTAAGCGAAACTAAAATTTCTGAAGCTGTGAGAATTGCATAGGCCAAGAGTTGCCAGGCAATATTCAATTTTATTCCTGCATCAATTTGTTTTTGAATCCATGCAGAAAGTAAAAAAGTAAGTACAATTAAAATGAAGCCCCAGCCAATTTTTCGCACTGATGTAACTCGAATGCCAATCTTTTCTAAAGTTGGAAAAACCACTACTGAAAAAAGCGGAATAAACACCAATATTAAAATTGCATTCACGACTTGTATTTGTTCGCTTAGCCAAGTAATGCCCATAAAGTTCAAATCCATTTTGGCAGCTTGTAACACCCACTCAGAACCATTTTGGTCGTAAAGCGCCCAAAACAAAGGTATGAATGCAAACACAATTAGCACCTTAGAAAGTTGCCTTACAGTTTGCATAAATGATAGGGTATTTTCACTCTTAGTTGGCGGCACCATTTTATATTTTTTCGTTCCTGCCAAGAAAATAATTAGTGCAACCAGCATCAGCAATCCCGGAACTGTAAATGCTACAGATGCACCGTATTTATGTTTCAAAACCGGAATAATAAGCATTGAAAAAAATGCACCTAAATTGATAGAGAAATAAAAGACATCATAGAGTTTACTTATTCGCTTGTCATCTTCATTTTCAAATTGGTCGCCCACCATCACACTCACATTAGGTTTTACGCCACCTGCGCCAATTGCAATAAGCATTAAACCGGTGATAAACAAGTTGTAGTTATTTTCAAAAACAGCTAAAAACAAATGCCCGATGATGTACAAAACACTTAGGTAAACAATAGTTTTGTATCGTCCTAAATATCTATCGGCAAGCAAGCCACCTAAAATGCTGCAACCGTAAGTGATAGCAGTAAATAAGTGTGTAATTTCATTAGAGCGTGCTTCTGCGCTTGCTTGTAGTGTGGTATTACTTTCAGGATTAAAAAAATTGCTCACTAAAAAAGTAGTGAGTATGGCTTTCATGCCATAAAAACTAAACCGCTCTGCTAATTCCGTTCCAACAATATATGGAGCAGACTTTGGAAATACATTAAATTGTTTTAATGGCATTTTTTCTTTTTCTAAAGTTTTAAAAGCGAGTGAAGTTAGATGATTTTTTATTTGAGCAATCTACTACTTTAAATTCTTTTGCGCCCATTGCAAATTATTTTTTGCCAAAGCATAACCGGGAGTAATTTTCAATGCTTCTTCGCAAGCGGCAGCGCCTTCTTTAAATCTGCCGAGTGCATTATTTGCCGAGCATATATTGTTCCATGCTTCAGCATAATTAGGTTTTATTGACAATGCTTTTTGCGCTGCTTCAATACACTTTTCGTAGTTACCTGCCTGGTAGTAGCTTAAACTTAAATTCAAATAACCATCAGCCGTTGGCGCAAGTGCGAGTGCAGTTTCTTCAATTTCTGCTTTGCTTTTTCCGGTAGCAGCCAATTCTAAAAATGCTTTTGCTTTCGCATCGCTGGGCAAAATGTCAAGCGTTTCATTACACAGTATTTTTAATTCTTCCAATCGTTTGGTTTCGTAAAGTGCGTCCATTAAAAGGTATCTGGCATCTACTTGTGCACTACTCATTTTCAGGCATTGCTGCAAGTAGCCGATTGCCTCTTCTTTTTTACCTTGTTTGTATAAATACTTTCCGTAGAAATAATAATTATTTGGATAGCTCTTGCCGTATTCTAAACCTTTCAAATAATAGTATTCTGCTTCGTTCTGTTTTCCTGTTACTTCTTTCACTATTGCCATATTTATATACAAATAGGAATAGTAAGGCCAACGCTCTAAGCCCCGCTGAAAATAGTTCTCGGCTCCTACATAATCACCTCTTCCCATCAATGCCAAGCCATAATTCATTAAGCCGCGACCATTAAGCGGGCTTTTTTCTGAAACATCTTTCCATAAAGTTTCTTCATTCAGCCAAACTTTATTACGCTCGAAAGTGCCATAGGCATAAGCGGTGCAGAACAGAAAGCAAACTACAAAAACTGCTGCCGCAGGAATCCTCTTTAATATATTTTGCAGCAATAAATACGCTGCCCAAGTAAGCGCCAGCGCTGTTCCTACATGCGGAAAAAATTGGCGGTGGTCGTTCATTACTTCTGCCAAAGGCACAAAAGTGGTTGGCACTAAGGCAAAGAGAAACCACAAAATACCAAACGCTATCGGGCGTTGTTTTTTATTTTTAGAAGTAATAAAAACTGTTGCAATAAGAAGTATAAGAAACACAAAACCAATTATTGAACCAAATTCTGAAAGTGATTTAAAAGTGCCCCAATCGGTATCTGCACTTAGCTGCAATGGCAATAAAAACATAGATATGTAATGCAAATAAACGTATGGTTGTGTAATTACATATTCAAACAGTGAACTACCGCCCGGTTCAAACATTCCTTCTTCCATTTTTTTGATTAAGAAATATACAAACACAAAAACAGCCATTGCAGGCAAAGCAACTTTTAGCAAACTATCCCATTTCCATTTGCCAAATGCAAGTAAACTTTGTTCTTGTTCAAAAAGCAAATGATAAACCATAAGCATTGGCGCAAACATAATTGCCGTGGGCTTTGCAAGGCCTCCAATAAGTATTGGAATTAAGTATAAATAATACTTACGCGACTTGCTTGAATATTGGTAAACCACAAAAGCCAGCACCACAAAAAAGGTTGAAATAGAATCGGAACGAGAAATTACGTAGTTAATAGTTTCTGCCATTACCGGATTGAGCGAATACCATACAACAGCAAAAAGAGAAATGAAATTATTGGGAGATTCAGGAGAAACTTTATCTAATATTTTTTTAAAGAAAAACCACATTAAAATGCTTTGCAGCAGAAAGAAAATAAAGGTTGAAAGATGAAACCAAAACGGAGTGTATCCCTTGCCCGAAAATGTTTCGCCAAGTTTGTAATCTATGGCAAGCGTGGTAGTTACCAGCGGGCGATACGAACCATGTGAGGGAATAGAACTGAATGTGGTGCAGTCTTTAAAAAAGAGTGGAATATTTTGAATGTGGCGCACATACAAATTGTTTTCTACCGTGTGCGAATCATCAAAGTGAAAACTATTGTTCCAATGATTGCTATATGCGAAAATCAGCATTGCAAATGCAACTATCGCAACTAACCAAAAAGCTTTTTTATTGTTGAACATAAAAGAAATGAAAGCGCTAAGAAAGATATTTTTTTGCACTGTAAATATTAAGCAGATGTGGGAAAACATTTAGTGTAGTAAAATAAAATTCATTTAGGTTTGGAGCTAAATTATAAGCGTATGAAAACGATTGCTGCAGCTACATGGAAAAGCCCTTCAAACATTGCTATTATTAAGTATTGGGGGAAAAAGAAAAACCAAATTCCTGAGAACCCATCGCTGAGTTTCACATTAAGCAAATGCTTTACGGAAACTTCGGTTTCGTTAGTACCGAAAGAAACCAAGAGCGATGAATTGCAGTTGCAGTTTTATTTCGATAAAAAAGAAAATATAGCTTTCCGTTTGCGCTTGCTAAATTTCTTTGCATCTATACAAAAAGACTTTAAATTTTTAAATGATTACGGGTTAGTAATTCACTCTGCAAATTCGTTTCCACACTCCAGCGGAATTGCTTCTTCGGCATCTTCGTATAGCGCATTGGCAGCGGCTTTGTGCGATATTGAAACTCAATTATCAAACAAAAAAGCAAGTAGCGAAAAGCAGTTGCTTGCTGATGCCAAATGGATAAAACGCACTTCTTATTTTTCGCGCATTGGTTCGGGAAGTGCCTGTCGTTCTCTATTTCCTTATGCTTCTGTGTGGGGCGAAACAGATGCTGTAAAAAACTCTTCTGATGAATATGGAATTGGCGCAGAAAATCTATTGCATAAAGATTTTAAAACCCTTTGCGATAGTATTTTAATTGCTAGCAGCAGAGAGAAAGTAGTATCGAGCCGTGTTGGGCACTCTTTAATGAAAGGGCATCCTTTTGCTAAAACACGCTATAAGCAAGCAGAGAGTAATTTAGAAAATTTATTGCCTGCACTCAAAGCCGGAGACTGGGAAACTTTTGGCAACATTGCCGAGAACGAAGCCATGACTCTGCACGCTTTGATGATGTGTTCTAATCCTTCTTTTATTTTGATGAATGCACATACTTTAAGCATGATAGAAAGTATCCGAAGCTTTCGCAACAGCAGTAAAATTCCGGTTTATTTTACTTTAGATGCAGGTCCAAACGTGCATTTGCTTTATCCGAAATCTTATGCAAAAAAGGTTTTAGAATTTGCCGATTATGAACTTTCCGGCTTGTGCGAAGACGGAAAAATGATTCATGACTTTACGGGCAATGGAATTGAAAAAGTAAAGTAGGTTTTAATGTTTGATTTAAGTCTAAAAATATCTTCTAATTTCTTAGACTATATATACTATAAAAATTGCAATCCGTTCTATACTTAACTTCCCCATAGTATGTTATTTATAGTCTTTAACTTTTCATAATCAATGGTATATTCCTCAGAATTTGATACAACACCAACCTCTTTCAATGTTAAGTATTCATTTTCACCCTTCCACTTACAAATAAATGGATTGTAGTTACATTCTAATTCGTGATAATAGCCGCCACTTTCTCTTTTAATAGGCACTCTAGAATCTAAGCATAAATAGCGGAATTCACAATGCTTGCAAATGTCTATCTCTGTTTTAGGAATATGCCAATGCCAAGTAAAATCAGCATTTTCAGATAGTGCCTTTAAATCATTTATTTGGGTAATATTTCCAAATTCTTTCGTTAAATTTACATCGTTATATATTGTACCTTCTCCATCAATAAATATTTTCTTGTTGTAAAAAAGATTATGCCTTAATGCTTCCATATAAATATCAATAGTTACTTGAAAATAGTGTTCGCTATTACTTATATAGTTTTGAGCAACATTAAAAGGTTGACTTACTCCAATAATTGAACACCCTGTTAAATCGTCTTTAACAATTATCGTGTCATGTGAAAAGTTAAAAATGAAAATATTATTTATTCTTGGCTCCGACTCCCATATTTGTATGATTTCATCTAAATCCTTTAGATAATTTTTATTGATATATATTTCAATATTTTCAAAGCCTGATGTTGATATATTTTTCCTAAGTAATTGGCTGTCAAAGTAGTTTTCAAATACAAGTGCAATATCATGGCAATTACTTACTTCTAATTGCTTAAATAAACAATCCAAATAAGATGGGTATAATTGACTAACAAAGATAACAGCGGAGCTAAAATGGCTGGGTTGGTAGAAATGCTCGGTAAGAGGCGCAAAATTAGATAACAATGAAGCAGGGCATTTAAAAAAAAAGGATATTATCGTATTTATTTAAAATCACTTGATATTCTTTTAAAGTAGAATCATTAACGTAAACTCCATTTATCCGCTGAACTGTATCAATAACTTCATTGGGTATATAGTTCCAGGATTCTCTTGTTAAATCTATTGATAGTCCACGTAGAAATCCCTTTGCAAATTTAATATCTTCAAAAGATTTGTAAACAATCATTTTACAAAATCAAAAAAATTTATAATAAGTTCATTATTGCTATTCGCAGCATAGATAAAATACATGCCCGGATCTAATGTAAGAAGTAAGGTAGAATTCATAAGAGGACAATAGTCTTTTCTATTTATTCTATACCATACTATCAAATAATATTGTAACGGCTTTATCCTTTTACATTAAATTCTTTGTAAAAGAAAATTGAAAAAGTAAAGTAAATATTAGAGGAAATTGCTTTGTGGCACTATGCCATTTCTAAGTTTTCTTCACCAGATTGCAGTTCCACATTTCTGCTCACGCTAAGAATAATTCCAAAAGCGATACTCGTGAAAATCGCGCTGCTTCCGCCCATGCTCACAAGTGGCAAAGTAACGCCTGTTACAGGCACTAAATTCACTACCACAGCCATATTTATCATCGCTTGAATTACTAAAGCAATGCCTAAGCCTGCTGCCAAAAAAGCGCCAAATGCTTTTGGGGCTTTCAAAACAATTCTCACACATCGGTATAGAAAAAACAAATACAAAAGCACAATTACGCCACCGCCAAGCAGGCCATATTCTTCAATAATAATGGAATAAATAAAATCGGAGTAAGGATGTGGCAAAAAGTTTTTTTGGTCGCTACCGCCAGCGTTTAAATTCACTATGCCACCTTTCGCAATAGCAATTTTAGATTGCAATACTTGATACTCTTCATCAGCATTTCCTGTTGGGTTAGAAAAACTTTCTACTCTGTGTTTCCATGTTAATGTTCTCCCTTTGAGTGCGCTTTCCGGCATCACAAAAAGCAAGGTTAAAAACAAGCTCAAAATTAAGATTCCAGAGCCGGCTAAAAGTGCAATATGTTTTAGAGAAACTCTTCCAACAAACATTACGAAAACACCTGTAAATACAATAATAAGCGCTGTTGAAAGGTTTTCTGGAGCAATAAGAATTGCAGTGAGCAAAGTGGGTAAAAGTATAGGTAAAAATGCTTCTTTAAAATCTGAAATATTATCTTGCTTTAGGCTTAACTGCCGCGCCAAATACATAATAAGCGCCAACTTTGCCAAGTCAGAAGTTTGGAACGTTAGCCCAACCAAAGGAATGGTTATCCAGCGATTAGCATCGTTTAGTTCAGTTCCAAAAAACATAGTATAAATAAGTAAGGGAATAGAGGCAATCCAAAGTATTTGGGCTATTCGTGAATAGTAACGATAGTCCACCAAATGCGTTACAAACATCAGCCCAAAACCAATGGCTACATAAAAGAATTGTTTCATCACATAGTATTCGGTATTGCCACCTTGCAAGCGAAAAGCCAGAGTGCTGGTAGAACTGTAAATGCCCAACATGGAAAATCCAATGAGCAAAAACACAACTAACCAAATTAGTCGGTCGCCTTGTAAATATTTGAATACGTTACTCATTTATTGATGAATCAAAATTCATTTTACTTAGTTGAATACAAGTTTTTACATGCTACAGCTTAATTACTTCATCTTTAAACTTCATTCCTCTGTCTTCAAAATTTTGGAACAAATCGAATGAAGCGCAGCATGGAGAAAGCAGTACTACATCGCCAGGATTTCCCAAGTGGTAAGCCATTTTTACGGCATCTTGGATATTGTTGGTATTCACAATTACATCAACTGCTTTGCCGAATGCACTATGCAATTTTGTATTGTCTTCACCTAAGCAAACTAATGCTTTCACTTTCTTTTGCACCAAAGGCAAAAGCACAGAATAATCGTTGCCTTTGTCCACACCGCCCGCAATCCAAATCACAGGTTTGCTCATGGTTTCCAGTGCATACCAAGTACTGTTTACGTTGGTTGCTTTTGAGTCGTTAATAAATTCTACTCCACGCACTTTTGTTACGCTTTCCAAGCGGTGTTCAAGTGATCTAAAATCGCTTAAACTCTGCTTGATTTCTTCTTTGCGCAGCCCATAAATGTTTGCTACAATTCCTGCTGCTAAAGAATTGTAAGTGTTGTGGCGTCCTTTAATGCCAAGTTCTGAATTGCTCATGGTGAACTGAGATTGGTTTATGTTAATGAATAAAGTTTCGTTTTCTAAATAGCCTCCTTGCGAAAATTTCTTTTCAAGACTGAAAGGAATTTTTTGTGCTTTTGTTGGATAACGCTCCAAGTTTTGCATGGTTATTTCGTCATCAGCACAGTAGATGAAATAGTCAGTTTCGTTTTGAAATTTTCCTATGTTAAATTTCGCTTCCACATAGTTTTGAAGGTCATAATTGTATCTATCTAAATGATCGGGTGTGATATTGGTAAGCACCGCCACATTGGGTCTAAAAGTTTCAATATCATCTAACTGAAAACTTGAAATTTCAAGTACGTAATAATCAAATTTTTCGGTAGCTACTTGCCATGCAAAGCTCTTGCCAATATTGCCGCCAAGCCCAACATTTAATCCGGCATTGCGCATGATGTGATAAGTGAGTGCAGTAGTAGTAGTTTTGCCGTTACTGCCTGTGATGCCAATAATTTCTGCATTGGTATATGGTGCAGCAAATTCCATTTCGCTCACAATTTTTATTCCTGCTTCTTTTAGGTGTTTTACTATCGGAGCTTTATGTGGAATTCCGGGGCTTTTCATTACTATGTCAGCATCTAAAATTTTGCTCTCAGTGTGCGATTTGCTTTCGTATTGAATGCCATATTCATCAAGTACTTTTTGATACTTAGGTTTTATTTCTCCACCATCGCTTAAAAAAACTTCATAGCCTTGCTTAACACCCAAAATAGCAGTGCCAACGCCACTCTCTCCTCCACCAAGTACTACTAATTTCTTAGCCATTTTAATAGTTTTAATTCCTTTCCTACTGAATTTTTAATGTTACAATGCTCAATACCGCCAGCATAATTCCAATAATCCAAAAGCGGCTTACTATTTTGCTTTCATGTATTCCCATTTTTTGAAAATGATGGTGCAGTGGGCTCATTAAAAAAATTCTCCTGCCTTCTCCATATTTCCTTTTAGTATATTTAAAGTAGCTTACTTGCATCATTACACTCACAGTTTCAACTAAGAATACACCGCAGATTAGTGGAAGCAATAATTCTTTGCGCACACAAAGTGCCATTGTTGCAATAATTCCACCTAATGCTAATGAGCCTGTATCGCCCATAAATACTTGCGCAGGGTAAGCGTTGTACCACAAAAAGCCAACGCAAGCGCCAATAAATGCTGCGCAAAAAATTACTAATTCACCCACATTCGGTATGTACATTATGTTTAGGTAATCAGCGAAAATGATATTGCCTGATACGTAAGCAAATACTAAAAGTGTGGCACCAATAATTGAGGCGGAACCTGCAGCTAAGCCATCAATGCCATCAGTTAAGTTTGCTGCATTGCTTACCGCAGTGATAATAAAAATGACGATTGGAATAAAAATAAGCCAAGTGTATTTAGTCCATTCTTCATTTATGCTGCCTAATATTCTTTCGTAGTCAATCTCTTGGTTTTTAATGAATGGTAAAGTTGTAATGGTTGATTTTTCGGTTATCATATAGTGCGCTACGCCTTTATCATCAGTTACTTTTGTAACTTCATTACTATCGTATTTATAAACCTCTCCTGTTGGAATTTCATCTTTAATCACCACATTTCCATTAAAGTAAAGCACCGTTCCAACTATAATTCCCAAGCCAACTTGGCCAATGATTTTGAATTTTCCTGAAAGCCCTTTTTTATCTTTTTTGAAAACTTTTATGTAGTCGTCTAAAGCACCAATTATGCCCAACCAAACAGTAGTGATGAGCAACAAAATGATATAAACACTTCCGATTTTTGCAAAAAGTAAAGTAGGAATTAAAATAGCGCTTAGGATAATTAAACCACCCATTGTTGGTGTGCCTTTTTTGGTTTTCTCTCCTTCTAAACCAAGCTCGCGAATGGTTTCGCCAATTTGTTTTTTGCGTAAAAAATCAATGATATTTTTTCCATAAACAAGAGAAATAACCAAGCTTAGCAGCAAAGCCATTGCTGCGCGAAACGAAATGTAGTTAAACAATCCCGCTCCCGGAAAATCGTATTGAACATCAAGCCATCTGAACAAATAGTATAACATGGTTCTATATTTTATTTTGAAACTTGGACGTTGATTCTTTCTTGTTTTTAATTATTTCTTTATTCTGATTTTTTTATTATTTCTCTAGCTCTTCAAAAGTTTCCTGCAATATTTTTTTATCATCAAAGTCATGTTTTACACCATTTATTTCTTGGTATTTTTCATGTCCCTTTCCTGCAATTAGAATAATGTCGTTTGCATTTGCCAAAGAGCAAGCAGTTTTTATTGCTTCTTTTCTATCAGAAATAGTGATTACTTTTTTGCGTTCAGGCGCAGGAACACCTTCGTTCATTTCACGCAAAATTTCATTTGGGTCTTCAGTGCGCGGATTATCTGAAGTAAAGATTGCTTTATCTGCAAACTTGCTTGCCAGCATTGCCATGAGCGGGCGCTTTGCCGCGTCTCTATTTCCGCCACAGCCAACTACAGCAATAAATTGTTCATTGCCATTGCGAATTGCATTGATGGTAAATATTACATTTTTCAGTGCATCAGGTGTGTGTGCGTAATCAACAATTCCAACTATTTTTCCTTTTAGCGAAATTACTTGTTCAAACCTGCCGGCAGGTGGAGAAAGCGCAGAAATAATGCGTAAAACTTCTTCTTTTTCAGCACCAAGTAAATTTGCTATTGCATAAACCAAAAGCAAATTGTAAGCGTTAAATTCACCAATGAGGCGCACGTGCAATTCTTGCCCGTTGATGTCTAATTGCAAGCCGGTGATGTTGTTATCAATAATTTTTGCCTTGAAGTCTGATGGCGTTTTTAATGAATAGAAATACTTTTTTGCTTTAGTATTTTGAAGCATCACAGAGCCATTTCGGTCATCTGCATTTGAAATTGCAAAAGCATCTTCGTTCAATTCATCAAAGAATTTTTTCTTGGCTTTAATGTAATTGTCAAACGTTTTATGATAATCTAAATGATCGTGTGTGATGTTTGTAAACGCAGCACCTGCAAACTTTAATCCTGCAATTCTATTTTGGTGAATAGCGTGTGAGCTTGCCTCCATAAAGCAGTATTGGCAACCTTCTTGAACCATTTGTGCTAATAGCGAATTTAAGCCTATGGCATCAGGTGTTGTATGCGTAGATGGAATTACAACTTCATCAATTTGATTTTGAACCGTTGAAAGCAATCCTACACGATGACCCAACTCTCTAAAAAGCCTGAAAAGTAAAGTTGCGACAGATGTTTTTCCGTTTGTTCCGGTAACACCAACTACTTTTAATTTGTGCGAAGGGTTATCGTAAAAATTTGCTGCCATAATACCAAGTGCACGGCTGCTTTCTTCTACTAAAACATAAGTTACATTTGAGTTTATATTGACAGGTAGTTTCTCACACACAATTACAGAAGCACCTGCTGAAACACATTGTTCAATAAAATTATGCCCATCAACCAAAGTGCCTGAAACTGCTACAAAGCAATCTCCGGTTTTCACTTTGCGTGAGTCTAATTGCAAAGCATTTACAACCGCATCGCTGCTGCCGCAAAGCTGCTTTACTTTTACATTCACTAAGAGGGTTTTTAAATCTTTCACTTTATGATAATTCTATTACTACTTGTGTTCCTTTCACAATTGGTTCGCCCGCTTTTATACTTTGCGATTTCACCATGCCTTGCCCAACTATATTTACTTTCAATCCCATGTTTTCTAATAGATATAAAACATCGCGCAAACCCATTCCTACTACTTCCGGCATCACACTTTCTTTTACATTAAAATCTGTTGGCTGCAATACAGTTTGGTTGCGTGAAACCTGTGTCCATTCTTGGTCCGAAGTTTGAATTTTCTTTCCCCAAGCAGCGTAGATATTTTTTATTTCATCGCTATTGCCTTTCTTTATTATTGGCACTTCTTTTTGTGCAATCAGTTGCTGAACAGGTTTCTGCATTTGCAGCGATTTAGAGTAAACTTTATCAGCCACTTCTTTAAAAATTGTACCTGCTACTTTATTTCCATAGTAACCATTTTGAGAAGGAGAATTGATTACTACAATCATTGAATACAATGGATTTTCAGCAGGAAAGTAACCGCAAAAAGATGCCTGATAAACTGCTTTTTTATAGCCTTCTTTTCCTTGTGCAATTTTTGCTGTTCCTGTTTTTCCCGCTACGCGCAAGTAGTCAGTTTTTAAATTGGTTGCAGTGCCATTTTCCACTACGCCTTCCAGCATTTGACGGAGCTCTACAATAGTTTTTGCACTTAATAATTTTTTATTCAATACAACTGTTGTAAACGAATCAACAGTTTGATTATATGCTGTAATTTTTTCTATTAAAGAAGGCTTTACCATAATGCCATTGTTGGCAATTGCATTGTAAAAAGAAAGGATATGCAATGGTGTAACTTGCATTTCGTAGCCGTGTGCTAAAAACGGAACTGATGTTGCTTGCCACTTTTTATAGTTTCTTAAAATAGGTTTTGCAGCACCTTCAATTTCAATATCAATTGGTTGTGTAAATCCAAAACTTTCTAAGTGCTGAAATAGTTTTTGCTTGCCTTGTGCGGTATTGTAAAATTTATCAGCTAGTTCGGCAATTGCCACGTTTGAAGAAATTTCTATTGCGCGTTTTAAATCTATAATCTGAGTTTTGGGCACATCGTGATCGCGCACTGGCAAGCCATAGAATATTGCTGTGCCATTACCTAAATCTACTTTGGTTTGATTATTTGCATAGCCATCTTCGAGCAAAGCGGCAACAGTTGCAATTTTAAAGGTTGAGCCAGGTGCTTCAGCTTCTGCCAAAGCATAGTTTTTAATTTCCTTGTAAATTGAATCTTTGGTTAAGCCTAAGTTTGCAATGACTCTTATTTTTCCAGTTTTGCACTCCATTAAAACAACGCAGCCATGTTCTGCTCCGTGGTGAAGCAACGCACGGTTTAGTGCATCTTCTGCAACATCTTGAAAATCTATATCGATAGAAGTATGGACATCTTTTCCGGGTTGAGGTCTTACGTTTTCAGGCGACTCCAAAGGTATTCTTAATCCTCCTGAAATTTTTTGTGCTAATGTGTTTCCAGGAATACCGGTGAGAATAGTATCGAATTTTTTTTCTAATCCAACACCTACTTTTTCTTTTGAATTTTCTTTGTAATAGCCAATGGTTCTTTCTGCTAACCAGCCGAAAGGCTTCAAGCGCTTTTTGTGTTTGTCGAAAACAAAACCGCTTTTGTTTTGCCCATTTCTAAGCAATGGCCAGTGCTGCATTTCATTCTGTAAATCATAAGGAATCCCTTTTCTTAATACAACATAGCTCTTCTTGCTTCTGTGTAATCTCCAAAGTTCTTTTTTGTATTCTGCCGCAGATTTATCTTTAAATTTATTGCTAAATAGAAGTGCTAATGAATCAACATGCGCTCTAAAAAGTTTATCGTTTCGCAGGCTTGCTTTTATATCAAAACCTAAATCAAAAATTGGCAGTGTAGTAGCTAATAACCTGCCATCGTTGGCATAGATATTTCCGCGCTCGGCAGGTAATTTTATTTTTGAAATAGTGAGAGAATCGGCTAAGCTAAGGTAGTAATTGCCTTGGTAAGATTGAATGTAAAAAGCGCGTGCAAGAATGGCAGCACCTACCAAACATATAGCTAAAAAGCCAATGCGGACACGTACTACTATTTCTTGTTTTTTATTCACTTTAATTTTTCTATTACTTTTTATTCTTCAACAATATTTGGTGGAATACGTAAAGGCTTTATTCCATATTCTTCAACTAAACCGGCAACTGAACTCTGCTTGCTTTGCTTCATCATTTCTGAAGAAGTAAAGAGGTAATCCCAACGCAGTTGCTGTACTTGTTTTTCTTTTTTAGCTATGTCGCGCACATAGTTTTCAGCTAAATGTGCATTGGCAATGTGTATCACACCCAAGCCAATTAAAAACAGAATAAAAGGCAAGTTTGTAAACAAGCTCATAAAACCTATTTCACTGGCTTCGTTTGCTTTACTCCAAAAATTACCCTTACTTTTTTCCGTTTGTTTTTCCGTTTCTTCCATAGCCTCTATTTTCAAATTATCTTTTTATCGCCACACGAAGTTTGGCACTTCGCGCTCTTGAGTTTTGTTTTAGTTCTTGTGCGTTTGCTTCAATTGGTTTTTTAGTTTTTACATTAAATAATCGCTCAATATTTCCAAAGTCATCTTTAATATGTTCACCTTCAAAATTTCCGGTTTTCATAAAGTTTTTCACCAATCTATCTTCGAGCGAATGGAAGGTGATTACTGCCAAAATTCCATTTGGATTCAGCACTTTCGCACTTTGCTCCAGCAAATCTTTTAGCGCACTCAACTCATCGTTTACCTCAATTCGCAGCGCTTGAAAAACTTGTGCCCAGTAGCGATGTTTGTCGCCTTTCATTACTACTTCGCACACGTTGAGCAAATCGCTAATGGTTTTGAATGGCTTTTGGAAGCGCACTTCTGCAATTTTTTCTGCCAATGTTTTTGCATTGCGCACTTCACCATATTCGCCAAAAATTTGCTGAAGTGTTGCTGCGCTTTCTTGGTTTAAAATGTCTGCTGCGGTTCTGCCTGAGTTCACATTCATTCGCATATCCAAAGCACCATCAAAGCGATAGCTAAAGCCTCTTTCAGCTGTATCGAATTGAAATGAACTAACGCCTAAATCAGCTAAAATCCCATCTACTTTTGCAAAGCCTTCTGCTCTAAGAAAGCGCTGCAAGTGCCTAAAGTTTTGCGGAATAAAAACAAGCCTTTCATCGCTTGGCAAATTCTGTTTCGCATCGGCATCTTGGTCGAAAGCAATGAGTTTGCCTTTTGCTGAAAGGTGTTTCAAAATTTCGCGCGAATGACCGCCACCGCCAAAAGTTGTATCCACATACACGCCATCGGGCAAAATATTCAGCGCCTCCACACATTCATGTAAAAGAACGGGTACGTGATAATTGTTCTGCTCTGAACTCATTTTCACGGTTATTTTTTGTTTCGTTCTAACTCGTTTAAATAGTTAGAAACTTCAATACTGTATTGGTGCATGTTTGGCAACGTTACCGAAGTGAAATCGTGGAGCTTGCTTGGCTCCCATATCTTTATTAAATTAAGGTCGCCAACCATAATTACTTCGCGGGTGTTGTTTAAGTACCCCATTAAACTTTTGGGAATTAAAAATCTGTCAGAACCATCTAATGTAAGCTCCGTAATTCCTAAAATAAATGTGCCACGAAATGCGCGATGAATAGGATTGTAATCATCTAATCGGTCTAAGCGCTCCTCTTCTTTTGTCCAAATTGCCAAAGGGTATATTTCAAGACAATCGTCTAACCCTTTTTTTATCATGAATGAACCTTTATCAGCCGGGTCAAATTGCTGCTTAAACGACACAGGCATTTTAATACGCCCTTTGTCGTCCACCGAACAATTAAACTGACCTCTGAATTTGCCCATTTCTTTAAATTCAAAACGAAATTATGAAATTAGTCCACTTAATGCCACTTATTGCCATAAAAATAGACAAAAAAGTTTTCAACAATTTTAGCAAATGGGGCAAAATCATTATGCAGTATATGTTTCAATGAAAATTTGCACTATAAAACCTACCTGTGGAAAACCTTTAAATAGAAGAGCTAACAGCTCAATAAACATGTTTTCAACAGAAAACAATACTTTTTAAACCACTATTAACGATAAAAGAACATTGTACTTTCTAACAAAGTGCAAATCTTAAAGCCATTTTAAGTAGTTATTTAGAAAATTATGAGAAAAACTCGGTTCCTGGGTCAAAAAGTGGCAGCGAAATAGGAGGACTTATTAAAAAGCAGAAATCAATGCCGGAATTATACCAATGGTACATTCTGCTATACACCATTTTAGTGTTGTTTATATTGTTTTTGTGCCATATAAAAGCAATGAACGAATTTTCGTTTCGTTGAAACAAGTTAAGATGCAGGAAGTAGTGTTTGAAAATTCATTTAAGGGAAAGAAAAAGAAAGAAGAAACCGCTGAAAATACAGTAGAGGAAACGGTAAAAGAAAAGCCCCAAAAAGCTAAGCCCACAAAGCAAAGTGAAGGCAAAAAATCATCTAAAACAATGAAAGACGATTTTGATACTCCGGTTCAAGAACCTAACTTTTTTAAAGATGGTCGCGCATTAAAAATTGTGGGTCTACTGTTGCTTCTATTTTCATTTTTCCTTGGTATTGCGCTTACTTCTTTTTTGTTTACCATCGAAGAAGACCAGTCGCTCGTTCATGGAAATTCGTTAGAAACACTCACTCGCAATTCCATTCACGCAGAAAATGCATTAGGCAGACTGGGCGCGGTATTGGCGAATTTTTTCTTCAATAATTTATTTGGATTTTCATCATTTATTTTAGTGGCAATTGTGTTTGCGGCAGGTTTTAATTTGCTGCTTCAAAAGCGCGTTTTTAATGTGCTAACAATGACTGTGAATGGTGCACTTTTAGCAGTGTGGGGCGCAGCAACTTTAGCTTTTGCCAATTATTTAATCTCCCCAGATTCAGTTTTGGCTTGGGGCGGAAGCGTTGGTAATTTTTTAACCGGAAGCTATGGCTGGCTAACCGGATTGATTGGTATTCCCGGTGTTTTCGCTACGTTATTTATTTCAGCTTTAATTGTTGCTGTTGCTATTTACAACATCAGTTTTGGCAGTATGCTCAATTGGTTTAAGAAGAAACCGCAAGCGACTTCTCCAATTTCTACAAACACAGGAACGGTGGCACACACAGCCGATTTTCCGGCAGATTATCGCGACCCTTCTGAAAACATTTTTGCAAAAGATAATTTAGATGAAGCAGTAGAAAACGGTTTGGATTTAGAAATTGAAAAAGAGGAAATTATTGTTCAAAAAAATAAAGTAGTAGCACCGCCAAAGGAAGCAGATGAAGAAGACTTAGATTTAGAAATTGCAGAAACAAAACCGGAGGAAGAGGAGTACGAATACGAACAAAAACATACGCACACAACACCTTACGATCCAACAGAAGATCTTTCAAACTACAAAATGCCAACACTAACTTTGTTAGAGGAGCACGGTAGCGAAAAAATAAATTTAGACAAGGAAGAATTAGAGCGAAACAAAAACCAAATTGTTGCTACGCTCAACAACTACCAAATTGAAATTTCTAAGATAAAAGCAACTGTGGGGCCAACCGTTACTTTGTATGAAATTATTCCTGCTCCGGGCGTTAGAATTTCAAAAATTAAAAACTTAGAAGATGACATTGCGCTTAGCTTAGCAGCTTTAGGCATTCGTATTATTGCGCCAATTCCGGGCAAAGGAACAATTGGTATCGAGGTGCCGAATTTGAACAAAGAAGTGGTTTCGATGCGCAGTCTTTTGGCAAGTGAAAAATTCCAAAACACTTCTGCCGATTTGCCGATTTGTTTGGGTAAATCTATCAGCAACGAAATTTATGTTGCCGACCTTGCCAAGATGCCACACTTGCTCATGGCGGGCGCAACCGGACAAGGAAAATCAGTTGGTATAAATGCCATCATTGTTTCGTTGCTTTACAAAAAACATCCATCGCAAATTAAGTTTGTATTGGTCGATCCAAAGAAAGTTGAGTTAAGTTTATACGAAGCATTAGAAAGGCATTTTCTTGCAAAACTTCCGGGTGAAGAAGATGCAATTATTACCGATACAAAGAAGGTGGTAACTACGCTAAATGCACTTTGTGTGGAAATGGATAACCGCTACGAATTACTCAAAAAAGCAAGTGTTAGAAATTTAAAAGAGTACAATGCAAAGTTTATCAGCCGCAAATTAAATCCACAAAACGGACACAAGTTTCTGCCATACATTGTATTAGTAGTTGATGAATTTGCAGACTTGATTATGACTGCCGGAAAAGAAGTAGAAATGCCGATTGCGCGATTGGCTCAGTTAGCTCGTGCCATTGGTATTCACTTAATTTTAGCAACACAGCGCCCTTCGGTAAATATTATTACAGGAACAATTAAAGCAAACTTTCCTGCGCGTATCGCATTTAAAACAACTTCAAAAATTGACTCGCGCACTATTTTAGACCAAGGCGGTGCAGAGCAGCTAATTGGTAGAGGCGATATGCTTTTGAGTGTGGGTAGCGATATGCTTCGTTTGCAATGCGGTTTTGTGGATACGCCTGAAGTGGAATTGGTGCGCAATTATATTGCCGAGCAGCAAGCTTACCCAACAGCATTTGAATTACCGGAATACATTGACCCTAAAGGTGAAAAAAGTGCCGATAGCGATTTCTTTTCCGATACTGAACGCGATGAATTGTTTGAAGATGCCGCACGCATAATTGTACAAAACCAAATGGGTTCAACTTCGCTTATCCAGCGCAGAATGAAGTTGGGCTACAACCGCGCAGGTCGCTTAATGGATCAATTGGAAGAAGCCGGAATTGTAGGCGAAAATGTGGGCAGCAAAGCGCGTGAAGTAAAATTTAAAACAGAAGCAGAATTAGAAAGTTACTTGCTTAAATTAAGAGAGTAGTTTGCTATAAAAAAAATTGAAACGGATTACTTTAATGGAATTGCTACTACTCTAAAGCCAACGGTAGCTAATGGTTTTCCATCGTAAGGCTCAGAAGCGGCAATCTGCACTTTTTCAGATTTTGAATTCCAACTTCCACCTTTTGTAAATGGCTTATCGCTTAGCATTTCAGCTACATTGCCACACATATTAAACAAGCCATAAGCATTTGGTAAATAGGAAATAACCGGTGCTGTAATATCGGCTGACGGATTAACCTTTGCAGTATCAGTTCTTGAAGTTGTTGTGCTAATTCTGGCATTGCAGAGTGTTCTGCCAAATAATTTCCCTTTTTTCTCATAAGTGAGCGACCCGCCTTCCCAAGCATACTTTGCAGAAGAATTACCTCCTTGTGCAGCAAGCAGCCATTCTTGTTCAGTTGGCAATCGAAATAAAAACTTTTGTTTAGCAATAGCATTATAAGTTTCTGTAAGCCACTGGCAGTAAAGTTCTGCACCACGTTTACTTATATTTACCATAGGATATTTATTGTATTCAGCACTCTTAAAATAGTAATTTTCATACAATTCCCCATAGCTGAATTCATTTTTCCAACGAGCCGAATCTACTTGTGCTTCCTGGAGTGTTTCAGAATCGTTGATTGCTCTTAGGTGATTCAAAAATTTGCGATATTCTTCGTTAGTTATTTCGCTTTTGCTGATAAAAAAGCCTGAATTTTGAGGAATATAGGAATAACTGCTTTTGTATTTGCCTTCAAGAACTAAATCGGCTTTGGGCTTTGCCGCTACGAGAATTAGCAAAAGTATAACGAGTTTTATCTGTTGCATATTAAACGTGTTTAGTTTCACGAATTTACAAATTTTAATTTTGTAGTGTTCCTACAACTCCTTCTTCAACAAATCTAAAACACTACTTCCTTCGCGCACAAAAACAGGAAATTCTTCATAAGGAAAATTCATAGTAACAGTTGTGTTTGCATCATACACTTTTGAGTTATCGAATAAATAAACCCAGCGACCTTCGCTAGGTAATTGTATTGAAATATTATCGGCAGGAACCTGTAAAATTGGTTGCACAAAAATGTCTTTCCCTAATAAATAGCGATAATTGGTTCTATCCAAAAAAGTATAGATAGATTTTTTTAATCGCCAAGCACTATCGGCACTGCTTTGAATGTATGGAATCATAGCATGATGTAGTTTTGTAAATTTACGGTAAACATTCAATGCTGTAGCGCTAAATTTCCAAGGGCGATGTTCGCCACCTCCACCATTTTCCATAATAGAACAAAATGCTCCAAACTGTGCCCAGCGAATTAAAATATCTTCGGTTCTGCCTCTTGGAATGGTATTGTCTTCGCGGTAGCCACCAATATCGGAACCAAAAGAAAGATAACCATAAGCAGCACTCAAATACATATTATCCAAAGCTACTTTTAAGCCTTTGTAAGTTGGGTCTTGATCTCCAACCCAACCTGCCCAACAGTTTGCTTTATCGCTAAACGAAAAGTTTTCTGCATTCGAAGCAGGAATGCTTTGAAAACCGTAATACGTATCAACCGGGCGTGTGGTATTAGCGCGGTCAATTCCTAAGCGCTCTCGCGTGTAATTATGAAAGAAGTTATAGTATTTGCGCGAATAATCTATACGGCTAATATTTGCGCCAAGTCCTTTGCTGTAAACATTTCCACCGAGCAGCATAGAGAAATCTGTTCCATCAACTTTCCAACCATCAATGCCGATAGCCAAAACAGAATCTACTTTTCCTTGCCACCATTTTACTGCTTCCGGATTATAGAAATCTATTAAACTGCCGTTCCCTTTCCACCAATTTGCCACAAATGCAGAAGTATCGGTTGCACTTTTGGTTAAGAAATAGCCTTTTGCAGCAGCTTCGTTATACATCGGCTGCACATTTACGTTCACCACTCCGGTAATCCAAACCATTACACGCACGCCTTTTGAGTGAAAATAATTTACCATTCCTTTCGGGTCTGGATACAAAGTTTTATCCCAAGAAAAAGTGTTGTAATCCGTTTCCCAAGGGCTATCAATTATTATGGCTCCAACAGGAATATCATTGGCTAAGTAATCATCAACCAACTGTTGCGCACTTTGTTGTGTGCCTTCATCTTCCCAAACCCAATGTTTAAAAATCCATTCGGGCCAAGGAGTAGTTTGTGCGGTTTTAAAAGGCGAATCTGCCGGATTAAATTTATCTTTTTGGCAAGATGCCAATATCAAGAAACTTAAAAGTAACAAGAGTTGGAGATGTTTCATTTTTGCGGGAAATATTAGGTGAAGTTAATCTGAGTTTTTTCAGTTCAAAATGTTTATGATTTGAACGGTTTTTGTTTCGCTACATAAAAGTGGCAATTCTACCGTTGCTAAAAAACTTATCGCTATAACCGAAAGAAAAAATTACATTCGCCCGTTATTATTAGCAGATGAATCAACCGCTTTCTTTTATTCACCCGCAGGCAGACTTGGCAGACAATGTGGTGGTAGAGCCTTTTGTTACAATTTCCAAAGATGTAGTAATTGGCGAAGGTACTTGGATAGGACCGCATGTAACCATTATGGAAGGCGCGCGAATAGGCAAAAACTGTAAAATATTTCCCGGTTCGGTAATTTCTGCCGTGCCACAAGATTTAAAATTTAAAGGCGAAAAAAGCGCTGTGCATATTGGCGATAACGTGATGATTAGAGAATACGTTACAATAAACCGCGGCACAGAAGCAACAAGAGTTACAGAAATTGGCGACAATTCTTTGTTAATGGCTTATGTACACGTAGCGCACGATTGCAAAATTGGCAAAAACTGTATTTTGGCAAATAACGTAAACCTTGCAGGGCACGTAGAAATTCACGACTTTGCAATTTTAGGCGGAAATGTGAGTATTCAGCAGTTTTTAAAAATTGGACGACATTCAATTTTATCGGGTGGAACTTTAATGAACAAAGATGTGCCGCCATTTGTGCGTGCAGCTCGCCATCCAACTTGCTACGCAGGCGTAAATTCAATCGGCTTGCGCAGAAGAGGTTTTTCTACCGAAACCATCAACCAGATTTTAGATATTTACCGTATTCTGTTTGTGCGTGGCTACAATACCACCAATGCAATAAAAATTATTGAAGCTGAAATTCCGGCAAGTGCCGAAAAAGATGAAATAGTTGCATTTGTGCGCGAAAGTGTACGCGGTATTATGAAAGGCTTTAACAGCAAAACAAATGATGATTGATGCACAAGGCATAGGCAAACGCTTTGGAACACAATGGATTTTTAGAAATGTAAATTTAGCATTAAAGCCCGGCAGCACTTATGCCATTACAGGCAGCAACGGCAGCGGAAAATCTACGCTTTTAAAAACACTAGCAGGTCTGGTTACTCAAAACGAAGGCACAATCACTTACACTTTGGAGCAACAAGCTATTTCGGCAGATATGTTTCCGGCACATCTTAGCTTTTCTTCGCCCTACATGGAATTGATTGAGGAACTTACAGTTGGTGAAATGGTAAATTTCCATGCTTCGATGCGACCGCTTTTAGTTTCGTTAGAGGAATTGAGCGAGCAGATTAAAATTTCAAACGATCTTGAAATTCGCAATTTGTCTTCGGGTATGAAACAGCGCTTAAAATTAGCACTTGCAATTTTTACAAAAGGTAGCGCACTTTTTGTTGATGAGCCAACTGCAAATTTTGATAATGAATGGTCGAATTGGTATTTAGAAACTATTTCAAAATATCGAGAAAACAGATTGGTGGTGATTGCTTCAAACCATGAAATGGAATACAAAGATCTATCCACCGAAGTGTTCGACATGAACCTTTGGAAATAAATTTCTACCGCAAAATCTGAGTTTAAACACTTCTTCTTAGCGTGAAACCAAATGTGGTTCCAATACCAACGGTACTGCGAACATTTACAGTTTCACCATGTGCTTCAATAATATGTTTTACAATAGAGAGCCCAAGCCCTGTACCGCCTCCATCGCGCGAACGAGCTTTGTCCACCCTGTAAAAGCGCTCAAACAATCTATCTAAGTATCGCTGCTCAATTCCAATTCCATTATCGCTTATTTCTACTAAAAGTTTTTCATCTCTTTCATAAAAGCCAACAAACACAAAGCCGCTTTCGTGTCCGTATTTTATAGCATTGGTTATTAGATTATATAGCACTTGCGATATGCTATTTTTATCGGCTTCAACTTTAAAAAGCTTATTGCTTTCTTCCTTAAATTGCAAATGAATATTGCGCTGTTCTGCTTGCATTTTCAGGCTCTCAAAAATATCTTGAGCGAGTTGGCGAATGTCAAAAGTTTCGATATGGAGTTGTAATTCTCCTGCTTCGTATTGCGAAATCAATAAAAGGTCAGCAACAATATTTTCTAATCGTTCAGCATTTTTTGCTGCGCGCTCAATGTAGTCGCGCGTAATTTTGCTATCTTCTAAACCACCGTCTAACAAGGTTTCCAAATATCCTTGAATATTAAATATGGGAGTTTTTAGTTCGTGCGAAACATTGCCGAGAAATTCCTTGCGATATTTTTCTAATTTTTTTAGCTCGTCAATTTCAGCACTTTTCTTTAAGCTAAACTCAATCACTTGTGCTTTCACATCGTCTAAAATATTGGGAGAATCTTTTTGTTCGCGCAGCACATTTTTCCCTGTTTTCAAGTCGGTAATAATTTTGTATATCAACTTTACTCTTCGATATATAAATTCTTCAACCGTAAAATAAACCAAAAGAAAAGAGATGATAAAAACCAATAGCGGAAGGGCGGCAATAATGTAAAATGGCATATTTTCATCTACCGAAAATTTAATAATAACTAAGCCTACCAGCAAAAAAATTGCGATAAGAACAGATACTAGTAATGATACACTTTTTTGAGTAGCGTTCTTCATTCAATACAAAAGTTTGGGGCAAATTTAGAAAGTAAAATTGCTAATGCACAAACTCCTAAAACTGCCTTTCTGTCATATAAAAATAGAAACTATGGCTTGCAGAAATTAAAAAGTATGCCACACTTAGCAAAATAAGTACTTGGCACAGCAGTTGATAAAGCTATAGCAACTTTAATTTTTAAATTTAATCAACATGGGAAAAATAATAGGAATTGACCTGGGTACAACCAACAGTTGTGTGAGCGTGATGGAAGGCGCAGATCCAATTGTAATCGCAAACGATGAAGGTCGCAGAACAACACCTTCCATAATTGGATTTTTGGCTAATGGCGAGCGCAAAGTTGGCGATCCGGCTAAGCGCCAGGCAATTACCAACCCAACTAAAACGGTACAATCAATTAAACGTTTTATGGGGCATAGATTTAGCGAAATTGAAAAAGAATCGCACCGCTTTACTTACAAATTAGTAAAAGGCGATAACGATACTGTGCGTGTAGATATTGACGGACGTTTGTACACACCGCAAGAAATTTCGGCAATGATATTGCAGAAAATGAAAAAAACTGCTGAAGATTATCTTGGGCAACCCGTTACGGAAGCGGTAATTACTGTTCCCGCTTACTTTAACGACAGCCAACGCCAAGCTACCAAAGAAGCTGGAGAAATTGCTGGTTTAAAAGTTCGCAGAATAATAAACGAACCTACCGCAGCAGCTTTAGCTTACGGTCTTGAAAAAAAAGGTCAAGATATTAAGATTGCAGTTTACGACTTAGGTGGCGGAACATTTGATGTTTCTATTCTTGAATTAGGCGGTGGTGTGTTTGAAGTAAAATCTACCAACGGTGATACACACTTGGGTGGTGATGATTTTGACCACGCAGTTATCGAATGGCTTGCTGATGAATTTAAGCGTGAAGAAAATGTAGATTTACGCAAAGATCCAATGGCTTACCAACGTTTGAAAGAAGCTGCTGAGAAAGCTAAAATTGAATTAAGTTCTTCGCAAGAAACAGAAATAAACTTGCCATATATTACTGCTGTTGATGGTGTGCCGAAGCACTTAGTGCGCAAACTTTCTCGTGCTAAGTTTGAGCAACTTACCGATGATTTGGTGCAAAGAACTTTAGAGCCTTGCCGCCAAGCATTAAAAGATGCCGGATTTACTGCAAATGATATTGATGATGTAATTTTGGTTGGAGGTTCAACTCGTATTCCAAAAATACAGGAAGTTGTAGAAAAATTCTTCGGAAAAAAACCTTCAAAAGGTGTGAACCCAGATGAGGTTGTAGCTATTGGAGCTGCTATTCAAGGTGGTATTTTAAGCGGAGATGTGAAAGACGATATTGTGTTGGTTGATGTAACACCACTTTCTTTAGGCTTAGAAACTTACGGAGGCGTATTCACTAAACTAATTGAATCTAACGCAACCATTCCAACTAAAAAATCGCAAGTGTTTACTACTGCTGCCGATAATCAACCATCGGTAGAAATTCACGTATTGCAAGGTGAGCGTTCTATGGCGAAAGACAACCGCAGCATTGGTCGTTTTCACTTAGGCGATATTCCTGTGGCTCCGCGTGGTGTTCCTCAAATTGAAGTTACTTTCGATATTGATAGCAACGGTATTATTCACGTAAGTGCAAAAGATAAAGGCACTGGAAAAGAACAAAGCATTCGTATTGAAGCTTCAACAGGATTGAGCAAAGAGGAAATTGAAAAAATGCGCAACGAAGCAAAAGCCAATGAATCTGCCGATAAAGAAGCACGTGAAAAAGCAGAGAAGAAAAATGCTGCCGATAGCTTAGCTTTCCAAACAGAAAAACAATTAAAAGAATACGGAGATAAAATTCCTGCCGATAAAAAGTCTGCAATCGAAAGTGCTTTGGCTGAATTAAAATCTGCATTAGAAACAGATAATATGGCTTCCATAGAACCAGCAACAGAAAAATTGAATACTGCATGGCAAGCTGCTTCACAAGATATTTATGCTGCACAACAACAAGCAGGCGCTCCAACTGACGGTGGTGCAGATGCTAATGCCGGCCAAGCTTCTGATACCGTGAGCGATGTAGAATACGAAGAAGTGAGAGACAAAAAAGATAACTAAGCAATTGTTGCTTTATTTTGAAGAAAGCCCGAGTAAAACGCTCGGGCTTTTCTTATTTAACTCTATCTGTAAGGCGAAATGGGAGTTTAACAAAAGTGATTGAAATTTTTGTTCCAATATTTGAAACATTATAGAATGCTTTTTCGGTATAAGCATACGAACCATGAACCCAATTTTTAACCTTATGAAACCACAAATTACAAAATGGACAACCCTCGTTGTTAGTTTCTTGTTGGCAATGTGGAGTTTTTCTGCAAATGCGGCTACATATTATTGGGTACAAGGCTCTGGAAACTGGAGCGATTTACATCACTGGGCTGCAACTTCTAATGGAAGCGGACACGCATTTCAAGAATTGCCGGATAGCAACGATATTGTAATTTTTGACCGCTATTCATTCACTGGTTCGTTACAAGTTGTTACCGTTGATGTTGCTGCTACTTGCGCAACCATCGATTGCCGAAATGCAACTTATACTTACAAAAGTTCTTCAAATGCACCAAGTTTAAAAGTGCAAAGTTCACTAAGTATTTTTGGAGATATTATTACTACATCAGTTTTTAAATTCGTAAACAATAGCAATATATATTTTAAAGGCACGGGCGCGAAAGCATTAAACATTCCAAGTGCAATTACAGGAACAGGAAACTTAAAATTCAATTCAGATAGTGGCACTTGGACACTTGTATGTAACTTAACCTCAACATCCGGAAACATCTATTTAGAAAAAGGTACACTAAACACAAATGGCAAAACCGTAAGTATTCGCAGTTTTATTTCAAATAGTGGAGAAAACAGGGTGTTAAACATGGGTTCTTCTTACATTAAAATGTATTGTGTTTCATCTACTACGCCACTGTGGGATATGAGCAACTCAAATGGGCTCACGCTAAATGCAGGAAGCAGCAATATAGAGTTTTACTCCTCCTCAAGTAATGGCGTTGTTTCTATGCAAGGTGGAAATTTAAGCTACAATAAAATTACAGTTAATCTGCCTATTTCTTCTCCAACCAAAACAAATGCTATTAGCAGTCTTACTATTGAAGGCAATAATACAATCAATACATTTGTAGCCACAAAAGGAAACTTGTTGTTTAATGGAGATAATACATTTGTTAATAGTGTCTCTTTAGCAGCAAATGCCCGCCATCGCTTTAAATATGGAACCACTCAATTTTTTGGAGCAAGTACAACACTTAGTTCAGCAGCTACGCAAACTTATCCCGTATATTTACAAAGCACTTCTACTTCAAATGCAGCAAATTTTTCTAAACCAAGTGGCATAGTTTGTGCAGGATATATTTACATAAATGGAATACGCGCAATTGGCGGAGCTTCGTGGAATTCAATAAGCAGTAGTTTTAACCAAGCACCGGTGCTAAATGCCGGTTGGAATTTTGCTTCTGCTACTTCTCCGGCTTCAGTTACTTTAGAAGGCGGTACAAAATGTAGATTTCAACCATTTGAATTAAAGTTTACTTTTAGTGAAACAACTTATCCTATTGAAATTTTTCTGCAAGATTCTGTAAGTGGAAAAATTGATACTATCAGAGATGTTACCAACTCCACTTTTTATTACCCCGTTAATCCAACAGTAACTACAACTTACAAAGTATTAAAGCTTTCAAGTACCGGCTGTGCTACGCATACAACTAACTTTACTAATGTGCAAGCAGTTGTTTCTTTGCCAAGTGCCATTACAAGTGCCAGATGGGTTGGAAGAAAAAGTGCAGATTGGTACGATTGCTACAATTGGTTTGATTTTAATGTTCCTGCCGATACCGTAAACACAGTAATTGAGCCAAACAGTGATTCCATTCAACCAATTATTTCAAGTGGTATTGCAAACACACAACGCTTAGAAATTGCTTATGATGCAGATTTAACTTTAATAGGCCCAACTACTGAATTAAATGTGTATGGCGATTTTGTGAACAATGGTCGTTTTCACCCAAACAATGCAAAGGTTTCTTTTATAGGCAATGATGTAAGCCTCATAAGTGGCGGAATTTATAGCAACTTAACTATCAACAACACTACGCCTGAGGGAATTTCAATTCAAGATACTGTAACAGTTTCTGGCACACTAACGCTTAATAATGGAATTGTAAAAACAAATGGAAACCTAATCAGCGTTACTAACCCAGCAGTAAATGCCATTACAAACTATGGAGAAGATAACTATGTGAATGGAGCATTGGAAAGAACTATTAGCGATACCGGCTCGTTTGCTTTCCCTGTGGGCGATGATATAGTATATGCGCTTTGTGAAATTCGCCCACGCGGTGGAACTACCGGAGGAGTTACTAAAATTAAAGTTCAATTCATAAACAAACCCGGTACAGACGATGGATTGAATTTACAATACGGAGATGTGCAAATAAATACAGTACACCCGGCTGGCATTTGGTTAATTGAGCCGGATCAGCAACCTAACTTTGGCGTAGGTGGCGAGCTGAGTGGTGATTACGAATTAATTTTTGATGTGAGTAGTTTTGCAGGCTTAGAAAATTATGACTTCTATATCTTAACCAGAGGCGATACTTCAACTTCTGCCTCCGATTGGACACTCGCAGGAACACAAAACGGAGCTGCCGTACAAGATGGTAAAATAGTAGTATCGGGAATCACACACTTTTCACAGTGGGGCGTTGGCTCCGGTGGTGGTTTGCTTCCGGTGAAAATGTCTTCTTTTAAAGCTGTTCCGGTTGATAATAAATTTATACAACTGCAATGGACTACCGAAACAGAAATCAACAATCGCGGCTTTTCAGTTGAACGAAGCACCGATGCAAAAGAGTTTGCTGCCATTGGCTATGTACAAGGAAATGGAAATAGCACAGAAACCATAAACTATACTTACAACGATAAAAATGTAGAGCTAAATAAACGCTACTACTACCGCTTAAAGCAAGTGGATTTTGATGAAAGTTTTGAATACACCAAAATAGCAAGTGCTGTTTTGAACGATAAAACAGAGGCTATTCGCATCGGGGAGTTTATTCCTAACCCGGCAAGCATTACCACTAAAATTGATATTGATGTTGCTACAGAACAAGATGCTACTTTCAGCTTTAGAAATGCTACAGGACAAACTGTAAAATCAATAGATATTATTTTAAGAAAAGAATTAGCAAACTATGAGTTTAATGTAGAAGATTTAGCAAGTGGAAATTATATTGTAAGTATAAAAACAAATGATGATATTTATGTGCGAAAACTATTGATAAAATAATTTGAAACTATAGAGCGGGCATGGGTTTTAGAGAGGGTTTCCCATCCCGCTTTCTTACAAAAAAACAAACTGTAAAAAAGAAGCAGAACAGAAACAAATATTAAAGATTATGCAGGGTGCTGAGGTTTTAGAGAGGGTTTCCTCACACCCTGTTTTTCTGTTTTTAACCTTGTTTTAAAACTTCCTTACAAAAGTTTGCCGCGCATTTATATTTTTGAGTTCCGGTAAACAAGCCCATGAACATTCTTATTCGATTAGCTAAGATTATTGACACCGGTTCCAAACATCACAACACCGTTAAAGATGTTTTTATTCAAAATGGTGTAATTGCCAAAATCGGAAGCAATTTAAAACCTACGGGAAAATACACAGAAGTAAAATTAAAAGGACTGCAACTCAGTTTAGGCTGGGTGGATATGAATAGCTATTTTGCCGACCCTGGTTTTGAGCACAAAGAAACTATAGAAAGTGGTTGCAAAGCTGCTGCCGCAGGTGGTTTCACACATGTTTGTGCAATGCCCAATACAATGCCGATTATGCACAACAAAAGCATGGTGGAATATATGCTTTCCAAAGCTAAAGACAACATTGTGAATTTACTTCCCGTTGGCGCAGTTACGCAAAAATGCGAAGGCAAAGAGTTAGCAGAGTTATACGATATGTTTCATGCCGGAGCGGTGGCTTTTTCAGATGGTGGAAATCCTTCGCTCAATGCAGGATTGTTAGAAAGAGCCTTAGATTATATCAAAGCTTTTGATGGCATTTTATTGGTTCACCCAGAAGATAAAAGCATAGCCAAACACGGTGTGATGCACGAAGGTATTTTTAGTACAAAACTTGGGCTGCCTGCTATGCCTGCATTTGCTGAAACACTCGCAGTAGCAAGAGATTTGTTCGTTTTGGATTATACACAATCACGCTTACATTTTTTAGATATTTCACTCAAAAAATCGTTGGAGTTAATTAAGAATGCTAAAAAGAAAAATGGAAAACTTACAGTTTCTGTAAATGCGTATAATTTACTTTTTACTGATGAAGCAGTTGGCAGCTACAACACACAATTTAAACTAAATCCACCTTTACGATTAAGTGAAGATATTGCAGCAATGGTAAAAGCAATTCAAGAAGGAACAGTTGATACTATTACATCGCAGCACCAGCCACACGAAGAAGATTGTAAAAAATTAGAGTTCGACAAAGCAGACTTCGGAATGATTGGATTAGAAACTTCTTTTGCCGTTGCCAATACCGCCTTAAACAACAAGGTAGATACAGAAACTCTAGTAAAATTGTTTTCAACCAATGCAAGAAAAATATTAAAATTAGAAGAGAACAGTATCAACGAAGGCAATCGTGCAGACCTCACACTATTCTCCACTGATACAAAATGGACGTTTACAGAAAAAGATATTTTTTCTCAATCTAAAAACACACCATTTATTGGTAAACAGTTTGTTGGTAAACCATTGGGAATTGTAAATAATAATCAAGTATTTTTAAGTTCAGAACTTCAATAAATTTGCTGATGAAATATATTACACCTATAAAGTTTGGCATTCTTGCCGGCATGCTTATGATTGCCGGATATACTTTGCTTTACTTGATTGACGCAACCTTGTTAGCATCATTTTTTACCTTACTGCTTTATGTTTTCCCTATTTATTTTATGGTATTTGGTGGCATCACTTACCGCAAGGAACATAACGGCTTTAAAAGCTACGGTGAAGCATTTTTAATTGTACTGATCATTGCTTTCGTTGCTTCGCTTTGTATTGATTGGTTTGGCTACTTGCTGTATAAAGTGATAGACCCAAGTTTGGTTGAAATAATAAAACAATCTACCATAGAAAAATCCGAAGCCATTTATGAAAAAATGAATTTGCCTGAAGACCAAATTGAGAAGCAACTAAAAGTTTTAAAATATACCGATTTCACACCCACGCTAAAATCGCAAGCAATGAGAATGGGAAGCTCTTTTGCAGTTGGCGTAGTGCTTTCTGCACTTATTGCACTCTTTGTAAAGAGAGGTGATAAAACTAATAAAGAGATAATGTAATGAATATTTCTGTAATTGTACCTTTATTAAACGAAGAAGAATCGCTGCCGGAGTTGGCAAAGTGGATTGAGCGCGTAATGCTTGAAAATAACTTTACTTTTGAAGTAATTTTTGTGGACGATGGCAGCAAAGACAATTCATGGAAAATAATTCAAGAAATAAGCCAAAGCAATAGCAATTTCAAAGGCATTAAGTTTAAAAGAAACTATGGCAAAAGTGCAGCCTTGTTTAAAGGTTTTGAAGCTGCGCAAGGCGATGTGGTGATCACAATGGATGCAGATTTGCAAGATAGCCCTGACGAAATTCCAGAACTTTATCGCTTAATTACAGAAGAGAACTACGATTTAATTAGCGGCTGGAAACAAAAACGATACGATCCTATTTCAAAAACCATTCCAACTAAAATTTACAATGGAACCACTCGCTTACTCACCGGTATCCAACTTCACGATATGAACTGCGGACTTAAATCGTACAAAAACGAAGTGGTAAAGAGTATAGAAGTATATGGCGAAATGCACCGCTACATTCCTGTACTTGCAAAGCGTGCAGGCTATGGAAAAATCGGGGAAAAAGTAGTGCATCACCAAGCAAGAAAATATGGCTCAACCAAGTTTGGAATTGAACGCTTTCTATATGGCTTTTTAGATCTGTTGAGCGTAATATTTATTACCCGATTTGCTAAACGTCCCATGCACATATTCGGTGGATTAGGAGTATTGAGTTTCTTTATTGGATTTTGCATTTTGCTATATCTTACATTTGCAAAGTATGCATTTGAGGTGTATAGAATGACAGAGCGACCAATATTTTATTTTGGTTTAATTTCAATAATTATTGGTGTGCAATTGTTCTTGGCAGGTTTTTTAGCAGAACTTATTTCGCGCAGTGCTTCCAACAGAAATGAGTACGACATTACCAAAAAAATAGGCATTGCCGATTAAACATTTAGATTTGGCGTAGATGATAAAAATTTTTCAGTCGTTAGGTGAATATTTATTGTTGATGCGAGCAACCGTTTCGCGCCCCGAAAAAGCGCGAATGTATTGGATAGAAGCCATGCGGCAATGCTATTCAATAGGCGTAGGTTCCTTACCAATTATTGCTATTATTTCATTATTTATGGGAGCTGTTACCGCAGTTCAGTTTTCGTATCAGTTACGCGGAATTGGCTTGGTGCCAATGTGGTGGATGGGTTCTATCGTTCGTAAGAGTATGATATTGGAATTAGCACCTACGCTTTCTGCTTTATTATTGGCAGGAAAAGTGGGTTCAAATATTGCTTCAGAATTAGGTACCATGCGTATTAGCGAACAAATTGATGCTTACGAAATAATGGGTGTAAACACACGCTCTTATCTTATTGGCCCCAAAATTATTGCTTCGCTATTAATGTTTCCAATGTTAGTAGTACTCAGTGTTTTTCTTGGAATTTCAGGTGGTTGGCTCGCAGGAATATTGGGTAATTTTTATTCAACCAGCGAATATGTACGTGGCTTGCAAGATGCCATGAAAAGCTATGATATTTTTATCATGTTCATTAAATCTGTTTTGTTTGCTTTCACCATTTCTTCCATTTCTTGCTTTAAAGGGTACACGGTTGAAGGCGGTGCTATAGAAATTGGAATGGCAAGCACACAAGCAGTTGTGCAAAGTAGCGTAATCGTAATTATTGTAAACTTCTTAGTAGCCTTTTTGATGTTATGATAGAAATGCAAAATGTAAAAAAGAGCTTTGGCAACAATGAAGTTCTACGCGGGGTTAGTGCCGTTTTCGAATCCGGCAAATGCAATTTAATAATTGGCAAATCAGGCTCGGGAAAAACGGTTACACTAAAATGCTTGGTAGGTTTATTTGAACCCGATGAAGGCAGCATTTTTTATCACAAACGCGATATAACCAAAATGGAATTTGACGAAAAGAAAAAAATTCGTCAAGAGTTTGGAATGTTATTTCAAGGCACAGCTTTGTTCGATTCACTTTCAGTTGAATCCAACATTCGCTTCCCATTAGATATGTTTACCGATATGAGCGACAGCGAAAAAGCTGATAGAGTGAATTTTTGTTTGAAACGTGTAAACATGACAGACACAAACAAAAAATTTCCGGGAGAACTTTCCGGAGGTATGAAAAAAAGAGTGGGAATCGCTCGCGCTATTGTGAATAATCCAAAGTATTTATTTTGCGATGAACCAAACTCCGGTTTAGACCCAAAAACATCTTTGGTAATAGACCAATTGATACAGGAAATTACTGCGGAGTACAATATGACAACTGTTATTAACACACACGATATGAATAGTGTGATGGGAATAGGTGATAAAGTGATATTTTTACACGAAGGTTTAAAATATTGGGAAGGAACCAACAAAGATATTCTTCAAATAACCGAAGGAGAACTTTTTGATTTTATATTCGCATCAGACTTTCTAAAAGATTTGAGGCGCAGAGCAACTTATTAAACACATTGATTTGAAACTATAATTTAAAATACAGAATAAAAGATGAGCGTTTTAGTAAACAAAAATTCAAGAGTAATAGTGCAAGGTTTCACAGGTAAAGAAGGAACCTTTCACGCTGAGCAAATGATAGCTTATGGCACTAACGTAGTTGGTGGCGTAACTCCAGGAAAAGGAGGTTCTTTGCACTTAGAAAAACCAATTTTCAATACCGTTTTAGATGCGAGAAACCAAGCAGGAGCAAATGTAAGCATCATATTTGTGCCACCTGCATTTGCAGCCGATGCCATTATGGAAGCAGCCGATGCCGGCATTGAGTTGATTGTTGCAATCACCGAAGGCATTCCAGTACAAGATATGGTGAAAGTAAAGAACTTTCTAAGCACAAAAAAATCAAGATTGATTGGCCCAAATTGCCCGGGAGTAATTACCCCTGATGAAGCAAAAGTAGGTATTATGCCAGGTTTTGTATTTAAAAAAGGCTCAGTTGGTATAGTTTCAAAATCTGGAACTTTAACTTACGAAGCAGCAGACCAAGTGGCAAAAGCAGGCTTGGGCGTTACAACCGCAATTGGTATTGGTGGCGACCCAATTATTGGCACCACAACCAAAGAAGCTGTTGAATTATTTATGAACGACCCTGAAACAGAAGCCATTGTAATGATCGGTGAAATTGGAGGAAACTTAGAAGCCGATGCCGCTCGTTGGATTCAAGCGGGAGGAAATAAAAAACCAGTGATTGGTTTTATTGCAGGCCAAACAGCTCCGGCAGGAAGAAGAATGGGACACGCAGGTGCAATTATTGGTGGTGCTGAAGATACCGCAGCAGCCAAAATGGCTATTATGCAACAATGCGGCTTACACGTTGTAGCCTCTCCGGCAGAAATTGGCGAAACCGTTGCAAAGGTTTTAAAAGGAGTAACTGCTTAATTTTTTTTCTTAAAAAGAAAAAACTTTATTATTGTAACATAAACACACAACAAAATACTATTATGAAATACAAAATTTCATCATTAGTTGCACTGTTTTTTGCCAATGCTACAATCCTTTTAGCAGGTCCCGGAGGTCCTCCACCGGCAGGAGTTCCAATTGATGGAGGTGCATTATTGCTTTTAGGCGCAGGTGCTGCTTATGGCATAAAACGCATAAAAGATTCAAGAGCAAAGACTCAGGAAAATAAATAGTATCAATTTCTTAGAATAAAATTAGAGAAGCCGCTTTTAGCGGCTTTTTTGTTTACATGGCTACAAGCTTCTATAAAGCTGCATCATTCTTTCGGCAATAGCCTTTGAAGAAAATTTACTGAGCTGCAACTCTCCTTCTTTAATTAACAACTGCCGTTGCACATTATCTTCAATAAGTAATGAAATAGCATTTTCTAATTCTGAAACTAATTTAGGATTGATGTATAATGCTGCACTTCCTCCTGTTTCTTTAAACACATTTATATTAGAAGTAATTACTGGAACATTGCTTGCAAAAGCTTCCAAAATTGGCAATCCAAAACCTTCGTTTAGCGATGGATAGAGCACCATTTCAGATGCTTGGTAAACGGTAGGCATATCAAATGCTTCAATGTTTTTTCTAATAATTATTTTTGAACTTAATCCGCTGTGTTCAATTTGTGTGCGGAGTTTATTCTCAAGGTTTCCACCACTGCCGGTAAACACTAAATTCAAATCACTATACTTTTTAGAAATAGAAGAAAATGCAGCTATTGAAAGAGCATGATTTTTCCGCCCCAAAAAACTTCCCGGTTGCAAAACGAACTTCTTAGGTAATTGATATTTTTTTAAAACTTTCTCTCTTTCTTCTTTGCTTTTTGCAGTGTAAAAATGATTGCCAATGGCGTGTGGAGTTACATCAATTTTCTTTTCGGAAATTTTAAAATAGCTGATTAAATCCTGTTTTGTCTGCTGGCTGTTTACTGTAATAATATCAGCGGTTTTAACTGCATACGCTGTTTTTTGTTGGTAGAAAAATCTATCAAATGCAGGAAAATCTTCAGGATGTTTTAGATATAACAAATCATGAATAGTAACTACATTTTTGCACTTAAACCGGTGTGCATTAAAAGGTAATTCATTTGATAAACCGTGAAAAATATCAATCCTATTTTCGCTTAGCTGCTTTTGCAATGCCCACGAGCGCCAATAGAATGAAAATAGTTTTTGGTAAGTAGTTTCAGGCAAAATTATTTTGCCGACTTTGGGAAAGTTCTCTAATAAAGGATACTGCACTTTTGGTGTGAAAAGAAAATAATCATTTTCAGGAAAATTTTCTTCGAGTGCAGAAATGAGCAAACGGCTATAATTTCCTAAGCCTGAAAAATTATTGAAAGCACGTTTGGCATCGAAAGCAATTCGCATAAAGCAAATAAGGTATGAAATTTAGGAACTAAAAAATAAAATAAAAAAATGGCGTGCGATAATTCTATTTTTGCAATGGTTGCACACCGCTCTGCCGCTCCAATTTACTTGGTGAGGAAAGTCCGGACAACAAAGAGTACCGTGCCACCTAACGGGTGGTTTTTGCAATAGCAAAAAAGAGAGTGCCACAGAAAATAACTACCTGGCAGCAATTTTTTGCCGCAAGGAAAAGGTGAAAATGTGCGGTAAGAGCGCACGTTCTGCCAATGTAAATTGGTAGAAGGGTAAACCTCACGGGTTGAAAGCTCATGTACACTTGCGCTTGAGGGCTACTCGCTCGATGCAAGGGGGTTGAGTGCTAAAGGTTTCGCGCGAGCGCAACTGCAGATAAATGGTAGAGGTTTGCTTTGGCAAAAACAGAATCCGGCTTATAGGTGTGCAACTTTTTTTTGGTAATCCTGAAATTAAAAATCCCGATTGACTTTTTGCTTTTGCCTAATCGGGATCTCGTATTGAAAATAATATTTTACTAATCTCTTCTTCTCATAAAGATAGAAACATAATAAAGCAATGTGGCTAAAGAACCTAATGCTGCAACTACATAAGTCATAGCTGCCCATTTTAAAGCGTCATAAGCTAAATCGTGCTCTTGCGAAGTGGTAACCCCTGAAGTTTCTAACCAATTTAAGGCTCTTTTTGAAGCGTCAAACTCAACCGGCAAAGTTACGAACGAGAAAATTGTTGTCATAGCAAACAGCACTATTCCTGCAAGTAATAAATATGGGAACACATTTATGGTTAAAACCCCGGCAAGCAATATCCATTGCATATATTTTGAAGAAAAACTTACTGCGGGAACTAATGCAGAGCGCATTCCCAACCAAGCATAAGCTCTGGCATGCTGCACGGCATGACCGCACTCGTGCGCTGCCACAGCAGCCGAAGCCACACTCCTTCCATGATAAACATCCGTTGAAAGGTTTACAGTTTTATCTGCAGGGTTGTAGTGATCGGTTAATTGACCTTCTACACAAATAATTTTTACGTCTGTAATGCCATTGTCTTTAAGCATCTTATCTGCAATTTCTGCACCTGAAAGATTGCCTCTAAATGAAATTTGCGAGTATTCAGAAAATTTGCTTTTCAGTCGCCAGCTTACTAATGCGCTCGCGCCAAAAATCACCACCATTAAAATAATCCACATAGTTTTTAATATTTATTCTTAGTTGTAATAGCAAACAAAATGCCAAAACATTTTGTCTGTCAATTTTACACGAACAAAGTTGCGATTTATTGTAAATCTAAAAGTTATTAGTTGATAAACTTAGTTCAACTTAGTAAAGAAGATTGCAAATTTATGGCTTTCGATAGTTTTGAGTTCATAGCTCAAACTTCCGCTGCTGCTCACTTTTTTGTAAGTTCCGTCTGGCAATAAAGAAAAGCGCATTTCAGAAAGTACTGTACCTTTATTATCTACAACTTTTAAACCAATTTGCTTTTCAATAGTGTTTAAACCTGAACGCATTCTGGCAATTTCTGCCGTATTTTCAGTATCAACTTTCTTAATGTCGCCAATAAAGTTGTTATTGTAAACAACATGAATCTCAGTTGGAAACGTTGGTTGAGATGATAAGAAATAGACATTAAACGGAGTGTCGTTTGGCTTACTGCAACTCGAGAATACAAGCGTAGCTAATACAGCTACCGCTGCGAATAGGGATTTAATAGTTTTCATAGGTTTATTGTAATACGTATTCATTTTATTTTTGTTACTTCTTAAATGTATTTTGTGTGTTTAAAGTTTAATTAAGGTATCCTTAATAAACACTAAATTTTGCGTTTGCCGTATTTAGAATCGGGGCGCGAAAGAGTAGGTTTTGAAACAAACCATTTGCCAAAAAAAACAAACAAAACTAAATGACATTTAAGAATTGAGAAAAAATAGACAGAAGTAGTTATTTAAACTTAATAGTGTGGATATGTGAGCAAATATATATTACTCAAAAAAATATATATAGCGAATATTTTTCTACAAATAATTTTCAACCCATCATCTTTAGTGCCTCATTGGCATTGTGTTACAAACCAACTGCAAACTATAAGTTTGTAGTTCAATATTGAAATCTTACGTTTGACTTAATGATTCAACAACCACCATTGCGGTATTTGCCGCCATTTTTAAAAATACTCACCTTGTTTGCACTCATGCTTATATGTATGCAAATGATGTTTTTTAGTGCTGCGTATATCATTCATCAATATCTCGGAGTTGTTGATACAGAAGCATTTTCGAGCGATATAGGATTACAAGCTGCTCACCCGATGGCAGCATTACTCATGCAATTTATCGGCACAGGGTTGGGTGGTTTTTTACTACCCTCACTAATGTTTAGCGCGCTCACTTATGGCGCTATTGGCAAACCTCTCAAATTAGTTTACTTCCCAAATGCAAAACAATTTCTTATCACTATTGGGCTAATTTTATGCAGCGGTATTTTTATTGCACTTTTAGTAGATATAAACAAGCTTATTCCTCTGCCCGAATCTCTTTCTTCGCTAAAAGATTTTCAACAGAAATACGATACACTTTTAAATGCTTTTTTTAAAGATGTTACACCGCTTCGATTTGCTTTTATTACTTTAGTTCTTGCGGTGATGCCCGCCATTGGCGAAGAGCTTTTTTTTAGAGGTTCTGTATTGAAAATATTATCAGAAACTCGCTTAGGAATTCACGGTGCGGTAGTTTTTTCCGCTTTGGCATTTTCGTTGATGCACTTTGAGTTTTACAATACTTTTGCCATCTTTTTTATGGGTTTGGTACTTGGTTATATTTACTATTTCACACAAAGTATTTGGGCTAGCATTGCTGCGCATTTTGTCAATAATTTTCTACAAGTTTTATTAAAATATTTGTTTGCAACTGGTGTATTGGCTACAGATATAACCACAAGTGAACATCTGCCACTTTATCTAACTATTACTGTAGGAGTATTTACATTTGCTTTACTTTGGTTGTTGTGCAAAAATAAGTCCGCTCCTATTGAAGAAAAATTACCAAATTTAGATTCAACAAACACAACAACTACAGCATGATAAAAAGTTTTATTACGCGCTCACTTAGCGCTTTGGTGTTTGTTGCTATTATGGCAGGTGGCATACTTTGGAACATCTGGAGTTTTGCCTTGGTAATGGCACTGGTTTTGGTTGGCTCCCTACACGAACTATACAAAATCACAAATGATGCGAGAAAATCTTTCTCACCTTTTGCCTCTACAAAAAGTAGAAATTTTGTAATTGCAATCAGTATTTTTCTTTTAATTATTTCATTTTTTTTGAATGGCGGGCTTAAAGATTTTGCCACAGGAGAAAGTTGGATTGCGCGAATACTTAATTCGCTATTGAGTCGCAAGTTTACCTTTGCTGATGTTGCTGTATTTTTCCCGGCAATTACCATGCTTGTGTTTGTGCACGAGTTGTTTTCCAAAGCTGAAAAACCATTCAACAATATCGCATGGAATTTGCTTGCAATAGTTTATATCACACTTCCAATTTTGCTCAGTTTCCAAATTTATTCTGAAAGCGGAAAGTGGATTTTGTTTGCCATTATTGGCTTGGTATGGATAAACGATGCCGCAGCTTATATGAGTGGAATTTTATTGGGCAGAACAAAAATGTTTGAAAGATTAAGCCCTAAAAAAACAGTTGAAGGTTTAGTTGGCGGAATAGCATTAACAGTTGTTGCAGGCTATTTTTTTACCAAGTTGCCAATTCCTGAATTGCAATTTTTCACACCCATGCAATGGGCGATAATTGCGCTTGTAATGTCTGCTGCTGCTGTGTTTGGGGATTTAGCCGAGTCGCTTTTAAAACGAAGTTTACAAATAAAAGATACCGGAACAATTTTACCTGGACACGGTGGTTTCTTAGACCGTTTTGATGCCTTTTTTGTTGCTGTTCCGTTTGCTGTGATGACTATTTGGGTTCTACAGCAAATCAGTTATTTAAAAGCACTAATTCAATATTTGGGCTAAACCTAAACACAATTCCAAAGCGCTCCATTTCTAATTTCAAGTTTGCTTGGCACATTGTTTTGGTACAAACTTCCCGTGCCCAATCCTTGCGGCAATAAATTTTCTTTTTCTGCAACCCACTGCGCTATAGCATTTAAACCAATATTACTTTCTAATGCTGAAGTTGCCCACCATTTTATTGCTCGCTTTTCTGCAAGCGAAATCCATTCGTTACAAGGCTGCAAGCCACCTAATAAACTTGGTTTTAAAATAATGTAAGTCGGCAAAATAGCATCTAAAACTTTGGCTCTTTCTTTTTGAGCATTTACGCCAATCAATTCTTCATCTAAAGCAACCGGAATGATATTTGAAGCGCAAATTTCTCGCATTAAATTAAACTGTTTTGGCTGCACGGGTTGCTCAATCGAGTGTATTTCAAAAGCTGAAAATGCTTTCAATTTTTCAAAAACATCTTGTGCATTGAAAGCTCCGTTAGCATCTAATCTAAGCTCAATTTCTTTGGCAGAAAATTGTTTCCGTATTCCTTCGATTAGTTTTAATTCTATTGAAAAATCTAATGCGCCAACCTTCAATTTTATACACCTAAAACCTGCTGCTAATTTTTCCTCAATTTGTTGTTGTAAAAAATCTTCTTTCCCCATCCACACCAATCCATTTATTGGTATTCCGCATTTGCCAAAAGCAAAATCACTTTGAAACAAAATATCATCAGAACTTTTTAAAGAAAGCAATGCTGTTTCAATTCCAAAACGAATAGATGGAAATTCACTTTGGAGGCTTTCTAAATTTGCTATATAGCTTTGTGGAGCAGCAGCAATTTCTTCTAATTTCTCTTCGTAGTTTTCTAAATTATCACAGCTTAATCCTTCAATAAAACTGCACTCTCCCACTCCTACTTTTCCTGCTTCTTCCAAATAAACAAAATAGCCATTTTTTACGTTCATGCCACCGCGCGAAGTAAGGATTGGTCGCGAGAATTTCAGTTCGTATTTCTTAAATGTAATTTTCATGTTTCACAAAATAAAAAAGGGCTAAGCAAAAGTAATGCTTAGCCCTTTCTAAACGAAAAGAAAAACTATTTCGCAATCATAAAGCGTTTTGTAGCGCTTTGTCCATTTAAGTTCAAATGGAACACATAATTTCCTGCTGCAAAGTTCTGCAAGTCAAAGAATTTTTTGAAACTGTTTCCTGTGCGGGTTACTATTTCATTTCTAAGTTCTTGGCCCATGTTGTTGTAGATTGAAACGCGCATAGTTTCTGCTTCGCTCGATGCTACATACAAAGTTAAAGAGCCGTTGCTTGGATTTGGCATCACTTGTACCAAATTGCTAAAGTCTTTTATTTCTCCAATGCCGGATACCACAAATGCAACTACATTACTTGTGTCCACACAGCCACTTGCGTTTGTAAATATGCAAGAGTAATTTCCATCAACCGGAGGATTAAACAAGAAAGAATCAGCACCTGCAATTGGCAATCCATCTAACAACCATTGGTAGTTGTAACCTTGCTCTGCAACGATAGTTGTTGCATCAGATTGGTAAATACCGGAGTATTCAATAAAGCCTGGAATTGGAGGCATTTGGCGCACGCTAATGTTTTCAGTTTTTTGAATACAGCCAGTTACAGTATCAGATATTTCAACGCGAATGGTTGAAATAGTATCAATTACAATATATGGATCTCCGGCAATGGTGTAGAAAGAATCTACTTCCAAAGGAATTACCGAAGTATCGTTTTTATACCAAGTGTAGCGGTAGCCATCATAAACTGAAAGCACCACTTCGTTATTACCACATAAAACAGTATCTGGAATATAATTGATTACGGTTGCCGGAGGAAGCGGATTTACAAAAACCGTATCTGTAAAAGAATAAACAGTATCTAAGGTTTTACCAATATAAATACTACCGGAAACTCCACCGCCATTAGGAGAATTTGTAGTATAAGTATAAATGCCCGGTGCGCTAATTAGTAATGCCGTTGTACCTCCATCGTCATTTGCACTGGTTGGATCGTAATCTTCAAATTTAATTACATTGGCTTGATCTTTTAATCTAAATGGTTTTCCGCTCTGCAACAAATCTGAAGCAGACCATTTTGCGGTTCTAGTATCGCTTTTGTAACTGGCAGACATGGTTGCATTACCACTCGTAAACTTAAATTGAGGATCGGGTAAGCCTGTGCAACCTACAATTGGATAGTTGGGTTCTTCTATATCTCCACAAAACCAATCACCGGTAACTGTAGCGGTTACGCTGTCTAAAGTTAAATCGTAAAACTTAGTGTTTAGTGTTACCAAGTATGTATCAGGTTGTGAATACATTACTTTTGCAGGAGTTTTTCCAGTGCCGGTAGTGCCATTGCCAAAATCCCATTCAAATTCAGTTTGTTTAGGCGCAGCAGCAGAGTATAAGCCTTCAAAATCAACTCCTAAAGTATCACAACCAACATTTGTGTTGTAGCTGAAAAACGGATTTCCACCTCCGCAATTCTTAACTATCAATGGCAAAGTAAAAGATTGAGTTCTTGAAGTAGAAATTGGAGAAGTAACATTTGCGTTCACCGTAACAGTAATGTAGAAAGTACCAAAAACTGTTGGTGTGCCACAAATTTTAATACATCCTCTAATTGCCGGAGCTGTAACCGAATAGAGTCCGCTTGGGTCATTCAATTCCCAGCTCATTCCGGCAGGAACATTCGTAATACTTACCAATTGAATGCTGCCAAGTGTAATTGCTGTTCCTTGATAATCCATATCTTTTGGAACATAAAAAGTAAGATCTTCACTATAAGGAGCATTAAAACAAGCATCGGGCAATGCCGGTGGGCAAATGGTAACATCGCGTGTTTTTTGGCACGTATTATCAATGTTACAACCCGGACATCCGGATTGCGAATAAGAGTTTGCAATAAATGCAACTGTAATAAAAATGGATAAAATTTTCTTTAACATATTTTCGTTTGTAATCGCCAAAACTAAATAATCAATTCTAAGAAACAACTTTTAAAGTTTGTAATTAACAATACCAACTTAGTGTTTTTCAAATAGGGTGAATTTTTCTTTTTTCACCACATGAAAAAAGTGATAATAATTGGTGCCTCTACAGGTATTGGAAGCGAACTTGCACGCACGTTTGCAAAACACGGCTACGAAGTAGGCATAACCGCACGCAGACAAGAGCTCTTAGAAAATTTAGCCGCAGAAATTCCTGCTGCAAAATGGCATATTAAAGCAATGGATGTAGCACAGCACGATGCTGCCCGCGAAGCACTTTCTCAACTTATTTATGAAATGAATGGAGTAGATATTTTTATATATAACGCAGGTATTGGCGATAGCAGCAGCAAATGGGAAAAAGAAAACAACATGCTACAAGTAAATGCTGTTGGCTTTGCTGCATTAGCAAATGCCATGTTTTATTACTTTAAATCTGAAAACAAAATCGGACAAATTGTAGGTATTTCAAGTGTCGCTTCACAGCGCGGCAGCAGAATGTCTATCGGCTATGGCGCCACAAAAGCTTTTATGAGCAATTATATGCAAGGATTAAGACAACAAGCAGCATTTAAAAAGCTGCCGATTACTATCACAGATATTCGCCCCGGTTTTGTAGAAACGCCCATGACAACCGGACAAAAAGGAATGTTTTGGATAATAAAAAGTGAACGTGCCAGCACCCTAATTTACAATGCCATCGTAGCAAAAAAACATATTGCTTACATTCCTGGCAAATGGCGATTTGCGGCATTTATTATGCGAAACCTACCCGAATTTATTTGGAATAAGTTTTAAACGCACTACCAAATCATTCAATCAATTTCTATGATATTTTTCACAAAAAACTAAAGTGAAAAATATTAGGTTTGCGCTCAATAAAGCTACCTTATTTTAAAATATATATTATGGGAAAAGTAATCGGAATTAAGAACTCAAGTGCAAATTTAGAAGACTTAGGAATTAAAAATACTTTAAGCCAATATTGGAATCTTACACAAGAAGAATTAGTAGAAGAAACCATAAAGCGCAATCAGGGGCAACTTAATGACACAGGCGCTTTGGCAGTTTGCACAGGAGAATTTACCGGACGCTCGCCTAAAGACAAATTTTTTGTAAAAGATAGCTATACCGAAAACGTACTAGACTGGGGCGATATAAATATTCCAATTAGTGCAGAAGTTTTTGAAAAACTTTACAATAAAATCGCAAACTATTTTGAGGGAAAAGAAGTTTTTGTACGCGACTGCTATGCTTGCGCAAAAGATGAATACAGAACAAATGTGCGTGTAGTATCAGAATTGCCTTGGGCAACAATGTTTGCCGGCAACATGTTTTTGCGACCAACACAAGCCGAAATTGAATCTTCACAAACCGATTGGCTTATTTTGCACGCTCCCGGATTTAAAGCAAATGGTGCAGAAGATGGAATTAGACAACATAATTTTTCTATCATCAATCTTTCTAAAAAAATTGCCATTATCGGTGGTTCGGCTTATACCGGAGAAATTAAAAAAGGTATTTTTTCTGTGTTAAATATGGTATTACCTCACGAGCACAAAGTACTTTCAATGCACTGCTCAGCAAATGCCGGAGAACAAGGTGATGTTGCATTATTTTTTGGTTTATCAGGAACAGGAAAAACTACTCTTAGCGCAGATCCTGAACGTCCACTAATTGGCGATGACGAGCACGGCTGGGACAGCAATTCAGTATTTAATTTTGAAGGCGGTTGCTACGCAAAATGTATTGATTTAAGTGCCGAAAAAGAGCCGGATATTTACGGAGCAATTAAACATGGTGCTATCTTAGAAAATATTGGTTTTATTCCCGGAACACGCAGTGTAGATTATGCAGCAACGCCATACACCGAAAATACACGTGTTAGCTATCCGCTTCATTTCATCAAAAATGCACTGCCAAAATCTGTTGGTGGTGAACCTAAAAATATTTTCTTCTTAACTTACGATGCATTTGGTGTGCTTCCTCCAATTTCACAACTCACAGTTGGGCAAGCTATGTATTATTTTCTTTCAGGGTTCACATCAAAAGTTGCAGGAACTGAAGTGGGCGTAGTTGAACCACAAACTACTTTCTCTGCTTGTTTTGGTGCGGTATTTTTGCCACTTCACCCAACCAAATACGCAGAGCTTTTAGGTGAAAAACTTGAAAAAAATCCAGACATTAAAGTTTGGCTACTAAATACAGGATACACCGGTGGTGCTTATGGCACAGGAAAGAGAATGAGTTTAACACACACTCGTGCACTTATTAAATCTGCTCTAAGCGGCAACTTAAATAACGTAACTTACGAAACACATCCGGTATTTGGATTAAAATTCCCTACCGCCTGCGATGCAGTTCCTGCGCAAGTTTTAAATCCAAGAAACACTTGGGAAAATAAAGACGCTTACGATACAAAAGCATTAGATTTGGCTAAAGCATTCGCTAAAAACTTCAAAAAATTTGAAGGAAAAGCAAGCGAAGAAATGAAAGCTGCTGCACCAAAAGTGCCAACAGAAGCATAATATTCTTAGCTAAACAAACTTAACTGCGATTTCAACACAAAACTCTTTCTGTGGTAAGGAGTTTGCCCATATTTTATCACTGCATTTCGGTGAACTTCTGTTGCATAGCCTTTGTTTTTATTCCATTGGTACAAAGGAAATTCTGCATGAAGATTTTGCATGTATTCATCACGGGCAGTTTTAGCTAAAATTGATGCCGCTGCAATACTCAAATACTTTCCATCACCTTGCACTATTGTTTGGTGCGGAATATTCTGATAAGGCTTAAATTTGTTTCCATCTACTATAATAAATTGCGGTTGCACTGCAAGCGATTTTAAGGCGTTGTGCATTGCCAAAATGGAAGCATTAAGTATGTTTATAGAATCAATTGTTTTTTCATCTACAAACGCAACAGCATAAGCCAAAGCATCAGCCTTAACTTGAATAGCTAAATGTTCTCGTTTTTCTTCACTTAGCTTTTTAGAATCATTTAGAAGTTCGTTCTCATAATTCTTTGGAAAAATAACTGCTGCTGCAACCACAGGTCCTGCCAAGCAGCCTCTTCCGGCTTCATCGCAACCTGCTTCGGGAAATAATGATTGGTAATTACTTAGCAACATTAAACAAACATAATGGCTATAAAACAAAAAGAGGCTGTAAAATTACAGCCTCTTAATTATTTGATTTTAAAAGTTCTATTTTTTCTTTGTAGATGTTGTGAATCCAGGTCCTGTTTTAACCTCTTTCACTACTTCACCGCCTACTTCAAACTCAGGAGCGTCTTGCATATTATCTACGATAATCTTAAACTCAACTCTTCTGTTTTTTGCTCTACCTTCTGGGTCATCGCTGCCATCAGGTAATTCATTCGGCACAGCAGGTTGCTTCTTACCAAACCATTTTGCTGTAACTCTTTCTTTTGCTAATCCTTTTTTAACTAAGAATTTTGCAACTTCTTGAGCACGTCTTTGAGATAGTTTTTCGTTGTATTCATCAGTACCTTTAGAGTCTGTATGACCTTGAACTTCTACTATCCAACCTGGATTTTGAGTTAATAAAGCATACACAGAATCAATTTTAGTTCCATAGAATGCAATTACATTGCTCTTATCGAATTGGAAGTAAACGTTCTCAATTTTAACTTTCTTCTTTAAAATTGGATCAATAAAGAATACTCTTGTTATGGTATCTCTTTCTTCGTCCTCACTTACTGAGAAGTTATCTACAGAAGGCCAAAAACCTTCTTTAGTTCCGTTCAACTTGTAAGTAGATTCTCTTTGCAATGGCATCACAAAAGCTGAAGTTCCGGTAACTTCATTAGTTTGCAATTCAAAATTTGTGCCATTCACTTTGTAAAGAGATGCATCTACACCTTCAACTGGTGTTTGAGTTGGATCATCGCGTTTAACAAATACACCTTTTAAGAAAACATCACCTCTAATGATTACAGTCCAAATATCATCGCAGCAAGTAGAACCTCTTTGAGAGATTGAACCTTCTCTGTTGGATACTAAAAATCCTTTGCTTCCTTTTTCATCTAAAGCAAAGTATAAATCATCTGCTCCGGTGTTTATTGGTGTTCCCAAGTTTCTAACTTCTCCAAAGCTACCAGGAGTTCCTACAGTTTTGAAAACATCTAAACCGCCAAATCCAGGATGCCCGTTTGAAGAGAAATAGAAAGTATTTGTTTTTGCATTGTAGTAAGGAGAAAGTTCGTCACCTGCTGTATTCACTTCGTTTCCTAAGCGTTGAGCAGCTTCAAAAGTTCCATCATTATTCAATTTTGCGTAGTACAAATCGAAGTCGCCACTTTTGCCACGATTGCTTGTAAAGTATAGAATGGTATTGCCATCTTTATCTTTACCGAAAGCTGGTTGTGTAGTGCTTGCTTCTTCTTTGTTTAAACTCTTAATTTCTTCTGCATTGCTCCAATCGTTCCCTTCTTTTGTAGATTTGTAAAGTTTACATTTCATTGTAGCAATTAAACTTTGATCGCATTTTGTAAATACAATTGTATTTCCATCAGCAGAGAAAACTGCATTACCAACGTGTGTTTTTGGGTCATTTGGAGGTGAAGGCAATTCAGTTTTATTGCTCCAAACACCACCTTGTTTCTCCGCTACAAAAACACTGGTAAAATAATCATTTGTTGCCAAATCAACATTTATTGCTGTGTCCGACTTTAAAGAAGAGAACAATATCTTGTTGTCTTTTAAAGGCTTTGGCGAAAAATCTTGAAGTGGGTTATTGATAACACCTTCTTCGTGTTTTACTTTAATTTTAGTTGGGCTTGCTAAAAGTGAAATAGCCGTATCGCAACCAGCAATATCAGACTTTGCTAAGCTTCTCAATTGTGGATAATCTTTAGCATCTTTCATTTTTAGAAATTCTTGGAATTTCTTTTTTGCCTCTTCGTACTTGCCATTTGCTTTAAGCATCAAAGCATAGTAATAGTTATCTTCAGGATACTTTTCAGCATCTTTTTCAACTACTGCTTTGTAATACTTTTCCGCTTTAACGTAATCGCGAAGGTGCATATTTAGCTCTGCTAACTGATGAACCCTTTTGATTTTGTTAGGCTTATCGGTTACCACATCTTCTAGGTACTCAGCAGCGTTATAATAGCTTCCATCTTTAATTTTAGATTTTGCTATACGATACTTTTTAGAAGTACTCGCCTTTGGATATTTTTCAACCTTAGGCATTGTAGATTCTGTTTCGCTCTGTGCGAAAAGGAACATCGGAAATAATGCGAGAAATAAAAATCTCATGTTAGGCTTTGTTTATCTGAATTGTTGGTTACAGAATGATTATTGACTATTAAATTTATACTATTAGAAACGTGGGTTAAACAACCAGTTGTATTCTTTCGGTGGAACCGGCTTAAACACATACGATAATGATATTTCAAATGCATTTGGCGCACGTCCGCTGGTTGCTGCAGCAATATCTTTTTTAATTGGACCCAAACCAATATCATAAGCAAATCCTAAACGAACTTTTTTAAATTCGATTCCTGCTTTAGGAATAATTGCTGAAGTTAAAGTGCTAGACACACCAGTATTTAAACGACTCCAAAGTCCTAAGAATAAGGTTGCTTTATCTTCAGGCTTGTTTATGAAGTGAATACCTGCTGTTAAGCCAAATGTTCCTTCATGTGCTTTTGCTTGTGTTTGAAACAAATAGCCGGGCAATAAAACTACACGCTTAATATCGAATTGGAATCCTCCATTAACTTGAAAGCGCATTGGCAATTTTGCATTGTTGCTTGAGCTTAAATACTGCTCTTTCGGGCGAGTTAAGTTCATTGCAGAAAAGCCCATTGAGTAACTCATGTTTTTAATTAAACGCAAGCTAATGTTCAATCCCGCATTAAGGTTAAATCTGGTAAGTTTTGCAGAGTTAATTCCTTCTCCTTCAATACTTTTATCGTAAGATAAATCAGGTAAGAAACCAGAGCCAAATTGGAAGTTACTAGAGTTTAAATTCTTTAAGTAAACTCCTCCTTGCAAACCGATTCCGATTGTAACTCTATTTTTCGCTAAAGCTTGTTGCCATGCCACACTTGCCATAATTTGGTTGGTGCTGAAAGTTTTTTCGTTTTGCTGGTCATTTGTAAAATGCAAACCAACACCTAATTTGCTTCCTTCAATTTTTGTTCCTTCAAACTTATCGTTCAAAAGAGCAAAATCTACACCTACTGAAGGTGTAGAGAAAAACGGGCGCACATTTGCCACTCCTAACCATTGGTTTCTATAAATACCTGTGATACGAAACAAGCCGTCAAAATCGCCTGTTTGTGCAGGGTTTAACGTTAATGGTGCAGCATAAAACTGTGAAAAGTGGATGTCTTGTGCAAAGCTTGTAAGTACAGCAGCAGAAAATGCAAATGCAGATAGTAATTTTCGCGTCATTACAGTTTATTTTAATTTTTTTCGTCTTACGGGGCGCTATATTAGGGATAATTTTTTATTCTCAACAATTTATTTAACTAAGGTAAATGATTTATTAATTACCTGAGTATCATACTTGGTTGGGTCATTGTTGTTTGGCACCTTCACTTCGGTTACAAATAGGTAAGAACCAACAGGTTGTTCAGAACCTTTAAATACACCGTCCCAGCCAGTTGTAGATTGTGTAAAATCACAATCGTTGCACTCATACACCATTTGTCCCCACTTGTTATATACTTTAAAATAAGAGAACTTAGCTGAAGAACCTGCTGGCAGATATGGTCCAAAACGGTCATTTTTACCATCTCCATTTGGAGAGAATACACTTGGGAATGCATAAACTCCCGGCAGTGTTACAGAAATTCTAACCGTATCAGTTGCTACGCAGCCGTTTTCTGTATCAGTAATTTTCACCAAGTAAGTAATTGAACTATCCGGAGTTGCAGCAGTTGAACTTGCAGTTGGGTCTGCCAAGAAACTTTCAGGTTGCCAAGCATATCCAAAAGTGCCATTATAGGAAATGCTATCAGCAGAAATAGTAGCAGATTGCCCTTTTATTATTTCATGTTTATCAGCTGTAGCTACAACTTTTAAACAGCGAATACCAACATTTACGGTATCGCGGCTTATGCAACCATACTGTGAAATTACTGCTACAACATATTCATTTGAACTTGAAACAGATACCGAAGAAGATGTTTCTCCTGTATTCCACAAGAATGAATCCAACGCATCGGTGCTGCCGCTATTTAATGTGATTGAGGTATCACAAGCACATACATTCACATCTCCTCCAACTGAAACCACAGGATTGCTTGCTGCCAAAATATCTATTGAGCCCGAAGAAGCACAACCATGATCGCTTGCCGTTACAGTGTAAGTTCCTACGCTTGGTGCAATAGTTGTATCGCCTTGGTATTGATTATTATCATTTGGTTTGGTCCATGTATAAGTAACGCCTTGTAAACTGCCTGCATTTAACACAGAAGACTCACCAGAACAAATTCTCTGTGGAGTTGCTACCAAATTTATCACCGGAGCATTGGTAACTTTTACTTCCGCAGTATCTGAAAATTGTTTACAACCAAATGAATCTACTACAGAATAAGTGTAAAATCCGGCAGCATTTACATTGATGTTGTTTGTTTGTGCTCCTGTACTCCACAAGTAATTTGTATAGCCGATTTCTGCACTCAAATTAGCTGTTTGCCCGGCACACAAAGTTGTATCACTATATGCTTGCAGTGTAATTGACGGTATTACCTTTACATTTATTGTATCGGAATTAAATGTGCATTTTCCATCAGAAAGCACTACAAAATAATTACCATTGGTATTAACAGTTAAAGTCTGTGTAGTTTCTCCACCAGGATTCCAAGTATGTTGTACAAAACCGCTTCCCGGGTTTAATGTTAATGATTGATTATAGCAAATTGAAGTATCGTTACCTAAAGAAACTGCCCCATTTGATTTTACAAAAACAGGCAAAGTGTCTCTAACTACACAACCGGCAGTATCCGCAGCTACTACTACAAAATTAGTTGGTGCTGTAGGTGAAGCCGTGGTAACTGCTGCATTTGGAGAACTAACCAAATTGGCCGGACTCCATGAAATAGAAGAAAGTCCACCTCCTGTAAACGTTAATGTACTGGTTTCTCCCGGACACAAAGTATCTGCAACCGCAGTAAGTGTGTAAGGAAAATGTTTTACATCTACGCTTACTGTGTCTGTAGTTATACAGCCATTTGAGAATAAGCCGGAAACAACATACTCTGTTTTGCCATTTGGCGTAGCATATACTGTATCTCCAAATTCAGAGCTTAAAGTACTTGTGGGGCTCCATTGGAAAGCCACAAAACCTGCACCTTGTACATTTGGAATAAACTTCCAACCTTCTGCGGCTGCTAATGAGAAATTAACAGCATTTCGCCCAGTTGGCGTAGTGCCTACCGTGCCTCCTACATTTTCAATACCAATAACTTTATTGGAAGCTGCAGAAAATGGATTTACATGTACTTCCACATTATTTGTTGTTTCAAAAAGTTGAATTTGGAAGCTAACTGTTGTTCCTAACCCTTGTGCCAATACATTATCCCACTCAATTGTGTAGGTACGATATGGATAAGAGCCTGTTACAAAAGTAGAAACAGTTCCACTTCCTCCGCCATTTGCATTTGCATTCAAATCGAACCACAAACCTGCAATAGTATTATTAGGTGTTCCGGCTGCAGGCATTGCTACAGGAGTAGCTCCAGAACCATTAAAGTTTGAAAAAGTAATAAATCCATTTTCATTTACCACAAATGAATCATAGCCTGCACAGTAGTAATTAAACTTAAATGGCAATTGTATTGTGGCATTTCTATTATTCCCTGTTGAAGCTGTTGAAAATGGCACAGGCACTTTTCCCGTTCCACTTAAATAATTAGCAGCAGTAGATACAACCGAATAATCTGCTACACAAGTTGGCTGAACTTTATTAAGCACTTGAGCCGTAAGCATTGCCTCGCTTGTGTTACATACAATCATATCATCAACAGCTTTAATTTTTGTTCCTGTATCAACAAACATTTGAATTGTTGTATCGCCCGAACAAGTTCCATCAACAACTGTAAGTTTATACGAAATATCACTAGTAATTGTTGCAAATGGGTTCTGTGCAGTATCGCTGCTTAAACCTTGTGAAGGAGTCCACAAAAGCGAAACATTATTTAACGGCAATTCACCATAAACCATTTTTAAATTGGGGCGAAGATTTGTATTGTATTGGTAAGGCAATGTACATCCAACATCGTTATCTTTATAGTTATAGATAGTGGCATTAGTAAATGCTGTGCTGTATTGAATATAATCATAGCCTGTCCATGTAGTGTTATCGTAACAAACTTCAATAATTAAATTGGTTTGCCCGTCCCAATTAAAAGGAATATTTAATGGTATATTGTTCCATGAATTTGCAGTAGTTGTATAGTTACTGGTGTGAACTACATACATATTTTGAGTTACAAAGCTATTAGGCAACTGAGTTAATGTTGTACCTCCCATTTTAACTGTAAATCCCGAAAACGGAGTTGTGCCACTTCCTTTACTTGCTACATAGAATTGCAAATCAGTAATAACTCCGGCTGTCATACCGGCATTCTGCATTTCGCTCGCTAAATAGATATATTGAGTTCTGCCATCGTGCCACAATGATTTAAATGGAGTAGGGTTGCTTGAAGAAGTTGCTGTTCCTGTTCCAATTTGAGGAAAAGGAAAAGGGAAATTGCAATTAGGGCAAGCATTACCCGGATCTTGACTCGGTCCTGTTTGTATTGCTACAATCTCTGAGTTTAGTTGAACAGTTGTGCCCGGACAAACATAATTTGCACTTGGTGTTATTTTCACTTTGGGTCCAAAACCTTGTACATCAATTGAAATACTATCATTCATTTTACAACCATCTCTTGAAGTAACTAACAAGTTGTACTGTGTAGTAGTTGTTGGGCGAACAATAGTTGTTGCAGCGCTTGGAGAAGCGTTATTCAACACCGGAGTCCAACTATAAGTAAACGGTCCTTCTGTAGAGGGTGTAGCCACTACACTAAGTGTTGAACTTTCATTTAAACAAATTGTTGTTTTGGTTGCTGAAACAGCGGTTGCAAAACTACCGGCTACTGTTACATGCACAGTATCTAAATATTTACATTGCTGCTGAGGTTCGTTGCTGGAAACCACATAAGTTGTAGATTGTGAAGGTGCAACTACAATTGTAGCTCCGTTTTGTGAAGAGGAAACAATTCCCGTTTGCGGTGTCCATGTAAACTGTGTACCACCAACTGCAGTAATAGTTACAGGTCCGGCACTTGCACAATAAATTAAATCTTCAGAAGCACGTGTATCACGAGCCGGTACACTAATTGTATCCAAAGAAGAACAAGAACTATTATCTTTTACTACTATATTGTAAACTCCACCAGCTAAACCGGTAAAAATGTTACTCGATTGAAACGGGCTTCCATTTACCGAATAAGTGTATGGAGCCGTTGCACCTGTTGCTGTTATTTCCAAACTACCATCTGTGAGCCCACATGAGGCTGAATCAATATTAAAAGCTAATGGAAATGTGCTACCATTTTGGCCACCGCTGCCCGGTGCAGGTGTAATGTTGGAAAACGAGTAGTTTCCGGTTGCTCCTGCAAATCCATCAATCATTATGTAATAGGTTTGTCCTGGAATAAAACTACTTGAACTTAAAGTTGTTGGCGTAGTAAAACCATTGCTATTACATGCTAATACAGTTGGTGTAATACAATCATTTGTGCTATAAATCCACGCCTGCAGCCCTCCGGAAACAGTTCCCGGATTTATTGTAAATGCCATGGTTGTAGCAGTTGCATTAAATGCAAAAAATTGATTGTTTTCTATTGATGCACCACAACTTGCATAATTCGAAAGTGCAGTTACCAACGGTGTGGTAGTTATTACTCCGTTTACTGTTGAATAATTGTACGGCAGTGGTGTGCAACCATTAAATATAATTGTTTGAAAGTTCCCAAAGTTAGGACAATTTATCTGAGCAAAACTGCTAACCGTTAGAAATGCGCTGCATATAATCGTAAATAAATTTTTCATACTTATTTATGTTTTCTCTGTTCAACAAATCAATTCAATGCCTTTATTATTCTGTTTCTTTCCAATGCTTTCTGTTCTATATCATAAGAGTTTGCATCTTTCTTTTCAGCTCTTAAAACAACTGCTTTAATTCCGCTATCTTTCAGCATTTCTACTATTTTATCATCAGTTACTTGTGGGCGAGAGATAACAGTAAGCATTTTAGTTTTGCTATCTAATTCTGCGTGAAAAATGTTTATATCAGCATAAAGTGCTTTGTAAAGCCCTTTTAAATCTGCATCGCCTTTTGTTTCGGGCAATTGCAAATAATGATAAACAACATCCATTCTTTCAAAAAAACTCGTATTTTTTGATGAGGTTTTGCCTGAAGCGGCATTAAGCGTGCATTGCACAGCAATAAAAAGAGTGAGTACCAAACAAATCTTTTTCATTAGTAATTGTTTTTCAACAAATTGATAAAAATATGAACACAATAGTCGCCACAAATGTAAGCATTTAGCAATATCATTAACGCCTTCTTTTTAAGAATAAATAAGATGAAAGAAAACTTTAATTTATATTGTTGAAATTCAATACACTAAAGATTACAAATATTAAACACATAATTAAATTAGATAATTTTTATGCTTTATTATGAATAAACTCCTGTTGATAGCATTATAAATAAACACCTAAAACTATTTTAAAATAATTTCTTGGTTGCCTTCACAAATTTCATTTCGTTGTAGGCAACAAAATCAACTATTTCCTTTTTTTCGGAATCTGAATATTGCTTCATCAACTCATTTCCCTTTTCTAAAATTTCAACACCTAAAAGTATGGCATCAATATCTTCTTTGCCATAGGTGCTTTTGCGCTTTTCCATTTGTGTTGCCACATCTTTCAAAATCAAAATGGTTTTTTCAAGCATTTTGGTATTGGCAATTGATAGAAATAAGTTTTGGAGTGAATCTAAAAAAGTTCGAATATCCTCTTCTTCCAAATCGGCAATACACAAAAGCAAATCCTCCCTTGTTATTGGAGATTTAAGTTTTCTGTGCTCGGCTGCCTTTAAAAGCTTTGCCTCAAAATTTCTGGCTTCAGTATGGGTTTTCAAGGTTTCTATTCCGGCAACAACTGCTTTGGGAAATTGTATGCCGAACTTAAAAATAGCGGCAGTAAGATTTCCTAATATTCCCCAAATTTTTTTGGGATGATTTACATAGCCTGCCAAACGTTCGAAAGCAGCATCTAACGCTTCGCGTTTTTCAACCTCCGGATACAAATTATCTAAAAAGAAATATAGTAATTCATCAGTTTTCTCTTTTGTAAAAAAGGAGGGTAAGTTCTCATCTTTCTTAATACTTTTAAATTGATAACGCTCTTTAATAGTTTCTCTATATTGCTCTATCAATTCGCTTTTAAGTTCCATTCTATTTACTTTTAGGAAACACAAACTTATACCGAAAAATGAAGTTGCAATTAGGTAAATTAAACTTCATACCGTATTTATGTGTTTCAACGGAAATAACAAACAATGAAAAACTTGATTTTAGCTTTTATAGCAGTAGCCATTTTAGGCTTAGATTTTTCTTATGCACAAACTAAAATTGGTGATGTAAAATTCCCTACCACATTTAAAGCCGGTGATACAGAATTGCATTTGAATGGAGGCGGAATACGGAAAAAATTATTTATTGATGTGTATGTAGAAGGTTTATACTTACCTAAAAGCACTAAAGACGGAAATGCAATTTCAAAAGCAAACGAACCGCAAAACGTGCGTATTGTAATTACTTCCAGCTTAGTTAATTCAAATAATTTTATTGAATCTACTAAAGAAGGTTTTCAAAAATCAACTGCCGGAAACACCAAGCCAATTCAAGAAAAAATTGATAAGTTCTTAAAGCTATTTTTAAAATATGCTATCGCCAAAGGCGATGTTTACGACTTAACTTTTTTACCAATGGAAGGTGTGAAAGTTTATAGAAACCACCAGTATGTTGATGTAATTCCCGGCTTAGATTTTAAAACTGCTTTATACGGAATTTGGTTAGGTTCAAATCCTGTAGATGCAAAATTAAAGGCAGGACTTTTAGGGCAGTAAGAATACACTTATATTTTAAAAAATGCCTTTCAATTATGAGAGGCATTTTTAGTTTAAGCACTTTTCAAAATGCTTAAAAGAAACACCCAAAATTGCCAACTCCGCTAAAACAGGCTCATAAATTTCTTTCATCACAGGGCGAACTACTCCAACTAATTCAATTTGATTTTTCAAAATCATGCGTGCGGCAATGCCAATTGGCAAGCCAACTGTTTCTGCCATTGCGGTGTGATTTTCATTTCCATTTCTATCTAAAACCGCAGTTGCTAAATATTGCTTTCCGGCAAGTTCATAAATCATTTCATGCACCATTACCACTCTATCTTTATCGCCTTCTTTTAATTTCCATTTTTCTTCTAAAATACTTTGCAAAACCGCAGCTGCTGTTTGCTTTCCTGAGAGTGAAATTTTTTCATTAGTAAAAAGTCCAAGCCACTTCAAATTTTGAAATGGTTTACTACCCACATCAACGGCCAAAATTTTAGTGGTTTGAAGTTCTAAATTACTGCCACTTGCACCTTGTACAAATTTGGAAAGAAAAGACATTTTTGTTTCATTCTCACTCAATTCAATTTCGGTATAATTATTGCACAAACCAAGCTGCACCAACAGATTCCATGATTGGCAATAATTTTCGTAACGCAATGTTCCCCTATAAACGGTTTGAGCATTTTGCAAACCGTAAGGTTCAATAAAAACTAAAGAATCGCGATTGGGATACGACTCCAATTTTTCACTTTCAAAAGCAATAATTTCGGCCGAAGCAAATAAACGGTGATAGGGTAAAAATTGTATTCTTCCATTCTCTTTCCACTTAATAAAATCGCTGCCCTGCCCTGCCAATACTACATTGCGCGGATTCCACGAAAATTTGTAGCCCCAAGGATTATCATTGCTTTCTTTCGCTACCAAACCACCGCAATGCGATTTAAAACTTTCTATTGTTGCTCCTTTTTCTTGTGCAGCGTGTATCATTTCGCAAGCGCTCAAATGGTCAATGCCGGGGTCTAATCCCATTTCGTTCAAAAACAATAATCCGGCTTTTTCAACCTCGCTTTTCATTGCTTCCATTTCGGGAGAAATGTAAGATGGCGTTATCAAATTTTTCTTTTCTGCTAAACAATGCTTTGCAATTTCAATATGTAAAAAAGCAGGTAGCATTGAAATTACAAGTGTGCTTTTTTCAATCAAACTTTTCACTTGAATATCTTCAACACCGTTTATATAAACGGTTTCAATACCAACATAACTTTTTGTAATTTCAGCCAAATTGGGTTTGCTTGCATCAGCAACCGTAACTAAGAAATTGTCGCTCGCAGCGTGCTTCCACAAAAATTCAATTAAAGCACCACTTGATTTTCCTGCACCAAATACAACTATATTTTGCATGGAGTGAAGATGAAAATGTTTTAGGGAAAAAGTAACTTTCTACCAAAGTTAAACTTGAGCAGATAGAAAATATTGATATAAAAATTACTCCGGTTGCTGCATCAATTCCCAAAGTTTGTCCTTTAGTTTATCAATGCCAAAACCAGTTGCAGCAGAAAAGAAAGTAAAGTCAACTGTGTTCTTTTTACTTAGTTTTTTCTTTAAATCTTTTTCTACCAATTTTAATAATTCATCATCAGCCAAATCGCATTTTGAAATGCCCAACATTCTCTTTTTAGTGAGTAATTCCGGATTGTACTGTTCTAATTCATTCAATAAAATTTGATATTGCTCAACAATGTCGGCAGCATCAAAAGGCACTAAAAACAATAAACAAGCATTGCGTTCAATATGGCGTAGAAACCTGATTCCCAAGCCTTTTCCGGCAGATGCGCCTTCGATAATTCCGGGAATATCTGCCATTACAAAACTTGCTTTACCGCGATAACTCACCATGCCTAAATTAGGTACTAAAGTTGTGAAAGGATAATCTGCAATTTCCGGTTTGGCAGCACTTACCACCGAAAGCAAAGTAGATTTTCCTGCATTCGGAAAGCCCACTAAGCCAACATCGGCAAGCAATTTAAGTTCTAAAATTTTCCACTCTTCTTTTCCTTCTTCACCAGGCTGCGCATAAGATGGAGCTTGATTTGTAGAAGTTTTAAAAAAGTTATTTCCCTTACCTCCTCTTCCACCGCTTACCAAAATAAATTCTTGTCCGTCTTCAGTAATTTCAACTGCTACTTCTCCGGTTTCAGCATCTTTGGCAACCGTTCCAAGTGGCACTTCTAAAATTTCATCATAACCACTTTTTCCGGTACATAATTGTTTACTGCCATTTGAGCCATCTTCGGCAATAATGTGCTTGCGATATTTTAAATGCAGCAACGTCCAAAGCTGTTTGTTTCCGCGTAAAATAATGTGTCCACCTCTGCCGCCATCGCCACCATCGGGTCCACCACGCGGTATAAATTTTTCTCTACGAAAATGCGCACTTCCTGCTCCGCCCTTTCCGCTACGGCAACAAACTTTTACGTAATCAATAAAATTATCCATTATAGTACTGCCGAAAACGGTTTAAAACAAAATTAAGAATGCTTGTTTATTTCAGCAGATAATGCAGCAAAAATTTCTTCGATAGAACCTTCGCCTGCAATATTCACCAATTTGCTTTGTGCAGCATAAAAGCTTGCCAAAGGCTCAGTTTTAGTTCTGTATTCCACTACGCGATTGCGCACAATAGATTCATTTTGGTCATCTGCTCTGCCACTCGTTTTGCCTCGCTCTAAAATTCTGCGTGTAAGTTCCTCTTCACTAACAACTAACGATAAAACTACCTTAATCGGATTGCCATATTTTTCTAATAAATCATCTAAAGCCGAAGCTTGTGCCACAGTGCGCGGAAAGCCATCGAAAACAAAACCTTTTGCTTCTTTGTTTCCTGCAAGTTTATTTTCAATCATTCCAATTACCACGCTATCTGGAACCAATTCGCCTTTATCCATCAGCTTCTTAGCTTCTAAGCCTAACTCGGTTTGCCCTGCAATTTCTGCGCGAAGCATATCTCCGGTAGAAAGATGCACTAATTTATATTTCTCAATAATGTTTTGCGCTTGAGTGCCTTTGCCACTGCCCGGAGGACCAAAAAGAACAATATTTAGCATGATTTTTCTTATTTTGAAGAAGCAAAAATAGTAGAATATAGCAAATATGATAATTGATTGATTTTCATTTTATTGAGCTTTCATAATATATACAATATTTTATGAATTCAAATCTGAGTATAGAAAACTTACAATTGGCACTTCCGCATTTAAAACTACTTTTGCTTTTGTCGTTAATATCGAAACTAAGAAAGGTAAAATTTTACTACCATGAAAATTTTAAGACTGTTTGAAAAAGCGTGGATAGCTGCACTTATTTGCGCATTTGCTGTTGCCATCTTTAATTTTTTCACACTCTTTACTTTCGATTACCGTGTTTACTTTCCTTTTTTTTGCGGTATATTTTGCACCGTAATTTGGAGAAACCTTCGAGGACAACGAAAGTTCTACGAAAAACTTCATGGAAAAGAAAATCAAGCATCATAACCAAGAATAGTTTGCTTAATTGCGCCTTTAAACCATGTCTCTTTCATTAGAAGAAATTAAAAAACCGATTACTGCAGAGCTCGATTCTTTTGAAGAAAAGTTTCGAGAGTCTATGCGTTCAAATACGCCATTGCTCGACCGAATAATGCACTACATTGTGAGTAGAAAAGGCAAACAAATGCGCCCGATGTTTGTATTTCTTGCTGCCAAGTTGCATGGCGAAACTACTGATGCTACTTATGTTGCAGCATCTTTGGTTGAAATTTTGCATACCGCAACATTGGTGCACGATGATGTGGTGGACGATAGTTATTTGCGCAGAGGTTTTTTTTCGATAAATGCACTTTGGAAAAATAAAATTGCCGTGTTGGTTGGCGATTATTTACTTGCAAAAGGTTTACTGCTTAGCGTAGAAAACAACCAATTCCGATTACTGCAAATATTAAGCAACACCATTCGCGAAATGAGTGAAGGAGAACTGCTCCAATTAGAAAAAGCACGCAGATTAGATATAGAAGAATCCATTTATTTTGAAATTATACAAAAGAAAACGGCTTCGCTAATTGCTTCTGCTTGTGCGTGTGGCACAGCAACTGTTACAAACGATGAAACTTTAATTGAAAATGCGCGTTTATTAGGCGAAAAAATTGGCATTGCTTTCCAAATTAAAGATGACCTTTTTGATTATGAGGAAGCAGAAATTGGCAAACCGAGAGGAATAGATATTAAAGAGCGAAAAATGACACTTCCTCTTATTTACACGCTCAACCAAACTAACAAAAGCACTCGCAAAACTATCATCAACATTGTGAAAAACGAAAACACCAAAGCTGAAAAAGTGCGTTGGGTTATTGAGCAAGTAAAACAAGCCGGAGGCTTAGATTATGCACGCAATAAAATGCTTGAATACCGAGATGAAGCGTTGTCTTTACTACAAATATATTCTGAAGGAGCAGTGAAAACAGCTATTACAAACATGATACATTTTACTATCGAAAGAAAGGTATAATCCCTATTTCATAGAAGAATATCTATTGCAAAATATGGATTAAAATAAAAAAGTCCTGCTCGGTGAAAACAGGACTTATCTTCAAAAAAAAATCCAAGAGCAAACAAAACTTTATTCCAACAAGGAACTTTTATTATGATGTTTATTGCTTTGCAACAGTTGCAAGCGCTCATAAATATTTATCTGCTTTTTGTTAAGGGCTTCATTTATCTCCACATTTTTAGGCTCACCGGATATAATGGTGATTTTGTCATTTAGCGAAGGCGAAAATTTCTTGGTTGATAACTTTAAGGCATAAACTGGAATTTGTGCGCTTTCTAAGTCTGCTTTTAAGTCGCTACTCTCGGCAAGCAACAATTCAGGTTTTGCTTCCAGCTCCACATTTTCTATATGCTTTTTAACCAATTTAGTTTTTGGTTTTACTTCCGGCTTCACTGTTGCAACAGTTATTACATTCACAGCAGGTTTTATTTCTCCACCCAAATTGATTTCTGTTTTCTGTGTAGGCAATTTGGTTTGAACAGCAACTGTTTTATGCTCGGAGTTATTCAAAAACATAAAAGACAAGGTTGCAAACAAGCCAACTACTGCGGCTGCCACACCATACTTTAAAAATAACTTAGCAACAGATTTTTCCACTTCAATCGGCTTTTCGAAAGCATCTAACTTGCCTTCTAATTTTAGCCAAAGTTCATCTGGAGAGCGTACTTCTGCACGTTCCAGTTTGGCTTTTATGTGTTTATCAAAATTGTTTTCCATAACTATTTTCACTTTTTCTTCACTATAAATTTAGACGTATTTGTTAAAATAAAGTTGCATTACTTCGCCACACTTAACAGGGTTTTAGAAGTTTCGGCCAATTTTTGCTGTAATAAATATCGTGCTCTTGCCAACTGCGATTTCGATGTTCCTTCAGAAATATTTAGCATTTCGCCAATCTCTTTGTGCGAATAGCCTTCAATAGCATAAAGGTTAAAAACAGTTCTATAGCCGGTTGCAAGTTCACTTATCATTTTCAATAAATCATCAGCTTTCAAGTTTTCAAAAGCATTGGTTTCATTATATTCTACACTAGCAATTGTAGTTTCTTGAATAGCATAAAGCGTTGTTTTTTTACGAAGATTTTCAATGCAAGAATTCACAAATATTCTACGAATCCAACCTTCAAAAGAGCCTTCTCTGCGAAATTTTTCAATGTTTCTAAAAACTTTTATGAAACCATCTTGCATCATATCTTCGGCTTTGTTGGCATCGGCAGAATAGCGAAGGCAAACAGCAAACATTTTGCCGGAAAATTTATCGTACAAAGCTTTTTGATACTTGCGTTCTCCGCGAATGCAGCCATCTATTATGTCGTAATCTGGCAATATTTCTGTTGTTCCCATACCAAACAATTAAGGTTCTAAAAATAAAGACGATTATTTTAAAACGCAAGTTGCATCGAAAAATTTTCAAGGAATATTCAATAGGTTTGCAGCGAAAGTAAAAAGCAATATGTCGGTAACGGTAAAAGATTTAACCAAAATATACGGTGAACAAAAAGCCGTAAATTCCATTTCGTTTGAAGTAAAAAAGGGTGAAGTGTTAGGGTTTTTAGGTCCAAACGGTGCAGGAAAAAGCACTACCATGAAAATTATCACCGGCTTTTTGCCACAATCATCAGGAACTGTTACCGTAAACGGCATTAGCGTTTCCGAAGAAAATGTGGAACTAAAAAAGCACATCGGCTACTTGCCCGAAAGCAACCCACTTTATCCTGAAATGTATGTGAAAGAATACCTTGAATTTTGTGCTTCGCTTTACCAAATTCCCAACCCGCAAAAGCGAATTGCAGAAATGATTGGCATAACCGGATTAAGCGTGGAGCAGAAGAAAAAAATTGGGCAACTTTCTAAAGGCTACAAACAAAGAGTTGGTTTGGCGCAAGCGATGCTTCACAACCCGGAAGTGCTTATTTTAGATGAGCCTACTAGCGGCTTAGACCCAAATCAATTGATAGAAATTCGCTCGCTGATTAAGCAATTAGGCAAAGACAAAACCGTAATTTTTTCTTCGCATATTATGCAAGAAGTGCAAGCGGTTGCCGATCGTGTAATTATTATCAATCGCGGGAAAATTGTTGCAGACGATACTGCCGCAGAATTGCAATCGCGCTTGAACAACGAAATGGTAGTATCGGTAGAGTTTAAACAATCGGTTCACCGAGAATTGTTGCTAAAAATAAAAGGTGTAAAATTGGCTCAACAGCAAGGAAATACTTGGCAATTAACCGCTACAGGCAAAGAAGATATTCGCGAATCGGTGTTTGAATTTGCCAAGCAAAACCAACTTACCATGCTCGGTTTGCAGCGCGAAAAATATTCACTCGAAGAAGTATTTAAACAACTAACCGGAAAATAATTTTGAAAACCATAGTAATTGCAGGAGGCGGTGCAGCAGGTTTTTTTGCGGCAATAAATATTGCAGAAAAGCTCCCAAAGGCTCGTGTAATTATTCTTGAAAAATCGTCAAAACTTTTAGAAAAAGTACGCATAAGCGGAGGAGGAAGATGCAACGTTACGCATGCTTGTTTTGAACCTAAGCAGTTAGTAAAATTTTATCCGCGTGGAGAGCGCGAATTGCTTAGCGTTTTCATGCAATTTAGCCCAACAAACACCATACAATGGTTTGAAAAAAAAGGAGTAAAACTAAAACGGGAAAAAGACGGTAGAATGTTTCCTGTAAGTGATAACTCCGAAACTATTGTAAATTGTTTTTTACACGCTGCAACACAATCAGGCATTGAAGTTCAACTACATGACGGAATAGAAAGACTACACTTTAACGAAGCAGACAAAACTTGGAAAATAACAAGCGGAAACAATAAAAATATTTCTGCTGATGCTGTTGTAATATGTACCGGCAGCGCTGTGAAACCTTGGCAAATATTAAACGAAATTGGCTGTGATATTGTGCCTTCAGTGCCTTCGCTTTTTACTTTCAACACCAAAGATGAACGGCTAAGAAACCTTGCGGGAGTTTCTTTAAAAACCGCTTCAGTTGAGATAAAAAATTTAAAACTAAAAGAAACCGGACCAATGCTTATTACGCATTGGGGATTAAGCGGACCTGCCATTTTGCGGCTCTCTGCTTGGGGCGCAAGAAAACTAAATGAATGTGGTTACAAATTTGAAATTGTGATAGATTTTTCCGGCTTGGGCTTAAATGAAGTACAGCAACAATTAGAAAATTTCAAAACCAATAATCCTAAAAAACAAATAAGCACACATTCGTTTTTTGATATTCCAGAAAGGCTCTGGCAGCAAATAATTCCACTCGAAATTCAAGAGAAAAAATGGGCTGATTTAAGCAAAAAAGATTTGATTAAAATAAGTGAAAGTATTGCTGTTGCTAAATTTCAGATTACCGGTAAAAGTACTTTTAAAGATGAATTTGTAACTGCCGGAGGTGTAAGTTTAAAACAAATTGATTTTAAAACTATGCAAGCAAAACAGTTTCCCAATCTTTATTTTGCAGGTGAAGTATTAGATATTGATGCAATTACCGGAGGCTTTAACTTTCAAGCAGCTTGGTCCACAGCATGGGTTGCATCTGAAGCAATAAGCAAAAACTTCAAATAGAATATAATGCCGCAACACCTTACTTTTCAATAAAAGTTCATTCACTAAATTCATATATATCAATGCCGGAACTTCGTTGGAATCCACTCATAAATACTTGGACAATGGTTGCTACAAACCGCCAAAACCGTCCACACTTGCCCACTAACTATAATCCATTTGCGCCAGGGCAAGGCAAGCTCCCTGCAAGCTACGATGTATTGGCTTATGAAAACGATTTCCCGACTTTATGTTTAGCACCAAACGAGATAAAAGAAGAGGCAAGTTCTTTCTTTAAAAACAAAGCTGCTTATGGCAAATGTGAAGTAATTTTATACACCGATAATCCTGCTAAAGAACTTTACCATTTAAGCGATGAGCATGTGCTTAAATTAGTGGAATTATGGACAGAGCGCTATCGTGAATTGAGTAAGAATAAACGTATAAAATACATTTTTGAATTTGAAAACAGAGGAGAGGAAGTTGGCGTAACTATTCATCATCCACATGGGCAACTATATGCTTACAGTTGGCTACCACAAAAAATTGAAACCGAGCTCACCAATTGCAAGAATTATTTTAAGCAAAACGGCAGCAATTTGTTTGCCGATATGAATGCTGCCGAGAAGCAATACAAGAAACGAATTATAGCAGAAAACAAATCTTTTCTGTGCTACATTCCATACTTTACAGATTATCCTTTTGGAGTATTTATTGTGAGCAAAAACTTAAAGCAAAACTTTACAGAATTTACTTTGGCAGAGAAAAAAGATTTAGCTGAAATGCTCAAAAAATTAGTAGCAGCTTTCGATAAAATTTACGACCGAAAATTTCCTTACATGATGTGTATTCACCAAAGTCCTGTGAACACACCAAAGTTTAAAGACTGTGCAAGCTACTATTCTTTTCACATAGAATTTTATCCGCCACTGCGCGCCAAAGACAAAATAAAATGGTATGCCGGAAGCGAAATGGGAGCCGGAGCAGCAGCCAATCCTTTAGACGTAGATGTGTGTGCAGCTTTGCTCAAAAGCAAATTTCTGCAATAAGTTAATTTGCGTGGCTATTAACTTCTACTGATTTTTTCCCATTTTCTTTTAATTTTGTTTTCAGTTATTTTAAGCGAATAGCTATTTCGCAAATAAAGTGTTGCTTCATTTTTCAAGAAATAGCACACTAAAACCAACTAAAAACAAATGACCGATTTCATTGAACATATTACACATGAATTTGCTCTTCCATTGCAAAATCCTGTACTCATTTTTTCACTTATATTATTCATAATTCTTCTATCGCCAATACTGCTTAGAAAATTAAACATACCGGGCATTATCGGCTTAATTATTGCAGGTGTAATTATCGGTCCGCACGGTTTAAACATCTTAGAAAAAAACTCCGCCATCAATCTATTCTCCACTATCGGTTTGCTTTACATCATGTTCATTGCCGGTTTAGAATTAGACATGAATGAATTTAAAGTAAACCGCAACAAAAGTTTACTATTTGGACTCTTCACTTTTGCAATTCCCTTAAGTGTCGGTTTTCCCGTTTGTTATTATCTTTTAGGCTTCGATTTTGATGCAAGCTTTCTTACTGCAAGTATGTTTGCAACACATACTTTGGTTGCCTATCCTATTGTAAGCAAGTTAGGTGTTTCTAAAAACCAAGCGGTTGCCGTAACAGTTGGAGGCACAATACTAACCGACACGGCAGTACTGATTATCTTGGCGGTAATAATTGGCAAAAGCCAAGGTAATTTAACGCAGGAATTTTGGATACGGCTCGGAATTTCTCTACTTGTGTTTTCGGCAATTATGTTTTTGATAATACCTCGTATTGCACAATGGTTTTTTAAGAAATTAGAAAGTGAAAAACACTCACATTATATCTTTGTACTTTCAGTTGTTTTCTTTGCAGCATTTTTAGCAGAAGTAGCAGGAATAGAACCAATAATTGGAGCTTTCGTTGCAGGTTTAGCACTAAACAAACTCATACCGCAATCTTCTGCCTTAATGAACCGCATAGAATTTATTGGCAATTCACTTTTTATACCTTTTTTTCTAATCAGCGTAGGTATGATTGTGAATGTGAGTGTTCTTGCACAAGGGCCAACTGCACTTATTATCGCGGGCGCTCTGACTACTGTTGCCATCTTTGGCAAATGGTTAGCTGCATTTTTTACCCAAATTGTTTTTAAATATTCTAAAGCACAAAGGCAGCTAATTTTTGGATTAAGCAGTGCACACGCGGCTGCCACACTTGCAGTGATTTTGGTTGGCTATGAAGCAAAAATATTAGATGAAAACATTTTAAACGGAACCATAGTACTTATATTGATTACTTGCATTGTTGCTTCATTTGCTACTGAACAAGCCGCAAAAAAAATTATTGTTGAATCTGATGGTTTACCCACAGAACTTTTGCAAGCCAACAATAGAAAAAACGAAAATATCCTTTTGCCTATTGCCAACTTTTTAAATATCGAAAAAACATTAGAGTTTGTTACTTTAATAAAAGAAAAAAAATCTACCACCCCAATTTCTGTTCTCTCTGTGGTTTCTAATGATAATGATGCAGAAACAAATATCCTTAAAGCACGTGCCAAATTAGAAGAGTTTACAAAACAAGCCTCAGCTTCAGAAACTAAGGTAAATGTAATTACAACTATTGACTATAATGCAGCAAGCGGCATAAGCCGAATTTCGCGAGAAGTGATGGCAGATATTATTGTAATCGGCTGGCCTAGCCGTTCCGATTTTATTGATAAACTAATGGGTGAAAAATTTGATAGTATTTTGAATAATACCGACAAAACCTTATTTGTTTGCCATTTTGCACAACCACTGCCACTAACCAAGCGAATTTTAATAGCCATTCCACCTTTGGCAGAACACGAAAACGGGTTTAGCTTATGGCTTACCAAAGTTGCACAACTCGCGCAAGAACTAAGCGCTTCAATTCAACTATATTGTAATGAAGCAACACAAAAAGCTGTAGAATTTTTGTTTGAAAATGCTAAGCTTTCCGCCACTCTTCGCACACAAATACTTACCGAATGGGAAGATTTTTTAATTATTTCAAAAGATATACAAAAAGATGATTTAATCGTATTGGCTTCTGCTAGAAAGGGATCCACCTCTTATATATCGCAATTAGAAAATATGCCTTCAAAACTCGCAAAACACTTCACTACAAATAATAGGATTATTGTTTACCCACACCAAAATCTTGATGTGGTAGAGATTGAACGCTTCAGCGATATTTCAGGAGAGCCACTTTCAAAAGGTATTGAAGCTGTTCAAAAGATTGGAAAAGGCATTGGCTCTATCTTTAAAAAGAAAGAGTAAGTTTAATTACCTCACTAAAGGGTTTAAGGCAATTTTCACCTTTACTCTTTTGGCTTATTTTTATTTCCGAATTACAACAACAAGCACTATGATAGTTGATTTACGAAGCGACACCTTAACCAAACCAACTCCAGAAATGCTAAAAGCAATGTTTGCGGCCGATGCCGGAGATGATGTGTTTGGCGAAAATAAAACCGTATGTGAATTAGAAGAAAAAACGGCTGCCATGTTTGGAATGGAAGCGGCACTTTTTTTGCCTTCCGGAACCATGGCAAACCAAACCGCCATAAAAGCGCACACACAACCTTTAGACGAGGTAATTTGCGATAAACTTTCTCACATTTACAACTACGAAACCGGAGCTTGGGCAATGCTTTCTGGCGTAAGCTTGCGATTGGCAAATGGCACAAATGGTATTTTGCAAGCAAGTGATATTACAGCAAATATTTTACCCGATTTTGATTGGAATCCCAATACAAAATTAGTGTGTGTGGAAAACACCGTAAACAAAGGTGGTGGAGCAGTTTACCCTATTGAAACACTCAAAGAAATTAGTGCCGCTTGCAAACAAAACAACTTGCTGCTGCATTGCGATGGCGCAAGAATTTTTAATGCTCTTACTACCACACAAAGTAATGCAAATGTACTTCACGGCATCTTCGATAGCATTTCTGTTTGCATATCAAAAGGCTTAGGCGCACCAGTTGGTTCGCTGCTTGCCGGCAAAAAAGATTTCATAAAAAAGTGTAGAAAAATACGCAAAGCATTAGGCGGAGGAATGAGGCAGAGCGGCTACTTAGCAGCTGCTTGTATTTATGCCTTAGACAATCACATTGAGCGATTGCAACAAGACCATTTGAATGCGCAAAAATTAGGAACTGCTTTACAAAATTGCAGCCTTGTGAAATCAGTGCTTCCCACTCAAACTAATATTGTAATTTTTGAAGTTGATAACTCACAAACCTTTGCGCAATTACTCTTGCAAAATAATATTCGCGTGCAACCGTTTTCTCCTACTCAAGTGCGCATGGTTACTCATTTAGATATTTCAGAAAATGAAATAAAGAGAGTATGTAGCGTTTTAGAAAAACTATAAAATGTTCACACATTAAATTTGAGAAAAACATTTTTCGCTTCAAATTTTTATTTGAAACCACTTTTACTTTTCTTAGTTATACAAAACAAATTCTACAGAATATGAAATCAATTTTACCTATTCTAACAATGCTTATTTCGTTAAGCACTTTTGCACAAAATCAAGTACCGCAAATTTCTAATGTAAACATCTCTTTTAGTGGAGCAACTGCCACTATAAATTACACTTTAAGCGATGCTGAAAATGACAATGTAGAAGTTTATTTTTTAGTATCTGACGATAACGGGAAAAACTTTATTTCTAAAGCAGGAACAGTAAGTGGAGATATCGGCTACCCTGTTCAACCCAATGGAAATAAGCAAATTACATGGAACACAGATACAATTTCAAATTTGGCCAGCTATGCATTTAAAATTGTAGCAGACGACCGCCAAGTTCCTTCTATACAAAGTATTGTAGATGCTGTAGATAGCAACTTGCTGCACAACGATTTGCAATTTGTAACCGGAAACAGAAACCACATTACTAATCCAACTCACTTAGAGGCGGTAAAAGATTCTATTGAAAACCGCTATAAAGCTTATGGTTTAGCTACTTACCGCCAAGATTTTATGCGCGATAACTATTTAGGGCAAAATATTATTGGTAAAAAAGCGGGCTTAGCCAGCGAAGAAAAAACGCTCATTATTGATGCACATTTTGATAGTGTAGAAGATGCTCCCGGAGCAGATGATAATGGCAGCGGAACTGTTGGCGTGTGGGAAGCACTACGTGTTTTAGCTCCTTACAACTTTAAGAAAACAATAAAATTTATTGGTTTTGATTTTGAAGAATCGGTGGGCGGCTCCGGTACTTGGGGAAGTTACCTTTACGCTCAATCGCAAATTCCAACATGGGAAAAAATCTTGGGCGTTGCCAATTTCGAAATGATTGGCTACTACACCGAAGCCGTTAATTCACAGCAAGTTCCTACAGGGTTCAATTTACTTTATCCTAACCAATACAACCAATTAGCGCAAGATAGCTTTAGAGGAAATTTTATTATTAGTGTCGGTGCCGACTCTTCTGATAGGTTTGTAAAAGATTTTGATACGCTTACCAAGCAATACGTTCCCGATTTAAAAATTATCTCTTTCACTCTTCCCGGTAAAGGAACTATTTCTCCTGATTTTAGACGCAGCGACCACGCTCACTTTTGGGATAAAAACATTCCGGCTTTAATGATTACCGATGGTGCTAATTTTAGAAATCATAACTACCACACAACAACCGATGATATTTCTACTATTAACTTTACTTTTATGAGCCGTGTGGTGAAAGCCACAGTAGCAACCATCGCCACGCTTGCAGAGTTGCAACACAGCAGTTATTACCAAAGTTCTGTATTGCCGAATAGCATTCCTACAAATAACCAAAATTGCGAAGTTACTATTTCACCAAATCCTACCAGCTCACTATTCCATATTGATGCAGGCAACTGTTTTAACGGTAAATTAAATTTCACTCTTTATAGTATTGATGGAAGAATTATACTACAGACACAAGCTGAAAACAGTTCATTCAACTTAAATGTTTCTAACCTTAATAAGGGTATTTATCTTGGCGTAATTGAGAAAGATGGAAACAAAGTTGTGCAGCGCATGGCTATAGTTAAGTAATAAAAAAAGTGCTTTTCAACAAGCGTTTATACAATATTGAGCAATAAAAATACCTTTGCGAAAAAGAATATAGAATGGCTAACATTGAGGAATTAAAGAAGATTTGTTCGCAAGTGCGCAGAGATATTTTACGTATGGTTCATGCACCACAAAGCGGGCATCCGGGAGGTTCTCTCGGCTGCACAGAATACTTGGTAGCACTTTATTTTGATGCCATGAAACACAGCAATAAGTTTAATGAAAATGCTGTTGGCGAAGATGTTTTCTTTCTTTCAAACGGACATATTTCACCACTTTGGTACAGCGTGTTGGCGCGTGCAGGTTATTTTTCGGTAAGCGAATTGGCTACTTTTAGAAAACTAAATTCAAGATTGCAAGGACACCCAACCACACATGAGCATTTGCCGGGCATTCGTGTTGCCTCTGGTTCACTTGGGCAAGGTTTAAGTGTGGCAATTGGCGCAGCATTAACTAAAAAAATGAATAAGGATAATGCCTTAGTTTATACTTTGCATGGTGATGGCGAATTGCAAGAAGGACAAATTTGGGAAGCATTGATGTTTGCTGCACACAACAAAGTAGATAATTTGATTGCTGCCATAGATTACAACGGCCAGCAAATTGATGGCACTACAGACAATGTGCTTTCCTTAGGCGATTTGAATGCGAAGCTTACAGCTTTTGGTTGGGAAGTTTTATATTTAGAAAACGGCAACGATATGCAGCAAGTTCTGCAAACTTTAGGCGATGCAAAATCTAAAACCGGAAAAGGAAAACCTATTGGTATTATTATGAAAACTGCAATGGGAGCCGGAGTAGATTTTATGCTAAACAGTCATAAATGGCACGGTGTTGCACCAAACGATGAGCAATTAGCAAATGCTTTGGGTCAGTTAGAAGAAACACTTGGAGATTATTAATAACCTCCAAGCATTTTTTCGTTCTCAGATTTTAGTTCCAACCACCGCCAAGTGCTTTGTAAATATCAATTTCGGCAGCTAATTGTTTCTCCCGACTTCATCAAGAGGACACTCAAAAGTTCAAAATAGTGCTAATAGCCATTTTGTTCTTCTGTTTTATCAAGCAACATCAACGTCTTTAATACCAATTGGATACTCGTAATGTTTACTTCCGCATAAATCGAAAAGACCAATAAAATTGTTCTAAACGACTATCACATCGGCATTGTTTACTCCCGTAAATCGGGATACCGTTTAGAAATGGACTAATTTGTATTTCAAAATGGTATAATTTGTCTGTGTTCCAATCTCGCAACTGCAAGGCAGCATAAACAATTTCTCTGCTACTCCACCATCACTTTGCCTGTAAATTTCTTTGCATCGCTGCCCGTGATGGTAACGGTATAAAGCCCTTTTTGTACGGTTCCTATATCCACGCCAATAGTTGAATTGCTGATATACACGGTTTCGCTTTTGATGAGGCTGCCTGCCGTATTGTATATCTGCAAATGAGCGGTTGTGTTGGCTGCTATGCTTGCAGGTACCTCAATGGTAAATGTGCCGCTGTTTGGGTTAGTATATATTAGCAGTTTATCATTAAGCGTTGCCTCTTTTATGGTATTATTATTGCCTGTAATGGCGCTCAGCTTGGCAACAAAGTAATCATCACCTCCGTTGGATGTGCGCTCTATATCATCAAAATGGGTTGTGCCTAAGTGAATACTGCCTGTAACAATTGCGCTGCCTGAATCATCCGTAGTGATATTATTGGCTATGGCATTGTAAACTGTTTTTACACCCAAATAATTGCCATCGGCATCATAACGGGCTATAAACATATTTCTCGCTGCTGTTTTCACAGTATCAGTACCTGGTTTTGCTCTAATCACATCATTACCAAAAACAGCAGTGCCTGAGAATATTCCCACTATATATGTATATCCTGCATCATTGGTGTGAATGCCCCTAATACCAACTATGCTATCGCTATATATTTGGCGATGCCATGCAACTGAGCCGTCTGGCTTATATTTTATTAAAAATACTTCTAACGTTCCCTTTCCACTCTTATATATGGTATCTTTCAATAAACCAATGTTGCCATCAAAATTACCTGCTACATAGCAGTTTCCGATTTTATCAACTCCTATTCCGCTATAGACACTACCCCCGCTTAATTGTTTCAAAGGACTAAACCACTTCGCCTTCCCTGATGTATCCAATTGCATCAGGAAAGAGCCAGTAGGGCAATAGGTTTCGCTGCCAAAGATTACGCAACTGTCTATGCTGACTATACCATACAAATTGTTATTGACCATCGCAGTGCGTCCAAATCCCATACGTCCATAGCTTTGCTTTACCCAAATACATTTACCGTTGGAATCTAACTTAGCCATATATGCCCAAGGACTGGAACCACCCCCAATAGTTATTGAATTATTATACATCCTAAATGTATCTATCATTGCTATGCTGTTTTCGATTGAACCTGTGATATACATATTGCCTCTATTATCAAAAGCCATTGATTGAATATTATTAGATATTCCTGCTTTTATCCACTTGCAACGGGTATTTTCGTCAAATTTGGCAATATAACCTCCACCTACTCCCTTCGCTAATATGGTATCAAAATAGTAACTATCAGAAATTTCTCCACTCAAGTAAAAATTTTTCTTATCCGAAGTACAGAATAGTGGTGTTGTTAATCCTGCATAAGCAGTTGCTTTCATAATCAGCGAAGATGATATCGGTGTTCCATTAGGAGTGTACTTAGCTATAAATCTGGCACTTGGAATACTATAATTTACATCTAATTTTAATTTATTGTAAAACGCACCATGAGTGAAAATAGTGTCGTTTTCACCAGCAACTACTTTATAACCTGCATCAGGTGGAACAAATTCAGAATTCCCTCCACTATGTGCCCACTGCCATTTTTGAGCATAAGCAGAAACAGCCATAAACAGCAATAGCAAAATCAGGCATGTTTGATTAATTGTTTTCATAAGTTCATTATTTTTTGTTTACAAAAAGTTTAAAGATTTCAGTTTGTGATTGAGTTATGGCTTTTACAAGGTAGTTACCCGGAGCAAAGGCAGATACATCAACAGCATACCGCCCCCGTAGCATAAAGGTATTTGAATAAACCTGCCTGCCGTTCATGTCGGTAATAATCAAAGTGCAGATTCCATCTGTTTCAGATTCAACAAACACTATATTGGTTGCAGGGTTGGGGAGTAGTTTTATAGTTGAAGCTGCCGGCATATAGCGCACCTCAATCCTCTTTTCGGTAACTACTTCTTCTCCATCTGTTTTATAGAAGCGTGTTTCATCTGTTTTGTAAGAAAGATTAGTAAGCGAATCGCAGTTAAAACCAACCGGAGCAATGTAAATATCCACAAAACTACCTTCTGCTGCTTCAAAACCCGGCAGCAATTCTACCATGTCTGAGGCATGGAAATCGGCAATGCCTGTGCTTTCCACCGTTACATTTTGCAGCGTGAGCTTGTTGCGGGCGGTGATTTCAATAGGCGAGTTGCCGGAGTTAATAACAAGGTTCTCAACCTTTTTATCGAATATGTTTACCCCGCGCTGCAATGTCAGGTTGCCTATGTTGCCCCCATTTCCGTCAGGTAATGCCCATGCAAAAATTTTATCCTTGCTTGCTGCGGGGGCGGTGTATTCAAGCATCAAAAATTTGCTGTAATCAATAACAGGTGATGTTGATGAATAGTAGTGTTCAATCGGTGCAGTCAATTGAAAAGTGCCGTCAGGTTTAGAAAATGTAAACGGGAAACATTTGTACTTTTTTGGAAATGAATCATCTTCATCCCAATAGTTTCTTGCCATTAACACAGCATCTTTTATAGGATTGCCAATTTGGTCAACAATTTTTCCTGTAATGGTGTAGTTAGTTTGAGAATCTCCACCGAATGGGTTGTAATAATTGTCGGGCATTGTGCCGGAACCGGGCTGGGGCTTGGTAATGGGGTTTGTATTAAAGGCTGCCACCACAGGGCGGTCGAGCGAGTTGTTATACACATAGCCACTGCCTTGTGCGGCAGGGTCGCCTCTATCTAACAGCCCTATAAATTGTTCGGAAAATTCTTTTGCACTGTTAAAAGGTGCGTTTCGTTCATTCCACATAAACTCCCACCACCCGTAGCCTGCACCCGAATGGTTCAACACCATCTGCTGTGTTTGCCTTGCAAAATCAAGTTGGTCTTGGTAAGAGCCATAAGAAAATGGCGGCTGGCTGAAATTTTCGCCTACAAATTCAGCATTGGTCGTGTAGCCGGGAGCGTTTGTATTGGTACTTTGCCCGAAAACATCCTGCCCCTGTGCCGTCCACGCACTGGCAGCAGTTTCGCTAAGTATCCAAGATGTGGGGTTGTTGTTTTTTTGCCAGTAAAACATAATTTCGTACCTGCTAAGCCAACGCTCCCGTATTTGGGCAGGTGTAAAGAAATTACCCCACAGTTCAAAGCCCTGTATATAATTGTAAGGATATTCGTGATAATCGTGCAAGTCCGTTTTTATTATAGCGGGGTCGTAATCAAACACGCCAAATATATTTCCGGATGATATAGAAATAAGGTGATTGGAGTCAACCGCTTTAATAGCATCATACCACATAGCGGTAAAGTTACATATTTCTTCTTTTTTATCGGTTGTACTGGGTCCCCATGAGCGGTTACTGGGGATAGGGTCGTTTGGATTCCATATTTTTATACCATAAGACATCTCATTATATAAATCATAAGCTAACAATTCCGTACGGTTTTTGAGATTAGCTGTAAGTACTTCCATATAATCTCTATAATCCTCTGCCTGTGCAAGGTTTTCAACAGAGCCGTCTCTTTGGTAAGAAGCATCACCCGAAGCCGAAATGCAACTGCCTCCGGTAACAAGAATTACCTGCAAGCCAACATTATTTGCAACATCTAAAAAATTATGAATAGCAGGCAGTAAAATATGGTGCAGGTTGCTGTCGGATGTATATGGCGGCATTATCCTGAAAAAGTTACCCCACCAGCTATTGTAATCGCTCTCCGCATTGTCATACTTTAGGCATATCACCCTGCCACCCGGTTCATCGGACACAACATTGCCGTTATCCATTTTAAAATGCTTGTTTTCATGAAATTCCATCATAACACGCACGGTGTTAAAACCCATCTCTTTTATTTTAGTGAGGTCTGCACTAATTTTTTCCAAACCTTTATTAAACGGTTCTTCAAACTCTCGGGTAGAGCCATAATAGGGATTGGGATGTAGCGTGTAATCTGAAGGGGTACAGTTTATTCTGCCGCTACTAAAGCCAGAAATCAAAGTGCCTGTGTTGCAGTTTTGGCACGATAACCTTACACCATAATTACATATCACCGGATAAAACGGCTCTCCGGTTTGGTCATGAAACCTGTTGCCATTAAGCGTTATGTATTGTGCATCAACATAAGCCGCATACAGGCAGGCAAACAGATAACCCAATAACTTTAAATGCTTGTTCATAGCTCCATTTTTAAGTGTTAACTATTTGCAGTTATTAGATTTCAACAACTCAATTTCCTTCTGATGCCTGATAAGGTGAAGTGTTAACTCCTCTACTTTTTGCAGTAGCAAGCGGTTCATTTCCTCTAAACTTACCCCATTTGCCAAAACCTCTTTTTCACTTGGTATTTCCGGCAAGTGCTTATTCTCTTTTACAAAATTTTCAACTTCACTTAGCGTTGCCAAAGGATAGCTTTCTTCAAAAACATTATCTGCCCAACTATTCACTTGCACCACATATCGTTTGGCAACTATCATTCCGTCAATACCTAACTTGTAATCAGCAAAGGAACCATTGGGTTGTTCATTCCCAATAAACATTTTACCTTCAACCTGAAGAATATTATTTGCCACTGGGTTGCCGTCATTCCAGTAACCCGGCATTATTACCAAGTGATTTTTTTCAAAATTATCCACTATCAAATGCCTGAAATTGTTCATGCTATCCACAAACCTGATTTGGTTTTGCCAGCCATTTGTGCCTCCGGCTTTTATATCCAATTTTGTGCCGTAACCATCTTTTGAACTAATACGCAATGCTGCATCTTCTGTTGATGTAGTATTTATTCCTGCATGGTTATCCTGTACAAAAAATGTTGGCTGAATACCAAAACCCACCATCAGGCTGCTGGGGTGGTTATTTACAAGCGGCTGCATATTATCAACATCTCCATGCCCCATCGTAAAAGATAAATTTGAATTGGTTGAGCTGAGGAATAAGCCTGATTGAAAGCATAATGTACTATTTCCCGAAATTGAGTTTGCAACCCCGTTTATATAGTTTAAGCCCATATCTATGTCGGCACTTGATGTATTAACATTTATTTTGTTAGATAAGCCCAATATATAATTCAAACCCGATGAGTTTTCGCTTGATGTAAAAGTGATTTTATTGCTGCCTCCAAACACAAAATTACCACCGTATTTACTGTTGGAGGTAATTTCATTGCTCATTCCCAAAGCATAATTAAAACCGTCTAATGCAATTGTTTCGTTAAAATTGATTGTATTTTCTTTGCCTATGGCATAATTAAAACCCGCAAGAACACCTGCATTTATATTGTTGCCATAACCATGCGTAAAACCAAGTAAACCCGATACCGTATTTGAAATGCCTGTAATAAAATGATGGCTTGCCGCGCTGCTCAAAACATTACTTGTACCCACAATTAAATTATTTGCACCACTGCCAAAAGTATTTGACTGACCAATAGCAACATTAGCATTGGCGCCAATTATCATTTTTAGGCTTCCGCTGCCAGTAGGGGATAAATAGAGTGTTCCCGTACCGTCTATTACCCCGTCTGTAAGTTTTAGCTTTTGCGCTTCTATGGTGCCTGTAAATTTGCCGGCACCATCTACATCTAACTTTACGGTGGGCGAGGCAACACCTATTCCCAAATTGCCACTGTATTCCGATAAAACGGTTGATTCTACCGGAGAAGTGTCTGGAGCTAACAGAACGGGCGTTTGTGCTTTTAATGCAGGAGGCATAAGCAGCATTAAACTAATTGCGAAAAAAGCAGTCTTTACAAGTCTGCTCCCCCCCCCCCCGAGATTTTTGAATTGGAATGTTTTTTCATGGAATAAAGTTTTAAAGTGAATGGATGAACGAATGTAAACACTTTTTTGTTTTATTTCAAAATAATTAACAAAACTAAATTTGGAAGTGTGGCTGTTTTCTACACTATAATCCGATGTAATAACTGATAGTTCAATCTTGAGAAACTAATACCGATTGGATATTCGTAATGTTTACTTCCGCATAAATCGGAAAGACCAATAATACCGATTGGATATTCGTAATAAACCAATAAAATTGTTCTAAACGACTATCACATCGGCATTATACTGTTTAGAAATGGACTAATTTGTATTTCAAAAATGGTATAAAATTGTTCTAAACGACTATCACATCGGCATTGTTTACTCCCGTAAATCGGGATACCGTTTAGAAATGGACTAATTTGTATTTCAAAATGGTATAAGATTGAACTATCACAGATGTGCAATCACAATTAATACCAATTCTAAATATTAAATAGTCCAATATTTAATATTTTTAGAATGGTTTATACCGATATAATAGCTATTTAGTCCAACGAGATGAAATCAAATTGGGCTTTCCGTTTACACGGAAGTAAACATTATAGATATATAATCGGTATAACGATAAAACCTATAAAATAAAAAGAGGCTGTTTCATAAAAAACAGCCTCTTTTAAAAAAACATAAAGTACTCAGTTACTAATTCCAACCACCGCCAAGTGCTTTGTAAATATCAATTTCGGCAGCTAATTGTTTCTTTTTAATTTCTATCAGTTCCATTCTGGAATTTAGTGCTTCGCGCTGTGTAAGCAATACTTCAATATAATCTGCTCTTGCCGATTTAAAGAGGTTGTTTGATATTGAAATAGATTGAGAGAGAATATCCACTTCTTTTGCTTTTGTATCATGGCTTTTGGTATAATTATCAATACCGGAAAGTTGATTTACTACTTCATTGTAAGCATTTAAAATAGAACGTTCGTAATTGTAAACTGCTTGCACTTGTTTTGCGCGAGAGGTTTTGTAAGCAGCAACCAAAGCATTTCTATTGATAAGCGGAGCAACCATATCACCCAAAACGTTGTAAAGTAAAGACCAAGGATTAAACCACACAACCGGATTAAATGCTTGAAACCCAGCAGCAGCAGTAATTTTGAACGATGGATAGAAATTGGCTTTTGCAACTTTAATATCCAATTTGGAAGCAGCTAATTCATATTCTGCTTGGCGAATATCTGGTCTGTTTTGTAGTAACTGACTTGGAACGCCAGAGGAAATAGAATCAAATACCATACTATAAAACGAACCGGCATCGCGCTTAATTGGCGTAGGAAAACGACCGGTAAGAAAATTGATTTTATTCTCTGTTTCAATAATTTCTTGTTTTACTTGGTATTGTAAATTTTGAGTATTGAGCAGTTGAGCTTCGAAACGATTTACGGCAAGTTGTGTAACCTGTGCCGCTTCTTTTTGTTGCTTCACAATATTGAGTGCATTCTGTTGAAGTTCAATATTTCTTTGAATCATTTCCAATTCATTATCCAAAGCAAGCAATTCATAATACGAATTGGCTATTTCTGCAACCAACTTTGTTACCATAAAGTTTCTACCTTCTACACTTGCCAAATAGCGTTGTACAGCAGCATTTTTGCTATTGCGAAGTTTCTTCCACACATCTAACTCCCACGAAAAATTTACACCAACCATAAAATCGCCCAATGGCTCAGGAAATTTTGTGTGCGGCTGAATATTAAGATTTTCCTCTACTGCACCATTGCGAGTGTACTTCCCAACCTTATCTACACCAACACCTGCGCCTATATTTAGAAATGGCAAGTACTCCCCTTTTCTGGTTCTTACTTCGCTGCGAGCAATTTCTATTTCTTGCTTCACAATATTCAACTCTTGGTTTTTGCTTAAAGCAGTATCAATGAGCGCAATTAAATTTACATCATTAAAATAATTTCGCCACTTCACTTTGGCAGAGTTTGTGGTGTCTTGCGAAGAAGTATTAAAACCCTCTGGCACGCTTTTGTTTTCAGTTTTTATCGGCTCTTTAAAAAGTTTGCAGCCGCCAACCGAAACCAGCATTGACACAACAATTATATAACTTATGATTCTCTTATACATTACTTCTTGTTTCTCTTTAAAAATTTGTTTACCATTTTTCTTATTGTGCTTGTGAGTGCCGCTTCTTCTTGGCTCTCTACAAAATCTTCGCTTAATGGAACTTCTTCTTGGTCTCTAATCAATTTTTTACCTTCAGAAAGTTTCGCAAAAATATAGTACAGACCTGGCACAATAATTACTCCGAAAATTGTTCCAAAAATCATACCGCCTAAAGCCGAAGAACCAATGGTTCTGTTGCCCACAGCGCCAGGCCCTGTGGCACGCGCCAACGGGATTAAGCCTGCGATAAAGGCAAATGAAGTCATTAAGATTGGCCTAAATCTGATTTGTGCACCTTCAATGGCAGCATCAAGAATGGCTACGCCTTGTTGTTGTTTTTGCACAGCAAATTCTACAATCAATATGGCATTTTTACCCAGCAACCCAACAAGCATAATCAAGCCCATTTGCGCATAAATATCATTGGCAAGTCCCATTAATTTAAGCAACAAGAACGAGCCAAAAATACCCGGAGGCAACGAAAGCAAAACAGCAACCGGAATAACAAAACTTTCGTACTGTGCTGCCAAAACAAGATACACGAAAACTAATACAACTAATAGAATGTAAATTGCTTCATTACCTCTTTTTGCTTCGTCATACGAAAGACCTTCCCAAGCAATATCATAGCCGTGTGGCAATGTTTTTTCTGCAACTTCACGTATTACTTTAATAGCATCACCGCTGGTGTAACCTTTTGCAGGCACGCCTCTAATTGATGCAGACATGTAAAGGTTGAAACGCGTAATCTCATTTGGTCCCATTGTTTTTCTCATCGTCATAAATGAAGAATATGGAACCATTTCTCCTTGGTCATTCTTGATAAAGAGATTAAGAATATCGCTTGGTACTTTTCTGTATTCAGGCCCGCTTTGTGTGTAAACTTTAAAGAAGTTATTAAAGCGCACAAAACCTTGCTCATAAGTACTCCCAATTAAAATATTCAAATTCTCCATTGCCTTCCCTATAGAAACACCTTTCTGCATAGCGCGTTCGTTATCTATCACCAATTCGTATTGCGGATAATTTGCAGCAAAAAATGTAAACAAACCACTAAGTTCTTTGCGCTTTTTAAGCTCTTCCATAAATTCTTTGTTCACCTTATCGAATTCTTGATAATCAATGGTTGGGTGCTTATCAATTAAACGCAAAGAGAAGCCATCAGAAGAACCATAGCCCGGTACTGCAGGCGGTTCAAAATATTCAATTACCGCACCAATGTCTTTTGTTTTTTCTTCAAGTTCTTCAATTACTTGTTTCACAGAATGTTTTCTTAAAGACCAATCTTTTAAGTTGATAATACAAGTTCCTGCATTTGAACCACGACCTTCTGTGAGTACTTCATATCCTGCTAATGAAGAAACCGATTGCACACCTTCTACACCTTCAGCAATTTTTTGAAGCTCACGCGTTACATCGTTTGTTCTTTCCAATGTAGAGCCCGGAGGTGTTTGCACAATAGCGTAAATCATACCTTGGTCTTCATTTGGAATAAAACCTGTAGGAAGTTTTTCATTTATACCTACAATTGAAAAAGCAAACACTATCAATACTCCAAATGTTACAAATCTTCTATGCGTGATAATCTTTAGCAGCCAAGTGTATTTTCTCGTTGCTACTTCAAACTTTTTATTAAACCAATTGATAAAAAGTTGAATAGGAGAATGGCTCTTATGATGCCCGTGTGTATTTTTTAAAATCATAGCACACAATACCGGAGTAAGCGTAAGTGCTACCACACCTGAAAGCACAATTGAGCTCGCCATAGTGATTGAAAACTGACGATAGAAAACACCAACCGGACCACTCATAAATGATGCAGGAATAAACACCGTAGTCATTACCAATGTGATGGCAATGATGGCACCACTAATTTCGCCCAAAACTTCTCTCACGGCATGGTATGGCGAAAGCCCTTTCTCTTCCATTTTTGCATGCACTGCTTCTACCACCACAATAGCATCATCTACCACAATACCAATGGCAAGTACCAGCGCAAAGAGTGTAACCAAGTTGATGGTTAAGCCCAAAAGTTGCATAAATAAAAATGCACCAATCAAAGAAACTGGAACGGCAATAATTGGAATGAGTGTGGAACGAAAATCTCCTAAGAAAATAAACACCACCAATGCCACCAAAATGAAAGCTTCCAATAAGGTATGCAGTACTTTATCAATTGATGCATCTACGAATTTTGATACGTCATAATCAATTTCGTAATCCATACCGGGAGGAAAATCTTTTTTAAGTTCTTCTAACTTTTCCTTCGTACCATCAATTACTTTTCGTGCATTACTTCCAAAATTTTGTTTTAAAACGATAGACGCTGCCGGATAGCCATCTTTGTTTGAATAAATATCAAAAAACTCACTACCCAATTCTACTTCTGCAATATCTTTAAGTTTTAAGCTTTCGCCTTTGGGATTTGCTCTAATGATAATGTTTTCGTATTCCTCCGGTTTATTATAGCGACCTTTGTAAACCAAAACATATTCGAGCGATTGAGCTGCTTTGCCAGATGCTTGTCCGATACGCCCAGGTCTTCCGATAATACTTTGTTCTTGCATAGCTTCCATCACTTCTTCGGTGGAAACATTGTAAGCGCGCATTCTATCCGGCTTTAACCATACGCGCATGGCAAAACTACGACTACCCAAAATCTTGGCGCGTCCCATACCGCTAATACGCTGCAGCTCTGGCAAGAGGTGAACATTCGCATAATTGTATAAGAACTTTTCATCCGCATTTTTATCTGTACTGAAAAGGTTCACGTACATCAACATACTCGGTTGAATTGGCGTGATGATGATACCTTCGCGCTGTACCAAAACTGGAAGGTTATTCATAATTTGGTCTACACGAGTTTTTACGTTTACCACAGCAGCATTTGGGTCAGTACCCGGTTCAAACACAATTTGTATTGTTGCTTCACCAGCACTTGTAGCATCCGAAATAATGTATTGCATTCCCTGAACACCGTTTATTGCTCTTTCTAAAGGTGTGAGTGTAGTTGTTACTAACACATCGGCACTTGCACCAGGATAAGCCATAAACACCATTACGCGCGGTGGCGCAATAGATGGAAATTGTGAAATTGGCAGTGAGAATATTGCTAATAATCCCAATAGTATTATTCCGAGCGATATGGCAATTGCCAATACCGGTCTTTGTATGAATTTTTTAAACATGAGTTGCTAAATTTAAGGGTTCACTATTCAGCGTGTAACTGTTGTAGTTTAGTTAATACTTGCTCAAACGGCTCAAACTCTGTTTTAATTTTATCGCCATTTTTCACTTTACGAATACCATCAACAAGCACCATATCATCGGTACTTAATCCTTTTGATATTACATATATATGCGGCATTTCTTGCTCAATGGTTACTTCTCTTAAACCAACCACACCATTTTTATCTATAACAAAAACATATCTTCTATCTAAAATTTCAAAGGTTGCTTCTTGCGGAATCAACACAGCATTTTTAAGTAAAATCGGCATTTGAATGGTGCCTGTTTCTCCATGTCGTAGCAACTTATCAGGATTAGGAAATGTAGCACGAAAGGCAATGTTTCCTGTTTCATTATTAAAGTCGGCTTCAATAGTTTCCACTATTCCGGTATGGTCAAAGTGTTCATTATTTGCCATTATCAATTTCACTTTCGGTTTGCCTTGTTTCTTTTCTTCTGCTGCATAACTTAAATATTCAGCTTCAGGCACATTAAAATAGACCCACATTTTGCTGTTATCTGAAAGTGTCGTAAGCAATTCGCCTTCTTCAACCAAACTGCCTAATCGCTGGTAAAATCTATCCATAATTCCATCGAAAGGTGCGCGAATTTGAGTAAATGATAAGTGAGCCTGCGCAAGTGCCAACTCGGCTTTTTCCTTCTGCAATCGTGCTTTTGATAATGCTAATTCGTTTTTAGAAACGATGTTGCTATCTGCCAAACTCTTAGTATTTTGATATTCAATTTCAGCAAAGCTTACATTGGCTTTTGCTTTCTCTACTTCTGCTTCGTAAACCACAGGCATAATTTGAAACATCAACTGCCCTTTCTTTACAAGTTGCCCTTCATCCACATAAATATTTTGCAAATAACCTTTTTCTTGAGAGCGAACTTCGATGTGGCTAATGGCTCTAATTTGGCATACATAATCTTTGTAAACCGTTGTATCTTTTTGAACCGGTTTGGTTACTAAAAATTTGGCGGCTTCTTCTTTTTCTTGAGTTTTATTGTGGCAACTTGAAAACACTAAAAGTGCTGCTAATCCTACAAGAACAAACGTCCTTTTCATTTTTTTTGAAATTTATATTTTAATGGTCTGAAAAACTACTTTGAAAACTTCCTTTTCAATTTCTTTATTAAGAAATCATTTTAACTTCACTGAAATTTTTTTGAAAATAACTGAGAATGCTACTATAAAACGTAGCGAGTTTTCTCTTAGAAAAAGAGAATAGAAAAAATTAGATACAATACACTTTCCAAGCGTGGTGAAGCACAAAAAGGGGCACCTCACTTAATTCAGAAACAGGAGTTTCGATTTGCGTTTCTAATATGTTTGAAACAGTAGGAAAATATTGTAAAATATCAATACTTAAATAGCTCGATAGAGAATGAAAAACACCAATATTGCTATCCACTTTTTCCTTTCCAAGAATATTTGGCTCCTCAGGAAGAATAAGCGATTCCAATAAAAATTGAAAACTGAAATATTCTTTATACTGCTCAATGGCAGAAGTAATAAATGTGCCTTGTTGTATAGTTTCTAAAGAGCAATGTTGAGTACATATTGTTGGCTCTTCTGTTGCCAAACTACTTGTGGAAATTGTTTGCAACAAGAATAATAACGGCAAAAATAAATAGAAGAGTGGTTTTAAGTGATACTTGTAAGTAGCACCGCTGCACGAACTTCTTGCGTCTTTCATTAGAACTGCGAAAATATTACCGATACGTAACTTTTTAAGAAAATAACTTTTTTTAATAGCACATTTTAAAGTGTTTTAAATAAAAACATATTAAAATAATTATCATAAAAGTTTAGTAATCAATGACATTTCCAGAAATACTTTTGCGCATAAATTTTCAAAATTTATACTTTTACGAAGTGTGCGTTTCACCCCAAAGTTTTGCGCTGTAATTTTTTCTTCAACATGAATTAAAACAGAGTTATGGGCTTAATCGTTCTATCAATCCCAATTTTTTTCCTTCTCATTGGAATTGAATTACTCATAAGTAAATTAAAACATCTACCTTATTATAGGTTCAATGATGCCATTACAAATTTGAGTTGCGGAATTGGGTCGCAAGTAATTGGAATTCTTATTAAAGCTCTTACTGTTGGCGGTTATATTTTTATTTACAATTATTCTCCCTGGAAAGGAAAAATTTCTACCGATTGGTGGATGTGGATTTTACTTTGGTTTGCGGTAGATTTTTTCTACTACTGGTTTCATCGGTTAGCGCATCAAGTAAGTATTTTATGGGGAAGCCACGAAGTTCACCACCAAAGTGAAGAATACAACTTAACAGTTGCACTGCGCCAAGCATGGTTACAAGGTGCATTTTCGTGGGTTTTTTATTTGCCATTGGCAATTATTGGATTTGAGCCACAAATGTTTTTCACCATTGCTGCCATCAATACACTATATCAATTTTGGATTCACACACGCCTAATTGGAAAGTTGCATCCGGCAATTGAATTTATCTTCAATACACCATCACACCACCGCGTTCATCACGGAATTAATCCAAAATATATTGATAAAAACCATGGTGGCACTTTCATTGTTTACGATAGGTTGTTTGGCACATTTCAAGCAGAGGAAGAAGAAGTGGTTTACGGCATTACAACGCAGCCTAAAAGCTGGAATCCTTTATGGTTGAATTTTAATTATTGGGCACAACTTTTCAAAAACTTGAGTGTTTCAAATTCTGTTTCAAACACCATTAAAATGTTGATTTTAAATCCCGGCTGGAAACCCGCAGAACTTGGCGGAGTAGAGCCTTTTAAAGAAATAACCCCACAACAATTCAACAAATACAATCCTCCTGTTTCCAATGCTTTGAGTTACTACGTTTTGCTGCAATATATTTTACTCATTATTGGAACTTCCATTTTTCTTTTCTCTGAAACAAAACCGCCATTCAGCCAAAATATTTTTCTAAAATTTACAGTAATTGCATACATCATTTTTTCTATCGTGAACATTGGAGCACTTTTAGAGAAAAAACAATGGGGAACTATCGCAGAAATAGTGCGGTTGATTCTGTTGCCAATACTTATTTTTTGGTTAATGCCTACTCTACTTTTATTAGCAATTGTTCTTTGTATTTCCTTATTATCTCTTGTTGGTTTAAAAAGTACTGTTAGTTTATTGAATTAAAAAACAAGATTACAGCTTTCAAATTCTTTTATGAATCTAATTTCTGTACAAAATGTAACTATTTTATTATTCGCCATCTCCAATTAAAAGCACAAATCATACATTCACCATTCAATAACAAAAAAACTTATGCTACAAACAGGAGATAAAGCGCCTGATTTTTCAGCTCTAAATCAAGATGGAGAAACCGTTTCACTTAAAGATTTTAAAGGCAAGAAAGTGATTCTTTATTTCTATCCAAAAGACAATACCCCCGGCTGCACTAAGCAGGCATGCAGCTTACGCGATGGCTATTCGCAGTTAAAAAAAGCAGGTTTTGAAATTTTAGGTGTGAGTGTAGATAGTGTGAAATCGCACAAAAAATTTGAGGAAAAATTTGAACTGCCATTTACGCTTATCAGCGATGAAACAAAGGAAATTGTAGAGAAGTACAGCGTGTGGGGGAAGAAGAAATTTATGGGACGTGAATACATGGGTACTTTCAGAAAAACTTTTGTAATAAACGAAAAAGGTATTATTCAACAAATAATTGATAAAGTTGAAGTGAGCGATGCTGCTAACCAAATTTTAAATCTCAAATAACTTTACCCAAAAAGTTTAACATTCTACAAAATGTGATTTTCTATATTCGTATGTTTTCAATTCAAACAACATGAAATTAACTTTACTTTTTTCAGTATTATTATCTTCAACATTACTGTTTTCGCAAACTCGTTTTTTAAAGCATACTGTACTACCGGGTGAAACTATTTACACCATCGCATCAAAATATGGTACAGATGCCAAGTTTTTACTTATGCTAAACAACTTGCCTGATAATATTAGGCTTTCGGGCGGTGATGTAGTTTTAATTCGCGAACTAAAACCAGGCGAAGAACCTGCAAAAGAAACCAAGAGTTTCATCGAAAAATCTGAATACCAACCAGTGAAAACTGAAGCCGCAAAAACTGAAACCAAAGCAGCAGCAAGTAATGAAGTCATTAACTATAACGGAACAGGCTATTCAGTTACAAACTCAGGTACACACACAGTTGAAAAAGGGCAAACTTTTTACCGCATTAGTGTAATTTACGGCATTAGTGTAGATAAGCTAAAAGAAATGAACGGGCTAACCAATACAAACATCAGCATTGGTCAAAAATTAAAAGTTCCTGTGCGTTAATTTCTTTACAACCATTTTACAAAGCCTCACATCATATTTTTTTTTCCAATTACTTAAACAATAAAAAACAATCTTTACTTTTATGAAGTTAAAGCTCTACTCTGTTGCTGTAGCTACAACATTTTGCGCAGTAATGCTCTTTACAACCAAAACTTACACGCACAGCTCAGTTCCCGATCCGGGACATTCTGGAGACCCATTAACTAATCAAACTTGCGCTTCGGGTTCAGGCTGTCATGGCTCCACAACTCAAGACGGAACTTCTGCTATTGCATTACAAATTGGCACAAGTCCCAATTTATTAAATCCTGCTACTGCATCTTTCGTACCGGCTGCTTCTACCGAGTATAATTTAAGTGTTGGCTTAACAGGAACTGCCCAAAAATATGGCTTTGAATTAAGTGCTTTAACAGCAAGCAATCAGCAAGCTGGCAGTTTTACTGTAAACAATACCAATGTAACTTCAAATACATTTAATGGCATTCAGTATGTATCGCACAAAAATGCAACAGCTGCCAAAACATGGATTTTTAAATGGACTTCACCTGCTACTATCAACGGGCCAATCACATTCTACATTGCTTCAAATTTTGCCAATGGTGATACAACATCAAACGGTGATGTTATTTACAAGAAAGCGGTTTCTATCAATGGAGGCAGTGTTGGAATCATTTCACCGAGTAACCTAAATAATTTTACTGTATATCCTAATCCTGCGAGTGAAAAAACTACTCTTAGCTACAACTTATTGAACAGTGAATATGTTTCAGCACAAATTATGAATAGCGAAGGTACAGTTGTAAAAAATTTGTTTGCCGAAAAGCAAGCAATTGGCGTAGTTGAAAACACGTTTAACATTGCAGAGTTGGCAGCAGGAAAATACTTTGTACACATTAATGCAGGAGGAAAATCTTCCGTGAAACCTTTAGTTAAATTTTAATATCCACCTTACCACTTTGAAGAGGTTTAGATTAGCTTTTATATCGGCAAATATTATTGGAGTTCTTGCTTATGTTTTCTTAGTACAATCTTGCTCTAAAGATACTACTAAAATACCACAGCAAACTATTTGCGATTCGCTTGGAATACTCACTTATTCAACCGATATAAAAGCTATTTTAGATCAAAATTGCACAAGCTGCCATAGACCAATATTGCATGAAAACAATGTAGATTTAAGCACCTATCCTGATACTAAAACTGCAATAGAAAAGTACGATATTGTGTGTAATATAAAATTTGAATCCGGCTGTGTAGGAATGCCCAATACCGGCAAAATGCCCGACACACCCATTCAAAAAATTGAATGTTGGATAAAATCGGGTTATCCCAATTAAACTTTCACTACTTACACTATTCAACAATTGCAACTATGTTGAAGTTTTTAGCCTTTATGCTTTGTATTCTATCATCAATATTTGTTGATGCTCAAGATAATTTTATTACTCAAAATGGCAAGGTTCATTTCTATTCTAAAACACCATTAGAAGATATTGAAGCAAACACCCAAAGCGCTATCGGAGTACTTTACACTGCCACAAAAAAAGTACAGGCAAAAATCCCTATCCAAAGTTTTGAGTTTAAGCAAAAACTAATGCAAGAACACTTTAACGAAAACTATTTGGAAAGTGATAAATATCCTTACGGAAACTTAGATGCAACAATTGTTGAAAATATAGATTTTACCCGAAACGGAGTTTATGATATTACTATCAGCGGCATTTTAGATATTCATGGCATAAAGAAACCACGCGACATTAAAGCAAAACTTACCATTGCAGATGGTATGCCTAAAAAGGCAACAGCTACTTTTGATATAAAATTAGTGGAGCATAAAATTAAAATCCCAAAAGCTGTGATTCTAAATATCGCGGAAGTAATCACCGTTGATGTAAACTTTGATTTGGTGAAGTATCAAAAATAAAGAGAGTTTAAAAGCCTACTTCAACACTACAAACCGTTTTGTTTGGTTGTTTAGTTTTGCAAAATATAAACCTGCCGAGAAGGAAGAAAGATTTACTTTTTCTACTTTATAGAAATTACTTTCTACTAATTTTTCTCCCGTGAGCGTAAAAATTTCGAGTTTGCTAATGCCGTTATTTTCTGTGGAAACAGTGAGCGATTGCGAAGCAGGATTAGGAAATATTTCCCATGTTTTATTTGTGCCATTTTCAACTTCATTCACGGCTACATTCATCAATTTAGAGCTAAAAAAATTGATGCCCCCTAAAGTATTTCCAACTACAAAATCCGGAATGCTATCTCCATTAAAATCGCCCACTGCAATGGTGCTTTTTTCACCAACTGATTTGCCAAACAAATTAGAATCTAACAACTGAAATCTCTCGCTGCGCAAATCATTTCCCGGAATTAAAAACTTAAAAATTGTACCTCGCCTTGAACCGGAAAATAAAAACATAGAATCGTTTTGTTCATACATCACCGGCTGCGAAAGCCCGTCAATATCGTAAGTTCCTTTAAGGTTTACACCGCCCCAATTTGTAATTACAGAATCTTTACTAAACTGAGGGTTTTGTGCATTGCCATAATTTACATACCAGTTTAATGTGCCATCTTTTCTTCCGCAAATAATATCGTTATCTCCATCGCTATCTACATCATAAATAAATGGCGCTGCTAAAACAGAAGCATCTATTCCAAAATATTGTGGAGTGGTAAGTGCAGGAAATTTTGCTGTTGCACTACCGGTATTTTTAAAGAATTGTAAGTAGCCATCATAATCGCCCAAAAGCAAATCCGATAGTCCATCACTATCTAAATCGCCCCAAGCGGGTTGTGTTTGTTTTAATTGGTATTGAGCAATATTTTCATAGTTTAAATTAGTTAGTTGAAATGCCGGTTGTGTTGCGGTTCCAATATTCTTCAACAATGCTAACTGAGAAATTTTTAATCCTCCTTCTTGTAAAAAATAATAGCTGTTTCCAACAATAATATCTAACAGTCCATCACTATCGTAATCAAATACCGATACTTTGGAATCGCTGCCAAAATCGAGCATTGTGTTCACTAAAAAGCTATCGGTTTGATAACTAAAAGTATAGTTGTTGTTGCTACCTATATTTTTGTAATACAGCACATTTTTCACATTCCTTATTTCTGTTCTGGCATTGGGCGAAACCAATAAATCATTCTTGCCGTCATCATCTACATCAGCAAGGTAAGCCGCAGGAAACACCGGAATATTTATTGAAGTATTATAGCTTGGGAAAAGGCTGTCGTATCCGGTCATAGTTGCATCTGTGCTGCTTCCGCCATTGTGCAGCATCATCATTGAATTGTAAGAAATATCGCCCAACAATAAATCTATATCGCCATCGCCATTTTCATCAAATGGGCAAAGTGTAGAACCTGCGTGCCTTGCCGCGCTACTGCCTTGCATTCCGCCTGTTTTGCAATATCCTAACGAAACTGCATTGGAAGTGCTTGATTCAATAAATTTCCCCCAGCACTCATCTAAATTGTACGAATCAAAAATAAGTGAGTCGCTGCCAAAGCCTCCTTCTACAGATTGATTTTCATAATACTGCGGCACCGATGGATTAAGCAAATTTCCAAACACTAAAACGTCTAAATCACCATCACCGTTTACATCAATAAAGCCCGGAATATCATCGGTGAGTACATACATATTTATCTTTGGATAATTCACCATAAAATAATCGGTGTACATCAGCAAATCTGTTTTCAATTCAAATTGAAGTACTCCATTGGTGCGCTTGCCTCTGTAAACTTTTACACCGCCATTTGCCCAGCAAAAAATATCCGGCACGCCATCTCTATTAAAATCGCGCAGCAGTGCCCAATTCTCCATTTCGGGAAAAAGATTGCTGATGGAAGGCGAGTACACATAATTGCCATTTCCATTATTGATAAAGGCAAAAGAGCGCGAACCATTTCTATCAAAAACAAATAAATCTTGTTTGCCATCGCCATCTAAATCTGCCGGAGAAAACTGTGGTGCATCAAATCCGCCTGCCCAAGCATTTTTTAGTTGAACGCCATTTTTTTCAACCGGAATTGAAGTAGTTTCAAAATATGTTTGCGAATAAGCTTGGTACGCAAAGGCAAAAAATAAAAAGCAAATAATTGTATAGCGCATAATATGGAATAAAGATAAAAAGCTATTGGCGTGAGTTGTATTGATTTTAAAAATTTATACTAAACACCCACAAATACACGTTACTTAACATGCTCTGTAGGATATTCCAACCCTTAAACAATAAGGGTAGAATTTCACCCAAAAATAAACCTCAAATCCTACTTCGCAGAAAAATATTTGTGAAACCAAAATAAATTAGCATCTTTGCACCCCAAAATTTTTGAAGCAATGGCTCGAGTATGTGATTTATCAGGAAAACGTCCGGTTAGCGGCAACTACGTTTCGCACAGTAACCGCAAAACTAAACGTAAGTTTTTACCTAACTTGCAGAAGAAACGTTTTTTCGTTCCTGAATTAGACCAATGGATTGAATTACGTGTAGCAACATCAACTTTGCGCACTATAAACAAAAAGGGTATTTTTCAATATTTGAAAGAGTTAGACAAAAAAGCTACTCTATAACTAATTTTAAAAAGCAAGAGAAATGGCTAAAAAAAGTAAAGACGCTCGCATTCAAATTATTTTAGAATGTACAGAACATAAAACCAGCGGTATGCCTGGTACTTCACGCTATGTAACTTACAAAAACCGTAAGAACACAACCGAAAGATTGGAATTGCGCAAGTTCAATGCCATCTTAAAGCGTCATACCATTCATAAAGAAATTAAGTAACCTATAAAAACTTTAGTATCATGGCAAAAGTTTCAAAGAACTCAAGAACAGACCGTCAAGTACAAACAGGGTCAAAAGATTTTGTAAAAGTGATTAAAGCTGTAAAATCAAAAAGCAATACTTATGGCTTTCTTGAAAAAATAGTTCACAAAGACAAAGTGCAAGAATTTTTAGCACAAAAAGACTAATTTAAAATTTTTCTATAACGAAAAGCCTCGTAATGAGGCTTTTTTTGTTTAATGTTGGGCTATGGGCTTATTCAGTTTTTTTACCAAAGAGAAAAAGGACGACCTAGAGAAAGGTTTAGAAAAAACCAAGGAAGGGTTTTTCTCAAGAATTGCTAAAGTTTTTACCGGAAAGAGTAAAATAGACGATGAGGCATTAGACAATTTAGAAGAAGCGCTCATCGCCTCTGATGTAGGGGTGGCTACCACTTCAAAAATTATTAAAAGAATTGAAGCAAGAGCTGCAAAAGACAAATTTAGCAATGAGCAAGAAATGTATGCGCTCATACAAGATGAAATAGCAGCACTCCTTGCCGAAAATAAAAATACAGACACCGAAAATTTCGATACACCTGAAGGCAAAAAGCCTTATGTAATAATGGTTGTTGGCGTGAATGGCGCAGGAAAAACCACTACAATTGGCAAACTTTCGCATCAGTTTAAGCAAGCCGGAAAGCAAGTTTTATTGGGCGCTGCCGATACTTTTCGCGCAGCTGCCATAGACCAATTAGATGTTTGGGCAAAACGCGCAGGAGTTGAAATAGTAAAAACAAAAATGGGAGCTGACCCTGCCGCAGTGGCATTTACCACTTTAGAAAAGGCAGTTACCAATAATGCCGATGTAGTAATTATTGATACTGCCGGACGTTTGCATAATCGTGTAGATTTAATGAATGAACTTTCAAAAATTAGGCGCGTGATGCAAAAGGTAATTCCCGATGCGCCACACGAAGTTTTATTAGTTTTAGATGGTTCAACCGGACAAAATGCTATTGAACAAGCCAAACAATTTACAGCTGCCACACAAGTTACAGCACTTGCCATTACAAAATTAGATGGCACTGCCAAAGGTGGCGTGGTGCTTGGCATTACCGACCAATTCAAAATTCCTGTGAAATATATTGGCGTTGGCGAAGCGATTGATAAACTACAAGTGTTTAATCGAAAATTGTTTGTAGAAAGTTTGTTTAAGCAATAGCAAATTGCATCAATCAAGTCTTTTGTTTCTTCTTTCTCGCAGCTGGAAACAATACGTTATTTAGTATTAAACGATAGCCGGGACTGTTTGGATGTAAATCTAAATTAGTTGGCGGATCGCCTACCAAGTGTTGGTAATCTTCCGGGTCGTGCCCTCCATAGAAAGTCCACATTCCTTTGCCATATTCTCCATGAATATATCGCGCTTCGTTGTAAGTTTTATTTTGTCCCATCACCAATACGCTGCTTTTTACAAATTGCTTTTTAAATGCGGTAGTTTGTCCTAAAAAACCTTTCACAGTTTTGGTATGGTTTTGTGTAAGCATAGTTGGCACAGGATCCCATTTTGCACTAAAATCAAACAAGGTGAAATAGTCTAAATCTTTTGGCACTTGCCTTCCATACTGCGCATCAATGTCGCTGTATTCATATTCATAAGGATTGGTGATAAGGTGAAAATTTTCAAATGCAAAACACTTATCAAATTCCAATTTACTTTGTGCTTTCGGGTCTTGTGGATCGTGGTCGTACATTACATCGCAGATGTCGGTATGTTCTGCCGCCAAAGCTATATCGTAGCTATCGGTTGCGCTACACATGGCAAACATAAATCCACCGCCAAAAACATAGTTTTTAATTGCCTGTGCCACCGCCAATTTTAGCTGACTCACTTTTGCAAAACCTCTTCTTTTGGCAATATCTTCTAACTCATGAACTTGTGCTTTATACCATTCTGTTTGCCCAAATGAAGCAAAGAATTTTCCGTATTGTCCGGTAAAATCTTCGTGGTGCAAATGCAGCCAATCGTACATAATAAGTTTGCCATCTAAAATTTCATCATCATAAATTATATCGTAGGGAATTTCGGCATAAGTGAGAACTAAAGTTACAGCATCGTCCCAAGGCAATTTTCCTTTGGGAGAATAAACCGCAATCTTTGGTGCTTTCTCTAATTTCACTACGTCCATATTGGTTTCCGGATTCGCAATTTCACTTAGCATAGAAGTGTATTGGCCATCGGCAATTACTTCGTAGCCCACGCCTCTAATTTTACATTCATCTTCTATTGCTTTTGCATAAGGCGTAGAAAAACTTCCACCGCGATAGTTTAGCAACCAATCTACTTCCACACTTTGTTTGAGCGCCCAGTAGGCTATGCCGTAAGCTTTCATGTGGTTGGGCTGCGCCAAATCCATAGGAATTAAAATGCGAGCAGCAGTAGCAGAAAACAGAAAAAATAAGATAGAGAAAATCGTAAGCAAGAACTTCATGTCATAAAATTAAACGAAATTTTTGTACCTATAACATTACTGCAACAAATTGTAACAAATACTTTAAAAAAGTATCCAACTCACTTTCGAGATGTTGGCACAGTGTCTCTAAAAAGCAGTTTGTATCTTTTAAACTACAGCAGTTGTACTATTGGCTAAACAAAAGAACAAGTGGTTCTTTTAAAAAAAGCAAGTAGTAACAATAAGAATGCCTCTGCGTATAAATTTCGTATATTTAATTTTACATCTTTGTATCTTGGCATTGTCTTTGATGTTTGTAAGATAGACGTATAAAATATATATAGCATGAAAAAACATTTTCTCCTAGTACTAATTTCAATATTAGCAATTTCGCTTTCTTACTCTCAAAGCGGCAGAGTGGGTATTGGTACAAGCAATCCTGAACAGAAATTAGATGTGGCAGGAAGCGCTAAAGCAAATGATAAAGTAATAGGCACACGCGGCTTTGTGGCAGGAACGGTTACAGCAGATACTGCAAAAGCAATATTTAGTACAGATGTTACCAACAAAGGATTTTATATACCGCGTTTAACTACTGCGCAGAAAACTACTTTAGGAGGAACATTAAACGGAACAAATAAAGGCTTATTGGTATTTGATACCGATTTAAACCGAACCGATTTTTGGGACGGCACGGCATGGAAAGCCGTAGGCGATGGAGCAGGCGGTCCGCCAACAGGAAATGCTGGTGGCGATTTAACTGGAACTTATCCGAATCCCAATATTGGCAATAGTAAAGTTACTTCTACTCACATTTTAGATGGCACCATAACAGGAACAGATATACAAAACAACACTATAGATTTAACCCAAAAAGTAAACAATGTGTTACCAGTATCGAATGGCGGCACAGGTGTAAACACCGTAACAGGTGCAGTAATTGGCAATGGCTCAAGCCCGGTAAGTGGCGTAGCATCATCATCAGGCAATCAAGTATTGAGAAGAAACAATGCCAACACAGCGTATGAATTTGCACAAGTGCAATACAGCGATGTGGCAGGCACACCAAGCGCATTGCCACCAAGCGGGAATGCAGGTGGCGATTTAACCGGAACTTATCCAAACCCAACAGTAGGCGCAGGAAAAATAGATAATGGCAAATTGGCAAATGATGCAGTAAGTACAACCAAAATTGCAAACGATGCAGTTACTAACGCCAAGCTAGATAATATAGCCTCTAATACTATTAAAGGTAGAGCCAGCTCAGGCACAGGAGATCCAGAAGATTTAACTCCCTCACAAGTTAAAAATATGTTGGGGCTAAGTAATGGGATGAACGGCAGCGGCACAACTGATTATGTTTCCAAATTTACTTCTGCAAACACCATAGGTAATAGCCAGATTTTTGATAATGGAACGAGTGTGGGTATTGGCACAACCAATCCGGCACAAGGCAAGCTTTGGGTAGATGGAGGAGATGTTTGGATAAGAGGAAACAATATGCGAATTGCTTTTAATACTGACGGCTCAACTGATCCAACTCCAAATGCCTCAATTACCGGTATTCAAAATGGACTTTCAGGTTCAAGTGCCGATATAGTTTTTAATACATGGGATGGTGCTGCCAATACAGAAATTATGCGTATTCGTAGCAATGGCAGTGTAGGAATAAACAATAACCTAAGCACAAATACAAATGCAATGTTGAGTGTAACTCCAAAGTATGGAAATTGGTGTGAAGGAATAGAAATAAACCCTAGCTCGGGAGGATACAATGCTATATTTTTTAGAGAAACAGCAAATAGCATTACAAACTCGTGGTTTTTAGGGAAAATAAATAATAACAACTTTGGACTCTTACGTAATTCATTAACTGGTATGGTAGCCACCACTCGTGGCGATCAACCTTTTGAAGTTACAACAACTGGCAACTCAATTTTTGGCGGAAATGTAGGTATTAAAACTGCTACTCCTAATGCGGCACTCGATGTTTATGGTCAAGCACATATATCAAGGGATAAAACTACGGAATGTTGTGGCGGTGGAAATTATACACTATCATTGGCAGAAGCAACTAGTACAACAGGTCGCCAACCAACTATTCAATTTCACTCTTCGGGGTATCACGAAGGCTATATCCGTTTGCTTGGTAGCCAAGGTGGATTTAGGAGAATGCAATTTGGAGACAACCAAGGATCTTTAATGGGAATTGAAACAACCGGTCAAATAATGGCGGGCTCATCTCAGGCATCAATTGGCACGCACCCTACTTACGGTGAAAACTATGCTGCTCTTTGGAAAAACGGAAACGACTATGGAATATTAACTGATGCAACTAATACTTTTGTAAACTCTCCAAGTTATTCCGGCAATATATATTTCCGCTCAAATAATAGCGATATAGCGCATATACATCGAGATGCTTTAGGCGTCTCTCCCGGATTCATGTCTGGAGATTTATGGATATATGGGGTTTATTCTTATTGGCGTGGTTATTGGCTTGATACACATAATGATTTAGATGCCATAGATAACATGAAACCTTTAAGCAAAGTAGATGAAAAGACAGGAAATATTATCCAAGAAATTGATCCTGCAACAATACCTGAAGTAATTACAGAAAGAGGACACGGAATAAAAACCGATGATGTTAATGGAGGGGCAATAAACATGTCGTCTGCAATTGCTTTAGCATGGGGAGGCGTACGCCAGCTTCGTGCCGAAACCAAAAGCAGAGATGCTTCCCTTACTTCAAGAATTGAGCGCTTAGAAAAATTAGTAACCCAGCTAACCGGAAAAGAATTAGGAAATTTAGAATTTACAGAAAAAGCAACAGCATATAAAGGCATGAAAAACTATGTAATTATGGATGCTCGTATTTCTCCTGAATCGAAAATAACTGTAATAGGATTAAGCAATTTTGAAATAGTAAATAAAGAGGAAGGAACATTCACAATTTTATTTCATACTCCTCCAACAGAAAATGTAAAGTTTACATATTCTGCTAAGTATTAAGCAGTTATTTTGTTTAAGTGATTATAGTTCTCTTAAATCAGTATAATATAAACAAAAAAAGCAGAACCCGATTATAGTAACTGCTTTTTTTTAAAACAAACTGAATAATAAAATTAACTGAAACCCAAGCTGTTGCCGCAGTTTATGCACTTATAGCAAGTTCCACTCCTACATGTAATGTTACCACAAACATTACATGCAGGAGCATCGCCCATCTATCCTTTTGCTGCTTGGTTAAAAGCGTCCATTGCGCTTGGTTTTACTACAATGTTTTCCTGTTTTGTGTTTGGGTGTTCCATCGCACAAAACAGAAAAAACCTGATTGCTGTAACTCCTTTCTCACACATAAGATTTCTCTTAGCCATATTTATGTTTTTAGTAAAATTGCTTTCTGTAAAATAAACTACATCATTTTTATGACCAACAAGCAGATTCTGGAATATGTAAAGCAACATCCTTTGCAAAAAGTAAAATTAGCCATCACCGATATGGACGGAATTTTACGCGGCAAATATGTGAGCACCGAAAAATTTCTCTCCATTGCCGATAATTCATTCGGATTTTGCGATGTTGTTTTTGGCTGGGACAGCAATGATGTTGCTTATGACAATGCCCAATTTACAGGCTGGCACACCGGCTATCCTGATGCGTTGGTGAAAGTTGATTTTAATTCGTTTAGAACCATACCTTGGGAAATGGATGTTCCATTTTTTCTTGGCTCATTCGTGAACAGCAAAAACGAACCAATACAAATTTGCCCAAGGCAACTGCTTCACAAAATAAATTTACAAGCGCAAAAAGAAGGTTTCACACCCTATTTCAGCCAAGAATTTGAATGGTTTAATTTTGCAGAAACACCCGATTCTTTTCACCAAAAAGATTACAAAAGCCCAACGCCACTTACACCCGGCATGTTTGGCTATTCCATTTTACGCAGTTCACTAAAAAATGAATTTTTCACAGACCTATTTGAACTATTGCGCAAATTTCAGGTTCCGGTTGAAGGCTTGCACACCGAAACAGGCCCTGGCACTTACGAAGCTGCCATTCAGTATGGTTTAATTGAAGACTCTGCCGACCGCGCTGTTTTATTTAAGTCTGCCGTGAAAGAAATTGCCTACAAGCATGGAATAATGGCAAGTTTTATGGCAAAGTGGAACGAAAATTTACCGGGTTGCAGCGGACACGTTCACCAAAGTTTGTGGAATAAAAACTCCACCAAAAATCTTTTTTACGATGAAAAAGATAAACAAAAAATGAGCGAAACTATGCGCAGCTATATTGCAGGACAATTATACTGTTTACCTTATATTTTACCGATGTATGCGCCAACCGTAAACTCTTACAAGCGCTTGGTAGAAGGCGCTTGGGCACCCACCACACTAACCTGGAGCGTAGATAACCGCACAGTAGCTTTGCGTGCTTTGCCTTGCGGCAGCAAATCGGCACGTTTAGAAACACGTGTTGTTGGCAGCGACTGCAACCCATATTTGGCAATGGCAGCGTGTTTAGCATCGGGTTTGTATGGTGTAAAAAACAAACTTAAATTAAAACAACCTGCCTCAATCGGAAATGGTTACCGCGACACCAGTTTAGGAACGCTTCCAAAAAATTTATGGGAAGCAACACAAGCCATGAAAACAAACAGCATTGCTTCAGAACTTTTTGGGAAAGAATTTGTAGAACATTTTGCGGCTACGCGCGAATGGGAATGGTGTCAATTTAGCAAAGTAGTTACTGATTGGGAAATGAAACGCTACTTTGAAATTATTTAGCCTTTTAGAAAGCGAAATCCTTTCACAAGTATAGAAAGAATTGTTACCCCAAGCGGAGTCGAGGGGCGGCTTTTTTGAATTTGTTTTATGGCAAATGTAATATCGAAAGGATATCCGTAATAGACCAATAAAATTGTTCTAAACGGCTATCATCCCGATAGCTATCGGGAGTATTATACTGTAAAATTTCCGCCTATTTTAAAAATCATTTTTGTATAAAAACTTTGACCGATAGCCATTGGTTTCATTCAGCACTATAGTTTTCATCTTAAACTGATTACATGCAAATGAAGATTCCGCCTTTCAGCAGAATCCTCATTTTTTCGGGCAATTGTTTTTCTCTTAAAACTTATCGGCAAACTGTTTCGCAATGCCTTCTGATAAACTTTCAGCAAAGTGCATCATATCATTAAACGCAGCATCATAGTTAGAAACTGCATTAGGATAATCTTTTTGTAGCAAGCTAACCGAGTAAGCAATAGTTTTGGTTAAGTGGTCATCCATGTGTGTGCGCATGTGATCTTGCTCCCAATTTTGAGGATTAGCAAATGAAAGGAAATCAGCAATTTCTTTTCCATTAGCACGCCAATTGGCTACTGCTTGGTCTAATGCTGCTTGATCATTATTTTTTGCTGCTGCCAACACTGGCACTGCGCCATTAATGTGCCCTTTAAGCAATGTGGTTAATTGGTCGCCAGCAGCTTGTCCATAGTATGGAACTATTGCTGCACCAATTTCTTCTTGGTTCTTCATTAACCTGTCTAATGATGCTTGCAGCGCTGATGAGTTATTAAAATACGCATCAACTGTTGCATAAGTATATTGCATGTGATCTGCCCATAACTTTTGCATTTCACTATTTAGCTCTCCATACTTTGCAGTGGTTAAAGGATCTTTTGCATCTTCTTTTTTGCAACTCTGCACCGAAAATAAAAATGCTGCTGTAAGCATTAGCACCACAAATGTTTTGCCAACTGTGTTTAACTGTTTTTGAATTGTTTTCATGTTTTTGATTTTTTACTTGTTTAAAAAAAATGTTTGAATTAAACCAGTAGAGAAAACCAAAAACAAAAAGGTTACAAACTATTAAAAATCTATGCCAGAGTTGTTGTGTTATCCTTTAGTTTTTTACTTAAAAGAAATACCATTATTAGTTCATATACCTTTGCGATTTGTAGAATGGGCGCTTAGGTGTTTTTTGCTTTATGGTATAGCTTAAATTTATTTCGTGCGATCCGGTTTGGGAGTTCATTAAGCGACCAAAATTGAAATCGTAAGAGTAGCTGGCAAACAATCCTTTCCAAATATGAACGCCCAACAAAGCTCCTCCGGCATCGTTGCTCCTATAAATTAAACCTGCCACAATACGCTTGCGAAAAGTGGCGTTAATATTCACTTCTGCTTGTGTAATAAACACACTGCTGCGCACAAAAATTCCTGGAGTAAGGCTAAACTTTTCGTTTATATCCCAATTATATTTTGCATAAGCCATGTAGTGGCGCGGCACTTTAAATACGGTTGCATCTTTCTGCGATTGGTCTAAATGCGTAACTGCAAAACCTACTGTTGCATTCCAGCCCGTAAACTCAATTCCCATAGCAAAATAAGGCTTCCATTTACTTGTGTTATCGTAAATCCCGCTCTGGTCTGAAGATTGCTGATACACTAACTCAGAGCCGCGAACAGAGCGATTTAAAAAGCCTAAGCTTACTCCGGCAGAAAGATATGCTTTGCCACCTGCCAAGCGTTGCGAATAAGCATAAGAAACGCGGGCAGAAATGCTGCGCTCTTTACCTAGCATATCGTGCATTACCACCAAGCCAACACCACCGTGAATTTGTTTCACGTAGCCGTAAGCATCTAAAAGTTGTGTTGATGGTGCATCTTTAAACCCAACCCACTGCTGGCGTGCTAATGCGCTTATATAAATATCGCGCGTATTGCCCGCCACAGCCGGATTAAACACATGGCTGTGATACATAAAATGTGCAATCACAGTTTCGTTCTGCGCACTTGCGCCAACAGCAAAAAGCAGTACAAATGTTGCTGCAAAAATTTTATTTAAAATATGCTTCATTGCTTAACTAATTAGTCGTTTTTCAAAACTTGGAATGTTGTTCTTCTGTTCTTTTGGTGGTCTTCTTCGGTTTTTGCATTCTTAACTACTGGTTGTGAACTTGCAAAACCTTTTGAAGAAAGCCTGGTTGGGTTAATTCCTTTTTCAATTAAATAATCAACCACACTCTTTGCTCTGTTTTCAGAAAGTTTCATGTTGTAATCGAACTTGCCGCGCTCATCGGTGTGCGAATTGATTTGCACGTTTGCTTCCGGTGTATCTTCCAAAAGTTTCACCAATTTATCTAAGCTCGGTTTCGATTCTTCGCGCAAAGTATAGCTATCGTAATCGTAATAAATATCTTCGATTTTTATTTCCTCTTTTGGTATGCGCTTAATACCAAAATCATAGTTGTGTCCGGTGGCTTTAGAAAACTCTTTGCTAAACTTTTCGCCTTGTGTACTCAACTTGCGTGAATCGCCAAAATAGCCCGGTGCAATTGCGTTTATTTTGTAGTCTTTATTCTTATCTAAGTTAAAGCTGTATTCACCATTCGCATTGGTGTAAGCTGTGTCGGTAGTGCCATCGCTTGCAGTTAAAACTACTTGTGCATTAGCAATAGCTCGGTTGCTGTCCACATCAAAAATTCTACCTTTCACAGTAAGTAAAACAGGTGTAAGGTAAAAGCTATAAATATCATCACCGCCAACACCACCTTGCCTATTTGAAGAGAGAAAACCTTTCGATTTTTCGCTGTCGTTGTAAGTAATAAAAAAGTCATCGCCTGCGCTGTTGAATGGTGGTTTTAAATTCACCGGTTTTGAAAGTGTACCATCGCCATTGAAATTAGAAACATACAAATCTAAACCTCCTAAACCTGCTAATCCATCGGTTGAAAAATACAATGCAGTTTCAGTTGCTACAGGAAACATTTCGTTGCGTTCTGTGTTTACTGTTGAGCCTAAGTTTACAGGTTCGCCCCATTCTTCTCCATTTTTTTTCATCACCCAAATATCGCTGCCACCATTTCCACCTTCCATTTTAGAAGCAAAATATAGTTTGTTTCCATCAGCAGAAATTGCAGGATGTTCTATATCGTTTGTCGGTTTAAATGATAATTTTATTGGTGTTGGTGCACTCCAATTTCCATCGCTACCTAAAGTAGTTTCTACAATTATGCAACTTTCGCTTTTGCTCTTATTGTCGTTGCACTTGGTGAAATATGCTGTTTTTGTTTTCTCGCAATAGGTCATCACACCTTCGTTGAAAGGCGTATTCAGCACCTCAACTTTTTTAGGTTTGTTGTAGCTTTTATCTTCGTTGCTATAAGAAGTTACATAAATATCAGAGAAGCCCTCTCCGTCATAAGAATAAGTTTTGTCTAACTTTTCATCTACTATTTTCGATGAAGTAAAATAGAGTTTATCCTTTATTTGAATTGGTGCATAATCGTTGTATTTAGAATTAAGCGAACTCTCGTTTTTAAAAGTATAAAGCGTAGAATCTTTAGGCAGCGACAATGCGTAATTGCAGTTGTTCAATATTAAAGTTCCGTCTTTATCATCAGGTACGGCCGCTAAAAATGCAGTGATTTTAGATTTAGCATTTTCGTAATCGCCCAACTGCAAATAAATATTTGCTTGATGATACAAATAGTTTGGATTTTCATAGCCTCCGGCTTTTGCTTTATCGTACCATTTCACCGCTTCTAAGCCGTGTCCGGTATAGCGATAACATTCAGCCATTTTAAAATTCAAATCAACTTTTGCTTTTGCACTTCTAGTTTTTTCGTACAGTTTTTGGTATAAATTTAATGCCGTAGCATATTCTTTATTTTCAAAAGCTGCGTTGGCAATTTCCATATCGGTTTGCGCATGCACATTTAGCGAAAACGAAAACAGAAGAATAAAAATTACCATGCACAAACGCCAATTACTTTTCATGCTTAAATATGAATTTGGTATGTATTTCATGTTTAAAAAAGGTGTGTCTTTAGTTTAATCTTGAATCAATAAAACAGTTCCTTTCACAATAGATTTTCTATCGGTAATGCTTTCCATTTCCACGATGTAGAAATAAGTTCCGGGTGAAACTTTTTTACCTTTAAAAGTGCCGTCCCAACCATCAATTCCTTTGTAAAGTTCTTGTCCCCAACGGTTCAACACTACTAAGTCGTAGCCTTTCAAAAACACATCGTTTTTGCCATCGGTGTTTGGTGTAAATGCGTTTGGAAAATCTACTACGCGCACAATTGCAGTATCGGCAACACTGCGGCAGCCGTTGTCTTGCGCAACTACAACTACTGTATCTTTATCACCTAATTTTGATGATGCATAAACGTTTTCAATACCTGATTGAACCGATTTTCCATTCACGAAAAATTCATAGTTGGCATAGCCCGAAGGATTGGCAGTAAACACAATTCGCTCCTGCGGAAAAATTTTGTTTTCTTCTTTATCGCTGGTAAGTTCTACTACCGGAAGTTGTTTTATTTCAACCGTAACTACTTTTCTTGCTTCTAAAGTTTTGCAACCGCTTGAGTTGGTTGCCGAAGCATAATATGAAGTAGTTTCAGTAAGTTTTCCTGTGTTTAAAGTTGCGCCTGTTCCTATTTGGTTTCCATTGAGAGGCGCGTCCCACCAAGTAATGGTAGCTCCGTTTGAAGCAGTTGCCGTAAGCACTGTAGAATCGCCATAGCACACCGAAGCGTTTTCAGCTTTCACCTCTAAAACTTTTGGTGCATTAACCACCGTTACCGTAACAGGAATGCGTGTACCGCTGTGGCGGCAACCAAATTCATTCACCGATTCAAGGTAGTAAGTTGTAGTAATGGTAGGAGAAACGGTAAGTGGGCTTGCACCAACTAAGTTTCCGCCAACCTCTGCATCATAAAAATTATAGCTCACATTTCCGCCTAAAGAATTGCTACCTGTAAGCACCGTAGAACTGCCTTCGCATATTGTTGCATCTTGCGCTGTGGCAGTTGGCACAGTTGGAGCCACATTCACACGCACTTGGATGGTTGCTGCAACTGAAGTTCCACAACTGTTGCTTGCCGTTACACTCAATGTATGTACGCCTGCGCTTGTCCAATTTACGGTAACACTTGTAGTACCTTGTCCAATTAAAATATTGCCACCGGAACTTAACGTCCAATTGTAAGATGTAGCATCAGTAACCGCTGCAATGCTATACACTTGCTGAACCGGACAAGTTGCCGTGTCGCCAATAATAGCTGTGTTTATTACTGGAGTGCCTGGCTGTACAGTTACTTGAATAGTTTGCACTGCGCTTTGTCCGCAATCATTTTCAGCATAAACAGAAATGGTGAAAGCGCCTGTGGAATTGCCCCAGTTGATATTTATTCCTGTTGTACCTTGACCAGATATAATTATGCCACCATTGGAAATTCCCCAAACATAATTTGTAGCATTCGGTACACTTGCAATGCTGTAATTTTCGCTCACACCACCGCAAACAGCTTGTGTTCCAGTAATATTTCCCGGTTGTGCAGGAGCACCCGGCTTCACTGTTACATTTAAAGTTGCAGGAGTGCTATTGCTGCATGAACCATTTGCAATTACACTCACTACACCGCTACCGGCTTGCGCCCAATTCACATCAATGCTCGTGGTAGATTGACCCGAAGTGATTGTGCCGCCACCTGTTACACTCCACACATAACCCGTAGCGCCTGAAACTGTTGCTATGCTATACGTTTTGGTTGAAGGACAAAGCAAAGTATCGCCCGAAATTGCACCCACAACCGGAGCGCTGCCGTTTAATACGTTTATAGTTAAACTTGTTTGAACACTCGAACCGCAAACGTTTTCGGCTGAAACAGAAAGTGTGTAAGGTCCTCCAACAGTTGTCCAATCAATATTTACGGAAGTAGTTCCTTGACCTGAAATAATTGAACCACCACCTGAAAGTGTCCAAGTATAAGAAGTAGCTTGTGAAATTGAACTAATGGTATAAACCAAAGTTCCCGGACAAGGAGAAGCATTGCCAGTAATTACTGCCGGAGCAGGAGGTGTGGTATCCGAAACTGCTACATTTAATGATGCCGTATTAGAAGTGCCGCACACATTACTTGCAGAAACCGTAATTGGGAAAGTTCCTGAAACATTTGGCCAGTTTACAGTGATAGAAGAAGTGCCTTGACCTGAAACGATTGTGCCCGGATTGCCAACTGTCCAATTGTAATTTGAGGCACTGGAAATTGGTGTTACGCTATAGGTCGCTGTTCCTTTACAAACTACTGCATTGCCTAAAATATTTCCTAAACCTGTTGGGGCACCACTTTCTACTTTTACAGTAACAACACGCGCAGTGCTGTTGCCGCAACTATTGGTTGCCGTAACTGAAACTGTATATATTCCAGCGGCTGTCCAATTTATGATTGTGTTTAACGCACCTTGACCTTGTGTAATTGTTCCACCCCCCGAAACTGCCCAAGTGTAGCTTGTAGCATTCGTTACAGGAGCAATAGCATAGTTTCCATTTCCTACACACACTACGGTGTCGCCAGTTATCTTACCCGGCTGAAGCGGAGCAGGATTTTGCACCAATACACTTAATGTATTAGAAGCATTTCCGCAATCGTTGCTGGCAACAACACTCACAGAATATGGTCCGCCAGGAGTAGTCCAATTTACATTTATTGAAGTAGTGCCTTGCCCTTGCGAAATGGTTCCGCCATTAGAAACACTCCATTGGTAGCCAGTTGCTCCGGTTACAGGAGTTATAGAATACGTTTCAGTTCCCGGGCAAACATTATTGCTTCCTGTAATGGCATTTACTGAAGTTGGCGGAGCTGTTTTTACGGTTACAGTTAAAGTAGCTGTAGAAGTTCCGCAATCGTTGGCTGCTGTTACGCTCACGGTATAAGTTCCAGAAGTAAGCCAATTTATGTTTGCACTATTTTGTGAAGGTGTAACATTTCCACCTCCGGAAACTGCCCAAGTATAACTTGTAGCATTTGGCACAGCAACAATAGAATAGTTTTGATTGCCAGGACATGGATTTTGGTTGCCTATAATTGTTCCGCTAATAACAGGTTTAGCATTCTTCACTGTTACTTGTGCAGATTGCCCAACTGAGCCACAAGAATTGCTTGCAGTTACACTCACGGTATAAGGTCCACCCGGAGTAGTCCAGTTTACAGTATTAGACACAGAACCTTGCGTGCCTGTTAAGCTGCCGCCACCTGAAACACTCCACACATAATTTGTAGCATTTGCTACTGGAGAAACCGAATAATTTTCACTTCCCGGGCAAGGATTTAAGTTTCCTGCAATAGCACCAATACCAGTTGGCGGTCCACTTTGCACTGTTACCGATAAAGTTTGTTGCTTCGTACCACAAGAGTTTGTTGCAGTTACCGTAACCACATAAGTTCCGGCATTTGTCCAAGTAATTGTTGCATTGGTTGAAGACCCTCCACTTGTAACACTTCCACCCGCCACAGGTACAGACCAAGTGTAGCCTGTTGCATAATTCACCGTAGGAATAGCATAGCCTTGCGCACTAGGACACGGAGCTACATTTCCGGTAATTGTTCCAATATTATCAGGCAATTTATTTACTGTTACAACTACACTTCCGCGATTGCTCACACAACCCGGGTTGCTGTTATCTTCTGCTTCTACATAGTAAGTTGTAGTTGTAGTTGGCGATACTGATAATGAAGTTCCTGTACCAATTGCTGTGCCACCGGTTGGAACTGTGTAAAAACGGTATGTAACATTACTTCCACCCGAAGCACTCAACAAAGTTGAATTGCCTTCGCAAATAGGGTTTGGATTTGCTGTTACGGTTGGTGTGGCAGGCTTAGGATTACAAACCACCGTGCGACAAAGAATATTTTGTGCAGGAGTTATATTGGTAACCGTAGGTGTTGCAGAAGTATTGCTAACAGTATTTGCATTCCAACTGTTGTAATATGGAGCAGCATAAGAATAGCCAGGAACTTTTGAAGTTGGATTTAAATCCGTTTGAGGACAAGCTGCCGGAGCATTTCCTGCGGAGTCTGCTTTTACTAATTGCAAATCGAAATTGGTTAAGCCTCCTGCAAGCGATAAACTCACATAACCTTTATCAGAAAGCTGCTGCCCTGTTGGGAGAAGCGCAAAAGTACTTACCTGATATTGCTTACCAAAAAGTATGCCACCAGTTGGTGTTACTTTTAATAATGCAGATGAAATTGCCGGTGGAATTCCAAATGGAATCATTTGCGCCCAAGTAGCATAATTACCATCGTCTGTTTCAAAAAAAGTATTTGGCAAAAAAGGTGTGTAGCCTGTAATAAAACTATTACCAACAGAATATTTTTGAATCCATGATGGCGAAGCCCAACCACCCGAAGCTGCTAAACGCATTAAAATTCCAGGCTCACCATCTACATCATTCCCCGCAATAAGCGGCAAGCCAGTGCTTGTTTTATTTGCCGAAGCTAATGTTTTACTTTTTTGAGAAGTAGAAGTATTTGGTGCATCAATTTGTTGATGATAAGTAACAGCTCCAGCTGTTGTTGTTTTTAAAAATATTGCATCAGAGGGTGTAGCATCATCTCCATCGCTATTAGTGGCAGAACGAAAGTCATTCACTTTATAGTTACCAACTGCAATGTAACCATCACTCACTTCTACTACATCATTTAGCGAACCATCGTTGTAAATTCTATCGGTAGCAAGTTTTGCAGATGTTTTGTAATAGCGCAACACATGGTGCCACAAATGGTTTCCACTCGCATCAAACTTTACAATTATCGGTGAGCCGATACTTTCTGTTTGGCTATCGCCATTGTTATCAACATAAGTAATGGAAGAAAACTTTACTTCAGGTCCTGCACCATCCGGGTCGTAGCCATTCACATAACCAACTACCACATAACCGCCATCGCTAGTTTTTATCAATCGGTTAAAATAAACGCCATCTGCTTGAGCAAGAGAGAAATTTCTTGTAATTACAGGAGTTCCCGCATTGTTCAAAACCATTAAAATACCTACGCCATTTCCTGTGCCGCCACAAGCAAAATATTGGTTAGCAACAGCATCTTTTCTAATATCATTTAGTTGATACGAAATACCTCCGCTATAACGCTTAGACCACAGTACATTACCACTTCCATTTACTTCAGTTAATGAAGAATAAATTGGAATAATGCTGGTGTTCCAACCGCAAAGCATAATGTTTCCCGGGGTTAGCGACTCTACGGTTTTAGATGCAAAATCGAAGTTTGCAATGTCGTAGTTAATTCTAAAAGTAGTTTGCTGTGCATTGGCAGTAAAACAAACAAGTATAAAAAGCGCCCAAAATTTGGCTCTGATAAATTCCATAATCAGATAATATTTAAGTGGTAAATGTATTCATTTATCTTATTCAAGCTAATAAATGTAAAAATAAACAGGTTTAAATTTTCACCTCCCATTTTATGGTTTAGTAGTTTCCAAGAAAAAAACTTAGTTTGTACTTAAATTAAGAATAGAAAATGGAAATTAACGGAACATTGGTTTCTTTGTTAGAAACAAATAGTGGCGTAGGTGCAAACGGACCTTGGAAAAAGAAAACATTTGTGATTGAAACAAAGGATAAATTTCCTAAAAAAGTTGCCATCACCGCGTGGAATGAGCAAGCGGACTTGGCAGATAAACTTTCGTCCGGCTCGGAACTTAAAATAAGTTTCAATCTCGAAAGCCGCGAGTTTAACGGCAAATGGTACACCGATGTAAAAGCTTGGAAAATTGAAACCTTTTCGGGTTCCGCTGTATCTAATGAGAATAATGATATACCAGATTTTATTCCCGATGAAACAGATCCATTACCTTTTTAAAAAAAGCACCAACAAAAGCCTGCTTTTTATTCTTGCTATTTTATTACTCGCCAGCTCTTGCTCGCTTGATAAATTAGTGCAGAAAAAAAATAAAATAAGCCTTGCAAAAGCGCCATACGATGTCATCATTATTCCGGGCTATCCGTATAAAGCTCCCAGCAATCAAGAGCTTTTTACCGTGCGCGTGCATTGGGCAAAAGCACTCTACGATAGAGGCATTGCCAAAAACATTATTTTTTCCGGAGATGCTGTGCACACGCCTTATACCGAAGGTGCTGCTATGAAGCTTTTTGCCATTTCACTTGGCATTCCCGCAGAGCACATTTTTGAGGAAACAAAAGCACTGCACACCAATCAAAACATTGTGAAAGGAAAAGCACTAGCAAAGCAACTCGGTTTTCAAAAAATAGCATTTGCTACCGATCCATATCAGTTTTCGTACATGGTTCCATTGATGAATTTTTATGCGCCCGGCACTCCGCTCATTAGCTTTCCAACAGACTCTATGGCTTTCTTCATAAAGCCTCTGCCAGAGATAGATTTGAAATCTTCTTTTGTTCAAAACTGGACTGATAAAACAGAATAGATTTCGTCTTTTAAAACGTATAAGTATAAGTGAGCGCACCTTTGTATTCTTGAGTGGCAAGTATTTGCCCGCGGGTGTACATCATGCTATTGTCGAATTTAAGCGCGTGGTGTGTGGTAATATTATATCCAATGCCAATAGTGTTATTTATAGTGTGGCTGTTCCACAATTTATTTTGGCGTGAAGCTGTGTAGCCAATCATAAGCGAAGTATTGATTTTTCCTTTCCAAAACGATTTGTTGAAAGCTGCTGCAGGTGTAATATTTAGCACATCAAAAGAAGGAGATTTAGAATACATTACATTAAAACTCGGAGAAAAACCAAAGCCCGATTTTATGTGCGAAAGTGTGTATCCGATATTGGTGTTTATAGTATTGTTACGAGTAAATTTTTCGGTAAATTTATTGAGGTCGTCTAAACGAGTGTATGTAATTGCCGCAAAAATAACATGAACCATTTTGGTGTTTAAAATCATGTAGCGCGGACTTAGCAGAAAGGTATTTTGCAACTGTGCCACTTTGGTAGAATCGTTTACTTGCTTTAACCCTTTTGATTGGAACATGAAAAAGTTGTTGTAAGAAAAAGTGGCTCCAAATTTTTGATTTAACTGCCAATTAGCATTAGCACTCAAGCCGGTGCGATGCGTGCGCAGTGCTTTGCGCTTATTCAAATTATCGTGCTGGTAAAATTCATTAAAGCTAAAACTCCATTTCTTTTTCCCTGCATAAAAAACTTGGTTGAGCGTAATCTTTTCTTGGTCGTTTAAAATGTAATCTACACCCATGCTTTGATATTCCGGTTCAATACGGTTATAGTCAAAACCAAGAGTAAGATTATCTGTTTTGTAAGTAAAATTATTGTGTAAACTCCAAGCAAAACTACTGCTTAGGCGTGGAGGAAATGCTACTTTCAAAAACTTGGTGCCGAAACCATTTCCTATATCCAAAAGTTGCGAATTGGTATTGCGCGTGTAAGCACTTATTGCACCATCTAAATCCCAAATAAACTTTCCTTTTACAAATGTTTGGTGGCTCTTAAAACCAATGATGGCATTTTGTGCCGGTGTGTAATTTAATTGGTTTAGTGTATCTACGGGATTAGGAATAGAAGCATTTTGGTCTTTGCCGTAGAGCCAAATAAAATCGAAGTAATTTTTCTCGTTTCCTACGCCAATTTTTAAACCCCAACCAAAGCGTTTGTATTGTGGTTGAATAGGTTCTGTACCTAATAGGTTTTCTTTTACTGCGGGGTTTAGCCTTCCCCAAAAGCCGCCAAAGCGAAATAAAGAAGGGTTAATTTCTAAGCCAACACCAAGAAAAGTTTTTCCACCTAAAGTAGTTGGAGTCCAATTCATATTTGTCCAGCACAGATAGCCTTTTATCCATTTCCAATAAGGGTTTACACCAAATTGCGCAAATGGGTTTTTGAGCGAATTGCTACCTTCGGTTAATGTAATATTAAACGGAATTTGAACGCCATAAATTGAAACTGTGGGTGCTGCCATTAGTGAATAAGTATAAGGCTTGCGGGTGCTGTTAAAACCAGAACCCTTGTAGTAGCCTCCGCTTAAACTTATGGCTCCGTGTATCTCAAAAGGTTTTTGCTTGGTAATATTTTCTAAGTCTTGTGCCAATAATGCAACATGGCTTAAACAAAGCAAAACCATTGCTGCCAAATATATTTTCCATTTTTTTATGCCCTTTTGTGTCATAAAATTTACCATATAGGCAACTTGTATTTGTTTAGTGTCGAACTCCTGCCTCTTCACTCTCTGTGCTTTCAGTACCTTCGCTGTTTAAAGAGGTTAGTGTGTAGAAATACAATTCTCCGGGTTTAGCTGTTTTGTCTAAATAGTTTTCTGCATCGGCATTAGGCTGTGCAATGGCAACAGGGTTTTGTCCGCGCTGATATCGGTATAGTTTATATCCTTTCAAGTTGGATATATTCGGCTTGCTCCATTCAATTAAAATACCATCGGGTAGGTTGATAGCGCTGCTTATAGCTGGTGCTGCCGGCAAATATTTATCAATACTTACTTGTGCCGAAGCGCGGCTATCGCTTGCGTAGCCAAACAAATCAACGCTTTCTACTGCATATTCATAAGTTTTTCCCGCACTGTATATTGCATCAATAAAACGGTTGCCTTCATACACAGAATCTTCGGAAAATATTGAAGTAAACTTAGCGGCACCTTTTTCTCTTTTATACAGGCGGTAACCTGCCACCATTTCATCGTCTTTGCGTATATCGTTCCAAAATAAATTGATAACTGAATCTTGAAAATAAACCGACAAATTAGTAGGTGCAATAACCTTAGCGCTCATTTCCGGACGTGCTTGGAGTTTATTTGATAATTCGCTCACTGCATGAGAAGTATTTTCACTTTGAATTTTATAGTTGTAAAAAGTTCTGCCGTTCATAGTTGCGCCTGTATCGTAATAAGTAGCCGTGTTTGAATCCGGATTTAATTTCACCATATCAGCAATTACAGTATAGTCATCGCTGCCGTTTTCGCTTCTAAAAACCCTGTAACCTGCAATAAAATTATCGGGAACAGCAAGTTCTAATTTTATGCCATTAGCTATACCTACTGCATTCTTCAAAATAGGTGTGATTGGTGTGCTTTTGTCGAAGCCGAAATCGAAGAATTTTGCAGAGTTTTTAGTAAGCGTGTTTGTTTTATCTGCTATTTGTAAATAGTAGTAATAAATCTTATCTGGAATAATGCTCTCATCGGTAAACGAAGTGTCGGCTGCTTCCATTACGCCAATCTCTTTAAATCCCTTATCATAATTATCGCTTTTGAAAATGTGAATACTCTTCACGTTTGTTACATCGCTGATATTCCAATTCAAATTGATAGCCAACATGGCATCTGCCTTTTTAGCTTTTATGCGCTTAAAATAAACCGTACTAAAGTCGCGTAAATCAATAATAAAAGGCAAACTACCATAGCTGGTGTTTCCATACACATCTACACCAATCCAAGAGTATTGGTATTGCTTGGCTGCGGTTACTTTGGTGTCGTTAATGATATAAAAAGTAGTATCTTTTATCTTGTATTGATTGCGGATGCCACTTACTTCTTCGGGCTTTTTATCATCGTTGTATTTATATAACTTAAATGCTTTTGAGGGGTTTCTTCCAACAGATTTAAAGCGGATGTATAAACCATTTTTATCGTATTGATATTCAGATAAACTCACATCATCGTATTTTGGGTGAAATGGATAACTCACTTCGGTAGAAGTATAATTATCAAACTTGTAACTGTATTTCGTATTCTCTTTTGCATCTAAATCGTAGTATAAAATACCTAATGCCATGCGCACCGCAGGGTGCATTGCCCAATAGCCGGCAGAATCTAATGTGCCGTATTTAGAAGCACGCAACCACACCGATTTTAGAGAGGAATCGGGCGCAAAACTGAAATCGGGAAAATACTTGGCGGCATCTTTTGCTTCGCTCATAAATTCCTGTTCGGTGGCTGCACATTTTACTTCAGCTAATTTTTTAAAGTTTCCTTTCTCATCTTTTCTGCTTAGTAGAATAGAACTTATTTTTTTACCGTTGGGAATATTTTTTCCTAAATACACAAAAATGCCTTTTGGTGCTGCAAATGCAAATTCTTCTTGTGCTGAAATGCTGATACTAATGAGTAAAACAGCTATTGATATTATGCAATTTTTCATTTTCATCTCTTTAGTATTTTATTATTTACAACTTGAACTGCAACTGCTAAACTGAATACCTATATCTGCGCCTTTATTGCTATTGTAATTCAAATTTATACCTACGTTTATATCGCCTGTCCTAATGCCGGCACAAGTACTAGAACATAGACCTAAAGCACCAAGGCATTGCTGCGCTTCAAGGCTAAAACCTACGCTGCTACAGCCGTTAATATTGTATTCTCCGTTGGTGCCATTGTAAGTGCCGCTAATGCTCACTTCTGCATTAGCATTTGCCTCAACACTGGAGCAGGTAACTTCACAATCTCCTTTTGCAAAAGCATGCCCACGTGCCAGCAATGAAAGCCCTAACTGGTTATTGTTTTCTCCAAAGGACTTCCAAAATCGGGTATTTAGTCCAATATCTACACCAAAACCTATTGTTAGCAAACCCGGAATACCCATATTTATTTCCGGTACTACCTGCTTATGAATTCCGGCTTGGAATAAGAAGCCATTTACTTTATTATTAAAAGCAGGTGGCAGACATTTAAAATCTCCCATATTAAGTTTTATTCCCGGGGGGTATTGAGGATAATCACCAAATATTCCCATAAATCCTAAATCGCCTACGCCTGTTACTTTTAAATTTCCATCTATACCAAAAAACCAACCGCTGCCATCTACAATAGTGTTAAGGTTTCCGCTAAGGTGCATAGCATTCAAATTCATATCTATACCCAAATATCCAATCAATCTGCTTTCAGGGAATTTGTATGTCCATGTCATATCACCAAAAGGTGTTTCCACATTTTTTACGCTCAGGCTTTGTGCATCGGCAGTTACTTCACCTTGCACAAAAAATTTCATGCGTTGTTTTTTTCCGCCAACCTGAACATCAGAAATTCCCGCCATTCCTTCCATATCGCCACTAAACCAAAACGGTGTCCAGTTGTTGGCTTCAATGCGCATTCCACCTTCGGCTTTGCCAAACTTACGTGCACCGCTTATTGGTATATCTTGTCCGCCATCTATCCAAACACTCACAGAGTCGTTTGTATAATACAAAGTAGTTTTGGTTGCAGGGAAAGTGCCCGCTTCTTCGCTCGTGCCATTGTAAGTGAATTTACCATTGGTGAGTGTTGGCTTAGCGTCAAATTTATGGGCTAATTGTGTAGGTTTATTAAACGAAACAATTTCAGTATTCACCATGCTAAAATTCAAACTGTTTCCACTACGCTCATACATCAAAGTGGTAGAAAAGCTTTTGGGATCAGGTAGCTTTAATTGAAATAACCCTGTAATTAAAAATTGATTAGCTGAAGCACTGATATAAGTAGCATCTAAAGGAGTAAATTTTAAGAGATTCCGAAGTGTAACCGGCTTGGCACGGAGTGCTAAACGTTGCTCACCATTGCTCAGTAATCTTATACTGCTCAACTCTATTTTATCGGTAGAATTGAGTGCCGGCAAATTAGAAATAGTAGCCGCCACATCTGGTGTGGGACCTGCATAAATTTGCCATGCTTTTTTTCCTCCTGCAACATCTATTAAACCAAAAGTTTTATTGGTAGAAACAATATTTACAGGATGCATTTCGGCTAATTTCATTTCATCTAATTGTACTTCAGTCGCATTGCTAAATAATTGGTTATATCGGATACCTAAATTTTTGAAAGGAACACTCACTCCTGCATCAATCGTTCCTTTATTGAGTTTTAATCCATTTTCATCTAACACAAAATCGCTGCTGCTCAACTTCCAGTTGCCCATATTAAAAGAAATAGGCGTGCTGCTGTTGATGCTTGGGTTTGTTCCTTTTCTTAGTTTAATATTTGAAAGTGCAATGTTTAAATTTGAGGGTGTTATATCTTTAATATCGGTTTGAATGCGTGCAGTAAGATTGAGTTCTCCATTGAAAAAAGTAGTGGCATCATAATCACTCAGCACACTATTGGCAAAGCCCGGCAAAGAAAACTTTACAGGATAGCCTACGCTGTTTGCAATTTTAAAACCCGAAGGTGCAATAGCCGGATTTTTAATTGTTTTATCGGCATTGATAACCGGAATAATCAATTTAGAAATAGATGTTTCGTTGGGCAGCGCTAAATAGAAAGTATCACCAAATGCAATAACACTTTGGTTGAATGCCGTGTTCAGTATTTTTACTTTTCCTTTAATTACGCCATACTGTTTTCCGCCCACATCTTTATCTAAATAAATCCCTAATTTTTTGTCTTCCACCATGCCATCTACACTATTGTAAAGCAGCAGTGGCAGCATATTGTTTTCGGTGGTAATTGGTGTACTTTCGGGAGCAGCTGCGGGAATGCCTTTGTCATTTTTAATTGTAGCACTCGGCAACACTTTTATGTTTTTAAATTGTAAAGAACTATTCGGCTTTGAGTTAAATTGATCGTTACCATTGAGCGAAACAAATTGCCCCGTAATAATTGCGCCATTTGTTCCATTAGGTTTCAGAGAACTTACTTCAATAGGAAATCCCATTAAGCTGCTCAAGTCTAAACCATTGTAAACAGTTAAGTTAAAATCGTGTTTTATACACGAACTCTTTTGAGAACCCGGTATAAGAGAATTGGCATTAAAATTCATATTACCATAATTGCCGCCCGGCTTGTAGCTTCCACCACTAAAATTGTAATACGAAGAATTGTTGGAGGGCTGTGTAACAATCACAAAACTATCACCCACCAAATCGGCACTGCCTTTCATGGCGCGAACAATTTGCGGATAATCGCGCAGTGGCACGTTCTTTAATTCATAATAACCATTGGCATCGCTTATCGCTTCTACTTCACTGGTTTTAGCATATTGCTGCCCATAATAAAAAGAATATCCCGCAGGCGCTGTAACATCCATTTTCACCCTTGCGCCCTGCACTGGAGAAGTGTTTCCTTTGCCTGCATAAACATAGCCGGCAATACAAGTGGCAGGTTTTAATTTTACTTGTAGTGTTTTACTTTTTGAAGAATATGGAATAGCGGTAGATATAGTTGTGCTTTCGTAGTTGCTGCTGTCTGGTCCGGTTATTCTAACTTTATAAATTTGCCCGTTATTTTCTTGCCCGCCTGCATTTTTAAAACTGAAAGACGCAGTAGCTATATCTATACCTAAAAAGCTATAGAGTTTTTTGGTTTTTTCCATTAAAGGGCATTGGCTCACAATATTAAATTGCCCACTTTTAGCTTTGCAAGTGGTTGTTACACCTAAAATTTCAACACTAGCATTTTCAATAGATTTTCCTGTTTTTTCATCGCTTACACTCACTGTTAGTCTTCTGTTGAGCGTATAGATTTTCAAAGTTCCCAAATCTGTTTTTTCTTTATCTACCAATACTTCCGCAGTATCTGTAATATATCCCGGATAAGAAATAATCAGCTTCTGCTTAGTTGTTAATTTGCGTGCCGGGTAGCCACTAAAATAGCCGCTGCTATTGCATTTGTCCGACTTGTTCTCATCTATAAAATAAAAGTTGGCAGCCAGTCCTTTGCCTGTTTCTCCATCTACTATTCTGCCTGCTATTTCACCACCTCGGTCTAATTTTAGTTCGGCATAATGTTGTGAGCCGTAGTAAAGAATTTCCGATATTCCATGATTTTTATCATCGTAGCCCGGTGCTTTTGCTGTAAGTAAATGAAGCGGACCTGTAATCTTCTTTTCGTTCAAATCGTATAACACAGCGAGTTTATTAAACTCAAACTCTCCTGAGTTTCCTCTGTAAAATGAGCGGGTTACTTTCCTTGCACAAAAAGATGCACAAGAATAGAAATACTCAGCAGCATCATATTCTGCTTGAGTACTACCTATTGATGTTAAAACAGTTTTGCCTCCGCTTGACACATAAATACTATTTAAAGTAATAAGTCCACTTTTAGGCTTTCCATCAAATTTATCAATTACTACACCTGCAATTCTGGGTGGTTCCGGATTCATAGTGAGCGTTTGCACATAAGTTTCTCCTACACCATTCGAAATATTAAATCCTCCCGGAGGCACTTCTTTTTTAAACTTTTCGGGGCCATTTACCGAAGTATAATTATAAAATCCTGTTGCAGTTTTATCAAAATCGGCATAAATGAAATATTGATAATTGGAATTATTGTGTAGTGCCACACGTTCAAACACAACCTTTCCATTACTCTTACTTTTAGTTTGTGCCACAACTTCCACCGCACTTAATGCCTCAGGCTTATCATTTTTAGAGCTTGACCCAGGGGATATTACAATGACTTTTTTGGGCAATCCATCGTCTTTCGGAAAAGAATTTTGAGCAAAAATAGAAATTGGTTTTCTGCATAAGTAAACCTTGGCATCGGGCAAAGTATTATTAGATGTGCCGTATAGCTGATTGCCAACACCGCCTTTTCGCACTACTGTTACTTCTAATTTACATGTTTTTACGGCTGAAGTTACTATGCCGACATTCACGCTTTCGCCCGGTATGGGCAATATTTTTTGTGTTGGGTCATGGTAGTATTGGTTGTGGGGATAAAGTATTTCAATCACCGCTTGGCGATAAAGTGTTCCTGTGCTTTTAAATTCTCCACTTCCAGAAGTATGCTTATCTGCTATTTTTCCAAAAGGAAATGCAGATGCAAAACTAAAGTTGAAATTTCCATTGGCATCTGTTTTTGTTACTGCAATTTCTGCACCATCGCAAATTCCATCGTAGCATATTGAAGTATAAGCAGGAAGTGTGTCTAAACCACTTAACAAGAAATGTTTAACTACTAAGCGTATGGTAGCAAAAGTCATAGGATAATTCTTGTTTGCACCGCTCTGCCAGTTGTAAACTAATTGTCCATTTACATTAGCAAGCTGTACTATTGGCGGCAGATAAATATTTCCTTGGTTAGGTGTGCTTACTGGATTGTATCCAGAGCCGCCTTTGTTTTGCGTTGAAGAAGGAGCGTTTACTGTTGGGTCTATATTAAAGTTTGGTGCTGCGGCTTTAGCCTTATAATTAAAAGTGCAAGGCTGGCTGTAACCATTATTTTTAAATTGAACAGTATTAGTTGGGTCTATACATTTTATGCGCCATACATATTTTTTAGCTGCAGTTAATTGTGGCAGTGCATTAGTATATAACAACGAATTGATGGCTGTGCCGGTGTATGAATAAACCACAGGGAAAGCAGCATTTTTAATAACATCGTTGGGGTTTAAATTATTGGGAACTTCTTTAAGCGTAAACTCGTATTGTAAGTTACCCGGAGCGGTAGCCGGTGGTGTCCAAGTGAACAAAATATTTTGTGGTTCAGTCTGTGTTACATCACCATTGCACAATGGCTGAGTAAGCATACAAGGATCTATATAACTTACTAAAAACGGTGCTGAACAGCCTTGCCCATCAACAGAAAGCGGCTGAGAGGTATTGTAATCCAAAGCCTTTACACAAATAGTATATGCGCCTTCGGGCAATGCTTGGTTTTGTATTAGTTGCGCTTTAGTAATACCTACTAAAGTTACATTATTAGCATCAAAATAGGATTTAGTTTCTGCACTGCTAAAATCTATTACTTTGGTTTGGTATGGCGACAAAACAATTGGACTAAAAGGTTTAAAGCCGTTGGTCGTAGTTCCACTTACGCCATTATCTCCAGAAATACGAACCCAAAGTTTTACATTTTGCTGCTGTGCCGAAGTATTGGTAAGCGTTAAAATGAGCTTGTTTGGATTATCAACATACGTGCTGATGTATGGCGAATAAGGCGGAATAACTTGCGTATTAACAACTACCGTGTTTTGTGCAAACGATTGTAATATCGCAACGAGGCAAACTATAGCAAAGAATAGTTTTTTCATAGCCAATAAATTTTGTACAAAAATCGTTAAACGATTTATTGGTTGCAAACTAAAATTCTTCAATTATTTAGTAGTTGAAAGAACTTTAACAAAAAGCAATTATTTGATAATCAATATATTAACTCTACATCGAAATAAAACTTGAATGAAAAAAATATTATTTTAGAAAACATTAAAACATAGAATAATACTTTAGTTGATAATAAATACTGAAAATATTGAATAGGATAGAAAAGACATTTGCTTTCTTTCTTTGTTATTGAGCTTACTTTGATCAATTCTATCAATGCAAAATCTTAAACCCCAAATAAATATTTCCACTTTATTTGTTCCGCATTTTCACAGAAACAATTTAAGCCTAAATGAAAAGTCTATTTACATTTTTACTAACTGCCATTACCATTGGCAATTTTGCACAAACCATAAATGGCAGTATTTTTATTGATAATGTAACACGAACCTACATTATACACTTACCTGCCTCATACACAGCTTCTGCACAATATCCTTTGGTGTTTAATTTACATGGCTACACCTCCGATGCTTCGCAGCAAATGCTTTATACACAAATGAATGCTACGGCAGATTCCAATAATTTTATTGTAGTTTACCCCAATGGTGTTTCTAATTATTGGAATGCTTTTAACTATGGTGCCAACGATATAAAGTTTATTGATTCTCTCATAGAAAAATTATCCAGAGATTACTCTATTGATAGAAGTTCTGTTTATAGTTGCGGCATGAGCAATGGCGGTTTTATGAGCTACTCTTTAGCTTGCCACCTCAGCAATAAAATTGCAGCTATTGCATCTGTTACAGGTTCGCTGAGTGCTTGGGATTTGCAACATTGTGCCATAGAACATAAAATGCCCGTAATGCAAATTCACGGCACGGCAGACCCCATTGTAAATTACCAAACCGGTGGTATAAATGCCGGACAGGGAAATTTTACCGGCATGAGTATTGAAACTTGTTTGCAGTTTTGGAAAGACACAAACGACTGCTTACCCATATCAGACACAATCAATATTCTCGATATAAACACCACTGATAGCAGCACAGCCCAGCTTATTCGCTTCCGGAATTGTGCCGATAATTCTGAAGTATATTTCTATAAAATATTGAATGGCGGGCACACCTGGCCATCGGGCTTAATTGATATTGGCAATGGCAATACCAATAGAGACTTTAATGCCAGCACAGAAATTTGGAACTTCTTTAAACGCCATAAGTTAAACACACAAACAGGAATAAGAACCACCATTCAAGATGAAAGTTTTATTAAAATTTCACCCAATCCCTTTACAGATAAATTAAAGACAAACACAAGTGATCCAGTAGAGAACATTAGCATTTTCAATACTATCGGCAATATTGTTTATGCCGGAAAAGAACAAGAAATAAACACAAGCAGGTGGCCGAGCGGAATTTATTTTGCCAATATTAAAACTACAAACAGCTTACTAAAAGTAAAAATACTAAAGCCTTAACTCTACTTATCGTGAATTAATATACATAATTATAAACAACCCACACATGGCAGACGCACTGTTTGATTTAATAAAGTCGTTGGATAAAACCGAAAAGGGCTATTTTAAAAAATTCGCCAACCGCTATGGCGAAAAAACAGAAGGCAACGAATATTTAAAGCTGTTTGATTTGCTCGATAAAATGCCCGAGTACAATGAACAAAAATTAAAAGAAGCATTGCCGAGCAAGAATGGGAAAAAGATAAATTTAAGCGCACAGAAAAACTATCTCTATCATCAAATTCTAAAATCATTACGCTCTTACACTTCAGGCAAAAGCCAGCTCTACAGTATGTGTGAGAGCATTCTGGATATTCAAAATTTGATAGATAAAAATCTGATTTCGCAAGCAATGGATTGCATTTTCAAAGCGAAAGAATTTGCCAATAAACATGAAAGTTTCGATACATTATACGCTGTACTCTGCATAGAAGAATCGCTTATGCAGCGCAATATTGGCATGTTTTCCAATGCTCAAATATTGAAAGTGAAAGAGGAAATTATTCATGCACTACAAAAACTAAATCAAGAAACAGAATTAAGCCAATTGCTCTTTAAAGTAAAAATGCTTTACGATGAAGGCAACAACAGGGCGATGCAGGATAAAAGCATTGTAGAAGAAACTTCAAAGTTGATGACCAATAAACTTTTGCAAAACCCCGAAACGCTTTCACGGAAAGGAAAGTTGATGGCTTATGCTTCACTCCATTTCTATTCAGCCCTAAAAGGAAATGATAAAGATGTGCTACTCTACATGAAATTGCGGCACAATATTTTTGAAGAAATTGAATTGGATGTTCGCAACACAAATGGCTATTTAGCAAACATCAGCAATATTATTCTCGCGCTGCTAAACCTTGGCGAAATTGAAGATGCAGGAAACTACATCACTCATCTAAAGCAACAATCTTTTCGCGATAGGCAATTAGAAGACTACCGCAAACGCATTTTAGCAAAGAACACGCTTATGTATTTGATGGTAAAAAGTTTAGAAAATATTACGGAACAAGAAGTAACGGAAGTAGAGAAATTATATGTGAACCAGAAGCCTGAAAGCAGAGGCGACAACAACTTAATGAGCACTTATTATTTAGCTGTTTTATTCTATTGTGTAAACAATAAAGAGCAATGTTTAGAATGGCTTGAACAAGCAGTAAGGCACACCAACACCAATCTAAAAAATGTGCAAGCATACTGCCGACTTTTAATGGCGTTTGTGTATTTCGATTTAAAGCAAATTTCATTGGCAGAAAGCACACTGCGCGCAGTAGAATATTTTATGAAGAAAGAAAATATAGTATCTCCTTTTCTAAAAGAAACTATTGCTGTGAGCAAAAAAATATTACTGCTTTCTGAAGCTGAAACACAAGCAAATTCAATACTTTTGGCACATGACAAAATTGAAGAATTATATGGTAAACATTTTGAACAAGAAGCTACATACTATCACGATTTCAATTTGTTGTTGTGGTGCAAAAGCAAACTGAATAATAGTTCCTATGCTTTGGAGTTGCAACAAAACAAGCTATTGACTACCACATAAAAATATCTGCAATTGTTCGCTCAAAAGTCAATTCTTTTTCTAATACATTCGCAGTGCAAATATGTTTTTTTAAGAAATACCACGTCCTAAAAAGAACGCACTCAACAAGCAAGTATTTTCGTCCACACATGTGGGTAAATATTCTTCAAAACGGTTATCCACAAACGCAAACCACGCCACACAAGCAATAGAAAAAATAACCGCCCCTTGCACACTCAAGCTGTTGAAAAGATACCTTTTAAAATCTTAGTCTGAAATTTACATTCGTTCCACGTTTATGAAATGAACATTAAAAACGCATTTCATTTTCGCACGACAACGAAATCAATAAATTTTATCAATCTCAATAAATAATTTAGCTGATGGCAAAAAAAATTACCAAAGGACTAAAGGTTAATCGCTACTATACTAAAGAAGGCGTTAATCCTTTCGACTTGTTCGACTACGAACTACGCAGCAGTGTTATCCGAAACCCAAAAGGAGATGCTGTATTTGAAATGTATAATGTGGAAGTGCCAAAATTTTGGAGTCAAGTAGCTACCGATATTTTAGCGCAAAAGTATTTCCGCAAAGCAGGCGTTCCTCAACCCGATGGTTCTTTGGGAGGTGAAACTTCTATTAAGCAAACAGTACATCGCTTAGCACATTGCTGGCGTTTTTGGGGCGAAAAATACGGCTACTTCGCTACCCAAAAAGATGCAGATATTTTTTATGATGAAATCGTGTATTCACTCGTTGGGCAAATGGCAGCGCCAAACAGCCCACAGTGGTTCAACACCGGTTTACATTCTTCTTATGGAATTACAGGCAGTCCGCAAGGTCATTACTATGTAGAACCCGAAACCGGAGAATTAAAAGAATCAACTTCAGCTTACGAGCGTCCACAGCCGCATGCTTGCTTTATTTTAGGCGTGGTTGATGATTTAGTAAACGGTGGAGGAATTATGGATTTGTGGGTACGCGAAGCACGTATTTTCAAATATGGCTCAGGCGTAGGAACGAACTTTAGCAATGTGCGTGGCGAAGGCGAAAGATTAAGCGGAGGCGGAACCTCTTCAGGCTTAATGAGCTTTTTGAAAATTGGAGATAGCGCAGCAGGAGCAATAAAATCAGGCGGCACAACAAGAAGAGCTGCCAAAATGGTTTGCTTAGATTTAGACCACCCTGAAATAGTGGACTTTATCGAATGGAAAATGAAGGAGGAAGACAAAGTAGCTGCACTTATTGCTGCCGGCTACGATAACCACTACGAAGGCGAAGCATACCGCACCGTGAGCGGACAAAATTCCAACAACTCCGTTCGTATTCCAAATAGCTTTTTCCGTGCCTTAGAAAAAGGTGAAAATTGGGCACTTAAAGCACGCACCAATGGCAAAACCATGAAAGAAATTCCTTCTGCGGAATTATGGAATAAAATTGCACATGCAGCTTGGCGCTGTGCCGATCCGGGCGTTCAGTTCGATTCAACTATAAACGAATGGCATACTTGCCCTGCCGATGGACCAATTCGCGCAAGCAATCCTTGCAGTGAATATATGTTCTTGGATAACACCGCTTGTAATTTAGCTTCGTTTAACCTTCGCAAATTCTTTAATGACGAAACTTTAGAGTTTGATGTAAAAGGCTTTGAACACCAAAGCCGCGTTTGGACTATGGTACTTGAAATTTCAGTACTCATGGCTCAATTCCCTTCAAAAGAAGTTGCTCAACTTTCTTATGAATTTAGAACTTTAGGTTTGGGCTATGCTAACTTAGGCTCTGTGCTTATGGTAAGCGGCATTCCTTACGATAGCGATCGCGCCCGCGCCATTGGTGGAGCAATTACCGCTATTATGACCGGAACTTCTTACAAAACTTCAGCAGAAATGGCGGAAGCTTTAGGAACTTTCCCGGGCTACGAAAGAAACAAAGAAAACATGCTGCGCGTTATACGCAACCATCGCTACGCAGCTTACAATGCTTCACCGGAAATGTATGAAGGTTTAGATATTATTCCGGTAGGTTTAGACCCACAATATTGCCCTGATTATTTATTACAAGCAGCAGCAAACGCTTGGGACGAAGCGCTTAAATTGGGCGAACAGCACGGCTTCCGCAATGCACAAGCTACCGTAATTGCACCAACAGGCACAATCGGTTTATTGATGGATTGCGACACTACAGGCGTTGAACCAGATTTCGCTTTAGTGAAATTTAAAAAGCTATCCGGTGGCGGTTACTTTAAAATTGTAAATGAATCAGTACCGTTTGCACTGCGCAATTTAGGCTATGCTGAAAACCAAATTGAAGCAATCGTAAACTACGCTAAAGGAAACGCTTCCATCTATGGCGCTCCGGGTGTAAACCCTGAAACGCTTATGGCTAAAGGTTTCACACAAGCAGATATTGATAAAGTAGAAGCCAATATGCCTTCAGCTTTCGACATCACATTCGCATTTAATGTTTGGACATTGGGCGAAGATGCCATGCAGCGCTTAGGCATTAGCAAAGAGCAATACAGCGATCGCACTTTCAATTTACTTCGTACCATTGGCTACACCAAACACGAAATTGAAGCAGCCAACGAGTACGTTTGCGGCACAATGACAGTGGAAGGTGCGCCATTCTTAAAAGACGAACACCTTTCGGTTTTTGATTGCGCTAATAAATGCGGCACAAAAGGTCAGCGATTTATTCATGCACATGGCCACATTCGCATGATGGCAGCCGTTCAACCATTCATTAGTGGAGCAATTTCAAAAACAATTAACTTACCAAACGAAGCTACAGAAGCAGACATTAAAAGCTGCTACGAATTAAGCTGGAAATTGGGCTTGAAAGCAAATGCACTTTACCGTGATGGATGCAAACTTTCTCAACCACTTTCTAACAAAAAAGACGAAGAAAAAGAAGATACCCAAACAGCAAAAGTTGCTGAAACTTCAACTGCTGCGCCTGAACAAGAATTGAGCAAACTTACACCTGAACAAGTGTTGGAAGCCGCCCGCATTTTTATGCAAGAAAGCAGCGATACACAATTTAAAACCGCATTGGCAAGAATTGTGGAGCGCAAACGTTTGCCGCACAAACGCAATGGCTTTACACAAAAAGCAAAAATTGGTGGACAAACTGTTTTTGTGCGCACAGGTGAATACGAAGATGGAACCTTAGGCGAAATCTTTATTGATATGCACAAAGAAGGTGCGTCCTTCCGCAGTTTAATGAACTGCTTTGCTATTTCGGTTTCTATCGGTTTGCAATACGGTGTTCCACTAAACGAATTTGTAGATAAACTTACTTTCACTCGCTTTGAGCCAAGTGGAATGGTGGATCATCCAAATATTAAAAATGCTTCTTCAATTGTAGATTATATCTTCCGCTTGTTAGGCTTTGAATATTTGAACCGTACAGATTTGGTTCACGTAACACCAGAGCAAATTGCTTTGCGCGAACACAGCGTGTTGGATTTATCTCCAGATGCACACGATGACGAGCCAGCAGTTGCTGAACGTTCGCACTCTATTCAAGAGTTCAAGGTGAATAAATCAATGTCTGCCTCAATTACTACTCCTACAAAAAAAGCAGAAGTAAAAGTTACGGCTACGCATAAAAACATTATAGTAAAACCAGGCGCAATGGACGCTTTTAACCAAGCAGCTAAAGGACAAATGGGCGATGCTCCGGCATGTAATGTTTGTGGCAACATCACCATTCGCAGTGGAACTTGCTACAAGTGCTTAAACTGCGGCAACAGCTTGGGTTGCAGCTAATTTTATTATTCAGTTTGTTTTAAAAAATAAAAGCAGTTTCTTTAATCGGAAGCTGCTTTTTTTATTTGTAGCCTAATTCGCTCCACCCAAAAGATAATTTAACCCAGATTCCGCAATAGAAATTTAAGCGAGATGAAATAATACAAAACAGCTGCAAAAATGCGATAAAAGCATAATGAATTATGGTTTTTGAGCAGTTGAAGCAGATGTAAAGTAGTATTTTATCGTAGCAAAGAATCTATTGCGGAATCTGGGTTTAACTTACAGCTACTTTTCAATATTTATACTAATACTCTAAATTATCTAACAATCTTCGATTCTTTTTGGTTGGGCGACCTTGTTTACTTTGTCGCTTGCCAGTGTTTTCAACAAAAGTAATTTGCTGCTTTGCAGGAATTTCTTTCGGGCTTAAATCGCTATAAAACAAACATGCTTCGCTAAATTGTTTGCGCTGCTCTAACAATTCAAGCACTTCAATTTCCCAATTTTTATGCTCCGCTTTTATTTCGTAGCAGTCGCCAATTTTTACTGTTTTGCTTGGCTTCACCGCTACGCCATTGTGTTTCACTTTACCCTTATCAATAGCTTCAGCAGCCTGTGAACGGGTTTTAAAAATTCGTATCGCCCATAAATATTTATCTAACCTCACATTTACCGCACTCATTTTTCAAGCTGCTTTTTCTTTACTCCAAATTCTACTTTCCAACTAAGCACAGGCACAATACCTAAGTTTTTAATAATGCGCACTTCATCTTTTTGCGGGTCATAAATTTTTCCTGCCACATTTTGTCGGTTAATTACATTCTGAATATCTAAACTTAAAATCCAACTCCAGCGCTTTTTATTTCTTCTAAAATAAGTGCCAAAATCCATTCGCACATAATCGGGTAGTTTTTCACCGTAGGCATTTTTGTAGTCATAAACAGTTTGTTGCTGTTGCTTACTTTCTGCAATATTTATAGGCGTAATTCTCATGCCTCCGCGATACAAAACTTTTGCTGTTATGCCTATAATATTTATCTTTTGCTTGCCTAAAAGAAACTCTTTGCAGCCTACCACATTCAGCACATAATTTCCATTGTAAGCCGTGTTTCGCCACACGCCATCGGTTCCGGCATAGCGCGAATTAAACAGCGAAGTGGTAACTAAAAAAAAGTAGTTGTTCGAGAAAAATTTTTCCACCGTAAGCTCCAAACCGTAGTTCATTCCTTTGCCTTTATTCATCAAAGGAAAATTTACAAACCCATCGTTTTGATTGATGGTTGCATACCAAGCATTGGTATCAACGCCAGCTGGAATTTTAAACAGGTATTGAAAATATGTTTCTGCATGAAGTCTAAAATTTTTCAAGAAAACAAAATCATAACCCAGCACAGCATGAGCCGCTTTGCTCATATCTAAAAACTTATTGCTCTGCTGCAATCCGTTCACTGTTTCCACCGTAGAAACATAAGCAGAAACAGCATCGGTGCGATTGTGCAAACCAACTGCTGCGCTCACCGTGTGGTTAAATGTCGGCTTCCACTCAATATTTGCGCGAGGCTCTAAAGCAGCTTTTTTATTCAACAAAAAGTAAGTAAAGTGTAAGCCCGAAGTAACACTCAGCGTTTCAGAAAAGCGATGCTTCCATTGCCAATATGCTTCGAGCAAATGTGTGTTTCCTTTACTCTGCACACGGGTTTCTAATTGATGATGCAGAAAACTGAAATCTCTGTTTTGCAAATTATAAAAAGTACCGGTGTAATAAATACCACTGCGCACTAAATTTTTGCTATCAATTTTTCTATTCACAGCCACTGCTAATCGCGCATTGTAATACTTGTAGCTTTCATCAAAAATTGTAGTTGGCTTCAGCAGCGTTGTAAATGTATCTGTATTGCTTCCGCTGTTGGTGTAGCTAAAACTCAGCGTTGTTTTAATATATGTCTTTACATCGGGTAAAATTAAGTGTGTAACGCCTGTTGTGAACATATAATAATGCTGCATATCGCTCGATTTATCTTGAATACTTTGCCACTTCAAAGTATCTTTTTGCAATGAAGTTCCCAAGCTGCTCATGCCACCCAAACCAAACAAAGAAAATGTGCCAATTTTCTTTGTAGGAAATGAAAAATTGAAACTCAAATCTTGATACTTTGGAGTTATATCTCCACCAATTTTAAAACCCATCAATGCAAACAATTCCAAAGTTGAGTAGCGATAATTTACCAAATACGAAGCATTGTTTTTTTTACTGAATGGGCCTTCTAAAGCTGCTTCTGCGCCAAGTATTCCGACCTGCAAAGTAAACTCGTGTTTTGCGCTATTCCCTTTCCTGAAATTCATATCCATTACACCGCTTAAAGCATTGCCATACTCTGCCGGAAAAGCACCGCTCAAAAAATCTGTTCTACCCAGCATGTTTGCGCTCAACATTGCAACACCGCCACCGCTCGCGCCTTCGCTACCCGCAAAATGGTTGGGATTAGGAATTTCTACTCCTTCCAAGCGCCACAAAATTCCGCGTGGTGAATTGCCTCGTACCACAATCGCATTGTTTTCATCATTAGCAGAAATTACACCTGGAAATGTTTGAGCCATACGTGCCGGATCGTTCATGGTTGCTGCAAATCTTTTGGTTTCTTCCATAGAAAAAAAACGCGCACTAATTGGCGCAAACTCATTGTTGGAACGGGTTTTATCGCGCTCTGCAGTAACTACCAACTCTTGCATTCCTGAAATTTTTTCAGTCATTTCCACATTCAAAATGGTTTCCTTTCCTGAAGTAACTGAAACATTATTCAATGCCGCATCGTGGTAACTCACCATCGAAAATTTAAGTGAGTAGCGCCCTGCTTTTAGTTTTTCAAACGAAAATTGCCCGTTGTTATCTGTAGTAGTTGCTGTAAATTTCGGCATGTTTAAAATCACCACATTCACGCCTTCAAGCGGCTGCTTAGTGTCGCTATCAACAACTCTGCCGCGCAATGCCTTTGAATAGTCTTGTGCTGTTGCGCTAAAACACAAGGTAACAAGGCATATAAACGCAAATATTTTTTTTTGAAACTCCACTCTTAGGTTATGAACTAAACAAATGATTTAACTGGATATACTCCCAAACTTTTTCAGGCAAAAAGTATTGCATGGAAATTTTTTTTCGGATATTTTCTCTAATAAAAGAAGCTGAAATATCCAATAAAGGCACGTCTAATAAGTGCACATTTTCAAGTGCTGCGTATTGGTTTTCCGTAAAGCCTTTCCGCTTGTAAACATAGATTTGATAATGCTTTAGCATGAGTTCTGCATTTTTCCATTTATGAAAAGAATGTAGATTATCGCTTCCCATAATTAGCGAGAAATTATGTTGAGGATATTTTTCCTTCAAATGTGTGAGCGTATCAATGGTGTAAGAAGGTTTGGGCAACTTAAATTCAATATCACTCGCTTGCAATCTCGTGTTTTCGCCAATGCCTAAATTCACCAAATGCAATCTATCGTATTCATTAAGCAAAGTATCTTTTTGTTTGAATGGATTGTGTGGACTCACCACCAACCAAACTTTATCTAAACCGGTAGTTTCTACTATATAATTTGCAATCATTAAATGCCCGTTGTGAACTGGATTAAACGAGCCGAAAAACAAGCCTATATTCATTTTAAATACTATGGAATTGAGGAAATAAAATTACTTTATGCGCTCTAAAATATCATTCATCATTTCAATTTGCACCCGTTGAATTTCCAATAATTCTTCTTGTTGATGAATAATTAAATGATCAATTTTTTCGTGTAAAATTCTTATCTCTAATTCCGATTTTAGGTTAATCATATAATCTTTTTTAGCGCGCATTCTATCCTTTTCTTCTTGTCTATTTTGGCTCATCATAATCACCGGAGCCTGCACTGCAGCAATACAAGAGAGAATTAAGTTGAGTAGAATAAATGGATACGGATCAAAGCCTTTATTGCTCAAAAACAAAACATTACCAAGTATCCAAAAAAATATAAACACTGTGAAGATAGAAATGAATGTCCAGCTACCGCCAAAATCTGCAACCGCATCTGCCAATCTTTGCCCCAAAGAAAGTTTTGCATCATCGTCATCTAATTTATCGGAGATAATGCTTCTATCCTTCACAGAATACAAAACTGATTTTTCCAACTCCGAAAGTTCGTCAACTTTTTTGCCAATAAAATCAGCTACATATTGCTCTCTAAAAGTATTTAGTTCGCTCGCAGCAATCGTGTTTTCCTTTGTAAATTCTGGCTTTGCAGCTTGAATTAAATTGAGCAGCGATTGGCGAATGTTGCTACCGTGAATTTTTTCACTTACAGGAAATTGCTTACCCGAAAAGTCACTTGTAAAATTCTTTGATTCAGATTTTTTCAACTTAAAAAGCTTTTGTGTTTTGAAAAGCGTTACAAGTTTGCAATTTTACTTTCATAATTTTCATTTCCTAGTTCGCTGAAATTGCAATCATGCCAAATATTTCTTCAAAACTTCCCGATATAGGTACTACCATTTTTTCAGTAATGAGTAAGCTTGCTGCACAACATCAAGCGGTAAATTTATCGCAAGGCTTTCCCGATTTTCCTCCTAAAAAGAAGCTAATGGAGGCTGCTGAAGAAGCACTAAATGGCAATCATCATCAGTATGCGTTAATGGTGGGCAATGCCAAACTTCGCGAGCAGCTTGCTACAAAATACAGTAAAAAATATACTGTTCAAATTGATGCAGAAAAGGAAATTACCATTACGGCAGGCGGCACACAAGCAATTTTTACAGCTATACAAGCGGTAGTAAAACCAAACGATGAAGTGCTTTTGTTTGCACCTTGCTACGATAGTTATTCGCCTGCGGTAACGCTGGCTGGAGGCAAATGTGTTTATTACAATATGCTGCCGCCAAATTTTAAAATTGATTGGAACGAAGTGCGAAAATTAGTTTCCGATAAAACAAAACTCATCATTTTCAATTCGCCACACAACCCAACAGGATCACTGCTTTCGGCAGATGATATGGCACAATTAAAATCAATTCTTCAACACACAAATGCACTTTTGCTTAGCGATGAAGTATATGAACACATAGTATTTGACAATGAAAAGCATTATAGCTTTTTGGCAGATGAAGAATTGCGCAGCAGAAGTTTTGTAATTTTTTCTTTTGGAAAAACATATCATGTTACCGGTTGGAAAATTGGCTATTGCATTGCACCGGAAAAACTTACTTCTGAATTTAGAAAAGCGCATCAATTCAATGTGTTCAGCGTAAGTAGTTTTGCGCAAGAAGCATTTGCCAATGTTTTAGATTTCCCAGAAATGTATCATTCGCTTTCTTCTTTTTACGAAACCAAGCGAAATTATTTTCGCTCACTTTTAGCAGATTCATCTTTTGAATTTCTGCCGTGCAAAGGCACTTATTTTCAAGTAGCGAGTTACAAAAATATTAGCAGCAAAAGCGATATAGAATTTTGCAAATGGCTTACGGCTGAAAAAGGTGTGGCAGCAATTCCCGTTTCTGTTTTTTACGCTGAAAACAATAACAATGTAAATCTTGTTCGCTTCTGTTTTGCGAAGCAAGAAAGCACTTTAGAGTGCGCTGCTGAGAGGCTGAAAGGCTTATGACAACTACTTTTCAGTATTAGGCAAAACTTCCTCTGCTGCTTCTTGCTCAGTAGGTGTTTGAAGGATCTTTTGAGAAAAAAACTGTTTCTGAAAAATAAAAATTATAAATACTCCAACAGAAATAGCAGCGTCTGCCACATTAAAAACAGCATTAAAAAACACAAAAAATTGACCGCCCATAAAAGGGATCCATTCCGGTAAAAATCCTTTGAAAATTGGAAAGAAAAACATATCAACCACATGCCCTTTCATAAAATCTGCATAGCCGGTTCCGAATGGCACAAAAGTGGCAATTTGCCCATAGTAACTTCCTGAAAAAATAAGTCCATAAAATGCGCTATCAATAATATTTCCTGCTGCTCCTGCAAGTATCATGCACATAGAAACTATGAGTCCGGTATGCGCATTTTCCTGAATTAGCTTTCTGATATAGTAGATTAAAAACCCAACCGCAAAAACACGAAACGAGCTCAATAATATTTTACCGTAAATACCCGGAAGTACCATTCCAAAAGCCATTCCTTCGTTTTCAGTAAAGTGAATCCTAAACCAATCGGCAACTACAAATTCTCCGGCATCGCCCATTATCATGTGCGTTTTCACCCAAATTTTTACACATTGGTCTATAAGCAAAATTCCAAGTACTAAAAGAGCCGGATATATTTTTCTCATTCGTGCATATTTTAAAAAGCGATGTTATTCATTTTTACTTAGTTTCCTAAAACGATACTAAGCAATAATCAAAAACCAATGGAAATATATTTGCAGAGTGATTTGTGGAAGCCGGGGTTTGTGTATAAGTTAAACACTCCAAATTTCCAGATTTATACCTTCTATTTTTCTTTTATCAATATGAATCTGATTTTTATCTATAACAATTCCACAGTTTGCCAAATTTACATATTGTTGTTCTTCCTTCCACTTTGAAATAAAAGGATTATAGTCACATTCTCCCTCAAAATAATAACTACCGTTATCCCGTTTAACAGGAACACGATTATCTACACACATATTTCTATATTCACACTGATTGCAAACATCAATTTTATCTTTAGTAATACTCCAATATTCTTTAAACTTTCCCATTTCAATGATGCTTTTCAATGAGTTGTCAACTATATTCCCAAAAGAATTATCATTGAAAACTGAGTTCTTAATGCTTCCAATATTTACTTTAAAATAATCCAATCCTGTAGTTTGCAAGGATTGCAAATAAGAAAATTGATTGCGGCAAAACATAAATGTGTATGCTTGCTATATACAAGTATAATATTTTATCTATATACTAACAAGTAAATTTGCAATTTTGACATTCAAGATTTAAATGCAAGCAACACAAACAAGTAGTGAAAGAAAGTGTTAGAGTTTTCTTGCTACTTCAATTTCTTCAAACACTTCAATTACATCGGCAACTTTTAAGTCGTGGTAGTCTTTTATTTGTACTCCACAATCCATGCCGCTGGTTACTTCTTTCGCATCGTCTTTAAAGCGTTTTAATGATGCTAAGCTTCCGGTGTGAACCACAATACCATCGCGGATTAAGCGTATTTTAGAAGAGCGTGTAATTTTTCCTTCGGTAACAAAACATCCGGCAATAGTTCCCACTTTTGTAATGTGGAATGTTTCTCTCACCTCAACGTTACCAATCACTTTTTCTTCAATCTTAGGCTCTAATAAACCTTCCATCGCGCTCTTCACTTCTTCAATAGCGTTGTAGATAATTGAGTAGAGTTTTATCTCTATATTTTCATTCTCTGCAACACGTTTCGCTCCAATTGAAGGACGAACGTTAAAGCCGATAATAATAGCATCAGAAGCGGCTGCAAGGTTCACATCGCTTTCGCTAATGGCACCCACACCTTTGTGAATTACATTCACTCTAATTTCTTCTGTAGAAAGTTTCAATAATGAATCGCCCAATGCTTCAACCGAGCCGTCCATATCACCTTTAATAATTAAGTTCAACTCTTTGAAAGTTCCTAAAGCTAAACGCCTTCCTATTTCATCTAAAGTGATGTGTTTCTTCGTTCTAATTCCTTGTTCTCTTTCAAGCTGGGCGCGTTTAGATGCCATTGCTTTAGCTTCTTGCTCATTATCAAAAATCTTGAATTTTTCACCTGCTTGTGGCGCACCGTTTAAACCAAGAATTTGAACCGGAACTGCAGGTCCTGCTTCTTTAATTTTGCCTCCTGTGTAGCTGTACATTGCTTTTACTTTGCCATGATATGGGCCACTCACCATAATATCGCCAACTTTTAAAGTACCTGCTTGAACTAACATTGTTGCCACAAACCCTCTACCTTTATCTAACATTGCTTCTACCACAGAACCCGAAGCTACTTTATTTGGGTTTGCTTTCAGTTCTAATAAGTCTGCTTCCAACAAAATTTTATCCAAAAGGTTTTCGATATTCAATCCCTTTTTAGCTGAAATTTCTTGGCTTTGATATTTTCCGCCCCATTCTTCAACCAATAAATTCATGCCGGCTAATTGTTCTCTAATTTTCTCTGGCTGGGCGCCTTCTTTATCCACTTTATTGATGGCAAAAATCATTGGCACACCAGCGCTTTGAGCGTGGTTAATCGCCTCTTTGGTTTGTGGCATCACCGCGTCATCAGCTGCAATCACAATTACTGCCACATCGGTAACTTTTGCACCACGCGCACGCATCGCTGTGAAGGCTTCGTGCCCCGGAGTATCTAAGAATGTAATTTTTCTTCCTTTTGGTGTAGTTACTTCGTAAGCTCCAATGTGCTGGGTAATACCTCCGGCTTCTTTAGAAACCACATTTGCTTTTCTAATATAATCGAGTAATGAAGTTTTACCGTGATCCACGTGGCCCATGATGGTAACAATTGGTGCGCGTGGTTTTAAATCTTCCGGAGCATCTACTTCTTCAGTTTCCAAAGTGTGTTGGTCTTGTGCAGAAATAAATTCAATTTCAAAACCGTGTTCTCCGGCAACTAATTCTATAATTTCGGCATCAAGTCGTTGGTTTATTGAAACAATAACACCCAAGCTAATACAAGTTTGAATAACCTTTACGGCAGGCACGTTCATTAAACTTGCCAACTCACTCACTGAAATAAACTCAGTTACTTGTAGTTTGGAGCTAACGTTTTCTTGCTGCGCAGCCATTTTCTCTTGAATAGACTCGCGCTTCTCTCTTCTAAATTTACTTCTATCGCTCTTTGAGGTTTGCTGTTGAATTTTCGCCATTGTAGCGCGAATTTTATCCTCTATCTCCTTTTCTGTAATTTCAGTTGGTTGTGGTGGAGTGTTTCCTCCTGGCCCACGAGTGAATTTTTTGCGCTCTTCTTTTTCTCTAAAGTTGCGTACTTTTTTCTCGTGCTCGTTGTCGAATTCAACCGGTTTTCTTTCTACTGTTTTTACAATACGCTTTCTTTCACGATGGCGTTTTTCGCCCGGTTTTGTTTCCGGCTTTTTCTCTTCTTTCTTTTTAGGTGTTTCTAAAACTACTTTACCTAAAATTTTTGGCCCGGCTAATTCTATTCTCTTTGTTTGAATAAAGTTAGCATCTGGTTCTTCTTTTGGCTTTGCTTCTTCTACTTTTACTGTTGGTTCTGGTTTGGTCTCTTCAACAGCGGGAACTTCAACAGGTTCAACCACTTCTGGTTTTGCAGGAGTTTCTTCTGCAACTGCTTTTTCTTCTTCAACAATTGCTTCCGCTTGTGCAATTTCTTCCTTCTTAGGTTTCTTTTTAGGTTTATCTAAATCTACTTTACCTACAACTTTAGGACCTTTAAGTTTACCTTTCGCCTTTACATCTGCCTCTTCTGCTTTCTCTTCTTGTACTTCTTCTTTTGCAACTTCTTCCTTAGGCGCAGGAACTTCTACTTGGGGTTCTTTCTTAGGCTCTTCTTTTACTTCGACTTCGATAGCTTTTTCTTCTACTATAGGTGGCGGAGGTGCAACTACGGTATTTCTTCTAATAAGAATTTCTTTTTCTTCCTCTTTCTCCTTTTGTTTTTCTACAACTGGAGTTTCAGGAATAACCACAACTTCTTTTTTAGGTTTTTCTGCCGATACACTATCAGCTTCTTTTTTGTGCACTCTATCTTTGTCGAATGCTTTTTCAAGCACCGCCATCATTTCAACCGAAAGCTTAAAAGTTGGCTTATCCTCTACAGGGAAGCCACTATCGGTTAGTTTTTCCAAAATATGCGTAGTGGATACATTGTAACGTGTAGCCGCTGCTGCCAAGCGAATTGGTTTTAATTCAGACATATTGTTTTTTCTGTTTCCTTTTAATTTAAAAAACACCTTTCCTTGCCGGAAACAAACGTCAAAACAATAATGTGATTAAAAACCTACATAATTCGTTTCATCGCTTAACAAGAAAAGATGAGTGTGGTAGTCATATAGTTTTAGTTTCCATCAAATTCAGCCTGCAATATCTTGCGGATTTCTTTGATAGTTTCTTCTTCTAAATCAGCTCTGCGCACTAATTCTTCTTCGCTCAAATTGAGTACACTGCGTGCGGTATCACAACCAATTTTCTTTAATTCATCAATCATCCATTGGTCTATTTCATCGCTAAATTCATCTAAGTCAATATCGTAATCTTCTTCTATTTCATCACCTTCGCGATACACATCAAGCTCATAGTTCACTAATTTACTTGCCAACTTAATGTTTACGCCTTTTTTACCGATAGCCAAACTTACTTGATCTGGTTTTAAGTAAACATAAATACGCTTCCTATCTTGGTTAATTTCCATTGAAGTAATTTTTGCAGGCGCTAAAGCACGCTGAACCATCAAGTTTAAGTTGGTGGTATGGTTAATTATATCAATGTTTTCGTTTTTAAGTTCGCGTACAATTCCATGAATTCTCGAACCTTTCACGCCTACGCAAGCACCTACGGGATCGATGCGGTCGTCAAAAGATTCTACAACTACTTTTGCTTTTTCGCCCGGTTCGCGCACTACATTTTTAATTACAATTAAACCATCAAAAATTTCAGGAACTTCTTGTTCTAAAAGTTTTGAAAGAAAAGAAGAATCGGTTCTTGAAAGTACAATTACCGGTGAACTGCCTTTTAAATCTACACGTTTAATAACCGCGCGAACTGTTTCGCCTTTCTTGAAGAAATCGGCACGAATAGTTTCCTTTTTCGGAAGGCTTAATTCATTTCCTTCTTCATCTAAAAGCATGATTTCATTTTTCCAAATTTGGTAAACTTCACCATTTACAATTTCGCCAACGCGGTCTTTATACTTTTTGTAAACTTCGTCTTTTTCTAAATCCAAAATTTTACCTACAAGTGTTTGGCGAGCAGCCAAAACTGAACGTCTGCCGAAACTTTCCAGTTCAACTTTTTCGTAAGTTTCTTCTCCAATTTCAAAGTCTTCCTCGATTTTATGCGCATCGGTTAAAGAAATTTGAGTGTTTGGGTTTTCAACCGTTCCATCTTCTACAATTTCTCTACGTTGCCAAATTTCCAAATCTCCTTTATCGGTGTTTACGATAATATCGAAGTTGTCGGTTTCGATATATTTCTTTTTAAGTAACGAACGAAATACATCTTCCAACACTTTCATCATGGTTGGGCGATCGATGTTTTTAAGTTGTTTAAACTCCGAAAACGAATCAATAAGTTCTATACTATTCATAATAACTATATTTATTTATTTAAAGCTTTACCAATTTAATTGCAGTAGTGCTTTTTTAATGTTCTTATATTCTATGTTTATCTTTTCAGGTTTTACTTCCGGCTGCGCTTCATTCTTTTTCTTCTTTATCGGCTTTATTGTTTTTTCCAGTTCAATTCCTTCGTTTGTTGCGGCTTTCAATTCACCTTCCACTAGATTGCCATCTGCTGTCCAAACTTCTAATTTACTGCCAATTCTTTTCTTGTATTGACGCGGTACTTTTAGCGGATTGGTGATGCCCGGTGAACTTACTTCAATCACATAATTTTCAGGAACTAAGCCGCTTTCATCAAGGTTTTTTTCTAATTGGCGGCTAATCACAGCACATTGATCAATTCCTATTCCGGCATCGCTATCTAAGTAAACCTCAATTTTTTTTCCGTTAAGAAGCACTTTTACTTCAACCAAAAAAACAGTCTCGTCCTGCAATGCAGGCTTTAACCATTCTCCAATCTTTTCTTTTACTTCTTGCATAAACTTTAGCACAAAAAAAGGGGACTTTCTTGTCCCCTCTTTCCAAACGCGGTGCGAATGTGGCATTTTTTTATCACATCTACAAATGTTTTAGAATATTGAGCAACTTTTTAGGCAAAATTTCAATCTTTCATAAAAGTGGTTATTTTCAAACCTTCGTTTTAAAATTTCTATGGCTAATAATATACTTAAATTTATACTTTGTGTTGTTTCTGCACCTGTGTTTGGGCAGGCTTTGTTTTACAACAATGGCGCTGATATGTATGTGAAAGATGGTGGTTACATGATTGTAAAAACCAATTCCGTACAAAATGCAGTTGGTTTAATTGATAACTCAGGAACTATTGAGGTAGAAGGTTTTGTGCAAAATGATGCCAACATAAATGGCTCAGGAGATACCATTCGCCTCACAGGAAATTGGGTAAACAATGCTACTTATACTGGCGCATCAAGTTGGGTTGAAATGACCGGAGGCGCGCAGCAGCTAAGTGGCTCACAAGCTACTACTTTTAATAATCTGGCTTTGCTTGGCGGAAACACAGTAAAAACACAAACCATTAACCAAGAAGTTACCGGAATTTTAAATTTATCGAATGCCGAATTGGCAACTGATGTTTACAGCATGAATGTATCAAACGCCAATGCTGGTGCGATTGTGCGCAATAATGGATTTGTTTCGTCATTAGGATATGGCAATCTTTCTCGCGCTACCAATTCAGTTTCGTCATATTTTTTCCCTACAGCTTCGCCTTCAAGTTTAGGAACGCCACTTTATCGCCCGATAGAAATTAGTCCTTCCATAAATATGCCACACACTTTTGGCGTGAGAACAATTGCCGGTGATGCTACGGCTGCCGGATACGATGTAACGCAATTTGATGCCGATTTATGTAAAGTAAATCCTAATTTTTATCATCATATTCAGCGCTTTTCCGGAACAAATCCAGCTACAATTACAATGTTTTACGATGCCACTACCGATGGCAGTTGGAATGCTCAAGGAAACTGGAGAAACAATGCACTTTGGAATTATACCGGAACAGCAAGTTCGGGCAATGCAATTGGCTTTGCAACGGTAGCTGTTGCTGGTTACAATTTCCCTGACACAAATGCGCAATACGCTTTAGCCAATAAAAGTTTCACAATTGATGCCGGGTCAAATTTACAGCTAACAGAAGGTGAAACGGGACAGTTTTCTCCTTTGGTAAGCGGTGTTACTTCTCCGGTTTTTGATTGGCAACCAACTACTTATTTAGATTGCAGCGATTGCCCTGCGCCTGAAGTTACGCCAACTGAAAATACCACTTATACTTTAATGGTAACTGATGCTGCCGGCTGCACAGCCACCGATTCGGTTCAAGCGATTGTTTCGCCCGATGAGTTGCTGATGCCAACCGGATTTTCTCCTAATGGTGATGGAGTAAATGATTTCTTTCGCCCTGCAAACAAAAATTTAAAGAAGTTTAAACTACAAGTTTACAACCGTTGGGGTGAATTGATTTTTGAAACCGACAATGCCAAAACAGGTTGGGACGGTACTTTCAAAACCCACGAACAAAGTTTAGGTGTTTATGTTTGGAACGCAGAATTTCAAACCCAGAACATGAAAAAAGTGCGCTTAGCAAACGGCAATGTTACTTTGGTAAAATAGCGCTATTTCCGCTGTTTCCATTCATCAGTTTTTTTAGGTTTCCAAGCGCGGATATTCCAGCCTAAACCTGCGGTCATTTTTAATTCATCTAATCTGCTTGGGCTTGGCGCATTGCCAAATGTTTGCCCCGCAACGCCTTGCACTTTTACAAAGAAATGGAAGAAACTTCCAACATAATAATTGCAGCCAACCGCTAAAGAAATAAGCGGAGCCGCAGAAAATTTGCTCTTGGTTAAAACACCTTCTTTATTGTTGTAAGCCGCTCTTACCAACGCCACACCAGGAGTTATTCCAACATAAGGATCAAATCTTTTCGGTTTTAAAAAGTGATAATCCATACCGGCAAAAAGTGAATGATTATCTGTTAATCCTTCTTTGTTTTTCGGCTTTGTGCTAAACGAAACCCAAACTGCACCTGTAAACGCAGCGCGGTCATCTAAAAACAATTCCATATCACCGGTTACATAAGCCGCAAAATATTTCTGCGAAAATAAATATCCGGGAGCTAAATTTCCTTGTGCCCGAATACAGCCTTTTCGCACTTCCCAAATTTTTTGTGCTGCTAAATTTTGAACAAAACCAAGCAATAAAAATGCAATGCAAAATACTGCAACTACATTTGTTTTCTGTCTCTCTTCCATAGCTTTACTATTTTATAGTTAACACTCAAACTTATGAGCAAATGCCCCTCCCAGCCTGTATGTTTATGCGATTCGATAAACATATTTCCATCGCTTTTTTCGTGCACATCTAATTCTTCGCCCAAATGCAGCATGTATTGTGTAGAAAGCGAAATATCAAAACGCGGGTTTATATTGTAGTTGCAGCCAATTCCAGCTTGCACAGCAGAGCTAAAGCGAGATGCTTTTTGACCATTTACGCCATTTATTTTCACCACCGATAAATCGAAACAATGCCCTGCCACAACATACGGTGTAAACTTACGCGTAAATTGTTTTGGGTTAAGCACGTAAAACATCACACTCCAACCAATATGATAATCGAAGCGATGCGCCTTGCCTTTAATATCGTTTGAAAACACATCGGCAAACCATTCCGTATTCAACCTATCAATGAGCTGAAGGCGCATTTGCCCACCGGCACCAATGCCTACGCCTTTAGGATTACCATGCGAAAAACTACTAATAGTGCTTCGCAACCCCAACGAAAAATAGCCGCCTTGTTCGCGCAATGGCAAGTTCTTATATTTCTTTTTAGTAGCTAAAGAATCTTGTGCAGAAAGTTCTAAAAAGCACCAAACAGAAAGCAATGCCGCCACCACAAATTTTCTATGCGTGTTCATAGCTTTTTGAATTTTAAAATGAATAATAAGGGAAATGTAGAGGTAGCTTCTACTGCCATAAACGAAAGTGAATTTGTTATAGTATGTTATTGCGAAATAAAACTGCTTTTGTGCTCACACAATTTGATTTTAGAAATTGTGAATTACATTCAAGTAATTGAATAATTTTTGAATTAAAACAAATTGTAATTCTACAATAATGAACATAATTAAACATAAGAAATCAGACATTGTGGAGAATAAATGTTTGAATTTTGTTTTTTGAATTTCTACATTTGCTAAAACAACATTTAAACTTACAACATGAAAAAAATTTTTACAATTTGCGCAAGCCTTTTCCTTACAGGAAGCATTATGGCTCAAGTTTGTAGCCCAACACCACCGCTATCTGAACCTAAGTTTGATCCAAAACCGGATTCAGTAGCTTGCATGGTAAAAAACCAACCTTACTCTCAAACATTCAAATTTAGAATTCCTGCAACTGCCGGAAGCTTTACCATCAACTGGATGGCTATTGATAGTGTTACCAACTTGCCTGCTGGTTTAACTTATGAATTAAACAAAGGAATTGGAGGTCAATACAATGCAAACGAAACAGGTTGTGTAAAACTTTCTGGTACGCCAACTTCTACAGCCGGTCAATACCGTTTAGGAATTTATGTTAGAATTAAAGTAAACAACACACTTACTTTGCCTGGTGAACTTTACGAAGTAGCAAGCAGCCAAGGTGTTGCCGATGCAAACAAATATGTTATTTGGGTTCGTTTAAAAGATGCTGCAGGTCCTAATTGCCCTTGCGTAGATACTACAAGACTTACCACCAACGATATTAAAGTTTATGACGGTACAGAAACTATGTGTCCTGAAGTTGGATCTGGAACTGGCATCTCTGATGTACAAAGCGCTATCAGCCAATTAAGCATTGCGCCAAATCCAGTTTCAAGCAATGCAGTAGTAGAATTTATCTCTGAAAAAACAGCTACTTACACTGCAAAAATCACTAACCTAATTGGCAAAGAAGTAATGCAAAAAAGCGTAAGCATTAAAGCTGGAAACAATTCAATTTCTTTCAACAGAAATGAATTGTCTGGTGGTGTTTATTTCTTTACACTTACTGATGGAAAAGGTTTAATTACTAAACGCTTTATCATAGAATAATCTGTTGATAACTTAATATTACAGAGCCTCCTCAAAAGGGAGGCTTTGTTGTTTTAAAAAAACTATTATTCATTTGCTTTTACATAACCAAAACAAAATTAAGAATGAAAAAATTAAGATTAACCATTTTACCCGCTTTGCTCCTATGCTTAGGAGTAAATGCACAATCGCTGCCGTGTGGCAATTCCAGCTCATCGGTATGCACGGCAGTGCCATTAGCACAAAACGGATTCGAAAACCCTGATAGCATAGACTGCTTTGTAACTGGAGTAGCAGGAGATGTAGTAGTGCAGTTTAAAAACTTTACCAACTTGGTAATTCCGGGAACCGGGCCTGTTACAGTTTATTACATGCGTATTGATTCTATCTTAAACTTACCTTGTGGCATTTGTTGGAGTACCAATAAGGCAAATAACGTTTTTGCCGGAGGCGAAGATGGCTGTATTAAATTTACAGGAACCACAACCGACCAAGTTGGACAGTATAAGCTTAAATTAGTGTTGAAAGCACAAATTACTGATGGCAACTACAACCCACAAGCGCTTATTGACCCACCGGGAGGTTTAGAGCCTTATGAAAACACCATTCCAAACACTAAGCTTTATGCGAAAGTTAAAGATGCCAACGGAGCTTGCGTACATGTAGATACTTCTGCTTCTGCAAACAACAAAGTAGGAAATCCTGCAGCTTGCCAAACAGGTATCGGTGAAATTTCTAATACTGTAAACAGTTTAAAAATTGTTCCATCACACGTTAATTCAACAGCAAATGTTCAATTTGTTGCAACAGAAAACAGCGAAGCAAATGTATTTGTAACCGACATTTCGGGCAGAACAGTTTGGAGCAAAACTGTAAACAGCACAGTTGGAGAAAACAGTTTCACTTTTGAGCGCAACGGTATTGCCAATGGTTTATATTTAATGACTATTTCGGTTGGCAAAACACAAGTTTCAAAACGCTTTAATGTGGTTGAATAGATAAACAAGACCAATTATTTAACTGAAAACCCGCTCTCTAAAACGAGCGGGTTTCTTTTTTTTAGCTCATTTGTTTTCCAAAATAATTTACATAAAAAAACAATTCTCTTTGTTATAACCGAACTACAAATTACATTCGACACCCTTAAGATTCAAACTAAAACTTTTACACATGAAAAACATTCAAAGCTGGTTAGATGAATATGCCGTGAGCCACCAAAATCCAACCAATAAAATGGTGCATTATTTTTGTGTGCCTCTTATATTTTTTTCGATTGTAGGCATGTTTTATAGCATTCCTTTTTCGCTTTACGAAACTTCATTTTTTTCTGTAAATATTGCCACTTTGGCTTTAGTATTTGTGTTCCTCTATTACTTGCGATTATCATTTCCTCTTGCTGTGGGAATGTTACTATTTTCTTTAGCTTGCTTAGTTATTTGCCATCAAATTTCACTTGCCGGGTTAAATGTATTTTGGGTATCGGCAGGAATATTTGTAATTGCTTGGATATTTCAATTTTGGGGACATAAAGTTGAAGGACAAAAGCCTTCTTTCTTAAAAGACTTACAATTTTTAATGATTGGACCGGCTTGGATTATGAGTTTTATTTACAAAAAATTAGGCATTTCATATTAAACTTTTCAAACTAAAAAATGTTTTACAACTTCATAAAAAACAACATGACAAAAAATTTATTTACAGCGCTTTTTGCTTTGCTTTTGTGTAACTATTCGTTTGGAGAGTCGCCTGATGCAAGAGGCATTGTAAACTCTATGCTTACTGCCGTTAAAAATGCAAAGGGATATACCTACACCATGCAAGGCACCGAAAGAATTTTAGGTAAAACAACCAATCGCGTAACCGTAGTTTATACTAAAGTAAATATTTCGCCCAGAAAAATTTTTGCACGTGTGATGAATGACCCAAACAAGGGAACAGAAATGCTATATGCACATGGTGAACGCGAAGGAAAAATATTAGTAAAAGCAGGTTGGGTGCCTGCGCTAAAACTTTCGCCTTTCAGTAGTTTGCTTATGAAAGAGCAGCACCACTGCTTACTAAGTTCCGGCTTCAGTTTTTTTTATAAAAATATTAGCGAAGGAATTAAACGCGCTGATGCTCAAAGCGGATTTGATCAAGTTTTTAATATTGAAGGCGAGGTAGATTTTGATGGAAGGAAATGCTACAAATTAGTAATTGAAGATCCTACCTATAAAACAATAGACTATGTTGGCCAAAAAGGCGACAGCCCTTATTCTCTATCCCAAAAATTACTAATTCCGGAATATACCATTCAAGATGCAAATGGTATTAAAAATATTGACGATAACTTAGAAGGAAAGAAACTTAAAATAGTAACTTCTTACGCCCAAAAAAGTGTAGTCTATATTGATAAGCAAAACTACTTCCCTATTTACCAAGAAATGTGGGACAACAAAGGCGTGTTTGAAAAATATGAATTTAAAGATTTGAAAGTAAATCCAGCCTACGCTTCAGACGAGTTCAGCAGCGAGTTTAGCGGCTATAATTTTTAGAAAGAGAGCGTTTTTTAGATATTATTGACCACTGTTTTTGATTACTTTTTAGTATTTAAAACAGTGGTCTTTTTATTTTTAGCAAACTCTGTTTAATTTCTTTCTATTTTCCTTACCCTACTTCTTTAAAAACACATACATTCGCGCTGAGCAATTATTGAATTTCAAAAAATAAAATTATGCCAAAAGTTACCATAGATGGAATAACCATAGAAGTAGAAGCTGGCACCACCATATTAAATGCAGCACGCCAAATTGGAGGCGATTTGGTACCGCCTGCCATGTGCTATTACAGTTCGTTAGAAGGCAGTGGCGGCAAATGCCGTGTTTGCATGGTAGAAATTACCAAAGGCAGCGAAGCCAATCCACGCCCTGTACCAAAACTACAAGCAAGTTGCAGAACCGAAGTTGCCGATGGCATGGAAGTAAAAAACCTCACCAGCGAAAAAGCAGTGGAAGCACGCAAATCAGTTGTTGAATTTTTATTGATAAACCATCCTCTGGACTGCCCTGTTTGCGACCAAGCCGGTGAATGTGATTTGCAAAATTTAAGTTTCGGCTTTGGAGTTCAAGGTACTCGCTTTAAAGAAGACAAAAGAATTTTTGACAAAATAGATATCGGCAAAAACATACAGTTGCACATGACACGCTGTATTCTTTGCTACCGCTGCGTGCACGTTGCCGACCAGCTTACACCGGAGCGTGTGCACGGAGTAATGAACCGTGGAGATGTTGCCGAAATTTCTACCTATATACAAGGTGCTGTAACAAACGAAATGAGCGGAAACATGATTGATGTTTGCCCCGTTGGTGCACTTACCGATAAAACATTTAGATTTAAAAGCCGCGTTTGGTTTTTAAAACCTTTTAATGCACACAGAAATTGTGATAAATGCAGCGGTATAACTACCGTTTGGATGTTTGGGAAAGAAATTTACAGAGTTACCACGCGCAAAGATGTGTACCGCGAAGCCGAAAAAGATGCCGATGGCAATGCACTTTGGATTTGCAACACTTGTCGTTTTGAAAAGAAAGATATTAACGACTGGACTATCGAAGGTCCACGTAAATTAGAGCCTTGGAGTGTGATTAACCAAAACAACTACACGCGCGAAATGGACAATGTTGAAATTGATACCGACCAAAGATTGCTTTACGGTAGAAAAGACGATAGAAAAGCGATTAGCATGAACAACACGCACACACCAAAACAGGTGTTAAGCGATGGGCAATAAATCATTAGAATTAAACCTTAAATAAATAAATTAAGATAGAAGCTATCACTTAGTTTTCTTCTTGTTTTAGAAAATATAAAAACATGGAAACATCATTTCTAATTGAAAAAGGAATTTTGATTTTAGTAATCTGGGGAATCACCATGCTTATTGCACTTTATTCCACTTTTGGAGAAAGAGTTGTAGCAGCCTATTTCCAAGATAGAAGAGGCCCAAACCGTGCCGGACCGGGTGGCTTATTGCAACCGCTTGCCGATGGTGTAAAAATGTTTACTAAAGAAGATTTTATCCCAAATACTCCAAATAAATGGCTATTTATTTTTGGGCCTGCGTTGTTTATGACAACCGCACTTTTAACCAGTTCTGTTTTACCTTGGGGCGACAAACTCAATATTTTTGGATATGAAGTTTCGCTTTTTGTTGCCGATATAAATGTGGCTATTCTATTTATTTTAGGTGTAATTTCTATTGGCGTGTATGGAATTATGATTGGCGGTTGGGCTTCAAACAATAAGTTTGCGTTGCTTGGCGCAGTGAGAGCTTCTTCGCAAATGATTTCTTACGAAGTAGCAATGGGGCTTTCAATTATTGCTCTTTTAATGCTTAGCGGCACTTTAAGCGTACGCGAAATTGCTGCTCAACAAGGCGGTGATTTTTTAGGCATCAGCGGCATGAAATGGAATATATTTTATCAGCCATTGGGCTTTTTAATTTTCCTTGTTTGCGCATTTGCCGAAACTAATAGAACGCCATTCGATTTACCGGAGTGCGAAGCTGAATTGATAGGTGGTTATCACACTGAATATTCTTCTATGAAATTAGGCTTCTTCTTATTTGCCGAATACATTAGTATGTTTATTTCAAGCGCTATTATTGCTACACTTTACTTTGGCGGCTATAATTATCCTGGTGTAAATTGGGTTGCAGATCACATCGGACCGAATATTGCAACCATTTTGGGTGTAGTAGTGCTGTTTGCTAAAATCATCTTCTTTATTTTCTTCTACATGTGGGTTCGCTGGACACTTCCTCGTTTCCGCTACGACCAACTAATGAACTTAGGCTGGAAAATATTGATTCCGCTTGCTATTGCAAATATCATCATTACCGGCACAGCAATTTTATTGCTAAACTAAATCGGTTTTAGAATGTCTTTTTATCGCTATAGCTTTTTCAAAAAGTCATAGGTTTTATGCTGTGCACGAACTAAAGTTTTTGTACTCGTGCTTCGGTGAATGTTTTGCTGTGAAGCATCAATGGTTCTTGCTTTTACATTATCGCTCCATTGAATTTCGAGCATAGTGCGCAATTCTTGTTGTAAGTTTTCATCATAAATCGGGCAGCTCACTTCAACTCTATTATCTAAATTTCGGGTCATAAAATCGCAGCTACTAATAAAGTAAAGCGGCTTGCCTGCATTCTCAAAAATAAAAACGCGCGAATGCTCCAAAAATCTATCTACTATACTTATCACTTCTATATTTTCACTTTGCTTTTCTACTCCCGGGATTAGCACATTTAAGCCACGAACAATGCAACGAACTTTCACACCTGCTCTGCTTGCTTCGTATAACTCCCGCGCCATATCTTCGCTCGAAAAACTGTTTAATTTCAAAAAAATTGAAGCCGGCTTTCCTTGCTTTGCATTTTCCATTTCATTACCAATTAGCTTTGTAAAATACTTGCGTGTTTGGTGAGGCGAAAGCACTAAATGTTTCGTATTTATTTGCTTATAATTCTTTGAAAAAAAATCGAAAATGTCTGCAACTTCTTGCCCAATTTTTGTATTGGCAGTAAGTAAAGAATCATCTGCATAAATCTTAGCGGTATTCTCGTTGTAATTGCCTGTAGTGATATTTGAATAGCGTTTAATTTTTCGCTTTTCAATACGTTCAATTAGGCAAAGTTTACCATGCACTTTTAAGCCTGGCACACCATAAATAACCTGCACGCCTTCGCTCTGCAATTCCTTTGCCCATCGAATATTTGCTTCTTCATCAAATCGTGCTTGAAGCTCTACAACTGCTGTAACCTTTTTGCCGTTCTTGGCAGCATTTATCAAGGTGTTTACCACCACACTTTTTTCAGCTACACGATAGAGTGTAATACTTATACTTTTTACATTCGGGTCTATCGCTGCTTCGCGAAGCAAATCAACAAAATGGTTAAATGTTTGATACGGAAAATGCAACATTACATCGCGCTCTTTCAATACTTCAAACATACTTTTTGAATTAGCAAAAGCCGGATGCTGCAACGGTTTAAATGCCGGATAAACCAAATTTTTTTCGCCTACATTCGGGAAATTGATAAAGTCTTTAAAGTTATGGTATCTGCCGCCCGGAATAAGATTATCCATTCGCTTTAAATTCATTTTAGAAGTAATGAAATGAAGCAAAAGTTTATCAATTTTTTGGTCGTAAATAAATCTTACCGGCAATCCTTTTTGTCTCGCTTTTACACTCTTTGAAATTTTATCAATAAAACTTTGTGAAATATCATTATCAATATCCAATTCCGCATCGCGCGTAAGTTTTATTGCCCAAGCTTCAAACCTATTAAAATTGAATTGGGAAAAAATTTCAGGTAGAAAAAAGCGGATTAAATCATCTAATAAAACAATGTGCTTTTGCTCTGATGTGGAAGGAAGAATCAAAAACCGATTTACCACATCAGTAGGAACTTCAATTAAAGCATACTGAACTGACTTTATATTTTCTGCCCTATAAAGTTTTATTGCCAAATAAATTGCTTTCCCTTTCAGGTAAGGAAATTTCGGCACTTGGCTTAACATTATTGGCACTAAAGCCGGGCGCACAAATTCATTAAAATAATTTCGGGCAAAATTTTCTTGTGATTTACTTAAACTTTTTTCTGTAATAATTGAAACACCGTGCTGCTTTAGCTGTTCAGTAATTTCGTTGTAAATTTCTTCAAATTTCGCAGTTTGCCTTATTACAATTTCCTGAATTTCTTCTAAGAGTTTTTTGGGTTTTGAAGTATAAGATTCTCTGCTCTTTTTCCCTAGTTCAATCATGCGCTTCACGGTAGCAACACGCACTCTGTAAAACTCATCTTGATTGTTTGAAAAAATTGCCAAAAAACGCAAACGCTCAATTAGCGGCACATTTTCATCAGCCGCTTCTTGCAACACTCTTTCATTAAAACTTAGCCAACTAATTTCACGATTTACAAATTTATCGCGCTTCATATTTTTATTGTTTATTCGCTTACAATGCAATGTATGCACAAAGCAAATGAAGGAAGATTTTATCGGCAAATTAAATATTTAATCTGCATGATAGTATTTGCGGCTTTGCCCTTTGGAATATTTGCACAAGAAGACACTACTGCTTTTACCCAAGCATTTCCAGCATCATCTTTTAATACTGTTCCATCTACCGTATCACCTGTATTTAAGCGAGCATTACCCGACTCCTTTACCACCATAAAAAAGCGGCATTGGTTAGAAAATTCTCCCACCTTAAATAAGAAAAGATTAGCTGGCGTAGTTGGCATCACCACAGGCCTATTTGCGGTTTCTATGGTTGGTTTAGACCGCGCTTGGTATGCACAATATCCGCGCAGTAAATTTCACTTTTTCGATGACTCAAGAGAGTGGAATCAAATTGACAAATGCGGGCATATTTTTTCACCATATTTTATTTCGGTTTATACTTACCACGCATTGCGTTGGAGTGGAATGAAAAAAGTTCCCGCAGCTCTAACATCGGGTGGCATGGCTTTTACCTACATTGCTTTTATAGAGCTTTTAGATGGGTTTTCTTCTAAATGGGGCGCGAGTGTGAGCGATTTAGGTGCTGATTTTTTAGGTGCTGCTTTGGCAACTACACAGTTTGCTATTTGGGGCGAGCAGCGTATTCAACTAAAATATTCTTTACACCTAAATCCTTATCCACGTGGCGAGTTAAAACAACGTGCTGATGATTTATTTGGAACTTCAGTAGGCGAAAAAATTATTAAAGATTACAATAACATCAATACTTGGTTGTGTATAAATACTTCATCGTTTTTTAAATCGCAGAAGCACGCTAAATGGCTAAACATTGCCATTGGCTACGGGGCAGGAAATATGTATGGCGGTTTTGAAAATAAATGGACAGATAAAAATGGAAACATCGTTGATAGAACTGATGTGAAACGTTACCGCAAATTCTTTATTTCTATTGATGCTGATTTAACCAAAATAAAAACCAATAACAAGTATGTAAAAGTGTTGTTGCAGGCGCTAAACATTATTAAACTTCCATTTCCTGCCATTGAGTTTAATACGCTTGGACAAGTGGTTTTTCACCCGATACATTTCTTGAATTTTTCGATGCCGGTATATTTTAAAAAGTAAAGAGTTATTCTGTTTTCAATACCTTTTTAATGGCAATATTGTTAGTTTTAATATCGCGTATTTGCACAAAATACATTCCGACAGGTAAACTATTTATTGAAATTGATTTTTGTTCTAAACGGCTTTGAATGTAAGTTCTGCCAAGCATATCTATCAAGAATACTTCGTAATTATCGGCTTCTTTTTCTAATTCAAAATTCAATATGTTATTGGTTGGATTTGGATAAACATTTACAGTAAACTTCTCCTTTCTTAAATCTACTATATGCGTAGGTTTTATTTTTGAAGTATCTCCAAAGAGTAAATGAATCATTACCGAACCGGGCAATATTTGGCAAATACTCGATTGTTTCCAAGTGGCATTGGTGTAGAGGTAATAATGTCCGCAACCTTTAGCGCTATTACGGTCGTAGCCAATTTGCAAGTTTCTAAAATCATCTTGTGTCCACCCAAAATATATTTTTTTATCAACCACTAAAGCAGTATCTAAACGATACACCGAAAAGCCATTTACGGAATCAATATACTGCGGTGTTTTATTGCTTGATTCCCAAATTGGAGCAGGCGGATTAAATTGCTGCAACACCAGCGAATCCCAAATATTAAATTTAAAAACTAAGTCGCTCACGTTCTCATCAATATTGGTGAAGAAAATTTTAAACCCTGTGAGCGTATCTGGTTTGTTCAGGTTAAACTCATAAGCAAACTTTTTAATTTTACTTGGGTCGCCATACAAGCCGTAAGCCTTTTCTGCAGTGCCATCATCATACGCCAATTCATTAGAAAAAATGCGTACCGATGAAATAGTATCATTAGTCGGCAACACATCAAACGGACTTATCCATTCTTTCAACAAAACAGAAATAGAATCTTGTGTTCCCAAAGCCGAAGGCATAGCAAAATCTGCTTGCGGATTTCTACTCACCGTATTAGAATATCCGGCATTGAAAGTTTGGATTGGCGCATTATAGATGGAAGAATTTCCCGGAAAAATTTCATTACCAAAACCTTGAAAGTTGGTTGCCGGAGCAGTGTTGTTGTAATAATTCAAATTTCGCACATACATATTCATAGTATCGGTTAAATCGCCATTTCCCGTGAATTGTGCAGATGGCATAGAGTAGTAATTCTTTAAAATAGAAGGCATTGGCGACACAAAAGCAATATCATCAATTAAAGTATCGCTCAGGCTTCGGTTTTTATCTAAGCGCACATAATCTATGTGCCAATGGTCGTTGTTGCCTGTAAGTGAAGCTTTATTGCGAAAGCGAAATTGGAAAGCATCATAAAAATAATTGGTAATAGGAATTTGCTTTGCCGGCATTGCCAACAGCACTTGTTTAAAATCTAAGTTAGTGTCGGAAGGAATACTGTTGTAGCCATTCCGTTCCCAAATTACATCCCATTTATCTGTATATTCATTCTTAAATTCTACTACCAGCGAATCCGGTTTATCGGGATAATCGCCCAAGCCCATTGGCTGATAAAAGAAACTTAAATAAATAGAATCATTTTCGGTATAACTGCTTAAATCTAAAGGTACAGAAGTAAGATAATCTGCATTGCCATAAGAACTCTGTTGAATAAACGGATCGTATGGTCTTCCATATTCATTTAAGCCATCTAAAGTAGCCACACCAATTGTGGGTGGAAACACAGGTAAAGTATTATTTATAAAAGCAAAATTATCCATCCAACGCCAATTGGTGTCTAACATTGCTCTATACAAAATTGGAGCATAATTAATCAATGTATCCTTGTTTATGGTATCGTTTACCACCAACTGCGAATCTATTTTTGCTCCGGTTGTTGTATTAAAACTATAAGTATAATATTCCGGGTACAGTTGATAAGTGTAAGAAACAACATCTAAACATTTTGTTCCCGTAGAGGTAAAGTATTTAAATAAAATTGGAGCTTTAGGAGTAGAGTCAATTTGTTGCGTGATAAGGTTATATGTATAATCAAACGAAGGCTGAGTGTGGAAACGCCCTGTAATTGAAGTAATTAAATTAGCATCTAAACAAGGGCCAGAAGCATTCACAATAGAATCGTAAACATAGTTTTCAGGGAAAGCAAAAGTACGCTGGCGCACGGTAGAAAAATCATCTACAAAAGGAAGTTTTTTCGATGCTGCTTCAATTAAATATTTTCCTTGTGCATTGTGCCTTGCCGAATTTTGTTGAGATAAATTTTTCTCTTTCACCTGCAAAGCAGCATTGCTGTTTAGCGGCAATAGCATATCCTGAGCCGACAAAGTAAAAACACTAAAAACTAACGAAAAGTAAATTACTAATTTCATGTAAAACAAATAAGCTCAAAAAACGAGCATTTATGTTGGTTATTGTTCACCCACAAAGATGTGAAATATGTTTGCTTATCGAAATTTTCCACAAAAGTTTCGTTCAATACTTATTATTTCTTGTTTAGAAGCATAGCCATTGCCCTCTCGCTTATTATCACTTAAATTTCTTCTAAAATAAACTTACGAACTAAGTTTAACGCGGTATTGGCACTCACTTTTATATTCTCCAACCGCGAAGGGAAGAAATGTAATTTCCGGCTTACAATTCTTTCTTTTGAACCAACAGCAAAACAAACTGTTCCTACAGGTTTTTCTGCCGTGCCGCCTCCAGGGCCTGCCACACCGGATATGGCAACGGCATAAGTTGCTCCGGTTTGCTGCAATGTTCCTTTCACCATTTCTATTACTGTTGCTTCGCTTACTGCACCTTGTGTGCCAAGTGTTTCTTGCTGCACGTGCAGTAAGTTTGCTTTTAAGTTATTACTGTAACTAACTATGCTTCCTAAAAAATATTCAGAGCTGCCAGGAATAGAAGTAATTAAATGTGCTAAGTAGCCTCCTGTGCAACTTTCGGCAGTGGCAAGAGTGTTTTTTTGCTTCAACAACAAACTGCCTACTACTTCTTGCAAACTCAATTCACCATCGCAATAAACATAGCCTTTTAAAATGCTTTTTAATTGTTCTAAGTATAAATCTACTTCTTCTGTTGCAACATCTTCATAAGCACTCAATCTAAGTTTCACAACTCCTAAATCGGGCAAGTAAGCGAGTTTAATATTAGGAGGCAAAGCATTTTCAAAATCGGTGAGCATGGTTGCAATGGTAGATTCTCCTGCGCCAGCCGTCATCACTGTTCGGTGTATAATTTGGGGCAATTCAAACCGCTGTTGCAGCTTTGGCAGCACCTGCTCCATCAAGTGTTTCATTTCGTGCGGCACTCCGGGCATGCTCACATACACCACTCCATTTTCATCAAACCACATTCCTTGTGCAGTGCCTCTTTGGTTGGGTAGCATTTGCGCATTTGACGGCAGCATAGCTTGGCTTTTGTTCATTTCTAAAACTTTTGCTCCACGCTTTTCGAAAATAGCTTTCATCTTTTCCCAAACCGTTTCATAAAATGTAAAACCCACTCCAAAATATTCTGCCAATGTTTTCTTTGTAATATCATCTTTGGTTGGCCCCAAACCGCCTGTTATTAAAATGATATTTGAAGTTTGTGCTGCATCGCGAAACACTTCAGTAATTTGTGTCGCATCATCACCAATGGCAATTTTTTGATAAACTCCAACACCAATTTTATTTAACTCCTGCCCTATCCAAACACTGTTTGTATCAACAGTTTGGCCAATTAAGAGTTCATCGCCAATAGTAATAATGGTTGCTTTAATTTTCATAATAAGCAATATAGAGATTAGATAATTTTTATGCTGTTTTCGTTACAACACTTCTTTCACAAAAAAAACAGGTCGTTTGGTTTGAAGTTGAAATAAACGGCTTAAATATTCACCAATAATACCAAGACTAAATAGTATAAGTCCGGTACTCATAATTATTGAAGTGATTAGTGCCGTGAAGCCAAGTTCTGCACCACAGGTAACTTTCATGTAAATAAAATAGGCAACAAAGCCAAGGCAAATAAGAAATGCCAACAAGCCAAAATATGTCATTACACGAAGTGGTAAAGTGGTGTAAGTAAAAATAAGACGGAGAGTCCAAAGTGCTAATTTAAAAAGGGTATAACCAGATTTTCCATGTTCTCGTTTGTAATGATTTACACCTACAAACTGTGTATTGGTAGCAAACCATGCTAAGAGTTCATCTAAAAAAATATATCGCTGATTAAAATCCTTTATCTTTTGTACTACACTTGATTTTATTAAACGAAAAGAAGAGCCTTTGCCCGGTGTGCTTCCAAAATTGGTAAATATATGTGCCACCGCCTTGCTGCCCATATTTCTAATATAAGTATGCTGTTTTTGCATTTGCAACCCATACACCAAATCTGCATTAGTGAGTTGCTGCTGGTAAATTAGCTTTTCTATTTCATTTGGGTGAAACTGTAAATCGTCATCAATAGTAATTACAAATTCACCTTTAGCATATTGAAAGCCGCACAAAAGTGCATGGTGTTGTCCTGTATTTTTTGCAAGATTTACTGCTGTAACAAACGCAGTATATTCTGCTTTAATTTTCGTTACCGTTTCCCAAGTATTATCAGGGCTGGCATCGTTTACTAATACAATTTCAAAACTAAGATTCTTTGAGGCAAAAAACTTAATAAGCTCCGCGCATAATTCGGGCAAAGTTTGTTCACTTCTGTAAACCGGAACTACAATTGAATATTGCGGTGTGCTCATGCCATTTCAATAAGTGGCGAAACAAATATATTTTCCGTTTCAAGCAAAACGCTGCCCCACGAAAGTCCAACGCCAAAACCACTCAGCAGTAATTTCAACTTTCTATTCATTAAATCATCACGTAAATTTGTAACCATTGTAAGTGGAATGGAAGCCGAACTTGTGTTGCCAAAATCGTAAAGAGAATATGGCACTTTCGTTTCTTCAACACCTAACTTTTTGCGAACACTTTCGAGCATTAAACGATTGGCTTGGTGCAGCACAAAAAAATCAATTTCGTCTTGTGTTTTCTTGGCAGCTTCGCAAAGCGCTTTTATGTTTGGCGCTACTTCGCGTAAAGCAAAATTAAATATTCTAATACCATCTAATTTCATGTGAATTGGCGCACGAAAATTACTTTTTCCTGTTTCTATTTCTTGAAGTGAATTGCCAGAAATTTTATTGCGCATTCCACCATCGGAAATTATGATATCGTCATATTCTGCGCCATCGGTTTGCAAATTAAACTGCATTATTTTATTTGTCTTTCTTGCCAATACAGTTGCCGAACCTGCATCAGAAAAAAGTGGCACCACACTTTTATCGCGCTTCGAAATAACTGCCGTTGAAACATCACCAACCAATAGCAGTGCCTTTCCTTCAGTAATATTTGCAAGTAAACTTGCAGCTAAATTTAAACCGTAAACAAAACCGGAACACCCTAAATTTACATCAAAAGCAATGCAATCTTTTTGCAATCCTAATTTATGCTGAAGAATTGAAGCCGTATTCGGGATTAAATAATCTGGTGTTTGAGTAATAAAAATCAGCACTTTTATTTCGCTTCGATTCACTACTTTTTTACTGAATAAATCTTCGGCACATGCCAAACAAAGATCTGAGGCAGTAATATTTTTTTGCGCCACTTTACGGTAGCGAATACCAACAGTTTTCACAAAAAGTTCTCTCTCTTTTTCGCTTAAAAGTTGCAACTCTAAATTATCTTCAGTGTGAGCAGGAACCGCAGCAGCTAAAGCTTCTATAAATATATTATGTACTGTTGAAAATGCCATAATATTATTTTGCTGCTGCTATTTTATACAAATCTTCTACAGTTTCGGCAGCTGCAATATCTTCGGCATTTATCGTTTTTTTGAACTCACTATCAATTGATGCAATCACAATTAGTGCCATCATAGAACCCCATTCTTCCAACTGCTTAAACTTTGTTTCTGCCATTATTGTTTCAGCCGAATTATTAAAACATTCCGAAAAGCGCTCTACAAATACTTTTAATTCCATTGGCGAAAATTAAGGTTTAGTTTAAACATAACAACTGCAATATTTATTATTGCCACAAAATAACTCCAAACAAAGTTATATTATTGAAAATGCAATACGCAAAGATTTGCTTTATTCTTTCAGTATTTCAACTATTATTTTTCGCAAGTTCTGCACAAGAGCAAGGCGATACTTTGGAGCCATTTTTTAAATCGAAAAAATTTGAGAGTACTGCTTATGTGCAAGCCGGAGTGGCTGCTACGCAAATGTTTGGCGGTGCGGCTGCTACATCGCACTTTAGTTTGCACTGGGTAATAAATGGAAAATTTGTAGTTGGCGGACATTATCATTTGCTTTCCTCGCGAAACAACATTACACCACTAACTTATCCTGATTACACTAAGAAAATTTATGCGGCACATAATTTTGCAGGTGTAAGTTTTGGTTATATTTTTTTCCACGATAAAAAATTTTCACTACAGCCCGAACTTGCGGCAGGCTGGGCAAATGTAAAGTTTACTCGCTTTGACACCGTTACCGTTAAAAGAAATTACGGTGGTATAATTCCGGCAGTTTATGGCACTTGGAATGCCACAAAAATTTTACGAATCGGCATTGGCTTAAACTATAGAATAATTATAGGTGAAAGATTTAAAGACCTAACCAGCGGAAAATTAAGTGGCGTTGGCGGAATGGTTTTTATCCGTTTAGGAAGATTTTAAAAACAAAAAATATATATAATATCATGGCAAAAGAAATAATACTTACCACCAATGCTCCTGCGCCAATTGGACCATACAGCCAAGCCGTAAAAGTTGGTAATACGCTTTATGTTTCAGGGCAAATTCCGCTCAACGCACAAACCGGGCAACTTGAAAACGAAAGCATTGAAGCTGAAACTACTTGTGTAATGAAAAATATTGAAGCTGTATTAGCAGCAGCAGGTTTTGAATTTAGCGATGTAGTAAAATCTACCATTTTCATTACAGACATGAACCAGTTTAGTAAAATAAATACTGTTTATGGTAGCTACTTTACATTAAATCCTCCGGCACGTGAAACAGTGCAAGTTGCCCGCTTACCTAAAGATGTGAATGTTGAAATATCGGTGATTGCAGTGAAACTTTAAACTGTGTGGTTTATTTTATTACTTCATATACCATGTAACCATCAAAGTTACATAGTCTAATAAAAGTGTATCCATTAAATTTTTCTGTATCTCTACTGAATTTCAAGTAGCCATTTAGTGTGCCGTTAGGAAAAATTACAATATGGGAAATGCTCTTATTGTATAGAAGTGTATCAAGTTTTTTACTGTTCCAAACTCTCCATATATCCATATTACTTTCTACCGAAGATGCTATTCTTCTTTCTCTTGATGATATAACAATATCTACCTTATCAGGTAATTTCAACTTTGCCTTGATTCTCCTATATTCTTCACCATCAATTCCTACTGAATTAAAGCCATTTATTGCATTCCAATTAAAATGGGCATAGTCCACATCGGCATCAATGTAAAAACTACATTGTTCAATTTTTCTAACGAAAGTAGCACTTTTATGAAATCCACTTGGGTATTTTAATATCGGATAACCACTTTGCAATTGTTTGTAAAATACAACATTGAACAACACTAAATAAAATATAAAGAAACCGAAGAATAATTTTAACCGAAGAATACGGTACAATAAATAAAAAAAATAAGCAACAAAAGGAATTAGTGGCACCATATACAATAGCATATATCTGGGCTGTGCAGTTAGTGTGCCATTAAAAAGCTTATAAATGAAAGGGAATAGTGGAATTACATATAAAATATGACATAACAATAATTTATTGTTATACTTCCAAGTATAGTATGCAGAAAAAAATAACAAACCCAAGAAACTCAATGGCAGCCAAGAATTTCGATATGTAGTTATTATCCCCAAAATAGAAATTGGATTACTTGTTAAAGTTGCTTTAACCTCATAATCACTATAAAGAATACCCCGTAAAGGGTGTTCACCTAATGTAACCTCACAATACATTACAAAAATAATTGAAGTAAATACAATAGCCAAAAAGTATAAGTATTTACGCCACTCAGTAATATTTTTTAATAATGGAAGCAACACCACACAACAAGCGCTGAAAAACCAACCCTCAAACCGCAATAAGTTAAGGCAAGCCAGCATCAGTCCAATATAAACCAACCCAATATTATTATTGGAGACCCTCCAATTTTCGATGAAATAATAAGCCCATAGTAGGAAGAATATGTAAAATGGCTCGCTAAGTACTAAAGAAGACAAATAGATATGAAAAAGATAAAAAGTTAGGATAAGCGCAGAAATTAAAGCAGTAGTTCGATTAAACTTTAGCCCTGCCAACTTGTAAATCGGTATAACAGAAAGAGCTCCAAAAAGTGCAGTAAGAATACGCGAAGAATATATCAACTCACCACTAACTAATTTTGCAGCATACATTAAGTAGTAATGCAAAGGCAGCCAATCGCGAGAAGGAAACAGATATACTACAGGAAGGTCTAAAATACCAATTCTACTTTCATTTAATATTGAACATCTAAATATCCAATTTTGCGTTCCGAATAAACGCATACCCGCATCGCCATTACCTGAATTATCGGTAAGTAAAATCCATAATAACCTCAATAAAAACGCAAGCACTACCAATGCAAGCACAATCCATTTTTCTCGAACATCAATCAATTTTATGCTTGGTTCAAGAATTTTATGCTTGCTTAAAAAATTCCACCTTGCAATAAACAATTCCCAATCCATAAAAACCAATAACGCATAGAGGAAAACCAAAGACACAGAGAGTGGCAAAAGAGGTATTTCCCAAAAATACACTCCACTAATTCCTGAAATTATCACTACCCATTTAATTGTTCTATTTGCAAATAGCCGAGATGACAATATATATAGTTGAATTACTACTACTGTGTAATAAAACAATTCAATGATTTTAAGCATCGTATAAACCAACCAATACCATCTAGGATAATACTGTTGAAGTTCATTAATTGGCGAGCTAAAAAGAAACGAATACCCCACATAATGAAACAATACAACCAAAGTAGATAAAAGCACAGTGCACAATAGAAAAAACACAAAGCCCTGTTTCGTTGACCTGGAATAAAGATATTGTTCCAATTTGAATAGTGTGTGTATCATTGGTTAAAGCAGCGAGTAGAATCAAATATAATACATAAAACACCAACTAAAGGCCTAGTTGTATAAAGCAACGAATCAACTTGGTTCTAACATTTACTATAAACTCTGCAATCAAATACATTGGATTTAATAGAAAAAACATTGCTATTGGAACCGTAGAAAGCAAATGGATTTTCAAAAATATCGCTATACCAATATGCATTCCCAAAAAGCACAAGCCAAAAATAATCCTGAGTTTTTTACTAAAAAGAACAACCACACAAGCTAACTCAAGAAATAAAGAAAGAGAAAGTAAAGCACTAAATAAAACAGGATAACTCAAGACTATCTGTGAAAGATAAGTTGCCGAATGAAGTGCGCCAATACTTCCATCTTGTGCATAATCAACCATATTACCTTTCATCACTTGTAGCGCGAATGCTTCTGTGCTTAGTCCCCAAGTCCAACCGGAAGACACTAGTTTGTTGATTCCTGCCAAAAAATATACACCCACAACTGCCTGAACTGAAAACTGAATTCTCATTTGTGGTATATCATGTTTTTCAGGCGATAATAAAACATAAGCAACCCATTGTGCTATCCATACACAAGACATTAAATCGTACCTATCAAAATAACCGTAGGAATCAGAAAGTGAAAAAACCAGAATTGAAACAAGTGTAATTACAGTTAATGACCGCTTCATGTCTTTCTCTCTAATGTATTGCCACAAAGCAAATGCAGCTGCAATAAAAACCATAACTTTAACTAAAGGCAGTTGTATCCAATCATGATTTATCCATCGCCATATAGAACGAGGGTAGCTTATGGTTTGCTGCAACAACAATATTTTTGCAATTGAAGCTATCCAAATAAATGATAAAGAATACTTCATCCACTGCCATTCCAATATTGAGTAGCTGTTGCTCCAATATTTTTTAAATATTTCTTTCATACAACACAGTTCGCTCCTCAACTATTTTATGGCTTTTAATATGGTAATAGACCCGCACCAGTCTAAATCCTCCTTTTAGCTCTTGCTTAAGTTTAATTTTTCTACCGATTTCAGCACCTGCCTTTAACGCCCATTCATTACTTTCTAAACGCCCATAAGGTTCATGAGCATTATTCATAAAATTAAAATATAAATCAGGAATATCACTTGCGCTATAATTACTGAAAGTTGATAACGGAAGTTGATTTCCATTCATATCCTCCATCATAAAAACAATAGACCAATTTGGAAATGAATTATACATTGGAAAATCGCAAAAAGGATGTTCTGTTTTAACATACCAACCACAAATTACCATCAGTATAAAAAAAATGCTATTGATATAAACTTTCTGAAATCTTTCGTTCCTAAAGATTTTGAGTGCATAAATGAGCAAGTATTTTATTGTAAAAAATACCAAGAACAAAAAGGCAAAAAAACCTACCGCAACAAAAGCAGATTTAGCTATCCATAATAACAAACCCGTATTTTGATACCACAAACGAAATTCAGTCAGTGAAGCTAAAACCCACCATTGATATTGCACCAAACTCCATACAAATACAATAGCAACAAGTACAGTTAAACTAAAAAATTTAGGAGTTACTTTAATCATGCATATTTGTCAGACTCTTAAAATAATCCAATTTATTATCTTTAATTGAAGCAAACAAAAGGAGCATACTCACCGGATAAGCTCTTTTATATTTTTTCATTTTTTTTTCATCATCACAAAAGCTCAAATAGACATTTCTAAACACCATTACGTTCTTCTTTATTTGCTCACTTGTAATATCACTATCTTCTTCTAAAAAGGATAAAAACATATCCTCAAAATCATTATATACTAAGTTATCAATCTCTAACTTACTCCACTCTTCCAATTCGCTGCTATAATTTTTTAAAATTATATCAAAATATAAACCTACTTCACCAAACAATACATTTTGAATTGGTTCAGAAAGGCGCTCTGTAAATAATTTTAAACTATCCGTACTATTTATATAGAGACGATTACTTGTAACAAATTCATCTAATTTCGGGTTGATTAAATACTCAATTTTACTCTTCTGTCCAGCCTTAACTATCTGTAAATTATTATGAAATTCGTTATTACTAAAAAGATAGTTGTTTGAATTTACTGACTGCAAGTTTCCATTTTCAATAAAATCAATATTCCCCGATGCTTTGTATGGCACAAATGGAATCTGTAATTCTCCTTTAGATTCGGGACTTAAATGAATCACTAATTTATATGGAACATCCATTATCAATTCTATTCTTGAATTACTTGGCAGAATAAATAGGCTACTTAGTTCTTTATACCTCAAATGCCATTTTGTAACATCAACATTATTACTATCTGAAGCATATAAGCTGGCAAGTTCTTTGGCTCTTGGAGTTGGACATTTTAAAGCAACATTATTACCTAAAACATACCCTTCTTTTGGATTAGAAATCCATTTTGCGGAATCTTCCAATTCATCTATTGAACATACTTCTTTGTCCTCATCTAAATATGCAACTCCTTTATCAGAATCAAACATTTGCCATTTGCCATTGCTTTTAACTTCAGCTACAACATGCCCGCCTAAATTTACCACACGTGCCGAATCGAACCAGTTTTTCCAAATAGCAACTAGTGTTGTAGCTCTATCATCACAATAGCCACCTCCAATTGAGTTAATGAATAATTGTGGATTATGTTGCCATCTCTCTGTTGTGTAAGGTAAATTATTAAAGGTTAATTGATTTACAAATTGCCATGCAGCTTGCTCTATTGGCACTTTATTTTCCTTTGCATGCAACTCAACAATTTGTTTTATGTCTTCACTATCTAAAGGAAATAAGTTACTTACCTTAAGATGAAAAGCAACTTGATAGCTGTGAGGATTTTCGATAATCAAAACTCTCTGAGTAGAATCAAAGTTCAATTCTTGCTTTATAGAAAAGCGTTCTCTAAGTAATTCTTTATCTCGATGGCAACTAACTAAAATTAAGAGTACTAAGAGCCAAACTAACCTTCTAAATAACTTCTGAAACATTATTATTTCTTCGTACCACATTTTTAAAATTTATTTCTAATTCTACTGCTTAGTATTAGAACCTAAAAACTGCTTTCTAAAATACCATAATCTAGCAAATTCAGACTTTAGGTATTGCGGAAATAGTTTTTGTTTATCAATCGTTTCATTACTTTCTTTGATAGTTAATAGCACTCTGTACTCGCTTGAAATTGCTCTATATATATCGTACTGTCTATTTTCAAACCACTCTTTTTCCAATAACTGTCTCAAAAATCTTATATGAGACAAGTGAAACTTTACCTTATTGCTTTTTGATATCCCTCCATCGTGATTTCTATATACAGACCAGACCTCATTAAAATACTTAAACTTATCATCTAAAATTATCAGCACTTTCAACTTCCAGTCTATGGATAAATTGTCATCTAAAATACTCATGTTCAATTTCTTTAGTCTCCTTGCTCGCATCACCGAAGACGAGGAGGAAATAATCGAAATTCTATCTACAATATCAGGGAAAAAGAAATCGTTCTCATAGCTATATCGTTGAGAATAATACTTGTGTGCCGCAAAATAACTATTGCCATTCTTTACCATATTCTGTATTGCCGTGTCGTGAAAACAACCTTCATACTCAGCATTGTTATCTAAAAAATCTATCTGCGTTTGCAGCTTATGTGGATAGCACCACAAATCATCTCCATCTAAAACAGCAACATACTCTCCTTTCAATATTTTACTAACCTCAATTACACTACTTCTAATCCCTAAATTTTCTTTGTGATGAACATATACAATCTGAGGAGAAAGCACTGCCAACTCTTTTATGACAGCATCAGAATTATCAGTAGAGCCATCATTTACCACAATAACTTCAACATTAAAATTAACCTGTTGCGACAAAACACTTTCTATTGCTTCACGAATTGAATTTTCTTGATTATAAGTAAGAATTGCTACAGAAACTTTTATTGATGACATTTCTCTAATGTACTCTATTTTTCAGCCTTTAACTCAACGACCTTATCCCTTGCATAGTTAATAAACATTGCTTCTAAAAAGAAATATAAAGTAATGATATAAGACATTACAAGTATGACTCCTCTATGTAAACTTAATCCTCTAACATCATTAAAATTGAGTATGTAATGCAAAATCACAGCAACAAATAGCACGATTAAAAATGCGATTTGAAGCAACTTTTTTTCAAATCTAATTTCATTGAAAAGCCCCCTTATCTTAGCCATTAAAAACGAATGCTTCCAATCTGCAATAAACGGTAAATATATTAGTGGATACATGCCAAATGTGATATTCATAACAAGATAAACACCAAGATGAAAACTTGCTAACCCAAACATAAAGTAGCGAAATACTTTAGGATAAAACATAAAAAAAAGCGGTAGTATTTCTATGGCTACAATAAAGTAATCCATCAATTCCCAAAACATCTTTGAAGTTAAATCATAAGCAGTAAAATGGGTTAATAGATTAGATCGTTCAACAAAAAACAAATCGCGAAGTTGGTAATACCTTACTGCTTGAAAACTTGGATCGAGCCAAGCACCAAGCAGTTTTGCAAACCCTGATGTAAAAAATGAAAACGCAATAATTAAAGTAAAGAATGGATAAACATTAATCTCACCTTTTTTATTGTTCTTGTTTGAAAAAACTGCATCAATAGAGTATTTGTTTCCCCAACCGGAGAAAGCAAAAATAATTGCCGTAAACGGCATAAAATGTTGATGTCCGATTTTAGAAAATGCATAAATAAATGAAACTGAACAAATAAAAAAGACGCCAAATAATATAGAACTCCATTGCGTTTTCACACCAAACAGCATTCCAACTAAAGAAACAATTGAGAGTGTATCTAAAAGATATAAAAAATAAATAGGTGGGAGCTTATCAAAAAGATATGCAAAACTTACTTGCGGTTTATAAAACTCGTTGGGATAAATTGTCAATGTATCAATTCTCAAAACACCAACAAGTGAAAGTAAACAGAAGAATGAAAATAAAATTCTAAAAACAGCTAATCCACTTTCGTCTATTGGATTATAGTTCAACCATCTTTCAACAATATTCAACTTTGAAGTCTGCATCAATAAGTAATTTTGTGAAGCTGTTCTTTCTTCTCATTCTTCAAGCTAAATTGTTGTCCATTGTAAAAGTATTCGCTTGTAATTTTTATTATTTCAATTTCTTTAATACAATTTTCTTTCAATCGCTTTCGCGCATGTATATTCAACCACAACTTCAAGTTATCCGTTAGTGGAACTTGCGTTATCTTTTTAGCAGAAATCATTTTGCCCTCCTCATCGCCAATTACTTCTGTTAGCAACTCATAAAATTGCAAAGTATATAGTTGTTCATTACAGTTCTTCACAATCAATTCATCTGTTTCTACCTCTATCGGATTTGGATAGATTCCTTGCCCAAACAGTGGCATCATCACAGCAGGATAAACCTCATCATAATTATAGTTGTAATAAAATTGAGCAACTAAAATCATTAAGAAAACAGCGTAGAAAAATCCTCTTCTATTGTTACTAATTTTATCTCTTAAAAACTCTACACCATATTTGATATAGCTTAAAACATCTTTTGTCCATAAGAAGAGTAATGCGCCAATAGAAACAGCAAATGCAATGGGTAGAAATATTCGAATAAAATAGAAAGCTATCGTTCCGAAAGTTGGATACCAATTTTTTAGTTCATCACGCGTTGCTGCTTGAATCCATACTGGAACAAGTTCAAAAAATAGAATGATAGAAACCAAAAGTGCTAACGAGATAAATGTGAGTTTCTTTTTCACCTATTGATTAGCATTGTATTGTTTTAAAAAAAGACGCGTAAAAACACAAATGTAGCCATTCATCTTGTGCTTAATTTTGTCGCCCTTCGGCAATTAACTTCTTCACAATATCCGGCACTGTTGTAACTATTCCTGCTTTATTTAAAAGTCTATTTCCAATAAAAGAATTGCGTCCATGCAATACTCTTTTATCATGAAAAAAAACACCTTCACCGGGTTGCAATTTCAACTCTTTTAATTCTCCACTCTGCTCAATATAATCATCTAAAAACCGCTTAAAATCTTCAACCAAGGTAATATTTACAATGTCTTCTTTTGCTCTAAAATAATTCCAGTTAATTCTCCAACCCAAATCATCTTTAGAGAGAATAAAATCTTTCTTGTTTGCTACCGGATTTCCTTCTCTACCAAATTGAATAATTGTGTTTTGTAAGCGCTCTAAAAGTGTCTTATCTATTGTTTCTAAAATTTGCACAATAGTATCTACATCAATAAAACGAGTTGCGCCTCCAAACTCAGCTTGCTTTTCGCAGAAAATAAATGCCGCATAAATATCGAAGGAAAAATAGCTGTAATCAATATGAAGTGGCTGTGCCGTATTGCTATACTTGTAAGTATCGCCCTTTGCTGGATTATATTCAATAATTGACCATCTATCAATCACCAATTTCCCTGTTGCTGGTTCTTCATCATGAATTAAAGGAATGCCACACGCTGCCGCAAGTTTTCTAAAATAAGCATCAGCTGATAAACCAACTTTATTGGGTAGTACATGCACAAGCTTTGTTTTCTGAAAAAGCTCATTGAACTCTGATATATTACCACTAAAAGTTTCAAAAAAATTCATTCGCTATTCTTGTTTATTCATTAGCAATTTTGTTCAATCTAAAACAACTCTGTGTTATCAGGAATATCACTGGTTATTAGTTTGTTCATTCCTATTTTTACATTGTTGCCAACTTTCACATTAGGCATAATAGTTACACCGGTTGCAATTACACAATTTTCCCCAATGGAAACATTTCCAAGCACTTTTACATCTGGCGATAAGGTAGTGTACTTGCCAATTTTTACACCATGCCCAAGCATACAGCGTACATTTAAAAACACCCCTTCTTCTAAAACACACTCACTTGAAACATTACATCCCAATTGGATAATAACACCTTGCTCCGACATTTCTGTAAATTGACTTATTAAAGCTTGAGAACAGAAATAAGAAATATTTATACCTCCAAGCGCTTTTATTTCTGCTGCCATCTTTCTCCGCTTTGCAGGTGATGCAATTGCTACAATAAAAAAAGGAGAAACAGTTTCAAAGTGTTTTTTCAAAGCCTCCTTTGTGCGAATAATTGGATAGTGGTTAGAAAGTATTTCTTCGTTCGCTTCGGTTACATTATCAAACAAAGTTACACCACGTATATAATTTTCGTATCCAAACGCACCCACTAAATCTTTTGCTAAACCAGATGCACCAATTAAAGTTACTTTCATTAAAAAAACGATTAAAGTTAAAACTCATTTAGTGTCTTTCTGGTCTTCAAAATTAAGTATTTAGAATTGACAACCAATAACTTTTAATAAAAACTTCCTATTTTTTTTTATGTTCTTACAAAAACATAAACTCTACAATAAATTCAGTTTTAAACCCCAATATTCCATTCCAACAGACTTCATTTTTGCTATATAAAATTGATGAAGAAATAATAGTTTACTACTTTTTAGGATAATCAGCTATTTTCGCGCCTCAATTTTTTACATGTTTTCTCAGTTAGAATCGCTTAAAGGAAAGTTTATTGAAATAGGAAAAAGGTTAATGGATCCTGCCGCCACTACCGATATGAAACTATTTGCAAAACTAAATAAAGAGTACCGCGAATTAGAAGAAGTCGTAAATGTTTACGACCGCTATAAATTAGTGGTAAGCAATATCGAAAACAATAAAGAAATTTTAAACAAAGAAAAAGATGAAGAATTTCGCGAGTTGGCAAAAGCCGATTTAGACCAATTAGAAATTGAAAAAGAAAATATAGAAACCGAACTGAAAAAACTTTTAGTTCCTAAAGATCCTGAAGACGAAAAAAATGTATTGTTAGAAATTAGAGCAGGAACCGGAGGTGATGAAGCAAGCATTTTTGCAGGAGATTTGCTGCGTATGTACACGCGCTTTTGCGAAGTAAAAGGTTGGGCTGTGAGTCTTGTAAATGCAAACGAAGGCACAGTGGGCGGTTACAAAGAAATTGTGATAGAAATAAAAGGCAACAATGTTTATGGCTCATTAAAATTTGAAAGTGGTGTACACCGTGTGCAGCGCGTTCCAAAAACAGAAGCACAAGGCAGAGTACACACTTCTGCGGCATCGGTAGCGGTTTTGCCCGAAGCAGATGAAGTAGATGTGCAAGTGAATGAAGCCGATATAAAAATGGATGTTTTTAGAGCAAGTGGAGCAGGAGGTCAGCACGTAAACAGAACAGAAAGTGCGGTGCGCCTTACACACATTCCAACCGGAGTGGTAGTGGAATGCCAACAAGAAAGAAGCCAGCATAAAAACCGCGAAATGGCTTTAAAAATGATGAAAACCAGAATTTATGAAGCCGCAGTTCGCGAGCACGAAAACGAAATAGCAGCACGCAGAAAAACATTAGTAAGCACAGGCGACCGAAGTGCAAAAATTAGAACTTACAATTATCCGCAAGGCAGAATTACAGACCACCGAATCAATATGAGCATCTATAATTTAGATGCTTTTATGGATGGAGATATCAATAGCATGTTGGAAGCACTTGCGGTAGCCGAACAAACTGAAAAGCTGAAAGAAAGTGGTGTTGCTGTGTAGTTGCATACTTCAACTTTTATTTCGTTTTATTTTGGTTAGTATATTTGAAAAACAAAAAACTGTTAAGAGGATAAACCTTTTAGCATTTTCTAAATCTTGTAACACGAAAAAAGGCGTTAATTCGCTTTGCTTTTAGTAAACAACTTTTAAAAACAAATTTAAGAAAGCATGAAGAAATTACTTTTCACTTTATGTGTTGCAGGCACAGCAATGTTTGCTGCGGCACAAACAGGGGTTGCCAATCCGGTAGATCCTAATGCTCCGGAGTTTAAATGGCACTCTACAGAAATTGATTACGGAACAATTAAACAAGATGCAGACGGTGCACGCGAGTTTAAATTTGTAAACGTAGGCAAAAGCCCATTAGTTATTTCAAACTGTCGCGGTTCATGTGGATGCACAGTTCCTGAATGCCCAAAAGAACCGATAATGCCTGGTAAATCTGGCGTAATTAAAGTGAAATACGATACACACCGTATCGGACCATTCACTAAAACGGTAACTGTAGAATCTAATGCAAAAAACAGCCCTGAAACTTTAAAAATTCACGGTACAATTTTAGATCCTAATGCAGGAGCAACTTCTGGCCAACCAGTAGCTCCGGCAAAAGCACAACCAACACCGGCAGCAGTAGCACCTTCTAAATAATAATTATAGAAAGTGCCTGCAAAAGCAGGCTAAACAAAAAGGGAAATGATTGCTCATTTCCCTTTTTGTTTTTAGTAGGCTATTTCCGAAAATTACCACTTAGTAGTTTGTCTGCCTTCTTCCCATTCGGCAGTTTTTGCGGCTAAGTCATTTGCGAATTTCTGCATTTCTTCTTTCACAAATGGGTTGCCTGTAGCTTTTTGATATGAATCTGCAAAACTTAATAGCGTTTGGAAAAACTGTGAGTGCATTTCATCGGTAGTAATATCTTTTGTCCACAAGTGAATATTGTAAGTCGTTTTTTCAACAATATCCCAAAGTGAAATTTGCATGCTTTTGCACTCTTTTAATTCGTTGTGTTGTGAATCGGTTGCCAGCCATTTAATGCTATGCGGAATATTTTGATTGTCTAAATCAATCTTAAATTTTATCTCAGAAGTTTTCATTGTATTTGGTTTAAAATCATTAGGAAATTATAGGCTATAACAAGCCTGAAATTATTTTTTCTATGCTAAGTCCTTCGGCTTCAGCTTTGTAATTTTTAAAAACTCTATGGCGAAGAACCGGCAATGCAACAGCTTGCACATCTTCAATATCGGGTGAATATTTTCCTTTGGTAGCCGCATGGCATTTTGCCCCCAACACCAAAAACTGTGAAGCGCGCGGACCAGCGCCCCAAGCCACATAATTTTTAACTGTATCAGTTGCAAAATTACTTTCCGGGCGAGTTTTGTTCACTAACGAAACAGCATACTCCAATACATTGTCAGCTATCGGCATTTTGCGAATAAGCTGCTGAAAATAAACAATATCAGTACCCGAAAGATGCTTAGTCAATTCAGTTTTAGTTTGCGAAGTTGTTTGCTTCACCACTTGTACTTCTTCTTCAAACGAAGGATAATCTAAAGTGATGCTAAACATAAATCGGTCTAATTGGGCTTCAGGCAAAGGATAAGTTCCTTCTTGCTCAATTGGATTTTGCGTAGCTAAAACAAAAAATGGTTTAGGTAAAATATGCCTATTCCCTGAAACAGTTACACTACGCTCTTGCATACTTTCTAAAAGTGCAGATTGTGTTTTTGGCGGTGTACGATTTATTTCATCTGCCAAAACAATATTGGCGAAAACAGGACCGCGATTAAATTTAAACTGTCGCGATTCATCTAAAATTTCTGAACCGATAATATCGCTCGGCATTAAATCTGGTGTAAACTGTATGCGATTGAAAGTTAAATCTAACACTTGTGAAATGGTTTGAACTGTAAGTGTTTTAGCCAATCCCGGCACACCAATGAGCAAACTGTGTCCGTCACAAAAAATAGAAACCAATACATGGTGTACCACTTCTTGTTGCCCCACAATCACTTTCCCTATTTCAGTTTTTAGCGTTTTATATTTTGCCGCAAACGCATCTAAGGCTTCCACATCGCTGTTATACATCTAAAACGAATTTTTGAGTGTGTGCGAAAATAAACTTTCAACCCAAATTATGCAGTGGAATTCGTTATTAAGAGGCAAAAGTTCAATAAAATATGAACTTTTACGAATAATCCATAAGTAGTTCGATGGAGAGGGAGTAAAAGTTACGCGGTTTCATATTTTGCAGAAATTTTATTTCGTAATAGAACTTCTACTGCATAGTTTGGGTTCAGTATAAATGAACATGAAGAAATATAGGCTAATTGTTTTCATTTGCACTTATTATGCTTTCGATAGAAAATACTTTGGTGAGTTTAGATGTAATTGAAGAACACTTTGTGTGCGACCTAAACGCTTGTAAAGGCGCTTGTTGTGTACAAGGCGAATATGGCGCTCCGCTTGAAGAAAACGAACTCCCTATACTTGATAATATCTATGATGCCGTGAAACCTTATTTAACACAAGAAGGCATAGAAGCAATAGAAAAAGAAGGTAAACACGTTTTTTTGAAGGAAGAAAATAAACATGCAACACCACTGCGGAAAGATGGCGCTTGCGCTTATACTGTTTTTGAAAATGGCGTTGCTATGTGTGGGATTGAGCGTGCTTGGAAAGATGGAAAAGTGGGCTTTCAAAAACCTATTTCATGCCATTTATATCCGATAAGAATTACCAAACACCAACACTATGATGCCGTAAATTACGAACGTTGGGAAATTTGCAAAGCCGCGTGTGCAAATGGAAAAAAACTCAAAGTTCCGGTTTACAAATTCTTAAAAGATGCCTTAATCCGCAAGTACGGACAAGCCTATTACAACACATTAGAAGCATTTGTTCAATATAAAAACCAACAATAGTTTGCTTCGATGAAACAAGATTTTAAATCAGTTTTTAGATACACCCAAATTGCACTTTGGAGTTTTGTGGTGTTTTTAATTTTTTTCTTTTGGGGCGTTACCAAAGGTTTGCTTGGCGAAATGCCCGATTTAGATGCTATTCAAAATCCAAACAACGATGTATCTACAACAGTTTACTCCAGCGATAACCAAATCTTAGGAACTTACTTTACTGAAAACAGAATTGAAATTAGCTATGATGAACTTTCGCCTTACTTAGTGCAAGGCTTGATAGCAACAGAAGATAAACGATTTTACACACACAGTGGAATTGATTTAAAGGGGCTTTTTAGAGCAATAATTAAAACCGGAATTTTAGGGCAAGATGCAGGAGGCGGCAGCACAATTACGCAACAGCTCGCCAAAAATTTATTCAACAAAAAAGTAGAGCGAAACCCAATAAAAAGAACAGCACAAAAAATTAAAGAATGGGTGTTGGCTGCTAAGTTAGAACGCACTTTTTCTAAAGATGAAATTATTAGCGTTTACCTCAATACCATTGGCTTTGGATATAATTCTTACGGAATAAAAACTGCTGCTTTTACTTATTTCTATAAGAAGCCAAAAGACTTAAATGTGGAAGAGGCTGCCATGCTCATTGGAATGTTGAATGGGCCATCTTTGTATAATCCGCAGAAACGACCAGAGCTTGCAAAAGAGCGTAGAGATTTAGTTTTAGACCGAATGTTTGAAGCCGGATATTTGAATGAAAAACAGCTTAAAAATTATATCAACAAGCCGATAGTTTTAGATTTTCACAATCCTGATTTTAGAGAAGGAATTGCAACCTATTTTAGAGAATATTTAAGACAAGAATTAAAAAACTGGTGCGATAAAAATCCAAAATCTGACGGCACAAAATGGGATATTTACAAAGACGGATTAAAGGTTTATACCACAATTGATTCGCGCATGCAATTTTATGCTGAGGAAGCTGCAAAATCGCATTTAGCTTATTTACAAAGCACTTTTTTTACTGAATGGAAAGACCGTGAACCTTGGAAAAGCGGTATGCGTGCAAAGCCGGATTTGCCCGAAAAAATGATGAAGCAAAGCGAGCGCTATTTAGCACTTAAAGAACAAGGAAAGAGCGAGGCGCAAATCGCAAAAATTTTCAATAAGAAAGTTGAAATGACCATCTTTTCGTATGATGATGCAGCAGGTGATTATTCAAAAGATACAACCATGTCGCCATTAGATTCTATTAAGTATTACTTGCAAATTGCTCAAATTGGATTTATGGCTTTAGACCCAAAAACTGGTGAAATAAAAGCTTGGATTGGTGGGCCAAACATTACCTTTTTTCAATTAGACCACGTAAAAAAAACTACCAAACGACAAGTTGGTTCTATTCTTAAACCGTTTCAATATGCGGTAGCGGTGGAGCGTGGCTACAATCCATGCACACTTATTCCTTACGAGCCGCCACAGTTTGATGGCGTAGATGCCACTTGGGATCCTTCGGCAACTAAGAAATGGGAAGATGGAAGTATGGTTCCAATGCAGGAAGGTTTAACGTATTCTGATAATAGAATTACAGCACAGTTAATGAAAGATTTTGGACCAGATGCTTTAGTGCAATTTTGCAAGAATTTAGGTATTGAAAGTCGTTTAGAACCTGTACCTGCGCTTTGCCTTGGCGTAAACGATATTTCACTTTTCGAAATGGCAAGAGCTTATACGGCATTTGCCAATAACGGAACTTTAAGTGAACCTTTTTTTATTAAAAGAATTGAAGATAGAAAGGGAAATAAATTAGCAGAATATACACCAAAACGCAAAGAAGTTTTAGATGAAAAAACAGTGTGGGTTACCGATGGGATGATGAAGCGCGTGGTGAATAAAGGCACTGGTGCAAGGCTGCGCAGTCGCTTTGGATTAAATATGCCAATTGCCGGAAAAACAGGCACTACACAAAGCAATGCCGATGCTTGGTTTGTTGGGTTCACACCAAGTATTGTAGCAGTTTGTTGGGTTGGCTTTGAACAACCCGCAGTACATTTTCGTTCTACTGCAACAGGGCAAGGATCTTCAGCAGCATTACCTGTAGTGGGAGAGTTTTTGCGCAGAAGTTTTAACGATAGAAGTTTAAAACTTGGCAGAGACGATTTCGAAATGCCTGCAGACTCTGCTTTTAGTGTGAGTTTTGATTGTGATACCGCTACGCTGGAAAGCACGAAATAGAGCTACTGCTATTCGGTTTCAGTTAGTTTTTTTATGGCTCTATCTTTAAAAGAACTATTGCCTTCTTTCAAGTCGTTCAATAGTTTCTTTGCATCTTCCTTTTTTCCTTTCTTCAATAAAATTTGCGCTTTATACCATTTTGAACCATCAGAATGTTTGGCACCATTACTCAACAATTTATCGAAGTTCTTTAGCGCTTTATTGTTATCGCCATTAATAAATTGGCTAATACCTTCAAAGTAAATTGCATCTAAGTTTGAAGGATCTTTTGATGCAATTTTATTGAACTTTTTTGCAGCATCTTTGTAATCTCTATTGTTGAAACTCTCCATGGCATCCTCCATGCTTTCAGAAAGTTTATCATTCTTTTCCTCAGTCTTTTTTTCGGCAGCATGTATTGCTGCTGTTGCAGCATCGCCAGTTATGGCATCTGCTTGTGAATTTGTTTTGGGTGTATTGCTTACTGCAGACTGAGTTGTTTTTGTTTGAATTGCATTAGACTGTTTAGTTGCCTCTTTTACTTGCTTGGTTTCTTGCTCTTTTGCAATAGGCTTCGCTGCAACTTGTTTAGTCGCAGGCGGTGGAGATGGCAGCATTGTTGGGCTGGCAGCAATAGATGATGCTTTTGTGGCAACTTGTTGTGAAGTTTCAGCATTGCTTGCTATTCCTTGTGTTGCGCTATCATTTATACTGCTAATATCGGCACTTTGTTCCGCAAGCATTTCGGTTGATAAGGTATCGGTAATTGGCGCTTCAGCAAGTTGAACTTGGCTATCGGCTTCTTGTAAAAGTGGCGCAGCTTCTTGTGTTGTAGCTTCTTCTTTTAATGCTAATTTTTGTGCTTGTTCATTAAAATAATTGGTTGTAAGAAATGCAACGCCAATAAACACAGCAACCAAAGCTGCAACTGCTGCATATCTAAAAAATAGAGTGAATGAGGTTTTCTTTTCTGCTTTTGCCGAGCCTGATTTTTCTTGAATTTTATGCGATAATTCTGAAAAGCTTGCTTTTAGTTTTTGAGCATTTGCTGTTTGCAAACCTTCTAAAGCTTCGCGTGCAAATGGATCGGCAGCTAACAGTTTATCAAACTCAGCGGTATCGTGTGGCGATAGTTCGCCTTTCAGATAAGCTAAAATTGCTTGGTCTGTTATTACTCCGTTTTGAGTAAGAGGCATGTTATTTTTCCTTTGCCCGCTCATGTTTTGCGATAATTATATTCTTTAAATTTCTTTTCCCATTTTGAATATAGCTCTTTACTTCATTCAGCGAATAACCGGTGATGGCACTAATTTCTTGATAACTTTTTTCTTTAAGATAAAATAGTTCAACACAAGTTTTTTGTTCATCGCGCAAGTCGTTTATGCTTTCGTTTAAGTGCTTTAAAAGCCATTCTTTCTCTTCGGCAGCTTCTAGATGCAATTCCAGTTGATTTTCCATATCAAACTGTGGTTCATTTTGCATTTCTTGTTTATATTCTTGCACATTTCTAACTGTCGCAGTATTCGTTCTAAACTGCATCATGCAATGGTTTCTTATCACGGTATGCAACCAAGATTTAAAAATAGCAACATGATATTTTTTTAAATCGGTAATAAGTTTTTCAAAAATTTGCATCACAGCATCTTGTGCAGCGGCATCATTTTTAAAATACTTTAAGCACACACCATAAGCTAAATGGCTGTAGCGATGATAAAGCTCTCCCACATACTTTAAGTCGTGCGAATTTCGGTAGCGGTTTATTAGCTCCTCATCACTCAAATTGCTATATGGTGAATTGTGGCTCACTAGTTTTTCTTTTCTTCTTCGGTTTGTTTATTAATAAAATCAAGTGCTTCGTTAGCTTTTGTGATAATATTTTCATACCCATTTTGAAGATTCACAGTAGCTTCTTTATTCCCATTTTCTAATGTTTTCTTCTTGCTTTCAAATTGCTTTAAAACTCTTTTAATAGCGCCTTTTCCGGCAGAAATCATCAACTTGGCTTCTGTGCTTAGCGCTTGGTTTTTTAGCAATTCAATTCCACTAAGAACTGTTGCTTTGTTCATGCCGCTTAAATAATTTGCGTAGTGATACATTAAAGGATATTTGCCGTAGCCCGTAACGGTTTTAAATTTCTGGATAAAGAAATTGTTTGCTTGTGTTGAAGTGCTGGCAGAATAAATTGTTGAAAGCGCATCGGTGAGTTCATAATTCTTATCGTTTTCAAATGGCTTTGCGAGTTGCATTGCTTTGTTTGAATCGAGCGTGTTTATTGCTTTTAGTGCTTCGGCAACAGTGGCGTAAGAACTATCTTTTAGGCACTGCATAAAAGTGTTCAATAAGGTAGAATCTTTTAATCTTCCAAGTTTTTGAACTGCTGCAGTACGTACATTCGGGTGTTTATCGTTTAGCGCAATCCATTTAATTTTTCTAAGCACTTCGGGTGAAGAATCGGAGCTAAGTTTTATACTTTCTACTGCATATTTTCGCAGGGCGTAAAAACTATTATCTAAAGCAGCGATAAGTGTATTTTTTGCAGTAGAATCTTCTTCTTGCGCAACCTTTAGCTTTTGCAATGCTTCATATTTTGCTAAGTAAAGTGGGTGATTTTTATACTGAAAAACATACTCCGGCACTTTTTTATTTTCCTTTTTTGTGCCAAGCAAAATTCTTTCTGCATCGCCATCAATCAGGTCTGGTTCAGTTGCGGCATAGAACTTAAATGTATCGCGCTCATGCGTTAAGTGAATAGGATAAATTTTAGAGTTATTTCCACTCCAAATTTCTGCTTTTAATGGCAGTTCATAAATAAGTCCTTTGCCGGTGTTTTGTTGCTGTTCGGTAATTACGTAAGCGGTATCATTTTTGTAAGCATAGGTGAAAGTGATTTTTGGGTGTCCGCTATTTAAAAACCATTGGTTAAAAAACCAGTTCATGTCTTTTCCGGTAACAGATTCAAAAGCTAATCGCAGTTGGTGAATTTCAACAGATTTAAAAGCATTTGTTTTTAAATAAAGTTGAAGTGATTTAAAGAAAGCTTCATCTCCAACAGCATTGCGCAATAGGTGCAAAACGTGCCCGCCTTTTTCGTAGCTGTGGCGGTCAAACATTTCTTCTTTATCATCGTAGTAAAACCTAATTAAATCTACATTTTTATTTTGTGCTTCGCTAAGGTAAAGTATCAAGTTGTTTTGAAGCATTTTGTCGGCTTCCATTTTGCCATATTTGTGCTCTGCCCAAAGGTATTCGCTGTAGTTTGCAAATGCTTCGTTGAGCGGAATATTGCTCCAACTTTCGCAAGTAACCAAATCGCCAAACCAATGGTGAAAAAGCTCGTGGGCAATAATGTCTTCAAAATTCAAATCCATTAGCTCGCGTTTGTTGCGCTGCACAAATTCACCAAAAAGTGAAGCAGTAGTGTTTTCCATTGCACCACTCACATAATCGCGCACAATTACTTGAGCATATTTTTGCCAAGGATAATCGTAGCCCATAAGTTGTGAAAAGAACTCTAACATTTCCGGAGTGTTTCCAAAAATATTTTTAGCATCGGCAGCATAATCTTGCTCTACATAGTAATCAACATCTATGTTTCTCCATTTATCTTTAGTTACTGCAAATTCGCCCACGGTAAGCATTACAAGGTATGGCGCATGTGCCAAATCCATTGTCCAAGTATCGGTTTTTAAACCGTTGCCCAAATCTTTGGTAGCGGTAAGTATTCCGTTAGAAAGTGTGGCGTATTTCTTTTCGCAAGTAATTGAAATCTCGTTAGTTTGACGTTGGTTTGGTGATTCGATAGTTGGAAACCAGCAAGAGTTTGCTTCAGTTTCGCCTTGTGTCCAAAGTTGGGTAGGCTTTCCAATTTCTTTACCTAATGGATTGATGAAATACAAACCTTTGTCGCTTGTAATAGCTGCCGAGCCGCTTGTTTTGCGTTCGTTTGGCTTGGCAACATAATCTATAAAAATTTGCAGCGTGTCTTTTGCGGTGTATGTTTTACCCAAGTTTATTTTTAGCTGCAAGCTATCGTAAGTGTATTTTAGTAGAGCGCGATTGCCTTGTTTATCCATCAGCGCAACTTCAATTATATCCATTCCTTTTGCATCTAAAACCAAAGAATCAGTTGCATAAAAATGGGGCTTTAATTTTAGTATTGCTTTGCCCGGCAAATGCTGTTTCTGCCAATCAATTTGTAAATCCAATTTAGTATTGAGCAGGTCAAAATCTATTGGATACGAGGCTCTGTATTTTTTCTCTTTAGAAAAGTTTAAAACAATTTCATCAAGCGTATCTTCTTCAATATTTTGAGTATTAAAGTTTTTCCCGCCTTTAATTTGCTTAGATGTATTGCAGCCTGATACGGCAATAATTGCCGCACAAAATAACAAACACATCCATTGTATTTTTACGCACTTCATTTTGGTGTTCTAAATTATTAAGAGAATTTAATAATACTAAAGAATACATCAGTAGTTTTCTAACAAAATATTTCTGTGTGTGCTAATTGGAAAACAGCAATACAAATAAAAATAAGTTTCAACTTAAAGTTTATAGCCATAGTTTCTATAAATTAAATTAGGTTTGCCAACTTTAGAAAGGAACATGAGCAAGCTACTTTTAGACGTAAAGAACTTAGTTACCGAATTTAAAACCGATGGCGGAATTGTGAAAGCCGTGAACGATGTTTCGTTTACCTTAAACAAAGGCGAAACCATTGGTATTGTTGGAGAATCCGGATCCGGAAAAAGTGTTACTTCACTTTCAATTATGCGATTGATTCCCAACCCTCCGGGAAGAATTGCCGGTGGACAAATTCTTTACAATTCACGCGATGGAAAGCAAGTAGATTTGGCTCAAATTCCGGATAAAGACATGCGCCATTACCGCGGTAATGAAATCGCTATGATTTTTCAGGAACCAATGACCTCCTTAAATCCTGTTTTTACTTGCGGAAACCAAGTGATGGAAGCTATACTTCTGCACCAAAAAGTAAGCAAACAAGAGGCGAAAGATATTACGCTAAAAATGTTTGAAAAAGTGCGCCTGCCTAATCCGCAGCGTATTTTAGAGGCTTATCCGCATCAACTTTCCGGAGGACAGAAGCAGCGCGTGATGATTGCGATGGCAATGAGTTGCAATCCTTCAATTTTAATTGCCGATGAACCAACAACAGCTTTAGATGTTACGGTACAAAAAACCATTTTGGATTTAATGTACCAACTAAAGCACGAAATTGATAGCGCCATTATGTTTATTACACACGACTTGGGTGTGATAGCAGAAATAGCCGACAAAGTGCTGGTGATGTATAAAGGTAGAATTGTAGAACAAGGCACAGTTCTCGAAATTTTCAGCAACCCAAAACATCCATACACCAAGAGTTTGTTGGCTTGTCGTCCGCCATTGGGCAAGCGCTTGAGCAAGTTGCCAACGGTAGTTGATTTTATGCGTGAAAATCCCGATGGCTCTATCGAAGAATTAAACACTTCGGTGGAAGATGCCATTAACGCAGTAGTAATAGACCAAAGTATAACCGATAAGCGCAGAGAAGAATTGATGAAGCAAGAACCTATTTTGCAGGTTCAAAACTTAAAAACATGGTTCCCAACTAAGAAAGATTTCTTTGGAAAAACTACAGACTATGTGAAGGCAGTTGATGATGTTTCTTTTAATGTTTACCCTGGCGAAACCTTAGGCTTAGTAGGCGAAAGCGGCTGCGGTAAAACAACTTTAGGAAGAACTATTTTGCGCTTAGCTCCTGCTACCGAAGGAAAGATTATATACAAAGGAAAAGATTTGCTCGCACTTTCCAACAAAGAAATGATGGACGTTCGCAAGAATCTCCAAATCATTTTTCAAGATCCATATTCTTCTTTAAATCCAAGAATTACCATTGGCGATGCCATTATGGAACCCATGACCGTTCATGGCGTTTACAGCAACGAAAAAGAGCGAAAAGATAAGGTGATAGAATTGCTCACAAAGGTGAATATGAAGCCGGAATTTTTCTATCGCTATCCACATGAATTTTCGGGAGGACAGCGCCAGCGTATTTGTATTGCGCGCGCTTTGGCACTCAATCCGCAGTTTATTATTTGCGATGAATCTGTGAGTGCATTAGACGTTTCGGTGCAAGCACAAGTGCTTAATTTGCTTATCGAGTTGCGCGAAGAATTTAAGTTCACATATATTTTTATATCGCACGATTTAAGTGTGGTGAAATTTATGAGCGACAGAATGGTAGTAATGAACCGTGGAAAAATTGAAGAAATGGGCTCCAGCGATGAAATTTACAACAACCCACAAAAAGAATACACGCAAAAACTTATCGCAGCAATTCCAAAAGGTGAGTTAAGCGACATACAAAAGCGAGTAGCGCTTGCTGCAAAATAGTTTTAGAAAAATTAAAGCGCCTTGTGCCGAGCAAAAGCGCAAAGTGTGTGCAAATGCGTAGCTGCCGGAAGGGCTAAATGTCGGGATCTGCATTTCTTTTGTCCGCCACCGAAAAAACAAAACATCGTTTATCATCTGTGAATCATTACTCTCTCCGTTTTTACCACATTATTTAGTCCATAAATTTTTAGCAAATAAATACCCTCGCTGAAAGCACTTACATTTATTTGCTCTGTGTCATTATTGTTTAACTGTTTAATACCTGTTATGCTTTGTCCAAGCATATTCACCATTTCGTAAGCATTGGCATAGCTGTTATTGTTGAATTTGAGGTTCAGTATTTCTTTTGTTGGGTTAGGGAATAATGAAAAATCCGATTGGGGAGATTCCTTAATAGATGTTGGCGCAGTCAGGTTGATGCTATGTGAATTTTGGCAACCTGAAGCATCGGTAATTGAAAGTGTATATGTGCCAACTGACAGCCCTTGTAATGATGAAGCTGTATCGCCATTGCTCCAAACAAAATGATATGGGGGCAAGCCCTCTGAAACGGAAACTGTGATATTACCATCGTTTGAACTTATTGATGTTGGATTTGTAGTGGATACATTGGTAACAAAGCATAAACTGTCATATACTGATGAACCACCTACTGAACAAACAGGAATTGCAGAAAAATTTCCGCCTCTTAAACACATATAAAAATCTACGGTATCTGCCGGGTTAATGCCGCTAATTTGCAGATACAAATAGGGATGGGATGAAAATGGGATGTAAGCATAATTTTCATTAAACCAGTTTTGATTATTGAAAATTATCAGTTGTTGCGAACCCCCTGTGAAACTGCCACAGGAACCGTTGCCGCCATCTGCCCAAAATGTAATTTTTACGGTATCAGAAAAATTTGAAAACGTATTGCAAAACATCTCAAAATTTCCCAAAGTGGATATTTTATACCAAACATCGTTTTCAATTCCATTGACCGCATCAATTGGTGATTGACCGCAAAAGCTGTTAGAAAAATAAAACGGAAAGTTGGCCACTGCTCCAATGTTTGAAACTTGAAAGCAAGTGTCGTAACCCGTTGTATTTATTGAGGAAAAATCTTGTTTTCTTCCATCTAAAATTCCATAATCAATAGCACTTGCACAATCATCGTTTAATACTTGTGCATACAAAGCGTGAAGTGAAATTATTAGGAAAAATGTTGTAATGATAAATTTTATTTTCTTCGTTTTTTATTTTTGAATAATTACTATGGCTGTTTTTGTGTGAAGATTCAAGTTGTAAATGCAACTTTAAACGGGTAGTAAAAGAAATAATATTTTTTTCAATGTGAAGAAAAGCTACACTATAAAGATACTGGCTGGTCAAATGCAAATATGAAGCAACTGACTAAATCTGCCTTACAGCGTTTTCATGTCAATTACAAAGCGATAGTGCACATCGCCTTTTATCATGCGTTCGTAAGCTTCATTTATATAACTTATCGGAATCACTTCCACATCACACACAATATTATGTTTCGCACAGTAATCAAGCATTTCTTGTGTTTCAGCAATACCACCAATAAGTGAACCGGCAATTCTCCTTCGCTTGCTCACAAGCCCGTAAACCCTCAATTCCGGTGCTTCCGGAGGAATACCGAGCATAATTAAAGTGCCGTTAAGCCTTAGCAATGAAACATATAAATTTATATCGTGCGAAGCGGAAACAGTATCAATAATAAAATCGAAATAGCTCTTTACAGATTTCAGCTCAGCAGCATTTTGGGTTACAATAAATTTATGCGCGCCAAGCGCTTCCGCATCTTTTTGTTTGTTTGGTGAAGTGCTTAAAACAGTTACTTCTGCGCCCATCGAAGCAGCCAATTTTACAGCCATGTGGCCTAAACCGCCTAAGCCTAAAACAGCTACGCGATGCCCTTTGCCAATGTTCCATTGCTTTAGAGGAGAATAAGTGGTGATGCCTGCGCAAAGCAATGGAGCAACACGCTCCAATGGCAAGCTTTCTGAAACTTTTAGAACATAATTTTCGTCCACTACAATTTTATCGGAATAGCCGCCTTGCGTAATGGTTACACCATCTTTTTCAAAACTGTTGTAAGTGCCAACCATACCATTTTCACAGTATTGCTCTTGTGCCTCGCAGCAACTGTTGCAGGTTCTACACGAATCTACAATACAACCAACACCTGCCAAATCTCCCACTTTAAATTTGGTAACATGCTCCCCCACTTTTACAATTCTGCCTACAATTTCGTGTCCCGGCACCATTGGATACTTAGCTCCGCCCCACTCGTTGCGCACCTGATGAATATCGCTATGGCAAACTCCACAATACAAAATTTCAATTTGTACATCGTGATTGCCCACATTTCTTCTTTCAAATTGGTATGGTGCTAAATCAGCGTTTGGATTTTGTGCAGCATAAGATTTTGTAGGTAGCATTTTCTTACTTTTTAAGTTGCACAATACTATATCAAAGTTGCACCATTTTAAAATTTAGAAAAAGAAAGTGAACTTTAAACCACTGACAATATTTGACAGTAGTCAATTTTAATTTTATAGTATTAAACCAAGCTATAACAATATTATGAAAAACTTACCAACAAGTACCAACTCTCCAAAACTTTAAGATTTGAGCTAAAGCCCATTGGAAAAACCAAAGACCACATCGAAGCAAAAGGTTTATTAACCCAAGATAAAAATAGAGCTGATAGTGTAAACGGCAAATCCAAAAGTGCGATTATTACAAAAAACAAAAGAAAAAAACGAAACTTTTCAAGCTGCACAAGCAACCATTATCAGCAATTTAGAAAAAACATTAACCATTTCAGATTATAGAGAACTTATGGGCTTAGAAGGCAGGGCAGCCAAAGCATTTTTTAATGCCTACTTCAACTTTGCAAATTGGTTGGCACGTTATCCGCGAGTAAAACAAGACACCTTAAATGCTACATTAGACATTGGATATACCATGTTATTCAATTACATAGAATGTATGACACGGCTCTTTGGCTTTGATCCCTACATAGGAATTTACCACCAACTTTGGTTTAGGCGCAAAAGCTTAGTTTTCGATTTAATGGAACCATTTAGGTGTATTATTGAACACCAAATTAGAAAATCGCTAAAGTATGGCACCTTTAAATCCTCTGATTTTGAACTGCAAAAAAATGCTTATTATTTAAAACCAGAATATAAGAAAATTTACACTAAAGTATTCTTTGAAGCTATCATCAGCCATAAATCAGCTATCTACAAATATATTCAAGCATACTATCGCTGCTTTATGGGCAAAAAAAGTGTTGAAACCTATCCAACTTTTAACTATGAGTAAAGTAATAATTGTTGCTTATGATATATCATGCAACAAAACCAGAAGCCAATTTTCAAAATTTTTAGAAAAGTATGGCATCCGCGTTCAATTTTCAGTTTATGAAATTGAAAATTCACAGCGTATATTAGATATAGTAACTACAAATATCGAATCGAAATTTAAAAAAATGTTTGATGCCGGAGATAGCATTTACATTTTTACCTCTGATAAAAACAGCATTATTAAATATGGAAGTGCAAGCCTTTTAGATAACGACCTCATTATGCTGTAAACCAACCTTCGGCATAATAAATTCATTGCCAATTTTACAACACCCTGCAATCTATTGTAACTCAATCGCTTGCACTTAAATTTCACTATAAGTTGTTTTCCTAAGGGGGAGAAAAATCCTTTAGAGCAATTTGCCCGAAAGCTTGGAGAAATCAATACATCTATTACTTTTGCTAACTTATAGAGGTTATTAGAACCTTGAAATTTCTACTATTGTAGATGTGGTTTAATTTCTTCACTCATTGTAAATGGTTATTAGAACCTTGAAATTTCTACTATTGTAGATTATATCAGGACGTGCTTGTTTTCTTGCGGTTATTAGAACCTTGAAATTTCTACTATTGTAGATTACCTTCGCATATTTCTGAGTTGGGTGCAAGCCTATTTGACCGGTTCACAAGGACAAGCTGACTGACTAAAAAGTGAAAAGCCAACGCACATTTTAGCACATTTGGCTGCCCAACCCATAGGCAACCGCTTCGCAGCCAAAAGAGCTAAAATTTTGCCACCGCTCGATAGTAATTCTAACTTTGTAACAATGGACAAAATAACTAAAGAGCAAAGACGAAAAAATATGCAGGCTGTTAAGGCGACAGGTTCTAAAATCGAGATTGCTTTGGCGAAAGAACTTTGGGCACTTGGACACCGTTACCGAAAAAATGACAAATCTGTTTTCGGCAAACCTGACCTGACTATGAAGCGTTACAAACTTGCAATTTTCGTTGACAGTGAGTTTTGGCACGGAAAAGACTGGAACACTCGAAAACACGACCACAAAAGCAATCAAGACTTTTGGTTAAAAAAAATTCAAAGAAATATAGAACGTGACAAAGAGGTGAATGAACAGTTGTTGAAAGACGGGTGGAAAGTTTTACGCTTTTGGGGAGAGGACGTAACTAAAAATTTGCGAAATTGCACGAACAAAATAACAAATACAATAAATGAAATTAAAAGAGAAAATAAGCATTGACGAATTTGATGGCAAACGCTTTCAAATCAGGTTGGTAGAGCCAAATTTATCCAACCAAAAGAAAGCCGTCATAACTCATTATCTCCACAATATTGACAACGGGGTTTCTAAACATTTCAAAAAAGAAGCTGAAAAAGCTATCAAAGAATATGTTACATACAAAAACGAAGAAGAAAGTTTAAGTTTAGTAGCCGAAGATGCTTTACAACAACTACTTTTTGAGGTAAATGATGTTCCATTTCCAACACCTGAAAATTACACATTCAAATTTATAGACTTGTTTGCCGGTATTGGCGGTTTCAGAATGGCAATGCAAAATTTAGGCGGTAAATGTGTTTTTACAAGTGAGTGGGACAAAGAAGCACAGAGAACATACCGAGCAAATTTTGGTGAAGTTCCATTTGGTGACATTACCAAAGAGCAAACAAAAAAATTCATTCCGGACGGTTTTGATGTTTTGTGTGCAGGATTTCCTTGCCAAGCATTTTCTATTGCCGGTAAACGTGGAGGATTTGAAGACACGAGAGGAACATTGTTTTTTGATGTTGCAGAAATTATAAAACGCAAACAACCAAAAGCATTTTTCCTTGAAAACGTAAAAGGTTTAAGAAATCACGATAGAGGGAAAACATTGGAAACAATACTTAATGTTCTTCGCAACGACTTAGGCTATTATGTTCCGGAACCACAAATCTTGAATGCAAAAGATTTTGGTGTTCCTCAAAACAGGGAGCGAATTTTTATAGTTGGCTTTCATAAAAGCACGAAAGTTATAGAGTTTGAATACCCAAAACCGCTTGACAAAAAAGTAAAGTTTGCAGACATAAAAGAGAAGAAAGTTCCGCCAACAAAATTCTATCTATCAACTCAATATTTACAAACACTCCATAATCACAAGTCAAGACACGAAAGCAAAGGAAACGGTTTTGGTTTTGAGATAATTCCCGACACAGGAATTGCTAATGCAGTCGTTTGTGGAGGAATGGGCAGAGAAAGAAATTTGGTTATTGACAAACGAATTAAGGACTTCACTCCCACTACTCACATAAAAGGTGAAGTAAATAGAGAAGGAATTCGCAAAATGACACCAAGAGAATGGGCAAGGCTTCAAGGCTTCCCAGACAATTTTTTAATTCCGGTTGCTGATGCTTCCGCATATAAGCAGTTCGGCAACTCCGTTGCCGTTCCTGCTATTCAAGCAACCGCAGAGCAAGTTTTAAAAACCATAAAAATCAAAATCTTAAAATGAGTAAACTAAATCAATTAGGGATAACAGTAGGTGCAAACAACAAAGCGGAAATAGTTTTTGACAGTTTGTTTCCAAGTTTTTTAAATGTGAAATACAAAAAACCTTCTGACTACATTTCAACGTATTGGGAAGCATTTCAAAAACACCCTGAAGGAAACAACAATCTTAATGGTAAAATCTTTGAATACATACTTGCGACTTTGTGTGTTCGAGAAAATATTTTACCCCTTTATATGAGTGCCAAAGTTGCATTCGTGCCAAACGTAATTTATGACTTAATGTTTTACACGGCAGAAAGAGGACCAATTTGTATTTCAGCAAAAACAAGTTTGCGTGAACGGTATAAACAAGCCGACTTAGAGGCAATCGCATTAAAATACGTTCACAGAAAAGCACTAAGTTTCTTAGTAACACTTGAAGAAAATGAAGCGAAAAGTGTAAAAGCAAAAATAAAAAGTGGTGATGTAATAGGACTTGACAATGTTGTAGTAGCGACAAATAATGAGTTTAATGAACTTATAGAGGAGCTTAAATCCTACAAATTCTCGGAACCACCGACAGTTAAAGTAATTGAGAGCAACCAAATAATAACTTTTGAAAAAGTAAAGGCATTAAAGTAGTTTTTAAATTATGTCAATACAGAATGAGATTAAACAGTGTATAAATAACATACAGAGCGCATTTAATGCAAATTCGTTTGAGCCATTCATTAAATACATGCGATTCCCAAATTTCAAAAACATTGAGAAAGAGGAAAGAATTGATTTTGATTTTCCATTCACAGTGTTGACTGGTCTCAATGGCTCTGGTAAAAGCTCTGCTCTTCATGCATTATATGGTGCACCATATGGAAAAAGCACTTCTGACTTTTGGTTTAACACAAATGTTGACCCAATATTAGATGATAGCGGAAACCCGAATTGTTTTATATACGGCTTCAATAATCCATCACTTGTTGAAATTTTAAAACAGAGAACGGGTATTGCTAAAGGTAGCGACTATTGGGAACCACAAGCCCCTGCAAAGAAATACAACATGATTGGCGCTGGTCGAAGTAAGCGAAGTGCGCCAATCAGAAAAGAGGTAAGATATATTGATTTTCGTGAGCAACTAAGTGCATTTGATAAGTATTTCTACTTTGGTAAATTCTATTCAACCAAAACACTAAAAACAAAACAAGATGTTCTGAGAAAATATTCTCAATACTTAAAAAACAATATTGAAAATTCAGGTAGAAAGAGCTTTGATAAACGAAAAGTAAATAAGCAAATAAAACTGAACGCTAATGAATTAGCTGCTGTATGCTTAATTCTTGGTAAAAACTACAGTGAATGCAATCTGTTATTTCATAATTTCTATAATGTTGATGGTGTAACAATATATTTTGTAACAAATAATCTAAAATATTCAGAGGCATACGCTGGTCGTGGTGAATTCGCTGTAGTAAAACTAGTATATGAAGTATTGAATGCACCTAATAACTCTCTGATTATACTTGATGAACCAGAGGTTTCTTTACATCCAGGTGCTCAAGAAAGGCTGAAACTTTTTTTGTTAAGACAAACACTTATTAAGAAATTACAAGTTGTTGTTTCCACTCATTCAGCAAAACTTGTTGAATATTTACCAGATGCTTCAATCAAGCTTTTTTATGAAAATTCCAATGGACGATTTGCAATCAAAAATAAGTGCAATTACATAGAAGCATTTCAAAACATAGGTTTAGAAATTACAGAAAATGAAAAATCCTTAATTATCGTAGAAGATATTACTGCTAAACTTCTTATTTCTTCGATACTTAGAGATTTAGGAGCTGAATTTGAGCTCTTATTTGCAGTCAAGTTTTTCCCAGGTGGGGCAGAGCAGATGTATAAAAATACTGTTGGCTATTCAGAAGAAAATGAGTTGCATAAGTTTGTTTTACTTGACGGGGATAAGAAAAAACCCAAACTAAATCCTGATAATTTTTCCATGATGGAAAATTCTGATTTTAATTTTATTAAAAGTAAACTTTTAGAATCTACAGGGATTGATTTTTCTAAACTAGGTTTTAGAATTGATGGGGGGCAAAATGGTGGAGATACAGCCCAAAAAATTAGTTCTTCTATTCGTTATTTAAAGTTCATATACACTAATCTAAATTACCTACCTAAAGGTATTCCAGAGGAATTGATTTGGGACAAAGATTTCGCAAACAGTATTCTTAATGCATTGAATAAACAAGTGCCAAACTATGGTATCGATTTAAAATTAAATATAAACGAGTTTGCTGCTACTCAGTTTGGTGACACATCTAGCCACTCAATATTGTCTGCAAAGAAACAATTGATTGATAATTTTATCCGTAAGAAGGGTGAAGATTACGAAGCAATTAAAACAGTTATTTTGGGTTACAAAGAAATGATTGAAAATCAGTGAAATTTGGTGGCACATTTGCAAAACCGCACAAGCCAACACTAATGCCAAGTTTTGCAAAAGAGCCACCAAGCCAACGCACAACAAAAACCGACACTAAATGACTGACAGACACATAACAAAGACAGAAGGCCAGCACCCAACAGCGGTTTGGCGCAATGCGGGGTGACGTGCTGAATTTGAAGTGTAGTATTTCTTTCATACATTAGTCGTAGCTTGACAGTTTTGCGCTACTTATTCCCGCACTGCTGCCAAGCCGCAAAACGTTACAGGCAATATTAGAGGACCGCACAGCCCGACATTTGAAAAACTTATCGGTGGACTGTCCTTGACTAACTTCATCGGACTTTGTGCGACACTTCAAAGACAGTTCTTTTACCAACTTTTGTGGTTGGACAGTCCAACGTTGACTTTTAGAAAAATTATCACGATAGACAAACATCTAACACGACAGTAACGGTCAGACAATCAGCAAAACAAAAAAACCGAAAAATTATTTGCATATTGTTGTCGTGTATATTATATTTGCGACAACAAAATTTAAAAAAATGAGACGATTAGAATTTGCATCTCTTCAGGTAAGAGATTTAGAAGTTTCAAAGGACTTCTACACAACAAAATTAGGATTTGAAGTATCCGAACTGTCAAATCCGTATGCCTACGTTTTTAAGTTCAACAAAGGCGAAGCAAGTTTTGCTATTAGAACGCCAATGACAAACATAGACGGCAAAGAACTTGGCGTTGGTGCTTCACTTTGGTTTGCTATTGACGGAACTATTGAAGATTTACAGACAGAATTAACCGCAAAAGGAATTGCAATTTTAGGGACAATCAACAACACACCATTTGGTAAAACAATAATTGTGAAAGACCCAGACGGCTATTTTTTGACTTTCTTACAAACAAACGCATAAAATCGGTATGGCTAAAAAGATTGAATTTAAGTTCAAAGCACCTAACGAAAGTCCGGGTTATTTGCTTGGACAAGTAACTATGCTTTGGCAACGAAAGCACAAAAAAGTTTTAGACCCCTTGAATTTGACCCAAACACAGTTTGTTCTTTTGACTGCGTTGGGTTGGCTATCAAATGAAAACGACAATGTAACGCAAGTGGACATTGCCAATCAAAGCAATTCAGACAGAATGATGGTTTCCAAAGTTCTGCGGACATTGGAAGAAAAGAAATTTATCAGCAGACAAGGACACGAAACTGACACAAGAGCCAAAGTTATTAAATTGACGGGCGAAGGTGCTAAAGTCCTGCAAAAAGCATTAACAGCTGTTGAAAATGCTGACATTGATTTCTTTTCGGCTATTGGAAACAAACTGTCGTCATTCAACTTGACAATGGTAAACTTGATAGAACAAAACAAGGACGAATAAAAAACACTGCCTGTAACAAACAGTTTTGCGTCAGGCGGGCTTAAGTGCAAAACTCAGCAAAAGTGCTTCGATTTCCCGCCCGAACGCCAAGCGCAAAAACGTTATAGCCAATGGTAGGGAGACTCTCCAAACATTGAACAGACGACCAAAACATAAACAGAAAAGTAAACCATTTTGACAGGTAACCAAAGACATAGAAACGATATTTCAAACGGACAGCTTCTAAACCGACCCGCTGACTAACCCTATGTTTTTTATTTTTTTTCCACCGCACAAAAAATTTTGAAATACGGAGTATTCACGAACACCATTAAAAAATAATAGTGACGTGAGTAAATTCAGCCAACGAACATTTGGCACATTTGCAAGCCGCACAAGTCAACGCACATACCCAAGCTTGCAAAAGAGCCAAATAAGCGAAGCGATTCTTGAGCACCTTATTCGTAAAATAATCAAAAGCGAAAAATTCTCCCACCTGCCAAAGACGGACAATAAGGGTGAAAAATCGTATTTTAACCAACTAAAATTTGAATTGAACTAGATGGCTAAAAAGGAAGCAAAGGCAAGAATTAAGATTGTGTAAACTTTTTTCAGGGCGAGACAGTTTGGTTCTTGACCTCGGCTATAGTTGCCGAAAATAGCTATGCTATCCACCCCGTACTTTGCAGAAAGTCGGGCTTTATGACTTCTAAGTATCGCTTTGATGTCTAACAAGGTTGGCATATAAAAACGAGCCTGAATGTCTATATCCTAAAATAGCGTTTTTCTAAAGTGAGGCTTAGAAATTTAGATTTTATACAAATTAGAGCAAGCGATAAGCAATAAAAAGTAAGGGTTATTATTTTTTAACTCCCTTTTATTGGTAACACCCCACTTTGGGTTGTAAAAACATGATGTTCATCATGTTTTTAAGTAATAATACGCAGCAATCATTTAGTATTTTATCTTTTGGTAATATATAAAAACTTCGTTTTTGGAAGTAGCTAAAGCTCCAAATAGCTTTGGAATACAAATGAAATAACTGTTGAAAATACAGCTTTTCAGATGTGTAAAAACACCAATTTTTTCACTTAGAAAATGTAAACCAAAGAAGTATGAACGAGCCAGATACCAAAGAAACCTCTGCCTTACAAATTGTAATGGACGATGTGATGTTACTCCTTTTTTTAGGGGTAACGATTTATGCAATTTTTTACTTGCTGTGGGGCGTAATGGAAATTGCAACAGTTCCCAATATTCCGGAATCGGTAAAGCAAGCAATTCTTAAATAACCAAAATCTACATTTATGAGTTTAATAGCACCTTCTGAAGGATGGTTTAAAAAGCGAGTAGCAAAAGACGAGCGCATGTGGATTATCATCTCGTTTTTTGTCTGTATTTTTCTTTTCGCGTGGATGGTTTTGTGGCACGTTTTCGGAAAACAAAATCCATCGAGTACTACTTACAAAACAAACCCAATTGAGTTTGCGCAGTTGCATGATGAATATGTAAAGCGCAATATGATTGGTATGGACAACGGCATTCCGGTGGTGAAGCCCGAACCGGGAAGCGATGTGGTTTTAATGGGGCAAATGTGGCGCTGGTCGCCAGTTTTGGTACTCAAAAAAGATGAATGGTACACGCTGCATATTTCATCAAAAGATTTATTGCACGGTTTTTCGTTGCAGCCATCAAATATGAATTTTCAGGTTTATCCTGATTATGATTATGTATTAAAATTTAAGCCAACAGCTGCGGGAGAAAACAAAATTATATGCAATGAATATTGCGGAATTGGACACCATGGTATGATTGGCAAAATTGTGGTAATTGAAGATGATGCAGACATGGCGAAATACGGCTATGATAAAATGAAAGCTCCTGCAAAAACTACTGCAACAAATACAAGTGAAGATATTTCTAACTGGACAGAAGAGCAATTGGCAAGTGCAGGAGAAATGGTCTATAATTTGAAAGGCTGTAATGCTTGCCACAAAACAGATGGCACTTCAGAAATTGGACCGAGTTTTAAAGGATTATATGGTTCAAAAATAAAAGTGAACGAAGGAAAAGTAGTTTCAGAAATTACGGTTGATGATGCTTATGTGGCCTCTTCTATTCTTGAGCCGCAAAAGCAAATTGCTGTAGGTTTTGAAAAAATTCCTATGACAAAAATTGAACTTAACCCAAATGAAATGAAACAAGTTACCTCTTATATTAAATCACTCCGTTAAATCATAAAAGTATGTTTAGAACTTGCGATATAACCGGCTTTAAGGTGGACTTAACTGCCGAGAAATTTATTAGGCTAAATGCCGTGATGGCTGTTGTTTCATTGCTTATGGCAATAGTTGCAGCTATCCTTTTGGTATTTACTCGTTACCAGCCTGTGCATTTGTTAGATGCCGAATGGTACTACCGTTTAACCACATTTCATGGGCTGAATGCGCTTATTTATTGGATTGTATTTTTTGAAATTGCAGGGCTTTATTTTGGCTCAACCGTTGTGCTGAATCAAAAATTTACTTCTCCGGTAATGGGCTGGATTTCTTTTGTGCTGATGGTTGGCGGTTTAGTAATGTCTAATGTGATGATACTAATAGGAAAAGCAGATGTGATGCTCACTTCTTATGTGCCATTAAAAGCTGACCCGTTGTATTATTTGGGTATTATACTATTTGCTGTTGGAGCTTTAATAGGTGTTGCTTTGTTTTTTGCAAACATAGTAAGCGCCAAGCGAAACAAAAACGTAGGCGAAACATTGCCATTATTCACTTACGGCTTAGTTGCCGCAGCTATTATTGCTGTAATTACATTGGCAACCGGAGCTATTATTTACATTCCTACTTTTTTGTGGTCGTTGGGTATTGTGAAAGCGGTAGATCCGGCAGTTTACAAACTTATTTGGTGGGGACTCGGGCACTCTTCGCAGCAAATAAATGTTTCTGCAATGGTGAGTATTTGGTATCTCACTACATTCTTAGCCATTGGTGGAACATCAATAAATGAAAGAGTTTCGCGCTTTGCATTTTTCTTGTACATTTTGTTTATCTGCTTAGCATCTGCGCACCATTTATTAACCGACCCGGCTACAAGTTCTGCGTGGAAAGTTTGGAACACATCTTATGCAATGTATTTAGCAGTTTTGGCTTCGATGATTCACGCATTTGCAGTGCCAAGTTCTATGGAGTCTGCACAAAGGCGCTGGGGTTTTAATAAAGGATTATTTGAATGGTTGGCAAAAGCACCATGGTCGAATCCGGCATTCACTTCTTGTGTTTTAGCATGTATAGGCTTTGGTTTTATTGGCGGCACCACCGGAGTAATTTTTGGAATGGAACAAACCAATATTATCGTACACAATACCATTGCTATTCCGGGACACTTTAAAGGAACGGTTGTAATTGGCACCACACTTACTTTTATGGGAATTACATATTACTTAATTCCGCTTATTTTCCGTAGAAAAATTGTAGCATTCAAATTGGCGCAAATTCAGCCGTGGTTGTTCTTTTTCGGCATTGCTATTCTTTCGGTTTCCATGATTGCATTAGGGCAACTTGGTGTTCCGCGCAGGCACTGGGACTCTTCATTTAGCGGTGGACCTTTCACGCACTCTTTTAATCCTGCTGTAGATTTCTTTTGGACATTGATGATGCTTGGTGGTTCATTGGCATTTATTGCAGCGCTTATGTGGGTTTTGCAAGTTGTGGTTTCTGTTTTCTTTGGACCTAAAGTAAACGGACCGGAAGATATGCAATTACATATTTCGCCTTTAGCTCCGGCAGCAAAAGAACATAAAGGATTTGAAGCTCCTGGAACACTTGTGCTCACATTCTTGTTCTTGCTAACTTTTGCAGTTCTATTCTTTGTGAATTGGAAATGGTTGGCGGCAACTTGGTGGGTGCAATAGTTTAAGTTTAAGAAGAATGGAATGTTATTTTGTTACAACAATTTTTTGGGAAATTCAACTGTATTGTTAGCGCTATTAGTGCTTTTCTCATCGTTTGAATTGCCCAACGAAAAAAAATTTATTGCTCGGAAAGTTGAAAATATTGAGGTGCGCGATGCAAAGGGAAACACCGCGCGCCTTTTAGATAATTTGAACGGCAAACCGTTAGTACTTTCTCCGGTTTACACACGCTGCCCGATGGCTTGTTCTTATATAAGCAGTGGCTTGCTAAAAACAGTTGAAACATTAGGAACGCTCGGCAGTGATTTTAATATTGTTTCGTTCTCTTTTGATTCCACAGATACCAAAGAAGATTTGGCTGCATTTGAAAAGCGGTGGAAAATGAATGGCGTAAATTGGAAAACAGTTACAGCAGGAAAAAATGAAATTGCTGCACTGCTTAATTCAATAGATTACAAATACGATTACGATGAAAAAAGTAATGAGTATGGACATCCAAATTTGGTAGTAGTAGTTACGCCAAGCGGCAGAATTTCCCGCTATATTTATGGCATTGAGCCGAAGCCAAAAGATTTGAAATTGGCAATTATGGAAGCACAAGTTGAAAAAACTTCGTTGAACAACTTTTTTCAAACCATTTATGTGCGGTGTTTCACATTTAATCCGGCTACAAAATCTTATCACGTTGATTGGCGGTTTATTTCCCAAACCTCTGTTGGGCTAATGTTTATAGTGATTTTAGGCATACTACTTATCAGGAATTTGTATTCAACTAACAAGGAAGATTTATCTGAGGCATCATGATTGATAAAAAACTAAACCATTGGTATTTTCAGCGATTTGCAAGTGTATTTAGCCGCGTTTATTCTTCTCGCTTAAATCCGCTATATCACTTAGGTGATATTTCTATTTTAATGTTTGCAGTTGCTTGTGTAAGCGGTGTTTATTTGTTTCTGTTTTACAACGTAGATCCGGCACATGCGTTTGACTCTGTTCAGCAGATTTCTGCCAATCCTGTTCATGCAGTAATTAGAAGTATTCACAGGTATAGTAGTGATTTATTGGTAGTGTTTATTGTGCTGCATTTTACGCAAACCTTACTCACCGGAAAGTACAAACGCGCACTTTCTTGGATAAGCGGAATTTTTTCGCTTTTAGTGGTACTTATTATTGGCGTTACTGGATTTATTTTGGTTTGGGACGAGAAAGGAAAGCTCATCGGCTATCTTACTGCAAAATTTTTTTCTGCCATTCCAATTTTCGATCCTTCCATTGCAGGTTCTTTTATTTCAAACAATCTTGATGTGATTGGTGGCTTCTTTAAAGTATCTGTTTTCGGACATATTTTCTTCTCTATTTTTCTAATTATAGTGCTGTGGTTGCACGTAATGCGTATTGCAAAGCCCAAAATATTTTCACCAAAACCTATTTGGATTTATAGCATTATTGCTTTAGTTGGTGTATGCTTAATTTTTCCTGTTAAGAGCGACCCATCTGCGCAAGAGCGCTTTATTCCATACAATACAACCTTTGATTGGTTCTACTTTTTCGGTTATAGTTTTATGAAAATAGCGTCAGTGAAAATGAATTGGATAATCATGCTGCTTTCCGGAGGTTTGCTGGCTTCGTTGCCTTTTGTTTTGCACAGAAAAGTAGCTCCGGCAACTATAGATTTAGATAAATGCAACGCTTGTAAACTTTGCTCCGAAGATTGCCCTTACGGTGCGATAGACATGCTTATTTACAAAGGTGAACGCAAAGCAATTTTAGATCCTGATAAATGTGTAAGCTGCGGTATTTGCATTGCTTCTTGCCGCGATTTTGCTATCTCGATGCCTGGCATTGCTGATGTAGATATTTTAAATCTTTCGGGTAAAAAGCAACTTTCTGTAATTTCATGTTCAAAGTTTAAAAAGGTTGAAATGCCTGCCGGTGTTACGTTTGATACTCAAACACTTACTTGCTTAGGCGATTTGCACATGAAAGATGTAGAGCAAATGCTTAATGAAAAATCTGATGGTGTTCTGCTTTTAGGTTGCGAAGATTGTTACCACCGATACGGTAAAGATATTGCTGTTTCAAGATTGGAAAGAAAACGACAGCCGGTGCTTTCTAAACGTGTTTCGTTGAATAGAATTCAACTTATTACAGCAAACCATTATTCGCAGCAAGCGGTGAGTGATTTTGTGAAAGAGCTTCCAAAGCATTTGGAAAATACAGAGAAAGGAGAGCTTAAAATTTTAGATTATTTCAAGCCGCATCATTGGGCTGCTGTTCTTATTTTCTTTGCTTTATTTTTGGCAATTCCATTTTTGAGCAACACTAGAATTTCTTTTTTCAATAAGAGTGAAAACATGCTGGTGCTTAATTTTAAATATATTTCTTCACCTACAGAATATGAAGATTATTCAGGTAAGCAGCAACGCCAAATGCAATCGCTAAAGCCAATTGTGAAGCGCAGAAGTCCAATTCAAGTAGAGGTTACAAGTACCAATAATCAAGTGCTTTTTGAAAAAAAATATACTCCGCGCGGACTTCGACAAGACATTTCAATTTTTGTGTATAATGAAATTCTAACAGCAGATTCCTTAGTGAATATTAAAGTTGTAGAAACTGAAGGCGATAAAAAAATATCAGAGCTAAAGAATGTGCGCTTAACTAAAGAAGATGGCACTATCATTACTGTTGCTGATGGAGTGCTAAAACAACTTAAATAGCGCACGCTTATTCATTTTCAACTCTTATCGTAAAATTTGCGATTTTCACAGCCGTTTTAAAAAGAAAACATGAGTGAAATAAATCGCAAAGTAGCGCCTGAGGTAAATGTAATTGAGCATGTAACGCTTCCAACTATTGAAAAAGTAACTTTAGATAATAGTATAAAACTCTTTGGTATTCCTGATAGAGAAAGTGAAGTGGTGAAGTTTGAATTGGTGTTTAAGGCAGGCAAATGGTACGAAACAAAAAATTTGGTTGCCGGACTTGCAGCAAGAATGATGCGCGAGGGCACAACGGAGCGTAACGGTAAGCAATTGGCAGATTTTTTTGATTATTATGGCTCAAACTTTAGTATTGATTCTGGTCAAGAAACAGCATTGATAAAACTGAATTGCCTAAGCAAAGATTTTGTTCGTCAGCTTCCTGTTGTGTTTGAAGCGCTTACACAAAGTGTTTTCCCTGAACAAGAATTGAACACAATCGTTACCGTGCGAAAACAGAATTTGGCAGTTGCGTTAGAGAAAAATGATTTTATCTCTAACCGCTGGTTTTCACAAGCACTTTGGGGCAAAAATCATCCTTTTGGCAGAGTTACCAATATGGAAGATTTTGACCAAGTGAGTGTTGAAGATTTAAAATTGTTTACTAAATCTTTTTTCAATTCTGAAAACTGTTTTGTGATACTTGCCGGCAATTACAATCAGGAAATAATTAGTGAAATCAATAATATTTTTGGACAAAAAAATTGGCTGGGTAGTTCAGCTTTAGAAATTGATTATCCCATTGTTGCGAGCTTAGAAAAATCTTTGCATATTGATAAGGCGGGAAGTGTACAAAGTGCCATTCAGTTAGGAAATATTACTATTGGAAAGGCAGATTCTGAGTTTATAGATTTTAGTGTTGCAAACACAATTTTTGGAGGTTATTTCGGTTCGCGCCTAATGGCGAATATCCGCGAAGAAAAAGGCTACACTTATGGTATTCATTCTATGATTGTTTCTTCTCCTCATGGTTCTTATCTTGAAATTTCGAGCGAAGTTGGCAAAGATGTTTGTGCGGCAACATTTGCCGAAATTGAGAAAGAAGTAAGATTGATGCACACAGAATTGGTAGATGAGGAAGAACTTGAAACAGTGAAAAATTATTTGAGTGGAAGAATCTTAAGAAGCGTTGATGGATTCGACCGTTTTTCAGGTATGTTGAAAATGCTTTTAAGCACTGGGCAAGACGAAAATTATATTCAAGAATCTCTAACAAAAATAAGAAATGTAACTGCGGAAAGTGTATTGCAGGTTTCGCAGAAACATTTGGATTTAGAAAAGATGTATCGTGTAGATGTAGGTTAAAAAATTTACTTTGGCGATTACAAAAAAAAATCCCTCGGTTATTGTGCCGAAGGATTTCTTTTAAAGTAATACAAGTTACTTAACTGTAAATGCGCCTTTCATTACCACGTGAATACTGCAATAGTAGTTGGCACTTTTCTCAGGTACTGTTTTCCACGCATCACCCACTTTTAATTCAGAAGAAGTCCATGCTTTATTTTCTTCTGTTACATCGTGCGAAACAATGTCGTTGTTTATGAAAACAAGTGTGTCGCCTTTGTTTATGGTAATGTTATCAGGAGTGTATTTCATTTCAGAAATAATTATAGTATCGCTCTTGGGCAGTATTGCTTGCGTTTCTGTATTTGTTGTTGTTCCTGAATTATTGCAACTCGCCAAAAGCAAGCTAATGGAAACTGCTGCCAAACTTATTCTTAAAACATTCATTTTAGTTATTACTCCTATTTTAATTCGCTTTGAACTTTTTTGGCATGTTCTAAGTGCATTTTTAAAGATGGCATTACTTTTTCCAAAAAGGCTTTTAGTTCTTTATTTTGGGTTTGAGGAATCAACACAGTTTCTACAGTACTAATTACTGCTTCGTGATAGGCAACTTCATTGTTGATGTAGGCTTTGTTAAACTCTTTTCCGGCTTTTGAATTTAGAGTAGCACTTTCTTTTTTAGCACCATCTAATAGCGACTTGGTAACGGCATTAGTTTTTGGAGTTACACCTAATTTTTTTGCAAGTTCTGTTGCTTGTTTTATCACAGCGGTGTGGTCATCTTTCATAGTTTTTGCAAAACGCAACACCACTGCATCTTTAGATTTTTTAGCCGCAATGACAGCGTAATCCACATCAATTTGGTTAGCAGTTACTGCAACTGAAGCAATCTCAGGATCGGTAAGCTTTGGAGCATCACCTTTTCGGGCAAAAGCATCAGTAGAATAGAATAAAGTAAATATGAGTATTCCAACACTCCATGTTAAAGCACTTTTTAAGTTTTTCATTTTGTTAGTTTTTAATTGTTATTTAATACCCAGTTAGATACAGTGATTTGGCTATTCGTTACAAACTTTTTTAGATATAAAACAAGAAAGCATTTGTTTGTGAAACCATTTGTAGCAAATGATTTGAGCAATTTATTATGTATAAAATGCAGGCTGCGCCTACTCTTAAAAAATGCAAATATTGCTAATGGTTAAAACTGTTGCTTAATGTTCAATTTGTAATTAGAAAAATTACATTAGCAACTTAAACAAACGGTATGAAAAAACTTTTGCTCGTATTTTCTGTACTTATTTCGATGAGTATAGTAGCTCAACCTACTTCACCAGCACGCTCATCAGTAAATCCTGCTTATGCGCCTTTTTATCATGGTGTAGCCAGTGGCGACCCTTTGCCCGATAGAGTAATTCTTTGGACCAGAATTACAACTTCTGCTTCTTCAGATACAGTGCAATGGCAAATTGCTACCGATGCAAACTTTAGCAATATAGTGAATAGCGGAACAGAAACTACTGATGCTTCAAAAGATTTTACAGTGAAAGTAGATGCCGCAGGCTTGCAGGCAAATACTTGGTACTATTATCGTTTTGCTGCCAATGGAATTTATTCCGTAACGGGCAGAACACGCACTGCGCCAGTAAGCGGAGTGAATAATTTGCGCTTTGCTGTGGTAAGTTGCGCTAAGTTTCCGAATGGTTATTTCCATGTTTATAGAGATATTGCAAATAGAAACGAAGTAGATGCAGTACTGCACTTAGGCGATTATATTTATGAGTCAGGAAAGGTTTCTGCTGTGCCAAATGATACTACTAGAAACCACATGCCGGTAGATGAGCCGCTTACGTTGGCAGAATACAGAATTCGGCATTCGCAGTATAAATTAGATCCGGATTTGCGCGAATGTCATCGTCAATTTCCTTTTATCACCGTGTGGGACGACCATGAAACTGCCAATGACAGTTGGAGAGGTGGCGCTGGTGCACACGATACTGCAACTGAGGGAAACTGGTATGTAAGAAAAGATGCAGGAATGCAAGCCTACCATGAGTGGATGCCAATTCGTGAAACAATTCCAAACAACGATTCGGTTATATATCGCAACATGAAATTTGGAAACTTAGCAGATTTAATAATGATTGATACGCGCTTGGAAGGAAGAGACCAACAAATTCAGGGCTTAATGATTCCGCCAACCAATACAGAATTAAACGATACTACCAGAAGGCTAATGAGTGATGCACAAATGAATTGGCTGAATGGAGAAGTAAAAAATTCAACTGCTACCTGGAAAATAATTGGCAATCAAGTAATGGTGGCCCCGCTAACCATGAACTCAAATTTTGTGAACCCTGACCAGTGGGACGGATACCCTTACGAGCGCAAAAAAGTATTGGATAATATTTTGAATAATAATATTCAGAATGTAGCATTTATTACCGGAGATATTCACTGCTCTTGGGCAAACGATGTGCCTTACGATTCTACAATTTACAATCCACTAACAGGTGCGGGCTCAGCAGCAGTTGAATTTGTTACAACCAGTATTACCAGTGGCAGCGAATTGCCCGGTTTTATTACTTCTTCCTTAATTCAATATTCTAATCCACACATGAAATATATTGAACTTACAAAACGCGGCTATGTGCTTTTAGATGTTACTGCACAGCGTATTCAAGGCGATTGGAGGCATGTTTCTGATATTAAATTGCAACCATTTACAACTACAGTTGGAGCGTCATGGCAAGTAAATAACGGAGAAAGATTTTTGCGCTTGGCAATGTCGCCAATTGGTGCGCGCACAGGAATGCCAACTCAGGCTCCTGATATTTCTACAGGCATTGGTGTGGTACAACCAAATTTGGTTTCGTTACATTGTTTCCCAAATCCGTTTACAAAAGAAATTTTTGTTCAATACTATTTATTCAATTCCGGCTCAACTACTGCTACGGTTTTTGATAAGCGTGGAAGAGTGGTTTATGAACAAGCTCTTCCGGGAAATACTATCGGTTTGCACGAAGCTGCATTACAGTTAGAAAAACTTTCTAAAGGAAATTATGTGTTGCAAATTTCTACACCAAAAGGAGTTGGTGTAAAGCAGGTATTGAAAGTAGATTAAAAGCCACTTTAATCGAAGATGAATTTTAATGAAATTGCGGTTAAGCGAATAGGTAATTATCAGCATAACCCAACCATTATTTTTCTGCATGATTCGCTTGGTTGTATAGAACTGTGGCGCGATTTTCCTGAAAAGCTTAGTGCTTTAACTCGGTGTAATGTATTGGTTTATGATAGGCAAGGTTATGGTAAATCGTGCCCGTTTTCCTATGCGAAAAGAGACAATGATTACATGGAGTGGGAAGCTGATATTTTGAATGAATTACTGAGCTTTTGGAATATTCAGAATGTAATACTTTTTGGGCATAGCGATGGTGGTTCTATTGCGCTTATTGCTGCGGGAAAATATCCTGAAAAAATAAGAGGCGTAATTACTGAAGGTGCACATGTTTTTGTGGAAGATATTACCCTAAGTGGGATAAAAGATACTGTAAAATTGTATGAAACTACTAACTTGAAATCTAAGTTGGAAAAGTATCATGGAACTAAGACTGATACTATGTTTTGGGCTTGGGCTGCCACATGGCAAACAGAAGAATTTAGGACTTGGAATATTGAAAAATTCCTGCCACTTATTCAATGTCCAACATTAGTTATTCAAGGTGAAAATGATGAGTACGGAACACTGTTTCAGGTAGAGAAAATTATCTCACAAATAAGTGGAAAATCAGCAAAATTAATAGTGCCGGAAGTTGGACATTCGCCTCATAAAGAAGCAGGTAAAATTACTTTAGAAAACGCCTCTGCTTTTATTCAGAAATTTATCTCTGAATAAAATTTAGACCACTATCTTCTGCGGGTAGGTTTGCCTAAAAACATACCAAGTAAACCGCGTGTAACTTCGCGTAAAATTGTTCTTCCTGCAGAGCTGTTTACCATGTCGGAAATTACACCTCCGGCTTTTTCAATGGTGCTTGTTTCTTCTTTTTCTTGAATAGTTTTAGTGGTAGAAGTTGTACTTGTAGGAGCTCCTTCTTGTGTAGCTGCTTGTAATCTTTTATTCAACAATTCAAAAGCACTTTCGCGGTCAATTTCTTCATTGTATTTTCTTGCAATGCGGGAGCTGTTTACTATTCCGGAGATTTCATCTGGCGTGAGCACATCCATGCGCGAAGCTGGTGCTTGCAAAAGTGTTGCTGCTAAAGGTGTTGGAGAACCTTTTTCATTTAAAACACTTATCAATGCTTCTCCAATCCCTATGGAAGTAAGCAAATCTTCTGTTTTGTAAAATTCACTTAACGGATAATTTTCTGCTGTTTTTTTAATCTGCATTCTATCTTTTGCAGTAAAAGCGCGCAACGAATGTTGTACTTTCATTCCTAATTGTGCCAACACGCTATCGGGAATATCCATAGGGTTTTGTGTGCAGAAAAACACGCCAATTCCTTTGCTTCGTATCAATTTTACGATAGTTTCAATTTGGTCTAAAAGTGCTTTGCTTGCTTCGTTAAATATCAAGTGTGCTTCATCAATAAATATTACCAACTTAGGTCTACCGCTATCGCCTTCTTCAGGAAATTCTTTATATACTTCTGCTAAAAGGCTTAGCATAAAAGTAGAAAACAACTTAGGTCTATCTTGAATATCGGTGAGGCGCATAATAGATAAAATACCTTTACCATTTTCATCAACACGAGCTAAATCGCCCACATCAAAGGAAAGTTCACCGAAAAATTTTTCAGCACCTTGCTGCTCCAACTCAATTATTTTGCGAAGAATAGTAGATGTAGTAGCAGTTGAAATTCTACCGTATTGTTCTTCGGCTTGTTGTTTGCCTTCGTTAATCAGGTAGTTCATCACCTTTTTAAAATCCTTTAAATCGAGCAAGGGCAAATTGTTGTCATCGCAGTATTTAAAAATAAGTGCAACAACACCTTGTTGCGTATCGTTTAGCTCTAAAATTTTTGAGAATAGTACAGGCCCAAACTCACTTACCGTAGCGCGAAGTCTTGCACCTTTTTCGTTGCTGAGTGTAAGAAACTCCACAGGAGATCCTGATGCTTTCCATTCAATGCCAATGTGTGCGTGGCGCTCTTCAATTTTTGCATTACTTGTGCCAGGCTCGGCAATACCGCTTAAGTCGCCTTTTATATCCATGAGCAAACAAGGTACGCCAACATTGCTTAACTGCTCTGCAATTACTTGCAGTGTTTTTGTTTTCCCTGTACCGGTTGCTCCGGCAATTAAACCATGTCGGTTAAAAGTTTTAAGTGGCGCACGCACCAATGTTTGCGGTAGTGGCGCACCATCAAAAATTGCGGTGCCGAGTACAATACTTTCACCTTTAAAAGTATAACCTTGTTCTATGTTTTGCGAAAACGCTTCTTTATTTGCCATAACACAATAATAAAAACAGTTGGTTGATTTTTGGTTGAACTATTTCAAAAAAATATTCCTCAACTTAGCGCCATGCAAGAAAGCATTTATGCACATGGAAAATTGATGATAACAGGCGAATATTTCGCATTAGACGGTGCGGATGTTTTGGCATTGCCTACTCGTTTTGGCCAAAAATTTCAGGTGAAAGAATTGAGTGGAAAAGAGAATAACTTATTTTGGGTTGCACTTGATAACACAGGGAAACCTTGGCTACAATTGGTTTTTAATAAGAAAGAAATAATAGCTACAAGTGATATTGCCGCAGAAGTGATGCTTGCAAAAATTTTATCAGCAGCAAAAGATTTAAACCCGATTTTTTTTTCTACAGATGAAGACATTGCTGTGCAAACACAGTTGGAATTTCCACAGAATTGGGGTTTAGGTAGCAGCTCTACTTTAATTTACAGCATTGCGAAATGGGCTCAAGTAAATCCGTATAGTTTGCTCAAAAAAACCTTTGGCGGCTCGGGTTACGATATTGCTTGCGCAGAAAGTAATTCATCAATTATTTTTAGATTAAACAATGGAGAGCCGGAATATTCGCAAGTGAATTTTAATCCAAGTTTCAAACAGCAATTATTATTTGTTCATTTAGGAAAAAAGCAATCCAGCGTGGCTGGAATTTCGCACTATAAATCACTTTCGCTTCATAAAGAAAATTATGTACAGTGGCTAAATGTAGTTACACGCGAAATGCTTGAATGTGCAACAATTCAAAAATTTATGCAGCTAATTCAAGAACATGAAAACTATGTGAGTGAAGCATTAAAACTGGAGAAAGTGAAGCAAACACATTTTGCAAACTTGCCTGTGGCTGCTAAAAGTTTAGGTGCTTGGGGTGGTGATTTTGCATTGCTTGCTTTTGAAGAAGATGCAGAAAAAGTAAAACAACTTTTACGACAAAATAATTTTGATACGGTGCTTGCTTGGAATGAGATTATTCTTGAATAAGCTGAGTATCTGAAGCTGTTTCTTTTTTAAACTGCATATCAAACAGTTTTTTGTATTCGCCCTCAAGCGCAATTAGCTCGTTGTGCGAACCAAATTCTTTTAGCTCACCTTGGTCAAACACCGCTATTTTATTGGCATGGCGAATAGTAGAAAGCCTATGTGCAATCACAATAGAAGTTCTGCCTTTTACCAACTTTTCTATCGCTTGCTGAATGAGTGCTTCACTTTCGCTATCAATAGAAGACGTAGCTTCATCTAAGATTAAAACCGATGGGTTGTAAACCAATGCGCGCACAAATGAAATTAGCTGCCGCTGACCCATAGAAAGTGTAGCCCCGCGTTCCATTACTTCGTAGTTGTAGCCATTGGGAAGTTGCGAAATAAATTGATGTGCGCCAATCATTTTCGCAGCGTTTACAACTGCTTCCATCGAAATATTTTCGTTGCGCAAAGTGATATTTTCGTAAACACTTCCCGCAAAAAGAAACACATCTTGCAATACAATGCTCATTTGAGAACGTAATACCGAAAGTTTATAGTCGCGAATGTTTACACCGTCTAATAATATTTCACCTTTGTTTATTTCATAAAATCTTCCCAAAAGCGAAATGGTAGTGGTTTTGCCTGAACCTGTGTGTCCAACTACTGCAAGTGTTTCTCCGGCAGGCAGTTCAAAACTTACATTTTTAAGCACATAATGCTCTTTGTTGTAAGCGAACCACACATCTTTAAACTCAATTTTGCCAAGTACTTTTTGAGGAGAAAAAGTGCCAATGTCGCTAATGCGCTCATCTTTATCTAATAGCTTAAAAACTCTTTCGCAAGCCACTAAACCACGTTGAATTGTATTTACTTTATCGGCAATAAAACGCAATGGGCGAAAGAGCATACTGATGTAGAGAATAAACGCCATAATTACACCAACTTGAACTTGGTGGTGCAATATTTCGTGCGAAGCCATCCACACCATTAAGCCAACCGAGCCTGCCATTAAAATTTCCACCGCAGGAAAGAATAAAGAGTAATACCAAATGCCGCGAATATTAGCTTGTTTTAGTTCTTCATTTATGCTTTGAAATTTTTCAAACTCTTTTTTTTCTACATTAAAAAGTTGAATAATTCTCATGCCGGTTAAATGCTCTTGTAAAAAAGCATTCATGCGACCAATTTGTGTTCTTTCGTCTTGAAAAGAACGCTTTACACCTTCTTGAAACCAGCGCGTAATCCAAAGTAAAAAAGGAAGAAAAGCAATGCTGGCCAAAGTGATTTTCCAATCGGTATAAAACATAAAACCAAGCACTAAAAAGATGGTGAGTACATCTGCAATAATGGTAATTAAACCTTCGGAAAAAGTATCGTTTACGGCTTCAATATCGCTAATGGTACGGGTGGTTGCAGTGCCAATTGGTGTGGTGTCGAAATATTTTAAACGCGAAAAAATCAAGTGTTTAAAAACTCGAATTCTTAAATCGCGAATAACACTTTGCCCAAGCCAAGCAGTGAGGTAATTAAAGCCATAGCGCATGGTAGATTCTACAAGCAAAAGCAGTAAAAGTAACAAGGCCATATTTTTTAATCCGGCTGCATCAAAGTGAACGATGTAATTATCTACCGTGTACTGAACCAATTTGGGTCTAATTGGCGCAATAAGTGCCATGAGCAACGACATCACAAGCGAAAACCGAAACCAATTTTTATATGGAATGGCTAACTTTAAAATGCGAACAAGCAAACTGAAATCAAAAAGAGATGATTTTTCCTTTCCCAAAACAATACAAAAATATAAAATTCGGCAGCCGCGAAAGTGAATAACTGTTATTGGAGAAAGTAAAACAATACAGAAAATTGTATGGAGTGAAGATGAAATCGCACTTCAACCAAAGAATATTTTTAATCTTAATATGGGTTAATAAACCACTCAACCCTTTTCGCCTCAATTTTTTATCTAAATTCGCACTCCATTTTGAAAAAATTGTAATCATGTTTGAAAGTTTACAGGAGCGTTTAGAAGGCGCGTTTAAAGTACTAAAAGGACAAGGAAGAATTTCGGAAATAAACATTGCCGAAACCGTAAAAGAAATTCGCAGAGCGTTGGTAGATGCCGATGTGAACTATAAAATTGCAAAAGAATTTACTGATAAAGTAAAGGCAGAAGCACTTGGACAAAACGTATTAACTGCTGTGAGCCCGGGGCAGTTGATGGTGAAAATTATGAACGATGAGCTAACCCAGCTCATGGGCGGCACGGCTGCTGATTTTAATTTAAAAGGAAGCCCTGCGGTAGTGCTGATTGCAGGCTTACAAGGGTCGGGAAAAACTACCTTCACACACAAATTAGCTTATTGGCTTAAAACTAAAAAATTCAAGCGCCCGCTTATGGTTGCAGCCGATGTATATCGCCCTGCGGCTATAGACCAGTTGATTGTGTTAGGAGAAAAAATAGGTATTCCCGTTTATCACGAAAAAGAAAATAATAATCCGGTTCAGATAGCGCAAAATGGTATTGCGTATGCCAAAAGCCAAGGTTTAGATTTGGTGATTATTGATACTGCAGGCCGCTTAGCGGTTGATGAAGCTATGATGACCGAAATTGGCGCAGTAAAAAATGCTGTGAAGCCCGATGAAATTCTATTTGTAGTGGATAGCATGACCGGGCAAGATGCTGTGAATACTGCAAAAGCTTTCAACGATAAATTGGATTTTGATGGCGTGGTGCTTACCAAATTAGATGGCGACACACGCGGTGGAGCGGCACTCACAATTACTTACACCGTTGGTAAGCCAATAAAGTTTGTAAGCACAGGCGAAAAGGTGGATACGCTCGATGCGTTTTATCCTGACCGTATGGCACAGCGTATTTTGGGAATGGGCGATATTGTATCGTTTGTAGAGCGCGCCCAAGAGCAATACGATGAAAAGAAAGCCAAAGAACTAGATGCAAAAATTAGAAAAGACAAATTCGATTTCAACGACTTCTTATATCAACTCGGGCAAATAAAAAAGATGGGCAACATGAAAGAGTTGCTCGGTATGATTCCGGGTTTGGGAAAAGCTGTAAAAGATATTGATATAAACGATAGCAGCTTTAAAAAAATTGAAGCAATTATCCATTCCATGACACCAAACGAACGCTCTAATCCAGACTTGCTGAATGGAACACGCAGGCAGAGAATTGCAAAAGGAAGCGGCAACACTATTCAAGAAGTAAACCAATTTCTAAAGCAGTTTGAAGAAATGAAAAAGATGATGAAAAGCGTACAGAAAATGAGTGCTGCCGGTAGAAGTTTTCCTGGATTTAAAAGAAACTAACTTTAAAGTATAAATACAAAAGTTAAACTCCGGTAAACATTTTGTATCAATTGTTTATTCAAAAATAAAATAGCATTACTTTATTGGAATGAAAAAACAGTTTCTACTCTCGGTTGCTCTTTTTGTTTTCTGCTTTTGCACTTTCAGCCAGCAATACCACACGCCCAAAAACGAAGCAGAGTTACGCTCTTTAATCGAACAATCTTCTGCAAAAATTAAAACGGTACAATGCGATTTTTTGCAAGAAAAAAAGATGAGCATGATGAAAGAAAAAACCACTTCAAAAGGTGTTTTTTATTTCAACCAACCCAATCAAGTGCGCTTGGAGTATCGCCAACCCAACTTCCAGGCAATGATTGTAAATGGCACAAATGCTTTTTTACAAGATAAAAACAAAATAACAAAAGTAAGCATGGCTAAAAGCAAGGCTTTTCAGCAGCTTAATAAAATAATTGTGAGCAGCGTTACCGGAAGCATGCTGGAAAGCAAAGATTTTTCAACCAAGCTTTTTGAAAACGAGAAAGCTATAAAAGTTGAGCTCACACCAACTTCAAAAACGGTGCGGGATTTTTTATCTTCTATAGTTCTAATACTGGATAAAAAAGATTTTTCTGCCACGCGCTTAGAACTGAACGAAAACGGAGGCGATTACACTTACCTTACTTTTAGCAATAAATCGCTGAACAAAGCATTGCCCGAAACACTTTTTAAAGTGCAGTAGCAAATTTGTTTCTATATAAGAATTAGGCTTCTATCTTCGCGCCATGTTTTTACCGAAACTTTATGACATTACGCTGTTAGAAACTTTGCCGGATTCGGTGGCGGCAAAAGTTTTATTAAACGCTGAACATCCAATTTTTAAAGGACATTTTCCCGGTTCTCCTGTTTTCCCTGGCGTGTGCCAAATAGAATTGTTGAAAGATATTTTACGGCAAGCTTTTAAAACTGAAATTGCAATGCCCAATGTAGGAAGTATCAAATTTATCAATGTGATTGAGCCGCAACATACACCGGAATTAATAGTAAAAATGAGTTTTCAAAAAAGAGATGAAAATGTGTTTGATACCACAGCAAGTATTGATAATGGAGAACGTTTTTTTTTAAAGTTTAAGGGCATTTTTAAAGTAAGCAATGAACACTAAACAAAAATTTACCGACTTAAAATGTTGTGTGCTTTTGCCTACTTACAACAACCATCGCACTTTGGAACAAGTAATAAAAGATGTGCTGGAATTTTCTAATGATGTGTGTGTGGTAAACGATGGTTCTACTGATGAAACTTCTGAAATATTATCCCGCTATGCACAACTAAAAGTACTTAGCTATTCACCAAACCAAGGCAAAGGCTGGGCGCTTCGCAAAGGCTTTGAATTTGCAAAAAGTTTAGGCTACGATTACGTAATTTCAATGGATACAGACGGGCAGCATTTTGCTTCTGACTTGCCCAATATGCTTCAAGCATTAGAAGAAAATCGAAATGCCATAATAATTGGAGCTCGCAATATGAACCAAGAAAGCGTGCCTGGGAAAAGCAGTTTTGGAAATAAGTTTTCAAACTTTTGGTTCAATTTAGAAACAGATATTAAACTGCCCGATACCCAAAGTGGTTATAGAGTTTACCCTGTTAAAGCAATGGAAAACATTAAATTTTTCACCCGCAAATTTGAGTTTGAAATTGAAGTGATTGTGCGTGCTGCTTGGGCGGGAATAAATGTGATAGCTATTCCCGTAAAAGTATATTATCCGCCAGCAGGCGAGCGAGTTTCGCACTTTAGGCCATTTAACGATTTTACGCGAATAAGCATACTGAATACGGTATTAGTTTTCCTTACTTTTTTCTGGATAAAACCGCGTAATTTTTACCGCAGTATTAAAAAAAAAACTTTAGGCAAATAATTCGCGATGTGGTGTTTCGCGCGCAAGATTCGCCATTGATAAAAGCAGCATCATTCGCCACCGGTTTGTTTTGGGGGCTTTCTCCGTTTTGGGGATTTCACACGGCAGGCGCAGTTGTTTCGGCAATCTTTTTTAAATTGAATAAACCGATAACTATTTTGGCTTCAAACATCAGTCTTCCTCCGGTGATTCCGTTTTTAATTTTTGCATCGTATAAAGTTGGCGGTTGGTGGCTGGGAAAAAATGCCATGCACCTTCAATTCGATAAGTTGCTTTCGCCCGAAGCCATTCAAAAAAACTTGTTGCAATATGTAATTGGCAGCTTAACCATTGCCATAGTTGTGCCACTTGTTTCAGGCACTCTAATATTCCTGTTTTTAAGTAGAAGAAAACCCGAGTAGCTCTTGGTAGTTTATGGTAGAATTATGAAATAATAAACGGAAGAAAATTGCAACTGCGAAATTTCGCTGTGAAATAATGTTTGTATCATAAAACCTTCTACATTTGCAGCCCGAAATTTGAGCGTTAGAAACTCAAGCAAATTTTAAATCAATAATTACAAAACAATAAATCTATAAGAATGGCATTTGACATTGAAATGATTAAGCAGGTTTATGCAAACTTTCCTGCACGCATAGAAGCAACAAGAAAGTTATTAAACCGCCCTTTAACGCTTACAGAAAAAATTCTTTATGCGCATTTGCACAGTTCACAATCATTAGAATCTTTTGAGCGCGGTAAAAACTATGTGGATTTTGCTCCGGATAGAGTGGCGATGCAAGATGCAACAGCACAAATGGCGCTTTTGCAATTTATGCAAGCAGGAAGACCAAAAGTGGCTGTGCCTTCAACGGTGCATTGCGACCACTTAATTACTGCAAAAAATGGTTCTAAAACCGACCTTGCAGCAGCTACTTCAGGCAATAAAGAAGTATATGATTTTTTAGCTTCAGTTTCAAATAAATATGGTATTGGTTTTTGGAAACCGGGAGCCGGAATTATTCACCAAATTGTATTGGAAAATTACGCTTTTCCGGGTGGAATGATGATTGGCACAGACTCTCACACGGTAAATGCTGGCGGCTTGGGAATGATAGCCATTGGCGTTGGTGGTGCTGATGCTTGCGATGTGATGGCAGGCTTAGCTTGGGAACTTAAAATGCCTAAACTTATTGGTGTGAAACTTACTGGCAAATTGAATGGTTGGGTTTCTCCTAAAGATGTGATTTTGAAAGTGGCAGGTATTTTAACCGTAAAAGGCGGAACCGGTGCTGTGGTTGAATATTTTGGCGAAGGTGCAACTTCTATGAGCTGCACAGGAAAAGGAACTATTTGCAACATGGGCGCAGAAATTGGCGCTACTACTTCAACTTTTGGCTACGATGAAAGCATGAAGCGCTATTTGATTGCTACCGATCGCGCTGATGTGGCTGCCGCAGCAGATACCATAAAAGAACATTTAACCGGAGATGCAGAAGTTTATGCAAATCCTGAAAAATATTTCGACCAAGTAATTGAAATAAATTTGAGTGAATTAGAGCCGCACATCAACGGACCTTTCACACCGGATTTAGCTACTCCGGTTTCTAAAATGAAAGAAGTTGCTGCCGCAAACGGCTGGCCAACCGATGTAAAAGTTGGTTTGATTGGTAGCTGCACCAACTCTTCTTACGAAGATATTTCGCGTGCTGTTTCTTTAGCAAAACAAGTAGCAGAAAAAAACTTGAAAGCTAAAGCAGAATTTAGCATCACTCCGGGTTCTGAGCAAATTCGCTACACCATTGAGCGTGATGGTTTTATTGATACTTTCAATAAAATTGGCGGTGAAGTTTTTGCTAACGCTTGCGGCCCATGCATTGGAATGTGGGCGCGCACAGGAGCTGATAAGAAAGAGAAAAATACAATCGTACACTCTTTCAATAGAAACTTTGCTGCTCGCCAAGATGGCAACCCGAATACTTATGCTTTTGTTGCTTCTCCGGAATTAACTACAGCTTTAGCTATTGCAGGAAGCCTAACTTTTAACCCGCTTACCGATACTTTGGTAAACGAAAAAGGTGAAGCCGTAAAACTTGATCCACCAACAGGCGATGAACTGCCAACCAACGGTTTTGCCGTGGAAGATGCAGGTTACATTGCACCGGCTGCCGATGGAAGCGGAGTGCAAGTTGTGGTAAGCCCAACAAGCGATCGCTTGCAACTGTTAGAGCCTTTTAAAGCTTGGGAAGGAACAGATTTACAAGGTTTAAAATTGCTTATTAAGGCAAAAGGAAAATGTACTACCGACCATATTTCAATGGCGGGACCTTGGTTAAAATATCGCGGACACTTAGATAATATCAGCAACAACTTGCTAATTGGTGCAGTAAACTTTGCCAATGAAAAAACAAATACAGTAAAAAACCAACTCACAGGTGAATATGGCGAAGTGCCACAAGTTCAGCGTGCATACAAAGCCGCAGGAATTGGTTCAGTTGTAGTAGGTGATGAAAACTATGGTGAAGGCTCAAGCCGCGAACATGCTGCAATGGAACCACGCTTTTTAGGTGTGCGTGCTGTATTGGTGAAATCATTTGCGCGTATCCACGAAACCAATTTAAAAAAGCAAGGCATGTTGGCTCTTACTTTTGTAAATAAAGAAGATTACAACAAAATTCAAGAAGATGACACTTTTGCAATTTTAGGTTTAACTGCTTTTGCTCCCGGCAAAAACTTAACTGTGCAGCTTACGCATAAAGATGGCTCAACCGATAGTTTTGAAGTGGCACATACTTACAATGCACAGCAAATTGAATGGTTTAAAGCCGGTGCTGCACTTAATATTATCCGTGCAAGCGTTAAATAGAAATTAAAAACAGAGTAATAGATTTACTCTCGAAAGAATATGAGCCGAAATACTTTAAAAAGGTGTTTCGGCTTTTTGTTTGTGAAAAATTTTATCCCGACTTATCTCTTATAGTGAGGTGTCTCGTCCTGAAAAAAGTTTACACATTTTGATTAAAAATCCTGATACAAGTTTACACATTTATTTTAATCCTGAATACCGTTTACAGATTATATTTAGCATAGGAGATGAAACGGAAGTGAGCTCTGCTGGAGAGCAACTCATCAGGG